>ENA-OYYT01000003-OYYT01000003.1-human-gut-metagenome-genome-assembly--contig:-NODE-3-length-200257-cov-13.272824_pt1 | contig 200257 bp, 206 predicted proteins | sample MGYA00243251_ERZ653453 | MGnify/ENA primary metagenome ERZ653453 (study PRJEB26926, sample SAMN06165174) | human gut metagenome | biome: ENVO:00009003; feature: ENVO:2100002; material: ENVO:00002003...
CAAAACCATTGATTTTATTAGCTTTTTGCCGCTATCGCTATCACACCTCATTATTCAATCGACCTGGTTTCCAGGAGATGATCGCCGATGTGGAGGCAGGGATCGTCAAACGGGTCATCATCAAAGATATGTCCCGTTTTGGCCGTGATTATCTGCAGGTGGGTATGTATACCGAGATCATGTTCCCCGAACATGATGTTCACTTTATCGCCGTAAACGATGGGGTGGACAGCACCCAGGGCGATAATGAGTTTACTCCCTTCCGCAATATCATCAATGAGTGGTATGCAAAAGACACCAGCAAGAAAATCCGTGCCGTTATGAAGGTCAAGGGAAACGCTGGGGAACATTTGACGACCAGTGCCCCCTACGGGTATATGAAGGACCCGGAGGACAGCAAACATTGGATACCTGACCGTGAGGCTGCCGATGTGGTCTATGAAATCGGGCTGTATGTTATGGATGGGTTTGGACCGTCCCAGATAGCACGAAAGCTGTGGGAGCGGAAAATCCTCACTCCTGCCGCTTACTACGAAAGCAAAGGCATCCCTTGTAATGTAAAAAAGCAGGGTGATCCCTATGGCTGGGACAATACCACGATAGCGGGAATTATGGATCGCTGGCGTGAGTACCTGGGGCATACGGTGAACTTCAAGACCACAAAGAAGTCCTACAAGAGCAAAAAGAAAATTAAAAATCCCGAAAGTGAATGGGTCATCTTTGAAAATACCCATGAACCTATCTGGACAGAAGCCATTGCCGAGGCTGTAAAGCAGGCGCGGCAGTCACGGCGCCGTCCGACAAAGATGGGCGAAATGGGGATGTTCTCCGGCATGATGTACTGTGCCGATTGTGGCTCGATCCTGTACCAGTGCAGAGCGACCGGTTTCCGAAAGGATCAAGAATATTATATCTGCTCTGGTTACCGTAAGGGAAAGCAGGTATGCAACACACCACACTCCATCCGAACGGTTATCCTGGAGGAACTGATCCTTCAAAATCTGCGGGAGATTGTGTCCTTCGCAAGAAGCCATGAAAACCGCTTCGTTCAAATGGTCATGGATATGGATGTAAAGGAGCGCAATAAAGGTCTTGCCAAAAAGCGCAGGCTACTGTCTGAAAGTAAGAAGCGTATCACGGAACTGGATATGATCTTCAAGCGGCTGTATGAGGACAACATCAGCGGAAAGCTGACAGACGAGCGTTTTCACAAGCTGTCCACCGACTATGAAGCGGAACAGGCTGGCTTGCAGGCACAGGCTGCAATGCTCCGTGAGGAAATCGAAGAAGCAGAAAGCAAAAGTGCCAATGTTGATAGGTTTCTGTCCGTTGTCCGCCAGTACACCGATATCCCGGAGCTGACACCCCGTATCCTGCATGAGTTCGTTGAGAAGATCGTCATTCACGCGGCGACCGATCCCCATAGCAAAATCAACCGCAGGCAAGAGGTAGATATCTACTACAAAGGTATCGGGATTTTGGAAATGTCCAAAGTATTTGATAGCAGGCAAAAATGAAAGAAACGGCATAGCCGAAGCTATACCGTTTCTCTCTCGCCTTAGAATGTTTTCTTAACTGGACACCCCTAAAGGCGTCTTTTTTGTTTGTCCGGTCCTGCACACGGCGGGCTGGGCTTTGCTTCCGTTTTTACATCAGAATAACTGTGAAGCACTATGGCTTTACAGCTTCATCGCCGCAGCGGAGGCGTCCAGCTTAGCAATAAGCGCCCGGGCCTTTTCGGCCTTTTCGCGCTCTGCGTTGACCACGTTCTCCGGGGCACGAGAGGTGAAGGACTCGTTGGCCAGCTTGGCCTCGATGCGCCGGAGGTTCTCCTCCGCCTTTTTGCGCTCGGTGGCGATGCGCTCCAGCTCCTTGGCGATGTCCACCAGCTCCGCCATGGGCATATACACCGTGGCGTCGTGAGTGGCGACGGTCACCATGCCGGTCAGGTCGGCAGGCGCGGCGGTCAGCACCGTCAGCTCGCTGGCGTAGGCCATGCGGGTGATGAAGTGTGCGCCCAACTGGTAGTTCTCCGGCTGCGCCGTCACAAGGATGACCTGAGCCTTGCGGCTGGGCGGCACGTTCATCTCGGCGCGGCGGGCACGGATGGCGGAGATGGCGTCCTTGACGGCCTCCATAGCGGCCTCGGCCTCCGGGAAGTGCAGCGCATCCTGATACTCCGGCCACTCGGCGGAGATGAGGTACCGGCCCTCGTGGGGCAGCGCCTGCCAGATCTCCTCGGTGATGAAGGGCATGAACGGGTGCAGCAGTTCCAGGATACGCAGCAACACATAGCACAGCACATTCTCGGCGGCCTGCTTTGCCTGCGCATCCTCGCCATTCAGGCGGGTCTTGGTCAGCTCGATATACCAGTCGCAGTAGGTGTCCCAGATGAAGTCGTAGATCTTGGCGGATGCCACGCCCAGCTCGTAGGCCTCCAGATTGTCGGTGACCTCGCGGATCAAGGTATTCAGCTTGCTGAGGATCCATTTGTCCTCCAGCTCCAGCTTCTCGGGCAGCTCGACCTTGTCGATGGACAAGTTCATCATGACGAAGCGGCTGGCATTCCAGATTTTATTGGCAAAGTTACGCATGGCTTCGCACTTCTCCACGAAGAAGCGCATATCATTGCCGGGGCTGTTACCGGTGATCAGGTTGAAGCGCAGAGCGTCTGCGCCGTACTTCTCGGCCATCTCAAGGGGGTCAATTCCGTTGCCCAGGGACTTGGACATCTTGCGGCCCTTGTCATCGCGGACAAGGCCGTGGATGAACACGGTCTTGAAGGGCTCCTTCTTCATCTGCTCCATTCCGGAGAAGATCATGCGGGCCACCCAGAAGAAGATAATATCGTAGCCGGTGACCATGACGGAGGTGGGATACCAGTACTTCAGGTCGGGCGCATCGGTGTCGGGCCAACCCAGGGTGGAGAAGGGCCACAGAGCGGAGCTGAACCAGGTATCCAGCACGTCCTCCTCGCGGGTCAGGTGCGTGCAGCCGCACTTTTCGCACTTGGTGGGATCCTCACGGCTGACATTGATGTGGCCGCACTCGTCGCAGTACCATGCGGGAATCTGGTGGCCCCACCACAGCTGGCGGGAGATACACCAGTCATGGACGTTCTCCATCCAGTTGATATAGGTCTTGGTGAAGCGCTCAGGCACGAACTTAATGGTCCCATCCTCCACCACACGGATGGCCTCCTTGGCCAGGGGCGCCATCTTCACGAACCACTGGGCGGAGATCAGGGGCTCCACATCGTTGTGGCAGCGGTAGCAGGTGCCCACGTTGTGGCTGTACGGTTCGGTCTTGACCAGGTAGCCCTGCGTCTCCAGATCTGCCACCACCGCCTTGCGGCAGGCGTAGCGGTCCATTCCCTCATATTTGCCGGCGTTCTCGTTCATGGTGCCGTCGTCGCTGATGCAGCGGATGACCTCCAGATTGTGCCGCAGGCCCACCTCGAAGTCGTTGGGGTCATGGGCGGGGGTCATCTTCACGGCGCCGGTACCGAAGCCTATCTCGCAGTAATCGTCGCCCACGATGGGGATCTCGCGGTTCATAATGGGCAGGATGCAGGTCTTGCCGATCAGGTGCTTGAATTTCTCGTCCTCCGGGTTCACCGCCACGCCGGTATCGCCGAACATGGTCTCCGGGCGGGTGGTGGCGATCACGATGTCACCGCTGCCGTCCGCCAGGGGGTAGCGGATGTACCACAGGTTGCCAGGCTTATCGGTGTACTCCACCTCGGCGTCGGACAGGGCCGTCAGGCAGTGGGGGCACCAGTTGATGATGCGGCTGCCCTTGTAGATCAGGCCCTTTTCGTACAGCTCGCAGAAGGTCTCGCGCACGGCGCGGGAGCAGCCCTCGTCCATGGTGAAGCGGTCGCGGCTCCAGTCACAGGAGGCACCCATCTTCTTCTGCTGCTCCACGATACGGCTGCCGTATTTTTCCTTCCAGGCCCACACACGCTCAAGGAACTTCTCGCGGCCCAGATCGTAACGGGTCAGTCCCTCGTTCTTCCGCAGCTCCTCCTCCACCTTGATCTGGGTGGCGATACCGGCGTGGTCGCTGCCGGGCAGCCACAGTGCCTCGTAGCCCTGCATCCGCTTAAAGCGGGTCAGGATGTCCTGCAGGGTGCAGTCCAGGGCGTGGCCCATGTGCAGCTGGCCGGTGACGTTGGGGGGCGGCATGACGATGGAAAAAGGCTTCTTGTCCGGGTTCGACTCCGCCTTGAAGCAGTCGCCGTCCATCCAAAGCTTGTAGATGCGGGATTCCACGTCCCGCGGGTCATAGACCTTGGGCAGTTCTTTCATATCTATGCTCCTTTTTCGGTATTTGGCAAAACAAAAAGTCCGCTCCGTTTTGCCAGTGCAAAACAGGGCGAACATAATGTCCGTGGTACCACCTGTATTCGGGATCGCTCCCGCGCTCATGGGTGCAGCAACACCCCGCCCCGGTAACGGAGGGCAAACCGCCGCGGCCTACTGTCAGTTCAGCGCGAAGCTCAGGGACGACTTGGGCGGGGCATCACGGGCGCTTACACCTGCCGCGCCCTCTCTTGGCATCCGCTGACCGCCTACTGCTTCCCGTCATCGCCGATTTCATATGCAGGAAGTATACTATATCCGCAGGAAAATGTCAAGAGGGAGACAGCCCTGCGCCGTCTCCCTCTTGCTATGTACCTTTCAGCGCTTGTTGGACTTGATCCAGATGCCCTGCTTCTCCGCGTTGGCGATAAGCTCATCGCGGAACATGGGGTGGGCAATGGAGATCAGCTTTTCCGCCCGTTCCCAGGTAGAACAGCCCACCAGGTTCACGCCGCCGTACTCGGTGACGATGTAGTACGCCTGGCTGCGGGGGTCGGTGACAATGTCGCCGGGGGCCAGCAACGGGTTGATGCGGGACTTCACATTACCCTGCTTATCCGTAAACGAGGACGTCAGACAGATAAAGGCCTTGCCGCCGTGGGACAGCGCCGCACCCTCAAGGAAGTCCAACTGACCACCGGTACCGCTGATCTGGCGGGTGCCGGAGCTTTCGGCGCAGATCTGTCCGTACAGATCGACGGAGATACAGTTGTTGATGGAAACAAAATTATCCTGCTTGCCCACGTTGGCCGGGTCGTTACAGTAACTGATGGGATAGGTGACCACGCCGGGGTTTTCCCGTATCCAATCATACAGATCCGGCGAGCCGATGGCCAGGCCGAAGATACTCTTGTAGCGGTCCAGCTTCTTCTGGTTGTTGGTGATCTTGCCGGCCTTGTACATATCCAGATAGCTGTCGCACAGCATCTCGGTATGGATGCCCAGATCCCGCAAGTCGCTCTTTGCGATCATCTGGCCCACCGCGTTAGGCAGAGAACCAATGCCCAGCTGCAGCGTGGAGCCGTCCACCATGTTCTGCACCACGTATTCGGCGATCTTCATCTCCGCCTCGTTGGCGGCGGGGGACTTGACGCTGGGCAGCGGGCCATGGGGCCCCTCTACGATCATGTCCACATCGCTGATATGGATGCACTCGTCCAGACCGCCGTAGACCCAGGGCAGATTTTCGTTGATCTCCAGAATGACCACGTCTGCCTTGTCCAGCGTGGAACGGGCGGAGGCCGTGGCACCGGCAAAGTTGAAGTAGCCGTGCTCGTTCATGGGGGTCACAGCCATCATGGCCACGTTGACGGTGAGGAACTGGCTGTAATACCAGCTGAGGTTGCGGAACACCATGGGATTAAAATTACACAGTCCGCGATCGCAGAGCTTGCGCTCATAGCCGGACATATGCCAGCTGTTGTAGACAAAGTGCCTGCGCTCGGGGTCGCACTCCACCATCTGGATCGGGTCGAAGATCAGATAGCCGCGGATCTTGACCTCGCGAAGCTCATCCTTTCTCTTGGCAATGGCGGCGTCCATCAGAGACGGAAAGCCCGTGCCCATGGAGATGTCGATCCAGTCGCCGCTTTTTACCACCCGTGCCGCTTCATCGGCGGTGCATAGCTTGCGCTTGTATTCCGCTGTGTAGTCAAACGGTCTCGCCATAGTGTTCTCCCTTTCCGCATCCTGTGCTGCTGCATTTTTTACTTTGTTAATTTTATCACTTGCCCATCTGTCTGTCAACAGTTTAACAATTTTTTCTTATCGGAATAAGTTATTTCCTCCCTGGATCCCCCGTCTGTCCGGCGCACGGCTTCCCCCTCCCTTTTCCGCATCCGGAAGCCGCAGATACAGGAAAAAACGCCCCGACCTAATGGCCGGGGCGTTTGCTGCGAAGGCTTACTTCTCCGCGCGGCGCTTATAGGATTCGTACTTCTCCTTGGCGGCTTCCTCCGCCTCGGCAAACAGCACCTTGGCGTTCTCCGGGAAGCTCAGCTCCAGAGAGGCGTAACGAACCTCGCCCTTCATGAAGTCGTACAGGGGCATGGTGGGCTCCTTACTGTCCAGCGTGAAGGTCTTGGTCTCCGGGCTGTACCGGTACAGGTTCCAATAACCGGAGTTAACGGCGTCCTTCATCTCCTGCTGGACGTTGTTCATGCCCTTCTTGATGCCGTGGTTGATGCAGGGCGCGTAACAGATGACGATGGACGGACCCTTGTGGGCCTCAGCCTCCTTGATGGCCTTGATCAGCTGATTGGGATTGGCGCCCATGGAGCACTGGGCCACATAGACGTTGTCGTAGGTCATCATCAGCATGCCAAGGTCTTTCTTCTTGGTCTTCTTGCCGCTGGCCTGGAATTGGGCAACAGCGCCCACGGGCGTGGCCTTGGAGGACTGGCCGCCGGTGTTGGAGTAGACCTCGGTGTCCACCAGCAGGACATTCACGTCCTCGCCCATGGCGAACACGTGATCCAGACCGCCGTAGCCGATATCGTAGGCCCAGCCGTCGCCGCCGTACATCCACATGGTCTTCTTGGAGAGATCTTTCTTGCGCTTTAGGATCTCGTCCACCAGCTTCTGCTCGTCGGCGGAGAACTTGCCCTTCTCCAGCAGTGCCACCAGCTCGGCAGTGGCGGGGGTGGAGGCGTCCAGGTCATCATACGTCTCCATATACTTGGCGATGGCGGCCTTGACGGCCTCGTCCTTGGTCAGGGCATCCAGCTCCTTAACGTAGCCGGTGACGCAATCACGCAGCTGCTTGACGGCCAGGCACATACCGTAGGAGAACTCGGCGTTGTTCTCGAACAGGGAGTTGGACCACGCCACGCCCTTGCCTTCGGCGTTCTTGCAGTACGGTACGCAGGGCATAGCCGCGCCCCAGGCCTGGGTACAGCCGGTGGCGTTGGCCAGATACATCTTGTCGCCGAACATCTGGGTCAGCAGCTTGATGTAGGGTGTCTCGCCGCAGCCGGCGCAGGCACCGTTGAACTCCACCAGGGGCTGCTTGAACTGGCTGCCCTTCAGGGTAAATTTGTCCACGCGGGAGGTCTTTTCCTTCACGGTGGTCAGGAAGTTCCAGTCGGTCTGGTCCAGAGACACCTCGTGGGTGGGGACCATCTTCAGTGCCTTGCCGGACTTGGGGCAGGAGGCTACGCAGCTGCCGCAGCTGGTGCAGTCCAGCGTGGAGACGCCCATGGTGTACTTCAGGCCGGCCAGGCCGGGGCCCTTGGCATCCACCAGCGTCATATCCACCGGTGCGGCCTTGACCTCGCCCTCGTCCAGCAGGAAGGGCCGGATGACGGCGTGGGGGCAGACGAAGGAGCACATATTGCACTGGAGGCACTCGGCAGCGTCCCACACAGGCAGATGGGTGGCGATGCCGCGCTTTTCATACTTGGAAGTACCCAGCGGCATGGTGCCGTCTTCCATGCCCTTGAAGGCGGAAACGGGCAGGTCATCGCCCTTCTGGGCGTTGATGGGCACCAGAATGTTCTTGATGACATAGGGCAGGCTCTCGTCGGCGGGCTTCAACGCCTTGCCGGTGAGGTTCGTCCATTCGGGCTTCACCTTGACCTCCACCAGGGCGTTGATACCGGCATCCACGGCGGCGATGTTCATGTTGACGACCTTCTCGCCCTTGAGCCCGTAGGTCTTTTTGACGGCGTCCTTCATGTGGGCCACGGCGTCCTCCACGGGGATAACGTTGGCCAGCTTGAAGAAGGCGGCCTGCAGCACCATGTTGGAGCGGTTGCCCAGACCCAGCGCCTGAGACTCCTTGTTGGCGTCGATGATGTAGAACTTGATGTCGTTGTCGGCGATGTACTTGAGGATCTCGCCGGGAACATGCTGCTCCAGCTCGTTCTCCGTCCACTCGCAGTTCAGCAGGAAGCTGCCGTGGGGCTTCAGCTCATGGATAATGTCGTACTTGGTCAGGTACGTCTGGTTGTGGCAGGCGATGAAGTCCGCGCTGCTCACATAATAGGTAGAGCTGATGGGGTGCTTGCCGAAGCGCAGGTGGCTCTTGGTGATACCAAAGGACTTCTTGGTGTCATACTCAAAGTACGCCTGACAGTACATATCTGTCGTCTCACCGATGATCTTGATGGAGTTCTTGTTGGCGCCCACGGTACCGTCGGAGCCCAGCCCCCAGAACTTGCAGGAGATGGTGCCCTCCGGTTCGGTCAGCAGCGGCGCGCCCACGGGCAGGGACAGATGAGTCACATCGTCCACGATGCCGATGGTAAAGTGGTTCTTCGGCTCGTCCAGCAGCAGATTATCGAACACGGCCTTGATCTGGGCGGGGGTGGTGTCCTTGCTGGAAAGGCCGTAGCGGCCGGCGTAGATGGCGGGGCGGTCGCTCTCGTTGATATAGGCAGCGCAAATATCCTCGTACAGCGGCTCACCGATAGAGCCGATCTCCTTGACGCGGTCCAGAACGGCGATTTTCTTCACCGTCTTGGGCATAGCGGCCATCAGATGCTTGCGAGAGAAAGGACGGAACAGGTGTACCTGCAGGAAGCCAACCTTCTCGCCCTTGGCGTTCAGGTAATTGACCACCTCCTGAGCACAGCCGCCTACGGAGCCCATGGCCACGATAACACGCTCGGCGTCCGGTGCGCCGTAGTAGTTGAAGAGGTGGTACTCGCGGCCGGTCAGCTTGCTGATCTGGGCCATATAGTCTTCTACGATATCGGGCAACTCGGCGTAGGCCGTGTTGTTGGACTCGCGGAGCTGGAAGTAGATATCCGGGTTATCCACCAGAGAGCGCATCCGGGGGTCCTCCGGGTTCAGGGCGTTGGCGCGGAAGGCGGCCAGCGCGTTGTAGTCCACCAGCTTGGCGTACTCGTCGTAGGTCAGCACGTCGATCTTCTGGATCTCGTGGCTGGTACGGAAGCCGTCGAAGAAGTGCAGGAACGGAATACGCGCCTTGATGGCGCTCAGGTGCGCCACGGCAGCCAGATCAGCGGCCTGCTGGACGCTGCCGCTGGACAGCATGGCAAAGCCGGTCTGCCGGCAGTTCATCACATCGGAGTGGTCGCCGAAGATGGAGAACGCATGGGTGCCCACGGTACGGGACGCCACGTGCAGCACGCCGGGCAGGCGCTCGCCGGAGATGCGGTGCATGGTGGGGATCATCAGCATCAGGCCCTGGGACGCGGTGAAGCTGGTGGCCAAAGCACCGGCCTCCAACGCACCGTGACAGGCGCCGCAGGCACCGGCCTCGGACTGCATCTCAACCAGACGTACCGGCTGGCCGAAGATGTTTTTCCTGCCGTTGGCCGACCAGGCATCGGCGTGCTCCGCCATGGGGCTGGACGGCGTAATGGGATAGATGGCAGCGACCTCGGAAAAGGCGTATGCCACATACGCCGCCGCTTCGTTGCCGTCGCAGATCTTCATGATCTTGCTCATCTTTCTTTCCTCCTCTATACAAGTGCTCCCGCCCTTCGGGCAGGCTTACCAATACAGAAATGATTATAGCATCCGCACTTTACATGGTCAATGCGGCAAGGGCGATTCTGTGATTTTTACCACAAAATCGCCCCTGTATTTGTTCAAAAAAGCAAGTCAAAATACGATCGGATCGCCGTCCGTTCGGATGTGTCCATCGGTGACGGTCAAATCGCCGCCCAGTTGATTTTCATACACGCCGTCGGCTCTTTCCACCACCGTGGCCTCACCTTCGCCGGACAGGTCGAACACACCTGTGACCTCGCCTGCCGGGGACTTATAGTGCCCGATGACCGTGCCGCCGCTGACCTCGTACCACACCGCACCCTCCAGCGGCAGTTCCAGTTTCATAGCCTTACACCGCCGCAGGAAGTCGGACAGGTCAGACCGCTTGTCGCCGAAATTGTCGTCCGCATCGAACAGGCCTACCTGACGGCGCGGTGCGAACTCCGTGCCGCCGTAGAGCAGCATACTGCCCCGACAGAAGTACAAAAACGCCAGCCAGTGCCGCAGCCGCCGTTCGTCCTGTACCCAGTGGGCCAGACGCGGCGTGTCGTGGTTCTCACCGCAGCGCATCTTGATAAAGCCCGCGGGATATGTCAGCTCCTGGTAGTTCAGCATATCGATGTACTGCCGCAGGCTGTTTTTACCGGATAGATACCCTTCAAACCACGGCCAGATGTCGTAATCGTAGGTCATGTCGAAGGCCCGGTACAGCTCCGTATCCGTGGCACAGTAGGCACCCTGCCGCCGCAGACCCAGCACATGGGCGCCGTGTACGCTCTCCGCCAGCCAGATGCAACCGGGGCGGACAGCTTCCACTTCCTGCCGCGCCCGGGCCCAGAAGTCCAGCGGCACGCTGCTGGCCACATCGCAGCGGAAGCCGTCCACGATCTCCGCCCACATTTTCAGCGTATCGATCTGGTAGCGCCACAGTTCCTTGTGGGTATAATCCAGGTCTACTACATCCCACCAATCCGCCACATGGCGGCTGGGTCGACCCTGCTCGTCCCGGAAAAACCACTCCGGGTGGGTCTGGGCCAGCACCGAGTCCGGCGATGTGTGGTTGTAGACGACGTCGATGATGCACTTCATGCCCCGGACGTGGATGGCGTCCACCAGATGGCGGAAATCCTCCACGGTGCCGTACTCCAGGTTCACGTCCCGGTAGTCACGGATGGCGTAGGGACTGCCCAGCGTGCCCTTGCGGCCCACCTCGCCAATAGGATGGATAGGCATCAGCCATACGATATCCGTACCCAAGGCGCTCAATCGGTCCAGATCACGTTCCAGCGCACGGAAGGTGCCCTCCGGTGTGTGGTTTCGCACGAACACGCTGTAGATCAGCTGATGCTGCAATGTCTTATCCGTATTCACTGCCATATTGATTGCCTCCTCAGTCCAGAAGTGCTAAAAATTCGTCCTCCGTCAACACGGGAATGCCCAGCGCCTCTGCTTTTTGCAGCTTGCTGCCGGCATTTTCTCCGGCCACCACATAGGTGGTCTTTTTTGACACGGAGCCGGCGGCCTTGCCGCCCCGCTTTTCGATCATCTCCGCCGCCGCGTCACGGGTAAACTTTTCCAGCGTGCCTGTCAGCACAAAAGTCATTCCGGCAAAACGACTGTCAACCGTTTTCTCTTTACAGGTCATATTGACGCCGACGGCCTTCAGCCGCGCCAGCAGATCGCGGGACTGGGGGCTTTTCATCCACTGGCAGAGATACCGCGCGGTAATGGGGCCCACGTCGTCCACGGCAGTCAGCTCCTCCTCCGGAGCCGCTGCCAGTGCGTCCATAGTGCCGAACCGCTGCGCCAGCGTCTTGGCAGCCTTCTCCCCCACCTGCCGTATGCCCAGCGCGTTGATAAGCCGCCACAGGTCGTTGTCCCGGCTTCTGGCGATAGCGTCCACCGCATTCTGCGCCGATTTTTTGCCCATGCGCTCCAGCGGCTCCAGCTGCTTCGGCGTCAGGCTGTACAGGTCCGCGGCGGTCCGGACAAGTCCGCTGTCGATCAGCTGCTGCATCACCGCAGGTCCCAGCCCGTCAATGTCCATAGCGCCCCTGCTGGCAAAGTGGGTCAGATACCGCAGCAGCTGGGCGGGGCACTCCGCGCCGGTGCAGCGCAGCGCCGCGCCGTCCTCGTCCCGCACCACCGGTGCGCCGCACACGGGGCACGTCTCGGGCAGGGTATAGGGCTTCGTCCCGGCGGGACGCTTGTCCGCCACCACCTCAACGATCTCCGGGATGATCTCGCCGGCCTTCCGCACCAACACCGTATCCCCCACCCGGATATCCTTCTGGGTAATATAATCCTGGTTATGCAGCGTGGCAAAGGCGACCGTCGTGCCCGCCAGCCGTACCGGCTCCAGCTCCGCCTTGGGCGTCAGCACACCGGTGCGGCCCACCTGTACCACGATATCCTTCACTACCGATGGCTTCACCTCCGGCGGATATTTGTATGCAATGGCCCATTTGGGGAACTTTGCCGTACTGCCGATGACCTCGCGGTCATGCAGGTCGTCCAGCTTCACCACCGCACCGTCGATATCGAAAGGAAACTGCTCACGGCCATCGCCCAGCGCCGCGATCTCCGCCAGGATATCCGACGGCGCGGACAGCCGCTTGTGGGGGATCACCTTGAAATGCTGGCTGGCCAGATAGTCGATCGTCTCTGTGTGGGTGGAAAATTCCCGGCCCTCCGCCAGCTGCAAATTAAAGACCGCGATGTCCAGCCGCCGCTGGGCGGCGATCTTGGGGTCCAGCTGCCGCAGGGAGCCGGCGGCGGCGTTGCGGGGATTGGCCATCAGTGGCTTGCCCTCGATCTCACGCCGGGCGTTGATCTCCTCGAACACACTGCGGGCCATGTACACCTCGCCCCGCACGATGAGGCGGGGCAGCTTCTCCGGCAGGGTCATGGGGATAGACCGTATCGTCCGCAGATTTTCAGTCACATCCTCCCCTACTCGTCCGTCACCCCGGGTGGCACCGCGGACGAACACGCCGTCACGGTATTCCAGTGCCACGGAGAGGCCGTCCACCTTCGGTTCCACGCTGTAGGCGGGGTGCTCCAGGGGTATCTTCTCCAGGAAGCGGCAGACCTCCTCGTCGTCGAACACATCCTGCAGGCTTTCCAGCGGCACGGCGTGGGTCACCTGCTGAAACTCCGTCAGCGTCTGTCCGCCCACCCGCTGGGTGGGAGAATCCGGCGTGATCTCCTCCGGATGCGCCGCCTCCAAGTCCTCCAGCCGCCGCAGCAGATGGTCATATTCATAATCCGACATGGTGGGCGCATCCAGCACGTAGTAGAGGTATCCGTTCTCCGTCAGCGTGCGGCGCAGCTCCTGTATCTCCTTGCGATAGTCCATATCCAAGCCCTCATCCATTGTTCATAATGTACTCGTCGGCGTAATCCTCGATCTTATCCTCCGTGGTGCTGAAATAGGTGTACGTCTGGGGCACGCCGCCCACGATCACCGTCTCCGCCACGGATATCTCGTTGCTCACTTTTGTGTAGGTGGTGATCCCCGGCAGCAGGATACTCACGCGTACGTCTACATCCAGCAGGATCTGGTGCTTTGTCTGGTTGATGCCCGCCGCCGTGAATTTATCCCGGAATTTGGCGGTAGCCGTGCCGATGGTCTCCATTTTTACTGTCAGCTTCGGCCCCCGGCCCGCCAGCAACGGCGAACCGGTCAGTGTGCCCAGCGGCACCGCCAGTTCACTGGCGGATACCTGACTCAGCCGCGCCAGTACGTCATCCGCCACCGCGGTTTGCAGGCGGTTGAACTCCGCCATATTGCTGCTCAGCGCCGTCACGCGGCCGTCGCTGTCCTTGTCGAACTTTACCAGCCGGTCGTATTCCATCCAGCCGTTTTCCACGGCGTCGTTCACCGCCGCCACCACGATGCGGCTGACAGTATTGGCGCACCGGGCTGTTGCCAGATTTTCCAGCATGGGCCGCAGGTGCAGCAGGATCGCCGTCAGCAGCGCCGTCAGCGCCAGCAGGATGATCGCCAGCCACACACGCACCCGCTGCCGCCGGGTCAATCGTATATACCGCAGCCGGCCCATGCCGTCACCTCCCATAGACGCGCTGTATGACGCGCTTACTATGGAAGTCTATGACACCACGGCTTTTCCTCATTCCTCCCAGCCGTTCACGATGGCTTTGAAAAAGTCGCCGCGCTCGGCAAAGTTCTTGAATTGGTCAAAAGATGCACAGGCCGGCGACAGCGTCACCACATCACCGGGCTGTGCCCGATCGCGGGCGGCCTGCACCGCCGCTGCCAGAGGCGCGGCGTCGATGATCTCCGGGTGGCCGGGCCGGTACCCCGACGCATTCTCCACGGCGGCGCGTATTTTATCCGCTGTGGCACCGCAGAGCACCAGCAACTTCACATGCGCCACGATCTCCGGCCCCAGCACATCAAAGGGAATGTGTTTGTCATAGCCGCCGGCGATCATGATTACCTTCTCGCTGAACGACCGCAGCCCCGCGATGGCACGGGAGGGACTGGAGGCAATGGAGTCATTATAATACCGCACGCCCTTATAGGTTCGTACCAGCTCGATGCGGTGCTCCACACCGCCGAATTCCCGGGCAAAGGTCCGGATGACCTGGTCCGGCACAAGGCCGTCCACGGCGGCGATGGCCGCCATATAATTCTCCACATTGTGTACGCCGGGGAGCTTGATGTCCCTCGTGGTCATCACGATGCGCTCATGACCGCCGCTGCGGCAGACAACGTCCTCGCCCCGCAGGAAGACGCCGTCTGCCACCTCACTCTGCCGGCTGAAGAGCCGGGCGTGGCCGGGCGCGCGGGTGGACTGCTCTGCTGTGATGGCATTATCCGCATTAAAAATGGCAATGTCCTCCCGACTCTGATGGGTAAAAATATTCTCCTTGGCCGCCACATACTCCGCCATGTCCCGGTGCACATCCAGATGGTTGGGCGCCAGATTTGTGACGACCGCAATGTGCGGACTCTGCGTCATGGTCATCAGCTGGAAGCTGGACAGCTCCAACACCGCAAAATCCGTGCTCAGCATTCCGTCCGCCTCGCACAGCAGCGGGTGGCCGATATTGCCGCCCACCCACACACGCTTTCCGGCCTTTTTCAGCAGCTCGGCAATGATGGTGGTGGTCGTCGTCTTGCCGTCAGAGCCGGTGACAGCGATGATCGGACACGGGCAAATCAGGAAGAAAACCTCCATTTCACTGGTCAGAACGGCGCCTTTTTGAACACAGGCCGATATCTCCGGCACATCCGGGCGCAGCCCCGGTGTGCGGAAGATCACGTCCGCGTCCAAGTCCTTCAGATAGTCCGCGCCCAGGTGCAGCTCGCAGCCAAGACGCTCCAGGTCTTCGGCCTGCTGCCCCATCTGCTCACGGGTACGCTTATCGCAGGCGGTGACGCGGATTCCCTCCGCCAGCAGCAGCTTCAGCAGCGGCGTGTTGCTGACACCGATACCGATGATTGCTATGCGCTTGCCGCGCATGTCCTCTATATATTCATGCAACGTCATGTTATACTCCTCCATCCGGCACAGTATTGCTCCGTTCATTATACCTCTTTGGCACCGATTGTACAACAAAAAAACGCACCCCGGAGGATGCGTTTTTTTAGATCGCGACTGTGATGGGCGCTTCCAGCGCTACCGAGCCGCCGATGGATGCCGCGGTGACGGCGCCTGCCTGTCTTGTAACAGACGCATACACCGTTCCCGCCGGCTGCCGCAGGGCAACGGAGAAGTCTCCGTCACAGCCCCGGCTCAGGGCGATGGCGCTGGCCAGCGTGCCGCTGCCGCAGCTGCCCTCAAACACCAGCGTACCCGCTTCGGGCACCTTTACAAGCGGCGTCATGCGCTCACCCTCGATGAAGCACACACCATAGGCCTCCAACATCGGATCTTCCGCAAAGATCGGCTCTGCTGCCGCAAAGAAATCCCGGCTGGGCGCGACACCCTGAACCACCAGGTGTGCGATACCGCCAAGATGCACAAGCGTTCCCGCCGTGCCGGCAACCTCCACTTGCTCTACGAGCTTCGGAAGCGGCATCTCCGCGGACGCCGTACCGGCATCCATATCCACGGTCACGGCCACCGGATGATCGCACCCGCTGACAGAAAGCCGCATGGTGTGACGGCCCTTCAGCCCCTGCTGCTTCGCCAACAGATAGCCATACGCCCGGGAGGCGTTGCCGCAGAACTCGCCGGCCTCCATTTCCATATGTCCGTTAGGAAAAATGAACCCCACCTGCTCCGCCTTCAGTGCTTCGATGGCCAGCAGCTTGGCGGCGACAGCGGCACATTCCGCCTTCTCCACCGGCGTCAGGACAAACAGCGTAATATTCCCGGCCGGGTCTGCCCGGGCAACACGCAGCTCCCTCATCTCTGATACCGTCCCAGGAACTGGCGCGTTCTCTCCTCACGGGTGTTCACCATGACCTCCTCCGGGGTGCCCTCCTCCACGATAACGCCGTCGGCCATGAAGATCACGCGGTCCGCCACATCCTGGGCGAAGGACATCTCGTGGGTCACGATGACCATGGTCATGTGTTCCTCCGCCAGATCGCGGATCACCTTCAAAATCTCGCCGGTCAACTCCGGGTCCAACGCCGATGTCGGTTCATCAAAAAAGAGTATCTCGGGATCCATCGCCAGTGCCCGGGCGATGGCCACGCGCTGCTGCTGTCCGCCGGAAAGCTCACAGGGATAGGCGTTCTCCTTGTCGGACAGGCCCATCTTTTCCAGAAGCTTGCGGGCGCGCTGCTGCGCCTCGCCCTTGTCGCGGCCCAGCACGCGTATCTGGGGATCCATGAGATTTTTCAGCACCGAATAGTGGGGAAACAGGTTGAAGCTCTGGAACACGAGGCCGAACTTCTCCCGCACCTTCTTCAGCTCGCCCTTATCGGCATAGACCGCCTTGCCGTCCGCGTCGTTGTGTACGGCCTGAATGTCGCCGTAGATCAGCTCGCCGGAGTCCATCTCGGTCAGCAGCGTGGCGCAGCGCAGCAGCGTGGATTTGCCGCTGCCGGATGGACCGATGATGGCGACGACCTCGCCCTTCTCCACGGAGAGGCTGATGTCCTTCAGCACGTGCAGCGTCTCGTCATTAAAGCTCTTCTTCACATGGTTCATCTGCAATAATTTCATGGCGCCCCTCCTTACTGGTAGTAGCTCATGCGCTTCTCTACCCGGCCCATGACGAAGTCCACGACCGCGTTGAACACAAAGTAGAATACGCCTGCCACCAAAAACGGTACAAAGCTGGTTTCGGAGTTCGCGATCTGCTTACCGATGGTAAACATCTCCTGATAGGAAACGGTAAAGGCCATAGACGTATCCTTGACCAGGGTCACCACCTCGTTGGTGATACTGGGCATGATACGCTTGAAAACCTGCGGCAGAATGACGTGAATAAACGTCTGGGTCTTTGTGTATCCCAGCACCTCCGCAGCTTCATACTGCCCAACTGGCATAGACTCGATACCACCGCGATAGATCTCCGCAAAATACGCCGCATAATTGATGGCGAACGCGATCACCACCGGGATCAGTTTATTGCGGGACACGGGCAGTTCAAAGAGGTAATACGGTCCGTAGGTCACCGCCAGCAGCTGCAGCATCAGCGGGGTTCCTCGGAGAATGGAGATAAAAAAGCGGGTAATGCCGGAGATGATCTTGCTCTTGCTCATGCGCAGCAGGGCAACGATCATGCCCAGGGGGAGAGAAAACAGCAGCGTCAGAGAGAAAATGGCGCAGGTTTTGGAAAGTCCCTCGCCCATCTTCACGATCATTGTCAGTAAGGTCATATCGTATCCTCAATTCACACGCATACGCTCCCGAAGGCAGCTTTTGCCTCCGGGAGCCGCTATGCTTTTCGTTGGGTATCCGCTGTGTATGGGATCAGCCCAGCAGCGTCAGGTTATTCTGAATGTCGGGGTACTTGGCAGCGATCTCGGCATAGGTGCCGTTCTCGACCAACTGCGCCACGGCGCCCTCGATGGTCTTGCACAACTCTGCGTCATCGGCGCGGAAGGCGATGCCGTACTGCTCAGCGCCCAGGCCCTCATCCAGGACCGTGAAGCCGGCGTTCTCGGCGGCATAGGAAACGGCCACGGGCTTATCCACGATCACGGCGTCCACGGCGGCGCCGCCCAGCTCAGTGAAGCACTTGAGGAAGCTGTCACAGGTCATCAGATCGCCAAAGGTCGCCGCCAGATCGGCCAAATCGCCGCCCTCGGACAGCAACGCCTCGCCGGAGGTACCCAGCTGGACCGCCACGACCTTACCGGCCAGATCAGCGGAGGACTTGATGTCACTGCCCTCCTTGACCATGATCACCTGCGTGTTGTCATAGTAAGGCGTGGAGAGCACATAGCCGGCCTCCTTCATGGAGTCGAGGATCGTCATGCCGGACCAAACGCAGTCGCACTCCTTGGCGTCCAGCTGCACCAGCTTCTGATCCCAGTTCACAGGGAAGATCTGCAGCTCCCATCCCAGCAGATCGCAGGCGGCCTTGCAGACCTCCACGTCAAAGCCGGTGTAGTTGCCGTCCGCATCCAGATAGCTGAAGGGGGGATATTCCGCGTCGATACCCATGATGAAGGTCTTTGCGGAAGTGGAATTGGCATCATCCTTGGATTTGTCATCCTGTGCGGTCTGACCGCAGGCCACCAGCGACAGTGCCATCACCATGGCCAAAATCAATGCGATGATCTTTTTCATTGTCTTTCTCCTTTTCTTGCCGGGATACCGGTCTTTTTCCTTGTTTTCCGCCGGTCTGCCGGCGCTCTGTTTACTACGCTACCAATTTACCACTTTACCGAACTAATGTAAATAGTCTTGTGTTCCAAATTATTCTGTTTTTTCTTGTCTGATTTGTACAAAACATAAAAAAGGCCGCAGCGTAAAGCGCTGCGGCCCCCTTATAACCGTGCGAGTATGCCTATAAGCCGGGTTCTGTTTTGATAGTCATCTATCTACGCGTGCCGTCGCCGGTACGCTCAAGCCACCTCGGGAGCAGCCGGGCCGGCCTATGCTCCCATACCGGTGTTGCTCCGGATAGAGTTTACAGCGACGGTCGCTTTCACACGCCGTCGGGTGAGCTCTTACCTCGCCTTTCCACCCTTACCTCATCGACGCAAAGCCGACGGGCGGTATATCTCTGTTGCACTTTTCCTGAAGTCGCCTTCGGCGGGCGTTACCCGCTATCCTTGCCCTGTGGAGCCCGGACTTTCCTCATGGACGGGCTTTCGCCCTGCCCCCGCGACTATCCAGCGTACTCGCAGGATCAATTCTACCCAAACGGCGGCGGAAAGTCAACGAAAATTTACCGAACGCGGGGGATCAGCAGCATTTTATCCGGTACCGTTCCCTCCTCCAACTGGTTCACCGCGCGAATCAGCTCCTCGTCGGTGCGGTACTGCTTTGCCGCATCCCACAGAGTCTCTCCCGGCGCCAGACGCCGCATGACCAGAGATGGCCGGCGGGCATTTTCCTGCTCAGGCAGACACTGCACCGCACTGACGGTTGACAGCGTTTCACGGGGCGCGGCGGCGGGCGATACCGCCACCGCCTGCCGCAGATCACAACCGCTGCCGGTGAAGGCTACCTCCGGCGCGCCGCACAGGGTACAGACCTCTCCCTCTCCCTCTCCCAGCGGCAGCTGCGCCATTTTTTCGGTGACGGCCGGGGCCTCCTCCTCGTCCAGATACAGCAGACGCATACGCACGTCGGCGCAGGGCGTACCGTCTTCTCCGGCGGAGGGCGCGCAGGCGGTATCCGTAACGAACACGAAGGGCCGCTGACGGCCGAAATCCAGATGCTGGACCGCCTCCTGCCGCACGGGGCGCTCCGGCGCCAGGGGCAGGGACCGTTCTGTCGTTTCCAGCTTGGTGCCGCAGTGGGTGCTGTACAGATCCGTAACGCAGGATACCGTCTCCTTACGCGTGATACGCAGCAGCAGCCGAAGCTCCGCCGAGACGGAGAATCCGCTGCTCTCCTCGGTCCGCAGCAGACGCGCCTCGCCGCAGATCAGCTGCACCCGGGCGGCAACATCCCCCTCCTCACCGCCGGCTGGGCTGTCCACGATCTGGGAGAAGGGCACAGCGGCGGTGTATGTATGCAGCTTCTGCTGCTGGCAGCGATACAGGGCACAGAGGGTCAGTTCGCCCTTTACCAGCAGCTTGGCGCCCACCAGCTGGCAGGAGGCGATCTGGGGATACAGGCGGCAGAGGAGCAGGTCCTCCGGTGCCGGCTGTCCGGCCGGCACCGTGACCTCACCGGCGACGGCACACTCACGCTCCGCCATGGCGGCGGTCATGTACAGCTCATGCTCCCGGCGGCGCAGCCGCAGGGCGGGGTCCTCCTCCACGCCGCAGCACAGCTGTACGGTGGTGCAGGTATAGCCGCAGACCGTCCACTCCGGCATCAGACGCAGGGACAAACGGCGGGGCGTCAGTGCCTGGGCCTCGCACAGCAGCAGCCTTCCGGCGGCCCACAGCACCTGGCAGGCCGCCAGGGGACGGTTCTCCGCCGTGCAGACAAAGGGCACCGCCTGGGTCAGGCTCCGCAGTCCCACGCTCTCCTCTGATGTATACAGCACCGTGACCCGGGCAGTGCCCTTCAGCTCCAGACTGCCGCTGCGGGCGGTGATGGACCGCAGACACAGTGTGCCCGAGGCCTCCACCACACGCCCCATGTCCGGGCAGTAATCGGGGATGGCTGCCTCCAGCGTCTCCTCATGGGTCAGCGTCAGCCGGGGCACCTCATCCCAGCAGGTGATATCCTTCCATTGCAAGCCACATTCCATCGTTCCAGCCCTCACATTCCTATGGTTTGTGACCATTCTATGTGTGAACTCCGGCGGTTATGCCGCCACGCCGAACAGCCGGCGCAGCAGTCCCCGCATCCCACGGGGCGCCCGCCAGACGATGATCCTCATGCCTTCACCTCCTGTCCCTCAAGCACGCGATGCCGCAGGCGATCAGCAAAAACGACACCAGGAACATTAAGCAGCCCACCGGGAACACCGCCGCGATCAGGATACCCAGTCCCAATCCCAGCGCACAAATGCCCAACCAGCAGCAGCCGCCCCATCTTCGCACCGTATATCCCTCCCCCTGCTCCAGTATATGAAGCGCAAAAAGCGGAGTGCATCGCACTCCGCTTTTTCACTTCTTCTGCCAGGCCCGCAGGTCCTTCAGTTCATCATAGAGCCGCAGGTAGCTCCTGTGGCGGCTGGCAGGGATATCGCCGTCCTTCACCGCCTGCAGCACGCGGCAGCCCTTTTCTTTTGTGTGGGTGCAGCCGGTAAAGCGGCATTGGTCCACATAGGGCGCAAATTCGGGGAACGTCTCCGGCAGGTGCGCCTTCAGCTCCAGGTCCATTTCCTCTGTATCAAAGGAGGAAAAACCCGGTGTGTCGATCACATAGGTGCCGCCGCCCAAAGCAAACAGCTCCACATGGCGCGTGGTGTGGCGGCCGCGGCCAAGGGCCTTACTGACCTCGCCCACCGGCAAATGCAATTCCGGCAGCAGCCGATTCAGCACGCTGGACTTCCCCACGCCGGAGTTCCCGGTAAAGGCATTCAGCTTTCCGGCGATGGCGGCGCGAAGCGCCGCCAGTCCCTCCCCTGTCTCGGCGCTGATACGCAGCACCGGCAGGGCGGAATGACTATAGATGTCATACAACTCGTCCGCCGTGTTCAGATCGCACTTGTTCAGACACAGCAGCACCTGACAGCCCTTCAGGGCGGCGATGGCGGCAATGCGGTCAATGAGATACGGCTCCGTCACAGGGATGGCGGCGGAAGCAAGGATGACCAGCTGATCGATATTGGCGGCGGCGGGACGGGAAAACACATTGCGGCGCGGCTCCACAGCCTCCACAAAGCCTTCGCCCCCGCCCAGGTCGCGGACCTGGACCCAGTCGCCCACCAGCGGGCTCATGCCCTCACGGCGGAATTTCCCGCGGGCGCGGCATTGCAGCGTCTCGGCTCCGGTATTTACATAGTAGAAACCACTGAGGGCCTTCTCGATGCGGCCCCGGCTCAAAAGCGTATCTCCTGAATGGCGGAGACCTTGGTGGCCCCGGTGTTCATGCTGGTAAAGACGGCACAGACGTTAGAACTGGTCCCAGTCTTGCCGGTGAAGGTATATGTCACCGTTCCCATGGAGGCGTTGATGTACTGGCTGTCCAGAGTCACGCTGTCCTGCTCGAACTCCACCTTGATCATACCCTCCATATCGCTGGGCATGGTAAACTCCACCACCCGGGCCGCTGTGGCGTCGTCGCTGTTCTTCTGACCGCTGACAGTGAAGCTGATCTTTGTACCGCCGGGAACCTCGTTGGTGGGCTTGATGCTCTGCTCGATCACCTGACCCTGGGGCGCAAAGCTGAATGTGTCATAGGTGATCTCACCCACAGTAAGGCCCAGGTCCTGAGCATTCTGCACTGCGTTGGCGATATCCTGACCGGTGAAGGTAGGCACCGTCACCGTTTCCGGCCCGGTGCTGACCCGCAGGATCACCGTCTGTCCGGCCACCAGCGGCTCGTCGGCGACAGGGACTGTCTCGATCACGGCGTCCGCGCCGTATTTGTCGGAGGACACGGTTTCCGTGGTGATCTTCAGATCCAGACCCATATCGGTCAGAAGCACGCGCGCCTGGCGGTACTCCATGCCCACCAGGTCCTTCATCGGCACCTTCTCCGGCTCGGCGGCCACATAGACCTGAATGACCAGATTGCTCTTGCGGGTACGTCCGGCGGCGGGATCCTGCTCGACGATCTGCCCCGGCTGGTATTCCTCCGTAGTGCGGGTACCCTGCACCTCGATCAGGAAGATATCCTTTACGCCCTCCATCTCCTGGGCCTCCTCCACAGTCTTGCCGCGGATATCGGGCACGGGGTAGCTCTTGTTGCTGCCGGCAGGACCGAAATCACCCAGTATCAGCTTGAACAGCAGCACCACCAGCAGCACCGCCGCGGCAAAGATCCCGGCGATGATGGCAATAGACTTCTTATCCCGGCGGGGCGGCTCCTCTTCCGCCTCGCGTTCCCGGCGCAGCTCGCCGGTGTGCTTTTTTACGGCGGAAGCCACCTGGGCTGTGGGCAGGGGCATGGTAGGCTCGGTATCCGCGGCAGGGGCAGTCAGCTCCTGCCGGATATAGTCCATATCCACAGAGGGGTCCCGGCGGAACTTCTCCAGGTCCTCGATCATAGCATCCGCCGAGGCGTAGCGCTTGTTGGGGTCGCTGTTCATAGCCTTCATGCAGATCAGCTCCAGCGGCTCGGGGATACTGGGATCGATATCCCGGGGCGCCAGGGGCACGGAGCTCAGGTGCTGGATGGCCACGGATACGGCGCTGTCGCCCTCAAAGGGCAGGCGTCCGGTGAGCATCTCATACAGCACAACGCCGGCGGAATAGATATCCGAGCGCGCGTCGATACGGTCGCCCCGGGCCTGCTCCGGCGAGATGTAGTGCACGGAGCCAAGCGCCTCCTGGGTCAGTGTCTGCCCCTGGTTGGCAAGGCAGGCAATGCCGAAATCAGCCACCTTCACGCTGCCGTCCCGCAGGACCATGATGTTCTGGGGCTTGATATCACGGTGGATGATGCCGCGGCTGTGGGCGTGGCTCAGGCCCCGCATGATCTGGGTGATGAAATGCAGCGACTCCCGCCAGTCCATGCGGCCACGGCGCTCCATATACTGCTTCAGCGTGATGCCGTCGATCAGCTCCATGACGATGTATTCCCGGTCCGGATTGGTGGACACGTCATACACCGACACGATGTTGGCGTGGCTCAGCTGCGCTACCGCCTGGGACTCATCGTGGAACCGGCGGCGGAAATCCGCGTTGTCCGCCAGGTCGCTTTTCAGTATCTTGATGGCCACAAGGCGATTCAGCCGGTGGCACCGGGCCTTATAGACATTGGCCATACCGCCGGAGCCGATCAGCTCCAGTATTTCGTAGCGATCGTCCAGCATTTTTCCGATATACTGATCCATGTGGTCATCTCCCTTCCTCGTTCAGCAGCAGCACTGCCGTGATGTTGTCCGGTGCGCCCCGCTGAAGCGATATTTGCAGCAAATGGTCAAGACATTCATTTACGTCCCCGTCGTGGAGGACCTCAAACAGCATCTCCTGATCTGAGACGGTGTTCACCAGTCCGTCGGAACAGAGCAGCAGGAACTCGTCCTTGTGCCAGGGCAGCTCAAAGGTATCCGCCTTGGCGTGGATATCCGGGCCAAGCGCCCGGGTGATGAGATTGCGGTTGGGGTGTGTTCTGGCCTCCAGCGGCGTCAGATCGCCCTTGGCCACCATATTCTCCACCACCGAGTGGTCGCGGGATATCTGGAAAATTCCCTCCGGCGTGATGTGATAGGCACGGCTGTCGCCGATGTTACCGATAATCGCCATGTCGGACCGGGCCACGGCGCACACCAGTGTGGTACCCATGTGCTGGTACTCCGCGTTCCGCGCCGCCTCCTGCCGGATGGCGTCATTGGCGCAGGCGATAGCGCTGAGCATTGCCTGCCGCAGCTGCGGGATGTCCATATCGTCCCGCAGGCTGTCGCGCAGTTCCTTTTCGAACCGGGCTACGGCGATGGCGCTGGCCACCCGCCCACCGTTGGTGCCGCCCATACCGTCGCACACCACGGCCGCGTGGAATGCGCCGGCCTCGAACACGGCGTAGGCGTCCTGATTCTCGCTCCGCACCAACCCGGTATTGGTGATCCCCCACATTTTCATAGTCGCTCACATCCTTTATTCCGTAAAGAGTCCATGTCTCACAGTTGGCCGCGTTCCTGCATTTCCTTCCGCCGCAGCTGGCCGCAGGAGGCGTCGATATCGCCGCCCAGGCTTCTGCGGACCGTGGCGGTAACACCCAAACTCTCCAGCTTCTGCTGGAAAGCGCCGATGCGTCTGCTGGGCTTATACGGGCTCTCCACCACGTCGTTCAGGGGTATCAGGTTCACGTGGCCCGGCATGCCCTTCAGCTTTTTCGCGATCAGCTCCGCCTGCCAGTCGTGGTCGTTGACTCCGTCGATCATGGCATACTCAAAGCTGATGCGCCGCCCGGTCTTTTGGAAGTATCTGTGGCAGGCGGCAAACAGCGTCTCTACATCATACGCCCGGTTCACCGGCATAATGCGGCTGCGGGTCTCGCTGTCCGGTGCGTGAAGGGAGACAGACAGCGTTAATTGAAGCTGCCGATCCGCCAGCGCGTCGATCCCCGGCACTACGCCGCAGGTGGACAGGCTGATATGCCGCATACCGATGTTCATCCCGTGGGGGCTGTTGACCAGCTCCAAAAAGCGCAGCACATTGTCCATGTTGTCCAACGGCTCGCCGATACCCATGAGCACGATGTTGGAGACAGGCAGGCCGCTGTCCAGCTGGGTAAACAGCACCTGGTCCAGCAGCTCAGATGGTCGCAGGTCCCGGACCTTGCCGGCGATGGTGCTGGCGCAGAAGGCGCAGCCCATACGGCAGCCCACCTGAGAGGAGATGCATACGGTGTTGCCGTGGTGGTATTGCATCAGGACCGTCTCGATGCAGTTGCCGTCGGCCAGCTCCCACAAATATTTAACGGTCCCGTCCAGCTTCGAGGTCTGCTTCCGGGCCACGGTCGGCGCTGTAATGAAGCACGTCTCGGCCAGCTGGGCACGCAGCGGCTTGGACAAGTCGGTCATCTCGTCAAAGGAGCGCACGCCACGGTGCAGCCAGGTGAATACCTGCTTGGCACGGAAAGCCGGCTGTCCCATATTCTTAAAAAAGTCAGCCAGCTGACGCTCGGTCATGGATTTGATGTCGGTCATGCAATTCGCTCCTTGACGTTATCCCCTGCGGCGCATACGGCAGATGTAAAATCCATCGGTGCCGGTCCGCTGGGGCCACAGTGTCACATCACCGGGACAGCTTCCGATACCGGGCAGGGTAAATTCCTCTTTCGCAAAGTCCGGGTGTACGTCCAAAAAGGCCGACACCACGCCGCCGTTTTCCTCCGGCAGGACGGTGCAGGTGGCATACACCAGCACGCCGCCGGGACGGACGTAGGCAGACACGTTGTTCAATATCGACAGCTGGACGGCGGGCAGCTGTGCCAGCTGCGCCGGATCCTTCCAGCGGATATCCGGTTTCTTGCGGATGATACCAAGGCCGGAGCACGGCACATCGGCCAGCACCACATCGGCCTGCTCCACCCAGCCGGCGTGACGTTCCCGCCCATCGGCCAGCGCTGTGCGGATGATAGTGATCCCCAGCCGTGCCGCACCGTTTTCGATGAGCTTCAGCTTGTGGGGGTGAATGTCACAGGAGAGGATATCGCCCCGGTTCTTCATCTGCATGGCCATGGCGAAGGATTTGCCGCCAGGGGCGGCGCACACATCCAGCACCCGATTGCCGGGCTTCGGTCCGGCGGCAATGGCCGCCAAACGCGCCGCGGCATCCTGCACCGTGCAGCGTCCCGACGCAAAGGCGGACAGGCGCTCCAAATCGCCGGTACCGGTGACTTCAAAGCAGCCCTCCAGCCAGGGATGGGGCACCAGACGGACACCGTCCGATCGCAGCGCATTTTCCAATTCCGCCGGCGTGGTCTTCAGCGGATTGACCTGTATCACCGTGGGAACAGGCTCGTTATCCAACCGCAGGAACGCCTCGGCCTCCTGCTCGCCGACCAAAGCCGTCAAGCGCTCCACCAACCACCTGGGATGGCTGTACTGCACCGCTGCTTTGGAAATAAAACTATTCTGTGGCAATGGCGGTAAAGTGTTTTTGCTTGACGCACATTTCCGCAGCACCGCATTGATCATGCCCGCGGCACGGGTCTTGCCCCGGCGTTTTGTCAGCTCTACTGTCTCATGAACAGCAGCCCGGTCGGGCACCTTGTCCATGAACAGTATCTGATATATACCCAAACGCAGCAGGCAGGCCACCACCGGTTCCAGCCGGGCGGCCTTCTGCGTACACCAATGGTCGATATAGTAGTCCAGCAGTGTCCGGTTCTGCACCACGCCGTAGGTCATCCGGGTACACAGCGCCGTGTCCCGCGCCTCCAGCCCGGACTGGGCCGCGATACGCTTCAGGCTGCCGTCAGACCACGCGCCCCGGCGCTCCATCTGCAGCAGCGCCTCCAGCGCCGCGTCCCGCGCGTCACGGGGCGTCACAGGCCCAGCGGGACCGGATGGCCCCGCAGATAATCCGCCGCTGCCATGCGCTTGCCGCCCTCGCCCTGCAATTCAAGAACACGCAGCAGCCTGCCGTCGCCGCAGGCAATGGCCAGGCCGTTTTTGTCCGCCTCCACCACGCTGCCCGCCGGGGCGGAGGTCTCTCCGCCTACCGCGGTGCGGTGGACCTTGACCGGCTTGCCTGCCAGCACCATGGACGCACTGGGCCAGGGCACCAGGCCCCGCACCTGATCGTGCAGCTGCTGCGCCGACCGGGAGAAATCCATCGGCGAGAGGCTTTTATCCAGCATGGGCGCGTAGGTGTGCGCCGCGTGATCCTGCGCCGTCCGGGTAACGGTGCCGCGTTCGATCTGCCCGATGGCCTCATGCAGCGCTTCCGCGCCAAGCTCCGCCAGCCGCGCCGTCAGCGCCACCGCGTCCTCGTCCGGATCGATGGCCGTCTCGCGGCACAGTATCACATCTCCCGCATCCAGCTCCGGCGCCATATACATAATGGACACGCCTGTCACAGCGTCGCCGTTGAGGATCGCCCAGTTGATGGGCGCCGCGCCCCGGTACTTCGGCAGGATGGAGGAGTGTACGTTGATGGCACCGTACTTTGGCGTGTTCAGGATGTCCTCCGGCAGGATACGACCGTAGGCTGCCACCACGATCAGCTCGGGAGCAAGAGACCGCACCAGCTCCAACGCCGTACCGTCCTTCATTTTCAGCGGCTGATATACGTGCAGTCCCTGCGTCAGAGCATATTCCTTCACCGGCGGCGCGATCAGCTTCATGCCGCGGTTCTTCGGCTTGTCCGGCTGGGTGAACACGCCGCAGATGTCGTGTCCGTCGGCCACCAGCCGTTTGAGGGACGCCACGGCAAAATCCGGCGTTCCCATAAACAGAATACGCATTACTTGTCCTCTTCTTCCTCGATCTCGTACTCGTCGGCGTGCGCCTCCAGCCACTTCTGCAGCTCCTCGCCCTCCATGAGCCGGTCGGTATGCTCCACGAACAGATGACCATCCAGGTGCTCGATCTCATGGCAGAAGCATCGGGCCGTCAGGCCCTCGTCTTCGACCTCGAACCACTGACCGTCCCGGTCCTGGGCACGGACACGCACCACCTCAGGCCGCGTTACCACGCCGTATTTCCCGGGAACGCTCAGGCAGCCCTCCAGGCCAGTCTGCTCCCCTTCGGTGTAGATGATCTCCGGGTTCACCAGCTCGATCAGCTGATCCTCCTCGTCCAGCACCACGCACACCCGGCGCAGTACGCCCACCTGGGGCGCGGCCAGACCCACGCCGCCGGAGTCGGCCAGTGTATCGGCCAGATCGTCCAGCAGCGTATGCAGTCGGCTGTTAAAATCTGTAACCGGGCGGCACACCTTGCTCAGGCACGTCTCGCCCTCCAACGCGATCTTTCGTAAAGCCATAATCTTACCTCGTATTTCCTGGATCTAATCCATTTTATCGCAGTCCGTATAAATATGCAGTCTTCGGTTTTCGGGCCGCTGCACAAAGGCTCGCATGAACCCCGCCAGCAGCTCCCGAATCGGCGCGATATTCTGCCCCAGCACCAGCAGGCGGTAACGGTATACGCCGTTGACCTTCACCACCGGCGCCGGCGCAGGCCCGATGACCTGTATCCCCAGCGTGTCGTAGGGCGGCTTCTCCGCCGCATTTCCGATCCCCTGCCGCAGCAGCTCGATAGCCCGACGTACCGGCGTCTCCTCCGGTCCCGTCACCGTAACGGTGAACTGATCCGCAAAGGGCGGGTCCTGCCGCAGGCGGCGCAGCGTGATCTCGGCGTCGTAAAACCTCTGATAGTCCTGGGCGGCCGCCGCCTGTATCACATCATTCTCCGGTGTGTAGGTCTGTATCACAGCCCGCCCGGCCTTGTCGCCTCGGCCCGCACGGCCAACCACCTGTGTCAACAGATTGAAGGTCCTCTCCGCCGCCCGGTAGTGATCCACATATAGGGACAGGTCGGCGCTGAGCACACCCACCAGCGTCACATTGGCAAAATCCAGCCCCTTGGCCACCATCTGGGTGCCCAGCAGAATGGGGATCTGCCTCTCCTCAAATTCCTTCAGCAGTGCCTCATGTCCCACGGATACGGTGTCCGCATCCATCCGCAGCACCTCGACTCCCGGGAACAGCTCATGCAGCTCCTCCTCTACCCGCTGGGTACCAAAGCCGATATGCTTCAGTGTGCCGCCGCACTCCGGGCACACCGCCGGCGCAGCGTGTGAATAACCGCAGTAGTGGCACATCAGCCGGTCATTGGCGCTGTGGTATGTCAGGTATACACTGCACCGCGGGCACTCCGGCACATAGCCGCACTGGGGACACAGCAGCTGGCGGCTGCTACCCCTGCGGTTCAGGAATAGGATGCTCTGCTCCCCCGCAGCGATGTTTTTTGCCAGTTCCTCCTGCAACGGGCGGCTGATAACGGTGCTGTTCCCGGCACGCAGCTCCTGCCGCAGATCGGCGATTCGGACCTCGGGCAGAGCGCGGCGGTTGTAGCGCTCCGTCAACTCCAGCAGATCGTACTCACCCTGCTGCGCGTGGTAAAACGTCTCCACCGTGGGCGTGGCAGAGCCCAGCAGCAACCGCGCACCCTCGGCAGCGCAGCGGTATTTTGCCACATCCCGTGCATGATAACAAGGGGCGTTTTCCGATTGATAGGAGCCCTCCTGCTCCTCATCCATGATGATGAGGCCCAAATTTTCCAGCGGTGCAAACACCGCCGACCGGGTACCCAGCACGATATGGGCCTCACCCCGGCGCAGCCGCTTGAACTGATCATAGCGTTCCGTCATCCGTAGGCCGCTGTGCAGCAGCGCCACCTCGCGGCCGAAATACGCGGTGAACCGCGCCATCATCTGGGGCGTCAGGGCGATCTCCGGCACCAGGATCATCACAGATCTGCCTATTTTCAGCAGCTCCTGCGCCAGCCGGATATACACCACCGTCTTGCCGCTGCCGGTTACGCCGCGCAACAGCGTGACGCCGGGCGTCTCCGTCCGCACCTGGGCCAGCAGCGTGCCACAGACGCGCTGCTGCTGGTCGTTCAGCGTCAATTCTTCCGCCTTTACAGTGTATTGTTTTTCAGATATTCGGTATTCCTCTTGCTCCCGGTATGCCACCGCCCCCAGCTTCTCCAGAGCGTTCAGTGTCTGGCGGGATACGCCGGTGAAATACGTCACATCGTGCAGTGCTGTCTCCCCGTTTTGAGCCAGAAACGTCACTGCCTCGCGCCGCCGCTGGGACTTACCGGCCAGAGCCAACGCCTCTTCAGCAGGAACAGCGAGACGGGCGAACAGTACCACCTTGTCGCGTACCTTGCGGCTCTGCTCCTTTTTGCAGTGCAGTGCACCCGATTTGGCCATGCGGCGCAGCAGCGGCTCAACATCGTCGCCCAGCGCCTGACGCAGCTTATCCGTGGTCAGCGGGCCATCCTGCAAAAGGTGGCATACCGCTGCCTCCTGTCGTGTGGGCACCAGCGGCGGCTGTGCCAGGGACCAAGTCTCCCGGTAATGGTACCATACGGCGGCAGGCAGCACGGTACGCAGCGCGTCATAAAATGTGCAGAAGTACCGGCGTGTCATCCACAGCGCCAGCCGCAGCTCCCTTTCGGTGATGACCGGCTCTTCATCCAGCAGGGATCGGACCGCCTTCAGCGGCTTGTCCGGCACCGCCTGATGCAGGGAGAGGATCATCGCCTCTGTGAGCCGGTTGCCGCGGCCGAAGGGCACCAGCACCCGGCAGCCCGCCTGTCCGCCGACTTCCTCCGGCAGCAGGTAATCATAGGCCTTGTCGATGGCGTAGGTAGCCGCCTGTACGGCCACCTTGGCGATCACCGCCACCTCAGGCCTCGTCTTCCTCGATAACGGGGTCGCTGACGTACTTGCCCTCGGCCACCTCGCCGATGGCCATCGTCACGGGTTTCTCCGGCAGAGGCTCGCCGGTGACCTCGGCCTCGGCGGCGATCTGACGGGCGCGGCGTGCCACCACGTTCACCATCATGTAGCGATTGGGGATGTACTCGGTCAGCTTGTTCATAGCGGGATAAAGCATAGACATAACGATCAATTCCTTTCGTTTTGTATGGCTGCGCCCAGGCGGGGCGGCCCAAATACGCGGACAGGCCGCGTCGGTTCACACACTTACTTTTCGCTGAGGATGGCGCACATACGCTCAGCTGGTTTACAGTGCTCGGCGCACATAATGGCCCGCAGCTCATTCACGGCATTCTCTACCGTATCGTTGACCACAAAATAGTCATAGTCGCCGGCCATCTCCAGTTCCACCTGGGCGCGGATCAGACGCTTCTGTATTTTCTCCGGCGTATCGGTCCCCCTGGCAGTCAGGCGGCGCTCCAGTTCATCCCAGCTGGGTGGGGCGATGAAAATACGCACCGTCTCCGGCCGCTTGGCACACACCTGCACGGCGCCCTGGCGCTCGATATCCAATATCACGTCCTTGCCCCGGGCCATGGCATCGTCCACGTACATCTTGGGCGTACCATAGAAGTTGCCCACATACTCGGCATACTCCAGAAAGGCATCGGCGGCGATCATATCGCGGAAGGCATCCGCCTGAATGAAGTGATAGTCCACGCCGTCCTGCTCACCCTCGCGGGGCGCGCGGGTAGTGGCGGATACGGAGAAATACAGGTCATCACGGCCCTGAAACAGGGCGTGCAGCACGGTGCTTTTACCCACACCGGAGGGCCCGGAGACAATAAAGGTCTTTCCTATCTTATGCAAGGGTCATTCATCCTCCTCTGTCAATTCTTCTACCGACAATCCCAGGCGCGGTGCCAGACGCTCCGCCGCCAGGGCGGACAGCACCACATGGTCGCTGTCCATAATGAGCACCGAGGCCGTCTTGCGGCCGTAGGTAGCGTCGATAAGCATCCCACGGTCACGGGATTCCTGCACCAGGCGCTTTACCGGGGCAGAGTCCGGGCTGACCACGGCGATGAGCCGCTGGACGGACACCAGGTTGCCGAAGCCGATGTTGATAAACTGCATACCGGCCTCCTTACTCCATATTCTGTACCTGCTCGCGGATCTTCTCTACCTCGGCCTTCATGTTCACCACATCCCGTGCCACAGTCAGGTCGTTGCACTTGGAGCCGATGGTGTTGCACTCGCGGTTGACCTCCTGGATCAGGAAATCCAGCTTTCGGCCCACGGGCTCGCCGCTTTGCAGCATGTCCCGCAACTGGGCGATATGGCTCCGCAGGCGCACCGTTTCTTCGTCCACAGCCACCTTATCTGCGAAGATAGCCGCCTCGGTAAGGATACGACTCTCATCGATGGTGGTGGACTGCAGTACCTCCTGCATCTTGGCTTCCAGCCGCTGGCGATAGGCCGCCACCGTCTGGGGCGACTGCGCCTCCACCTTGCTCACGGTCTCCTCAATGGTATCCACCCGGGAGGAAACGTCCAACGCCAGCTTTTCACCCTCCACGGCACGCATGGCGTTATAGGCCGCCAGCGCATCGTCCAGCACGGTGCAGATATCGGCGGCGATAGCCTCCACATCCTCCTCCGCCTTGGTGACCGTCAGTACATCTGGGAACCTAGCCAGCACCTCCGGCGTCACATCGCCGGGCAGCGCAAAGCTGTTCTTCAGGTGCATCAGCGCGTCATAGTACCCCTTCGCCAGCCCTTCGTTCACCTGCACCACCGCCACATCCGCCGCAGAGGTGTCAATGGTGACGAACACATCCACCTTGCCGCGGGAGATCGCTTTCTGTACGCGTGTCTTGATGGCGTCCTCCGCAAAAATATAGGCGCGGGGCAGCTTCACAGTGCAGTCCAGATAGCGGTTGTTGACGGACCGCACCTCCACGGTGATATCTCTGCCGCTTCGCATCTCGCGGGCGCGGCCGTAACCGGTCATACTCTTGACCACGGGATCAACTCCTTCATTTTAGTAGAACAGGGAAACCCTCCCCTGTTGTGTACAAATTCAGCAGAAGCAAACGGGCACGCCCAGCGCATTGCAGCACAGCGTGGCGCCGCACAGGCGCAGACAGTCGCTGTTTCCGCAGGTGCCGGTGGTCACACTGCCATAGCCATCGGGCCGGTAGGCCGCACCACGTCCCTCCAGAATATCCAGCGCCCGCTGGTACTCCGGGTTGTCCGGCGCCATAGTAACGGCAGTCTGATAATACCGTCGCGCCTCGTCCAGCCAGCCCCGGCGATAACAGATCGCACCCTTGAGGAAATTCCACTCGGCGTCGTGGTTGGTCTGGGCGTTCAGCAGCTCCTCCGCCAGGTTCAGATCGCCGCTGCTGATGGCCATACGCACCCGCTGATAGCGGCTGCTGCCCTGATAGGACCCTTGATATGCCGACTGATACCCGCCGTATCCGGTGCCGTAGCCCGCACCGGAGGCAGAATACCCGCCGCTGCGCTGGGCCTTCCGCTGGGACTGCACCGCCTCATAGGCCTCGTTGATCTCCTTCATGCGCTCCTGCGCCAGATCAGCCAGCGGGTTGTCGTGATAATTGTCCGGGTGATACTTCCGCGCCAGGTCGCGGTAAGCCTTCTTCACCTCTTCGTCTGTGGCGGTGCTGGGCACCCCCAACACTTGATAGGGATCACGCATAGTCCGTGTCCGCCTTTCGTATAGGTTCTTCTCGTCTCTGTCGCTTACGGAACGTACCGTGCAGCACGGCCGCCCCCACGGCATACAGTCCTTCGTACACCGCAGCACGCAGGACCGGTGTGTACTTTGTCTCTGGCAGCAGCTCAAAGGCCGCCGCCATGGCCCGGACAGAACCATCCAGCGTCAGGGCCAGCACTTCACTGTCGGCCGGTGTCAGCGCGCCGTCCTTCGGCGTAAAGCGCAGGGCCAGCGGGTTGTACCCGCCGCTTTTTATATCTGCCCGCAGGTCGTCCGCCGCGTCCACCAGATAGACCCATCGGCCCAGATGGTACAGCATCTGCGCTGTCACCCGCCGCCGCACCGGATCGTTGACCTCCTCCGCCGCCAACGCCAGCAGCTGTGCAAAGGCGTCCGCCGGCGCATCCAGGGAGGAACATCTCTCCCGTTCCAACGCCGCCAGCTCCGACAGATGCGCCTTGGTCCCCGCATCAAACTGAAGCCGCCGTTCCCGTGCCTTTCGGTACGCCGGACGCAACAGCACCGACGCAATGCGGTACTTCAGCCCACACCAGAAACCGTGGTCGGCCACACCGTCCCGCAGCTGCCAGTAGGTCAGTATCACGCTCATGTCCGCCGCCGCGTCCAGCGCCGGATCGCCCGCAACGCAGCAGCGTCTCCGCATCGGATGCACCGCGCAGCGCTTGGCGCACATCTCCCCTGCTCCGTCCGACAGCACCATCGCCAAAAAAGTCAGATCATAGTTCAGGATCATCCGCCCCACCAAGCCGTACCGTGCACCCAGCGCGTGGCACAGCCCGCAGTAGGCGGCGCGGAACGTCTCACGGTCCGCCGGCGTCAGCCGGTCATCCGAAGGCCGCACATAGCCGAACATCTCTCAGAACACCCGTAATATGGTGTAGGTCAGCAGCTCTTTCCGCCGTGCGTAGCGGTCATAGGCCACGCTGGGCAAAAATGCCAGCACCGCCGCAGCCACGGCGATCCCGTACCGCCAGCCCTCGAGCAGCCCTTCGCTGAGGAAATACCCCAGCAGGAACCCGATCACAGGCAGCACATACACCAGCGCCACCACACCCAGCAGCTTTTTCGTGCTGCTTTCCACCACGACCTTTTCTCCCGGCTGCGCATTGGGATCGTTCTTGGCACGGGCCTTGATAGCCGCGCCGGTCATGCCGCAGCCGGCGCATTCCTCGCAGTCGTGGCCGCAGGCGGTCTTCCGCGGTACGGATATCTCCGCATACCCGCCGGGCAATAGCTTTTCAACCGTTGCGATCTGTGTCATTATCTCACCTCTCGGGAATACTCATGTCTCCGGCACCTCGGGGACCGTCTGGTCCTCTCCGCCGGCGGGTACCGCCGGCTCCGTCTGCGGCGGCGTGTCGGTAATGGTCAGCGTCAGCTCATAGGTACCGCGCACTGTCACATCGCTGAACCCGCTGACCGTCACGGTCACCGGCACGGTGAAGCTCCCCTGTCCGGTCACGGCGCTCATGTCCGCCGTGGCACGCAGGTTCTCGGCGGTAATGGCCTCGATCTCCTCGCTGAGTCCCCACAGCCGCACCGTCAATCCGCCCTCTGGCACGACGGCATACAGCCCCGCCGGCAGATCGGTGAAGGACAGATCCGTCACCGTCAGCGTCGTCTCGCTGATACCGTCCAGGGTGATGTCCGCCGTGGCCACCTCGTTGCCGTTGACCAGCCAGGTGCCGTCCGGCGGCGTGACCACATAGCTATTCTGCTGGTGCAGCCCCAGATCGTCCACATGCAGCGTGGCAAGCACGAGCTTGTCAATAGACGCCAACACGTCGGCCTCTCCGTTCAGCCGCACCGTCTTGGGCGCGATATCACAGACGATGCTGTCTGCCGCCGCACCGGGCACGCCCTCGAACTCTATGGCCAGGGCCACCTCCTTGGTGGTCAGCACCGGCACCTTGGCCTGTATCAGGCTGGCACTGGTGCGTATGTTGCTGTTCTCCACCAGATTGCCGTCGTAGTCGTACAGCTGTACGTCCACCGTCTGCACCACCGATCGGGTCGCGCCGCTGATATCCACCGTCAGCTTGGCGCAGCTGACATTCAGCAGATCGTCCCGTTGGGCGCGCAGCGTCAGCACCTCGGGATCCAGCACTACATCGCCGGTAAAATATCCCTCAGCCACCTCGCCGATGACCTGACACTCCACCGGCACTTCCTTCGTATACAACTCGCCCACCGTCACCGTGATCTGGCTCAGGCTGGCCTTCTCCACGCTGACATTCGTGCGTACCACTCCATCAGGGAAGCTGACGGTCCAATCCAACTGGTGTACGCCCACGGAATCGATGCTGGATGTACTGGCAATGACCCGCACATTATCCCGGCTCATCTTTACCAGCTCCCGCTTGGGACCGCGTATCGTCAAATCAATGGTGGTGTCATATCCGGACAGCAGCATCAGATTTTTGTCTGCCAACGTGGTGTTCTCGCCGGAGAACTCCACCGGGACATCCCGGATGGTCTTCGTCCTCTCCGGCGCCTTCTCCACATCTACATATACCCACAGCGCCAGAGCCACCAGGATGGAGATGATGACCTGCACGGTCTTGCTGCGGTTAAAGCGGGGCGTGCGCGCCTCGCTGTTGGCCGTCCCGTTGTTTGTATCAGAGATCCGTTCCGACATGGTCGTCCGCCCCCTTTCTGTTCAGTCCCAGCAGCTCCGCCAGATTGCGTCGGGGCTTGTCCTCCGTTTCCTCCTCCGGCGGCATCAGCTCATTACGCAGCAGCTTGCCCAGCGTCTCCGGCTTCAGGTGCCGCTTGAGCATACCGCCGATAGCCACGGAGATGGAGCCTGTTTCCTCCGAAACGATGACCACCACCGCGTCGGAGTTCTCGCTCATGCCGATACCGGCCCGGTGCCGCATACCCAGGTCGCGGCTCAGGTTCACGTTTTTGCTCAAAGGCAGCATGCAGCCCGCGCCCAAGATCCGTCCGCGGCGGATGATGACCGCGCCGTCGTGCATGGGCGCCTTGACGAAAAAGATGTTTTTCAGCAGCTCGGAGGACACGGCGGCGTCCAGCGTCGTACCGCTTCGCACCATGTCATCCAGATGGATGTCGCGCTCAAAGACGATCAGCACGCCGGTCTTGCTCAGGGACATCTCGCTGCACGCCGTCACCGTCTGATCGATAGCCGCCTCCAGCTCCGACTGCTGCTTGGGATCGTTGAAGGCCCGCAGCAGTCTGATGTTCCGGCTGCCCACCTTCTCCAGTATCTGGCGGATCTCCGGCTGGAACAGGACGATAATGGACAGGATCCCCACCTGCACCAGGTTCCGCATAAGGTACGATATGGCGTTGAGCTGCAATATATCAACCAGCCAAAGCACCAGCAGAAACGCCACCACGCCCTTGAGGATATTCTCGGCGCGGGTACTTTTGACCATACGGAGCAGGTTGTATACCAGAAACGCGATAATGGCGATGTCCAGTATATCCGATATCCGTATCAGCAATAAGTAATTCCCAATATTTTCCAATAACGAAAGTACCTTATCCACGTTACCACCCTTCCTGTTGCGGGCATAAAAATAGATACTAACATTATATAAAAAATATTGGGAAAATGCAACAAAAAATTATGTGAACAGTTTTGCAGTTTAACGAACGATTTGCCGCAAAATATGGGCAAAGTGCTCTACCTGTGCGGTGGTGCTAAAGGCCGAAAAGCTGCACCGCACAGTGCCCGTCTCCAGCGTTCCCGCCGTGCGGTGCGCCAGAGGTGCACAGTGGAGTCCCGCCCGCACCGCCGCGCCCTGCGCCGCAAGAGCTTCGCCCAGCGCCTCGCAGTCCCAACCGTCCAGGCGAAAGCTCAGCACACCTGTCTGTGCCCCATCCTCCGGGGTATAGAACACCTCCGCACCGGGAATATCCCGCAGCAGTGCCGCCATCTGCCGCGTCAGGTGTCTCTCGTGCCCTGCAATACGTCCCACGCCCTGCTGCTCCACAAACCGCAGCCCTTCCAACAGTCCTGCGATCCCCGGCATATTGTGCGTCCCGGCCTCCAGCCGGTCCGGCAGCTCCTCCGGCATCTCCTGCAGGATCGACTGCGACCCCGTGCCGCCCCGCAGCAGCGGCTCCGGCTCCGCGCCGCACAGCAGCAGCCCCGTGCCCTGCGGCCCGTACAGTCCTTTATGCCCCGGCATGGCGATAAACGCCGCGCCCAGCGCATCCATGTCCACCGGCAGCATCCCCGCGGACTGCGACGCATCCAGCACGAATGGCACACCCTTCTCCCGACACAGCGCCGCGATGCGCTCTACCGGCAGTCGGAAGCCAAACACGTTGGACACGTGTGTGCAGATCACCGCGTCCGCCGGACACGCCAGCGCAGCGGCGAACTGCCGTACCATCTCCTCCCCATCAAACAAAGGCCCATCCGCTACCGTGATCTCCACACCCGGTATGGCGTGCAGCGGCCGGGTAACAGCGTTGTGCTCATACCCCGAAATGATCACCCGTCCGCCGGGCTTCACCAGCGTATGCACGGCAATGTTCAGCCCATGTGTAGCGCAGGAGGTGAACACCACTCGCGCCGGATCAGTCACGCCAAACAGCTTTGCTGCCAGTGTGCGGCATTGCAGGTCTGTTTCCTCCGCCGCCCGCGTGGCCGGATAACTCCCCCGCCCCGGCGAGGATAGCTGCCCCACCGCACGGTACATAGCCCGTGCCACCGTCTCCGGCTTTTGCAGCGTCGTGGCCCCCGCATCAAAATAGATCATAGCTCTACCTCACTATACACATCGTCCTGACGAACAAATACCTGCGCGGGTGCAAAGCCCGCCTCCCGCAGCAGCCGCAGAGCCGCTACCGTGCGGGTCTGCCCCCGCAGCCGCAGCACATAGCCGCACCCCTTGCCGGTCAGGCCCATGGGCACACGGCCCACCACGGCACGCACACCCCGGCGCTCCAGCAGCTGCGCCATACGCTGCGCCTGGGTCACGGACCGGGCGGTGATGAGATATTCCTCCATGCTGGCACCTCCTTTGTACTCATGCCATCGTATGATACCCCAGCGCAAAACGTGAAAGACCCCGGAGGTCCCTGCCTCCGGGGTCGCTGTCTTTATATTTCCACCTTTGGTCCCGGACGGTATGTCTCCGCCGTTACCGTCAGTGCGATGCCGCCTGCCGACAGCTCCGTTAGCCGTTCCCGCAGCGCCGCAGTGTTCTCTGCCGGCAGCGAAACCGTCAGCCGAATGTCCGCGCCGTAATCGGCGCTGTCCACCGTGCCACCCAGGGCCGTTACCTCACCACGCACACGCTCGAACAGCGCGTAGGGGCACGGAATGTCCGCCATGGCCCACAGGCCCATCTCCGACACGCCTGCCGCCACCAGCGCATCGCGGGCGCTTTTGGAATACGCCCGCGTCAACCCGCCGGCCCCCAGCAAGATCCCGCCGAAGTACCGCGTGACCACGCACACCACGTTGGTGACGTTTTCCCGCTGAAACACGTTCAGCATAGGCTGTCCCGCTGTACCCTGAGGCTCGCCATCGTCACCGTAGCGCATCGTATCGCCGCCGATGAGATAACACCAGCAGTTGTGCCGCGCATCATAGTATTTTTTCTTCATCTGCGCGATAAATTCCCGCGCCTGCTCCTCCGTCTCCACCGGCAGCAGATGGCCGATAAAACGGGATCGTTTTTCGGTGAACTCCGTCTCTGACGGGCCAAAGGGTACGCGGAAATCGCTCATTCCCACTCCTCCTTCGGCTCCGTCCAACCTTCGATATAGTCCTTCAGCTGGCCGATGATTCGGGGCGTACACACCGCCACCACGTCCACCGTCTCGCCGTACTCCACGGACTCCACCTTGGCCTCCCGGTACAGGCTGTCCAGCGCTCCGGCCTTGTCATAGGGCAGGTGCAGCGTCACACGCTTCGTGCCCTTGTCCAACTTTTTGTCAATGGCGGATAGCAGCCTGCCCAACCCCTCGCCAGTCTTGGCGGACACGGATACTGCGTCCCCCTCCTTGTCCCGCTGGAAGGCAAACGCCAAATCGGACTTATTGTACACACGAATGCAGGGGATATTCTCCGCCCCCAGCTCCCGGATCAGATCATCCACGATCCGCGCCTGTTCCTGCCACTCTGGATTGCTGGCATCAATGACGTGCAGCAGCAGATCGGCGTACTCCAATTCCTCCAGTGTGGCCTTGAAGGCCTCGACCAGCTGATGGGGCAGCTTGCGGATAAATCCCACCGTGTCGGAGATGACTACATCCAGCGTATCGCTGACGGTCAGCAGCCGCGTGGTGGTGTCCAGCGTGTCGAAAAGCCGGTTGTTGGCCGGTATGTCCGCGCCGGTGATGGCATTGAGCAGTGTGGACTTGCCCGCGTTGGTATAGCCCACGATGGCCACCACGGGTATCTCGTTCTTCCGCCGACGCTGGCGCTGGGTGGCGCGGACGCGCCGCACCTCCTCCAGTTCCTCCTTCAGCTTGTCGATCTTCCGCCGGATGTGCCGCCGGTCCGTCTCCAGCTGCGTCTCACCGGGGCCCTTCGTGCCGATGGGCGAGCCGCCGGTGCCGCCCTGCCGTTCCAGATGAGACCACATACCGATCAGCCGGGGCAGCAGATACTGATACTGCGCCAGCTCTACCTGTAGGCAGCCCTCCTTTGTCCGGGCTCGCTGGGCGAAGATATCCAAGATCAGGCCGCTGCGGTCCAGCACCTGCACACCGCACAGCTCCGTGAGCACCCGCACCTGCGACGGGGACAGATCGTTGTCGAAGATCACCATGGTGGCCTCACTGTTCTCCACCATGCGCTTGACCTCCTCCACTTTCCCCTCGCCGATGAAGCTATGGGGGTCTGGTTTCTCCCGGCTCTGCAGGATCATACCCACGGACTCGCCGCCCGCCGTCTCCACTAAGGCCGCCAACTCCGCCAGACTCTCCTCGTCGGCGCTGTCCGCACCAAGTACCGGGGACCGCAGCCCCACCAGCACCGCGTAGTCCCGCGCACCGTTTTTGTTTTCTTCAATGGTTTTTCGTTCCATAGTCGTCCTCGTTATGATGATTTTCCACGATTATACCCCATCCCGGCGCAAAAGTAAAATAAAAAACAAGACCCGCACCATTGGTACGGGTCTTGCAAAGTGCTGTATCCTTACTTGTCCAGGCCGAAACGCTTGTTGAACTTGGCAACGCGTCCGCCGGTATCCACCAGCTTCTGCTTGCCGGTGAAGAAGGGGTGACACTTAGAGCAGACTTCCACGCGAATATCCTTCTTCGTAGAACCTGTCTCAATCACATTACCGCAGGCGCATTTGATAGTAGTCTGCTGATAATTGGGATGGATTCCTTCCTTCATTGCTCTTGTTCACCCCTTTCTGGTTCACTCGTCGCCGCGGCATCGCCGCAAACGCAACTGTGATAATAGCACACTCTTCCCGCAAATGCAAGCATTTTTCGCTATTTTCACAAAGAAATTTCTTCTCCGCAGGCGAAGAAATACAGAATGCGCTCCGTCACCGGCTTTTCCAGTATCCGCGACAGCGCTCCGGCGTAAGCGTCCAGCTGCGGCCGATAGGCCTCCGCCCGCTGGGACGCCTCTGCCGCTGTCACCCGATCAGTCTTGAAATCCACCACCGTCAAACCCGCCGTCGTCTCAAACACGCAGTCTGCCACGCCCTGCAGGAGCATCTCCTCCCCTGCTGCCGCGACGTCATAAATACCCGCATCGGTGAGCAGCGCGAAGCGGTACTCCCGCCACACCTGCGGCGCAGTCCGTATCCTCTCTGCCAACGGCGACGCCAAAAACCGCGCCAGCGCCGGGATGTCCAGCGCCGCCGCCTGCTCCGGCGTCAGCAGCCGTCGGGCCGTCAGTCTTTCCGCAAAAGCCGTCACTGCCTCTGGTACCGCAGGAGTATCCAGCGGCAGAAACTGCATCGCCAGGTGCATGGCTGTACCGCGCTCCGCCCCGGTCAGTCCGCGCTTTTCCTGCAAAAATCGTGGTTTCTCCGGTGCGGCGGTCCGCCGCGTCGGCAGCGTTCCCTCGGCGATCTCCTGATCGATGGCCCGCCCCTTCAGCTGGGTAGCCGTCACCTTGGAGGGCGTCACTGTCGCCGCTCTGTGGCTGTACCGGAACGCCAGCGCCGCCTCGTCCGGCTGCGGATCCGGTGCCTGCGCTTCCGGCTCCTCCGCCGGCATCGCCGCACCGCCGTCCTCCTCACCGCTGATGCGGTGCAGCCGCAGCGCCAATCCCTCCGGCCCGTCGTACAGTACCGCGGGACGTACCCCGGTGTAATCGTGGAACACCCCTGCCTGATATGTGCTCAGCAGCGCCAGCAGCAGCCAATCGCCCGGGCAGTTTACCGCGGCCACCGCCTCCGGCGGCGCCGGCAGTTCTGCCAGTGCACACAGCTCCTTGAGGTGCTTGTCCGGGTTTTTCCGCGAGCATACCATGATGAGCTTCTCCTGTGCACGGGTCATGGCTACATACAGTATCCGCAGTTCTTCCGCCTTGGCTTCCCGTTCCAGCGTCAGCGCCAGCGCCGTTTTGGAGACGGTGTCGTACCGCAGCCGGCGTTCCACCTCCACGCGCTCCGCACCAACGCCCAGCTGGGGATGGACCAGCACCGGTCGATCCAGGTCCTGTCGGTTGAAGCTCCTGTTCAAGTCAGCCAGAAACACCACCGGAAACTCCAGTCCCTTGGACTTATGCACGCTCATCAAGCGCACACCGCCCGCCGCACCTGCAGCGGTAATGGCCGGCGCATCGCCGCTTTCCAGCAGCTGCCGTACCTGCCGCACACAGTCGAACAGGCTCGTTCTGCCGCCCTGCACAAGCCGCCGTATATAGTCATACAGTGCCCTCAGACGCGCCTGGCGGGCTGTACCGTCCTCCATGGCACCGAAGATCGCCTGCACCCGGCAGCGGTCATAGATATACCACAGCAGCTTATCGGCGGACAGTTCCCGCGCCACCTGCCGCAGCTCATGCAGCAGCGACAGGAACGCCTGCGCGTCCTCACCCTCATCCTGCCGCAGCGCCTCGTAATAATCCCCCTCACGCTGTACGGCCCGTATCTCCGCCAACCGGTCGGCGCTCATGCCTACCAGTGGCGAACGCAGCACCGCGATCAGCGGCACATCCTGCCGCGGGTTATCCACCACCTCCAGCAGTGACAATACCACTGCGACCTCCATCGCCGAGAAGAAATCCTCACTTTCCCCGCCGTCGCAGGGGATCCCCTCCCGTGCCAAGGCGGCGGCGAATACCGTCTGCCGGGCGCTGGGTGAGCGCATCAGTATCACGATATCCTCCGGTGCTGCCGGACGCATGGTGCCGTCCTCACCCCGGACAGTGAACCCTTCGTCCAGCATACGGCGAATACGCTTTGCCACGAACCGCGCCTCGGCCTCCGCCCGGTCGAACCGCTGCTCCGGTGTGTCCTCCACAGCCAGATAGTGGAACTCCGTCTCCCGCGGCACCTCCGGATAGTATTCCGCCCCAAAGTGAAGATGCTGCTCCTCTGTATAATCAAGCTCGCCCATTTCCCGGGACATCAGCGCCGCGAACACAAAGTTCGCAGCCGCCAGCACCTCCCGGCGTGACCGGAAGTTCCGGCTCAGTACCCGCCGCCGCGGCGCACCCGGCGCAGCGTGGTCCGCATCGGCATAGGTCCTGTATTTTTCCAGGAATATCCCCGGTTCCGCCAGCCGGAACCGGTAGATGCTCTGCTTCACATCGCCCACGGCAAAGATATTCTCTCCCTGCCGCGATACCGCCCGGAAGATACAGTTCTGCACTTCATTAGTGTCCTGATACTCGTCCACCATGATCTCCCGGTACCGCCGGGACACCTGCTCGCCAAGCTCCGTGGGCGTTCCGTCCTGGCGGCACAGCATCTGCACGGCGTAGTGTTCCTGGTCAGAGAAATCCATAGCGTTCCGCCGCACCTTCTCTGCCCGGAACCGCTTGTCGAAGTCCCCTGTCAGTGCCAGCAGCGCCCGCATAGCGGGCGCGATGACCTGCAGATCGCCCAGCAACTCCGTCTCCGCCGTCTGATACGGCGCGGACAGCTTCTTCAATGCGTCACGGCACTTTTCCAGCACCGCCCGCGCCGCGTCCTTCGCCCCGGCGCACTCGTCCCCCTTCACCACGCCCATCCGCCGGAAGGCCGGCTGCACACGGCCCATGGCATCCCAGCCTTCCCGGGCCGCGGCCGCGTATTCCCGCAGCTGCGCCGCCGTTTCCAAAAACCGATCTCCATAGGCGTTATACACGCTCTCGCAGTCTTCCATATCCTTCACGGCGCGTTCCAGCCGTCCCGCCCAGTAACTGGCGCGGCGCACCGTGTCCTCCATGATCGTCCGGCCGTACACGCTGTCGCCCAGCCGTTCCGGCAGGTTCGCCCAGCTCTCCGCGGCTCTTTCCAGCCACTTGTCCGGGTAGGGATGGCTCTGCAATTTTCCGTGCAGCTCCGGCACCAGCGCCGCCAACGCCCGGTCATCCCGGCCGAAGCCCAGCGTCTCTGCCAACGCCCGGCAGCCTTCGTCCCCCTGCTCGATCCGCTGATAGAACGCCTCCAGTGCATCCTCCAGTGCCCGCTGCTTCAGCACGCCGGCCTCCGTCTCATCCAGGATACGGAAGTCCGGCGTCAGACTCCGCCCATCCACCGGCTCCAGCAGATGGATATGCTCCCGCAGCAGCCCTGCACAGAAGCCGTCCACCGTCTTGATGTCCGCCTGATACACCCGGAACATCTGCTGCCGCAGGTGACTGTTCTCCGGGTCCTGTGCCACCCGCTTCGCCAGCTCTGCGGCCAGCTTTGTCCGCAGTTCGGCGGCAGCGGCGCGGGTAAATGTGATAATAAGGAAATCGTCTATGTGGCAGTGTTCCTCCGTTAGATAAGCGAACACACGCTCTACCAGCACCTTCGTCTTGCCGGATCCGGCGGCGGCGGACACCAGCAGGCTGCCGCCCCGGTCCTCCACTGCCCCACGCTGCTGTGCCGTCAGTTGGATGTCAGCCACGGCGCGTCACCTCCTCGTCCACCAGCTGCCAGAATTCTTCCGGCGTGGTCTTTTGCAGATAATGGGGCTTGTCCCGTTTCTCGTCAAACCAGCAGGCCGACGCGAAGGGACACCAGTCGCAGGCACTTTCCTGAGGCCCCCTGCGGCATGGATCTGCGTCAATATTGCCATCGCCCAGCTCCCGGGCTACCTTCCGCAGCAGCTCGTCCACATACCGGCCCATTTTGCCCATCTGGGCTGCATCCGCCAACACACTGGCCGCCAAACCGCTGACCGAACCGTCCTTTTTCACTGCAATAGGCAAATAGCAGGGTGACTCCAGCGCGCTGTGCTCCATGGCTGTCAGCACCTCTGGGTCGGACAGCACCATGCCCGTCCGACGCAGCTCGCCCCGCAGCAGCGTGGCCAGCTTGTCCGGCGCGATGGCCCGATCCGCCTTTTTAACGACGTCCCTCGCCGGCAGGTACAGCACTCCCGCCGGCTCCACCGCCGCCCCAAAATAGTCCCCGCCGTACCGCTGCAGTGCGAAAAGATACAGCAGCATCTGAATACCCAGGCCGTAGCGCACATCCGCCAGATCAAAAGCCTTTTTCCCGGTTTTGTAGTCCACTACTCGCAGATATAGCTTCCCGTTCTTCAGCCAGCCGTCCACCCGATCCACCTTACCGGTGACGGACAGCGTGGTATCTCCCGCCGTCACCGTGACGGCAGGCAGCTGTCCGTTTTTGCCGCCGAAGCCCAATTCAAAGGCCACAGGCCGGAAATCCGAATGCTCCAGCTCATCCAGCACGTTCTCAACAATGACCAACGCCGTCTCCCGCAGCCGGGAAAACAGATACCGGAACCGTGCGCTCTTCTCGCCGTAACCGTCGATGACCGTCCGGACATACTCATCCGTATACCGCCGCACCAACGCCGCCAGCGCCGGTCTTTCCGACCGCTTCCCCTGCTGCTCCACCTCCCGCAGAACATTCTCCAGCAGATAGTGGATAAACGTCCCCACCTCCGGCGCCTGGAAATCCGCCTTTGTCCGTTCCCTGGCCCGCAGGCCGTACTCCATGAAATAGCCAAAGTGACAGCTCTTCACCTGGTCCAGCCGCGAGGCGGACATGGCCAGCGTACTGCCGTACAGGCTGCGTACCGCCCCGGGTGACAGCCTTCCCCGGCCCATAGCCCGGGCCGCTGCCATCTTCTCCAGCGTACCGCCCTGTCCATGCATCTCAAAATAACGCCACAGCGCACCGCCGGGCCGCTGTCCCGCCAGTGCCAGCGCTGCCGCAGGCAGTCCGCAGCGGTACGCGCCGTCTTCCCGTTGTATTTCCACTTGCGGAAACAACTTGCGGATACGCTCTACCACAAAGGACGGCAGCAGCTTCGCCCCCGACTCATCGCCGGCGCACCAGGACACGGTCAGTGTCTCCGTTGGCTGGGCCAGGGCGGCATAGATATTCTGCAGCTCATTGCTCAGCGGGTCGAACGTGGCGTCGGACAGCAGTATTCCCTGCTGCTGCAAAAGCTCACGCTCCTGTTCGTCCAATATACCGCCGCCCTTCTCCACCGTGGGCAGCACATGGTCATTGGCGCCCAGCAGGAAAAGATGCCGCACTGTATGGCGGTCATTTCGCGTCAGGGGGCTTACCTTTACCTGGTCCAGCGCAGCTGGTATGGTGGCCACGGCATACTGGCTCAGCGTCAGCCGCAGCAGCCGCGCAAACTCATCGCCGTCCACCTCCGTGTCACCCAAAAGCGCCACGAACTGATCCAGCACATCACAGAATATCCGCCACAGCTGGGCATACTCCTCTGCCGCCTGCATCTGCCCCTGCTCCAGCAATTCTTTCTCCCGCTGTTCCAACACGGCCGGTGTACCGGCATCCTCCGCAAATCTGTAAAGTGCTTCAGCTTTACCTCTTACCGTTTTATTGACTTTCATCCCATCACTCAGGGTAAGAAACAGTTTTCTGACTTTTCTTCTGACCGCGTTTATCTCGGCCAGCTGTTCCCGGCGATAATCAGTTATCTCTCCGCTGTATCCATCCGGGTCTGCCGTCCAGTCGGCGTCCCGCAGCCACATATTACCCCGAATTTCCCAACGGATCACGTAGTTTTCCAGAAGATCGCATTCCGCCGCTGTCAGGTCTGTCATGCCGGTCTTCAGGCACCGAAACACGTCCTCATACTCGAAGCCGCCTGTCACTGCGTCGACGGCGGACAGCAGCAGCGTCAGGACCGGCTGCTCCAAAATGTCGCTCCGGCGGCTGATATAGGCGGGAACATCGTCCCGGCGGAACACGGCCTCCAGCAACGGGCCATATACCTCCATATTCCGCGCCGCCACGGCCATCTCACGCCAGCGAACGCCATTTTGTGCCAGCGCCCGCAGCTGCGCGGACACATACTCCACCTCGGAATAGGCGGTGTTGGCCTGATACAAGGTGATGGACGGCGTGCTGCCTGTCCACGCTTTTTCCGCGCCGAGGAAGTATCGCTCCAGGTGCGAAAACGCTGTGTCGCTGTTCCTGACAAGGTTTTCTACTTCACAACTACAACCGGCGTCCTTCGCCAGTCTGCGCAGGCGTTCCCGCTGCTGTATGCCGTTGCGGAAGAGCTGCGGGTCACTGTCATCGCCCAGCAGAGTCACTGTAACAGAGTTGGCCTGTTTCAGCGCGGCGGCAATGATATCCTCCTCCGTTCGGTTGAAATAGGAAAACCCATCAATGTAGATATCTTTTCCGCATAAATAGTCCGAATTCGGCAGTTTATCGCAGAGTTTCTGCACTTTTGACCGGGCATCAAAGTCGCCGCCGTGGAGTCGCGCGTCATAAGCGCCGAACAGCAGCGCCGTAGAACGCAGCTTATCTCCGGCGGCGCCCGGAATGTCCTGAACCTGTTGCAGCAGAAGGGACGGCGCGATTTTATAGGCGTACAGCTCATCGGCCAGGGCCACCAGCTCCCGCAGAAAGGCCGGGCGCTGTGACGGCTTGGAAAACACCGTCAAATATGATGAAACTTCCTGCAAGGCGCGGCGCATTATCAGTATTTTACCACCATTATCTAACGTTATATCGGATATGCCTCCGGTTTGTGACAGTACGCGGGTGGCAAGGCTCTGGAAGCTCAGCACCTCCCCGTCACGGCTGGCGGTATCCCCCAGCGCGCGGCAGAGATCCAGCTCCGCCTCGTGGGTGGCGTGCTCCGGTACCAGCAAAATCTGCGGGCGCTCAAACCGTTGTGCCGCAATGGTTTCGAGCACCAGCTTACTTTTTCCCGCACCGGCGCGGCCGGTGATGATACGCAGCTTCACCGCGTCACCTCCCCTGTTTTCTCCCCCATAGTATACCGCAAACCGTCCCTTATGGGAAGTAAAAGTCGAAAAAAGGACGCGGGATCTTCCCGCGCCCTTTGACGGTGCATGTCACTTTCGTTTACTTTAGACTGCTCTTGTTGACCTGCTTCTGTGCTCTTTTATATACCCTTTTGTTATATGCGGTACACCATTTGTTAAAGGGTCATGGTACGGCGCAGCTCGTCCCGGTTTTCCACGGTGACGGTCACCAGACGCACCCGAGGATGACCGGCCACCGCCCGGAGAAATTCCGTATCTGCTTTTTGCAGAACACCCAGAACCGGAAGGTCACCGTCCAGAGCCGCGAGCACCGCTTCGCAGAATTTTTTGGCACCGGACTCCGCCGGGCCCAGCTCGTCCATCAGCAGGACGTCCCCGTCACGGTCACGCAGGGCCGCCGTGCCCAGCGTGTCGAACCTCTCGCAGGAATAAGCGCCGCAGTAGAACAGCAAATTCTCCGCCGACGGTACTCCGCCCACCGCGGGCAGCAGATGCACAGAGGGCCGGTCCAGCACGCCTGTTACCCGCACCGTGCGGAAGCCGCAGGGTGTATGCCCGGCCAGCAGGCAGCGCGCCAGCGTGGACTTGCCCACGCCCTTCTCTCCGGTGAGGAACAGGTGGTCAGTGCATGGGGCAGCCATGGTGTACCTCCCCTGCCGCTTCGCGCCGCGCGGCGCGGACGCAGATCATCTCACCGGCGATGGACACGGCGATCTCCTCCGGCGTCACGGCCTTGATGGGTGTGCCCACCGGCGTGTGGACAAAGGCGATCTTCTCCTCGGGAATGCCCGCCTCCCGCAGGCGCTGGTTCACAAAGGCCGTTTTCTTCCGGGAGCCGATGACGCCCACATAGGCCGTCTCGCCCCGCAGCACCTGCACCTCCGCCTGAAAGTCGTGCTCATGGCCGTTGGTCATGATGACCACATAGTCCTCCGGCGTCAGCGTCAGGTAGTCGCTGATGCGGTCAAAGTCGCCGCAGATGGTCCGGTCCGCCTGGGGAAAATGCTCCGCCGTGGCAAAGCCCGGCCGATCATCCACCACCACGGGACGGAAGCCAATCGTCCGCAGCAGAGGCGTCAGCGCACGAGCGATATGTCCCGCGCCGAAAATGACCGCGCGCTCCCCCACCGGCAGCGGCAGGGAGAACACGCCCTCGCCTGTCTCCGCCGTCTCGGCGATATGGGGTGCGGCGCCGTCCAGCGGCAGCACCAGCCAGCCGGGCACACGGTCACGCACACAGCGCAGCACCTCCGCCGCCAGCGCGTCCCAGACGCGATCCGACAACCGGGCGGGAGTGAACAGCACCGTCACATCGCCGCCGCAGGCCATGCCCAGCTCACCGTCACGGGAGAGCTTGAAGTCATACAGGGCGTCCACGTGCTGACCGGCCAGCAGCGCCCGGGCCAGCTGAATGGACCGCAGCTCCACCGCGCCGCCGCCGATGGTGCCGGAGAGCAGACCCTCCGCCCCCACCAGCATCTGGCTGCCCGCGCCGCGGGGGGCAGAGCCGTCATCCCACACGATGGTGGCCAGCACGGTGTCCTTCTGCTTTTCCCGCTGGTAGAGCAGGGTCTGGAAGATGTTGTTCATATGTGTCTCCTTTCAAGGGCCATAGGGAGCGGCGGTGCCGCTCCCTGTTCGTTTATTCAGCCGGCGGCCTCCACAGCGGGGAGAGAATTGTCCACCAGCGCGTTGTACTGGTCGATGGTCAGGTCGCAGTGGTAGAACAGTTGGAAATAGGTCTGGGTGACCTCATACATATCGTAGTCAGCGGCCTCGGGGTACAGGACCTTGGCCATCCACTGCATACCCAGGATGCGCTGGACGCTTGGCGGGAAGCCCATCCAATTGTAGGGGCCGAAGGGCACCTCGTAATACTTGCCGTCCTTGATGGCAGGTATGGTCTGCCAGTTCTCGTTATCGGCCACGGTGCTGTAAATGCTGCCGGGGGCGAAGAACACGATAGAGGGGTCCCAGTTCAGGATCTGCTCCATGTCCACCTCGTTGCCGGTACCCTTGGAGGAGGGCTCGTCCACCACAGCCAGATTATTGCACAGCATATCGACGACCTCGGCGTGATAGGAGTCCCTGGCGATGACGTTCAGGCCCTCTTCACCGGTGATATACAGGACATCGGCCTTCTCCACGCCGTCCACGATGGCCTTGACGGTGTCATAGGCATTGCGACAGTAGTCGGCCAGGGCCTGACCCTCGTTGGGCATAGCCAGCAGGTCGCTGAGCATGGCATAGGTATCGTCCATGGAGGCCAGGTAGGCGTCAATGTGGACAAAGGGGATTCCGGTCTGTTCCTGCAGGCCGTCCAGGTCCTCCGCCATGGTGCTCTTGGGCTCGCCCACATCGATGACCACGTCGGGATCGGCCGTCAGCAGCGTCTCCAGGTTCAGTTCGCCCTTGCCGCCGTACAGCTGGCCCAGCAGGGGCAGGTCCAGATACTTCTGGTCAAAGTAGTTCTCGGCGGTCTTGTCCCAGGCATTGGCCACACCCACCATCTTGTCCGGGGCGATGGCAAAGACCACCATCTGGGCCAGAGGGCCGGAGACGGCGACCTTCTGGATATCGGTGGGGACGGTGACCTCGCGGCCGCAGGAGTCGGTGAACACGCGGGTGGTGTCCTCCGTCCGGGTGCTGTCGTCAGTCTTGTCGTCCTGGGCCTTCCGGCCGCAGGCAAACAGGGTCAGGCTCATCACCAGCGCCAGGACCAGCGCCAGCAATCGTTTTGTCTTGTTCATATGTGTTCTCCTTCTTCTGTTGAAAATGCAATCATTCCAAAGCGGCGGACGCCGGGCAGCTGCCACGGGAAGTCCGGATCGCCGGTGGAAATAAGTTTGGCGCGGAGATCGTCCTCCGCAGGCGCTCCCCCGCCGTAGAGGGCCAGGAACGTCCGGGCATCCTCCAGGGTGCGGAAGGGCTGGGGAAAGTCCAGCGCCGCACGCTGCGCCGTATAGGGGATACCGTGGGCGTCCAGCACACCGCAGGCGGCATCGAAGCTATGGCGGTCCGGCGCACGGGGTGCCCCGGAAAAGCGGTGGCACACGTCGTCACGCACCACGGTCAGCACCGTGCCACGGCATTGGCGGAGGGCGGCGGCCAGTATCTCCTCCATGCTGCCGAAAAAGCAGAACACCATGGCATCGAAGGGCTCCGGCGGCGTATAGGCCAGCACATCGGCGCACAGGGGCGTCACATTCGTAATGCCCCGGGCGTCCAGCTCCTGCCGCAGCACCGCCAGGGCGGCAGCGTCGCGCTCCGCCGCCGTGATATGGGCCGCATGGGATGACAGGGCCAGAGACAGGTATCCCAGGCCGCAGCCGGCGTCGCAGATATGATCCGTGGACTTCAGATACGGCAGCAGCAGCGCCGTCAGCTTTTCGTGGAAGTCGGTGCGGCGGCAGGCATCGGCCATGAAGCGGACAGTGTCCGCCGACCAGCTAAACATGGCGGTCACCTCCCCGCACCGGCAGCAGGGCCGCGCCGTCGGGCGTATCCAGCAGCACGGACTCCACACCGTAGAGCTGCCGGATCAGGTCCGGCGTCAGCACGCTCCGGGTATCGCCCTCCGCCGCCACGCGGCCCCCTTGCAGGGCCAGAACGCGGCGGGAAAAACGCAGGGCGTGCTGGGGATCGTGGGTGGAGAGCAGGACGGTGTAGCCCTGCTCCGACAGGGAACGCACCTGCTCCAGCACACGGAGCTGGTTGCCGTAATCCAGAGAGGCGGTGGGCTCGTCCATGATGAGGAGATCCGACTGCTGGCACAGGGCGCGGGCAATGAGCACCAGCTGCTGCTCGCCGCCGGAGAGGGCGGCGAAATTCCGCTGCGCCAGGTGGGCCACACCCAGCTGCTCCAGGGCGGTCAGCACCTGCTGCTCCAGGGCCTTGGAGGGGCTCTGGAACGGGGACAAGTGCCGGGTCAGGCCCATGAGGGCGGTGTCCAGCACGGAATAGCCGAAGGTGGGACGGTGTATCTGCGGGATGTAGGCGATGCGGGCCGCCAGCTCCCGGCGGGAGAAGGTCCGCACGTCGCGGCCGTCCAGCGAGATGGCGCCGGTGTAGCCCTCCAGGCCGCCCAGCAGGCAGCGGAAGAGAGTGCTCTTGCCGGCACCGTTGGCACCCAGCACGGAGAGGAAATCACCGGCGGGCACGGTGAAGGAGACATCCTCCAGCACCGGCGGGGCCTTGGGATAAGCGAAGGTCAGGTGCGATACCGTGAGGGTCACAGGCGGTCGCCTCCCTTCACCATGAGGTAGATAAAGAACGGCGCGCCCACGAAGGCCGTCAGGATACCGATGGGGATCTCCGTCGCCGCAAGGGTGCGGGCCAGGTCGTCCACCAGCAGCAGAAAGGCCGCGCCGAACAGGCAGGCCATGGGCAGGAGCCTGCGGCAGTCGTTACCCACGAGGCGGCGGCTGAGATGGGGGATCACCAGACCCACCCAGCCGATCATGCCGGAGACGGAGACGGCGGAGGCCGTCAGCACCGTGGCGCAGAGGATCACCGCCAGACGCAGGCGGTCCGTGTGGATGCCCATGGCGCGGGCTTCATCCGGCGAGAGGGTCAGCAGGTTCATGCGCCAGCGGAGCAGCAGCAGGGGCGTCAGCCCTGCCGCCATACAGACGGCGGCAAAGGCGACGGTGTGCATACGGGTGCCGGAGAGGCTGCCCATGAGCCAGTAGGTGATCTGGGGCAGTTGGTTGGTGGGATCGGCCACCAGCTTGATATAGGAGGTACAGGCCGAGAACAGCGAGCCTACCATGATACCGGCCAGCAGGAGGCTCACCACACGGCTGCCCCGGGATCGGCGGCCCACCAGATAGACCAGGGCCACGGACAGCAGGCTGGCCAGGAAGGCGAAAACGGTGACCATCACGGTGCTCTGGCCCGTCAGGATCGCCAGCGCCGCACCGAAGCAGGCGCCGGAGGACGCGCCCAGGATATCCGGTGCGGCCATGGGGTTCTGGAACACGGTCTGGTAGGCGGTGCCGGCGGCGGAGAGGCCGCAGCCCACCAGGCAGGCCAGCAGGATGCGGGGCAGGCGGACATTCCACACGGCGATGGCCATGTTGTCCGTCCAGGTCTGTTCAATAGAAAAGACGCGGGAGAGGAGTATCTTTACCACCTCGCCCAGAGGGACGCCGTAGCGGCCCAGCACGAAGGACAGCAGAAACAGCGCCAGCAGCGCTGACGCCATGATCGTTATGCTGCGTGTGGGGTGCCGGGGCGTATGCATGGACGGGCCTCCCTTTTCAGTCTGTTCCGCTTCCGCGCGTACCGCGCGGAGGTTCGCTGTCTATTTTACAGGATAACGCAGAAAATGCAAGGGGCATTGTTCGGTATTGTCGTATGTTTGTCCGTCTATATCGTTTTTTGTGTTCGGAGCGGCAGACCGGCTGCGGCCGTGGAATTTCCAGTTTCTGGGAGAAAGTGGTTCGTTTTTATGCATATTGCATAATACATATTGTGGCTGATTGTGCGATATGATGACAATTTTTGTGAGAACACCGTTGACTTTGGAATTTTGCTTTGCTACAATAGGCCCAACATTTCCGAAGCGAAAGGAGGCGGCCGTGATGACCAAGACCACGAAGAAAGCCATGAATACCATGATGACCGCCGCCTGCGCCGGTGCTGCTTTCTGCTGCGCCTGCGCCGCTTCTCATACTGTCATCCTGTCCGTGCTGGGCGCCATTATTATGGCGTCCATTATTATTTGCGCTCTGGTGCTGGTACTGCTGGTACTGGCCGCCTCTGCACATACGCCATTGGCACGGATAACCGCATGACGCGCTGACACCTGATACAGCGAAGCGGCTCCGCCATTGGCGGAGCCGCTTTTTTGTATACCTGCGGCAGACGCCGCCGGTGCATAGTTCCTAAGAAAACCAACGTAAAGGAGAACAAAACCATGAAAAAGAAAGTAGTTGCAATGTTTTTAGCCGCTGTGATGGCGTTCAGCCTGGTGGCCTGCGGCAGCAAGAGCGATAACGGCGGCAGCGGCGATGCCAGCGGCACCGAGACCATTAAGCTGGGCGGCGTCGGCCCCCTGACCGGCGGCTATGCCAACTATGGTCTGTCCGTACAGCACGGCGCGGAGCTGGCCGTCAAGGAGATCAACGCCGCCGGCGGCGTGAACGGCAAGCAGCTGGAGCTGAGCTTCCAGGACTCTCAGGGCGACCCGGAGAGCGCCGTGGCTGCCTACGGCAAGCTGATGGACTGGGGCATGAACGTCAGTCTGGGCGCGGTGCTGTCCGGTGAGACGGCCTCCGTGGTGGCGGCGGCCAAAGCCGACGACGTGCTGGTGATGGAGACCACTGGCTCCGCCGACAAATGCATCGACGGCAACGACAAGGCGTTCCGTATCTGCTTCTACGATTCCTATCAGGGCACCGCGGCAGCAGACTACCTCACCGACAACGCCCTGGCCACCGAAGTAGGCGTGTTCTATCAGAGCGACAACGACTACTCTGTGGGTCTGTACAATGCCTTCGTGGCCGAGTGCCAGAACACCGGCGTGACCATCAAGGAGACGCAGACCTTCACCACCGCCACCAGCACCGACTTCTCCACCCAGGTGAACGCCCTTGCTTCCTCCGGCGTGAAGGTCGTGTTCATCCCCATCTACGCGGAGGAGGCCTCCACCTTCCTGACCCAGGCCAAGGGTAAGTTTGCCGACGATGTGTACTTCTTCGGCGCTGACGGTCTGGACGGCATCCTGGGCAAGGTGAGCCAGGACGTGACCATCGCGGACAACGTGCTGATGATGACCCCCTTCGCCGCGGATTCCGCCGACCCCAAGGTCCAGGCCTTTGTGAAGGCATACCAGGACGCCTACAACGCTACCCCCGACCAGTTCGCCGCGGATGCCTATGACGCGGTGTACGCCGTCAAGGCCGCTGTGGAGGCCGCCAACGGCAGCACCTCCGGCGCTGACCTGGCCGCTTGTGATGCCCACCATCACCGTGGAGGGCGTGACCGGCACTATGACCTGGAGTGCCGACGGCAACACCAACAAGGCCGCCAGCGCCATCCTCTACAAGAACGGCGTGGGCACCCTGTTCGGTCAGGACAACGCCAATGACGCCGCCGGCGCGGAGAGCGGTGACGCTGCGGATACCGCGGCCGACGCGGAGGCGTAAGCAAGTAAGCTATCTATCTTCCTCACAATAAGCCCATACGCCCTCCCGGCGCAGCGCCGGGAGGGCGGAACGGGCACCATGCAAAGGAATGACGACTATGACGAATTTGATACAAACATTGATAAGCGGGCTGAGCCTGGGGAGCATCTACGCGCTGATCGCGCTGGGCTACACCATGGTCTACGGTATCGCCAAAATGCTGAACTTCGCCCACGGCGACGTGATCATGGTGGGCGCATACAGCGGCATTGTGGCGGTGGCGCAGCTGGGACTGTCCCCGTGGGTGACGGTGATCGTCAGCATCGTGGTATGCGCGGTGTTGGGCGTGGTCATTGAGTTCTGCGCCTATAAGCCCCTGCGGCAGGCGGCACCGCTGAGTGTGCTCATCACGGCCATCGGCGTCAGCTATCTTTTGCAGAACGCGGCGCTGCTGCTCTTCGGCTCGCAGCAGATGGCCTACCCCACATTGGTAAAGCTGGGCAGCTTCTCCGTGGGCGGCGTGCAGGTGGACGGCATCACCGTGCTGACGCTGGCGGTGACAGCGGTGCTGATGGCAGCGCTGACGCTGTTCATCGACAAAACGAAGCTGGGCAAAGCCATGCGGGCCGTGTCCGAGGACAAGGACGCCGCCACGCTGATGGGCATCAGCGTGGACAGGACCATCACGCTGACGTTTGCCATCGGCTCGGCGCTGGCGGCCTTCGCCAGTATGTTCTACGGCATGACCTATGTGTACATCAAGCCCACCACCGGCGCCATGCCCGGCATCAAGGCCTTTACGGCGGCGGTTTTCGGCGGTATCGGCTCCATCCCCGGCGCCATGCTGGGCGGCATACTGCTGGGTCTGATCGAGCAGATGTCCAAGACGTATATCTCTACCCTGTGGGCGGACGCCATCGTGTTCGCCGTGCTGGTGGTCGTGCTGGTGGTCAAACCCACGGGCCTGCTGGGCAAGCCCATGCAGGAGAAGGTGTGAGGTGAAGGAAATGCAGCTGACACAGAAAAAAAGACAGCGCACGGACCTGCTGACCGTGGCGGCGGTGGCCGCACTGTTTGTGGTAATGGCGGCGCTGCTGTATACCGGGCATCTGACCCGGCAGGTAACGAATATGCTGGTGCCCGTTGCGGTGTACATCGTGATGGCGGTGTCGCTGAACCTGGTGGTTGGCCTGCTGGGCGAGCTGAGCCTGGGCCACGCGGGTTTTATGTCCGTGGGACTGTTCTCCGGGTGTCTGGTGGCGATCGCGCTGCACACCACCGCCCTGCCGCTGGGCGTGCGCCTGCCGGTGAGTATGCTGGCGGGCGGCCTGATGGCGGCGGTCTTCGGACTGCTGGTGGGACTGCCGGCCCTGCGGCTGCGGGGCGACTATCTGGCTATCGTGACGCTGGCCTGCGGCGAGATCATCAAGAACATCATCACAAACCTGAACATCACCGGCGGCGCGCTGGGTCTGGACACCTCCTCCATCTACGCCGGGGCGAAGGACCTTCTCCCCTACGGCGCGGTGCTGGTGCTGCTGACGGTGGCGGTGATGCTGAACCTGAAGCGGTCCAAGTACGGCCGGGCCATCATGGCCATCCGGGACAACCGCATCGCGGCGGAGTCCGTGGGATTGAACGTCACATGGTACAAGCTGGCGGTGTTCGTCATCGCGGCGTTCTTCGCAGGCTGTGCCGGCGTGCTGTACGGCCACTCACTGGCCAACATCAAGGCGGCTGCCTTTGATTACAATATGTCCATCGAGATCCTGGTCATCGTGGTGCTGGGCGGCATGGGCAGCGTGCCGGGCTCCGTGATCTCGGCCATCGTGCTGACGGTGCTGCCGGAGGCGCTGCGCGAGGTGGCGGACTACCGTATGCTGGTGTATGCCATCGTGCTGATCCTGGTGATGCAGGCCACGAACAACCCCACGATGAAGCGGTTTTTTGCCTCTGCTAAGGAAAAACTGACCCCCGGGCGAAAGGAGCGTGCGGCGCTGTGACGACGAAAACGAAATTGGTGAAGCGCCAGTCCTCCGTGCTGCTGCCGGAACGGGACATCGACAAGTCCCCGGTGCTGGAGTGCGTGGGGCTGGGCGTGACCTTCGGCGGGCTGAAGGCGGTGGAGGACTTCGATCTGACCATCGGCCGGACGGAGATCGCGGGGCTGATCGGCCCCAACGGCGCGGGCAAGACCACGGTGTTCAACCTGCTGACGAAGGTGTATCAGCCCACAGCGGGCGCTATCCTGCTGGATGGCAAGGACACCCACAGCATGACCACCGCACAGGTAAACAAGGCCGGTATCGCCCGGACGTTCCAGAACATCCGGCTGTTCAATGATCTGACGGTGGCGGAGAACCTGATGGTGGCCATGAACGACTCGGTGCGCTACGGGCTGGCGGGCAGTATCCTGCATTTCCCCAGGTATGCGCGGGAGGAGCACATCGCCCGGGAACGGACGGAGGAGCTGCTGAGCATCTTCCACATGGAGGGGCACGCCGACGAGCGGGCAGGCTCTCTGCCCTACGGCGCACAGCGGCGGCTGGAGATCCTGCGGGCGCTGGCATCGAACCCGTGTCTGCTGCTGCTGGACGAGCCGGCGGCGGGCATGAACCCGTCGGAGACGGCGGAGCTGATGGAGAACATCCGAAAGATACGGGATACGTTCCAGATCGCGGTGCTGCTGATCGAGCACGACATGAACCTGGTGATGAACATCTGCGAGGGTATCTGCGTGCTGAACTTCGGGCACATCATCGCCAAGGGCACACCGGCGGACATCCAGGCGGACCCAGCGGTCATTGAAGCGTATCTGGGACGGAAGAAGGAGGCGAGCGCATGAGCAGCGTGCTGCAGGTGGAGAACATCAATGTGTACTACGGCAGCATCCACGCGGTGAAGGACGTGTCCTTCCACGTGGAGCAGGGCGAGGTGGTGACGCTGATCGGCGCCAACGGCGCGGGCAAATCCACCACGCTGAACACCGTGGCAGGGCTGCTCCGCAGCCGCACGGGAAGCGTGCGCTTTGTGGACGAGGAGCTGCGGCACGTGCCCAGCCACAAGCTGGTGGGGCGCGGCATGGCTCTTGTGCCGGAGGGACGGCGCATTTTCCAGCACATGACGGTGCAGGAAAACCTGGACATGGGCGGCTACTGCCGGGGCGGCGACCTGAACGCAGACATCGAGAGCGTGTACGAGCGCTTCCCGCGGCTGAAGGAACGGCGGAAGCAGGTGGCCGGGACGCTGTCCGGCGGCGAGCAGCAGATGCTGGCCATGGGCCGGGCGCTGATGAGCCATCCCAAGCTGCTGATGCTGGACGAGCCGTCTATGGGTCTGGCGCCGCTGCTGGTGGAGCAGATATTCGACATCATTCGACAGCTGCATGCCGACGGCACCACTATTCTTCTGGTGGAGCAGAACGCACAGGCGGCGCTGGCGGTGGCCGACCGGGGCTATGTGCTGGAAACGGGGCGCATCGTCACGGAGGGCACCGGCGCGGCGCTTCTGGAGAGCGACGCCATCAAGAAGGCGTATCTGGGCGGATAAGCATATGAAAAAAGACCGGCGGGTGCCGGTCTTTTTTTACGCCGTCAGATATAAGAAAGCTTTATAGGATAACGGGCATTTACGCTTCGCAGGGGCAAAGCGGGCGGGTATAATGGTATTCGTAAATATACAGCACTTTGAAGGGCTAAAGGAGGGATGGTATGGCACGGTATGCGCCGGACCCGGCGCAGCGGGTGACGGTATTTCTGGGCGAGGCCGGGTGCGGCAAATCTGAGCTGGCGGTGCAGTGGGCACTGACGGCGGCGGAGCGTAGACGGGATGTGCATTTCTTCGATCTGGACCAGACAAAGCCACTGCTGCGGTCAAGGGACGCGGCGGCCCTTTTGGAGGGCGCGGGGGTGACGGTGCACTTCGAGCAGCAGTGTGCCGACGCGCCCACGCAGGTGGGCGGACTGGTGCCGCTGCTGCTGGACAAGAGCAAGAGCGTCATTCTGGACGTGGGCGGCAACGACACGGGGGCAAGGCTCATCGGCGGATACGCACACCTGCTGAAGAGCGCGGATGCATACTTCGTGGTAAACCCGTACCGGCCCTGGTCGGGGACGGTGGCGCACATCGACGGGACCCTGAGCGCCGTGCTGAAGGCGGCGCGGCTTGGCCTGCCGCGTTTTTTGCTGAACCCCACGCTGGGCATCGGCACCACGGCGGAGGAATTCTTAGCGGGCGTGGAGCAGGGGCTCCGGCTGCTGACGCCCTATGTAAAGGTGGAGGCGGCGGCGGTGTCGGAGACGCTGCTGCCGGAGGTCGAAGGCCGGACGGAGCTGCCGCTGCTGCCCATCACACCGCGAATGACTGTCCCGGAGACGGGACTTGATGAAGGATAAGGAGGCATTGAAATGGCGCAAGTCACCATCCGCGCGGAGAGCTGCAAGAGCTGCGGCTACTGCGTGAAGTTCTGTCCCAAGGGCGTGTTGGCCGTGGGACACGAGGTCAACTCCAAGGGCTACCCCTTTGTGGTGGCCGCACACCCGGAAAACTGCATCGGCTGTGCCATCTGCGGACGTATGTGTCCGGACGCGGCCATCGAAGTGTATAAATAAGGAGGCGGGAGCATGGCAAGAGTATTTATGAAGGGCACTGAGGCCATCGCTGAGGCGGCGGTGCGGGCAGGCTGCCGGTTCTTTGCCGGCTATCCTATCACGCCGCAAAACGAGATACCGGAATATCTGGCACGGCGGCTGCCGGAGGTAGGCGGCAGCTTTGTACAGGGCGAGAGCGAGGTCGCGTCCATCAATATGGTGTACGGCGCCGCCGGTACCGGCACACGGGCCATGACCAGCTCCTCCTCCTGCGGCATCAGCCTAATGAGCGAGGGCGTCAGCTTCTGTGCCAGCGCGCGGGTGCCCATCGTATATGTGAATGTACAGCGGGGCGGCCCCGGCATCGGCACCATCCAGCCGGCACAGCAGGACTATGCCCAGGCCACCAAGGCCAGCGGAAACGGCGGGTTCAGAATGCGGGTGTTCTCTCCCTCTACCGTGCAGGAGGCCGTGGACATGACCTATGCGGCCTTTGACTACGCACAGCAGGACCGGAACCCGGTGCTGATCCTCACCGACGGCGTGATGGGCACCATCATGGAGCCGGTGGCGCTGCCGCCGGAGCGCTCCGCCGAGGAGGTCAAGGCACTGAAGGACCAGTGCCGCCCCTGGGCGGCCATCGGCCACGATTCCTATAAGGAGCCCCGCGCCACCATCGATGCCGGGCGCTGGGACACCAAGGAGCAGGAGCGCATCTGCATGAAGGCGGAGGCACTGTACAAGAGCTGGCCCAGCGAGGCGGAGACCATGTATCTGGACGACGCCGAGGTGGTCGTCACCGGCTACGGCATCTGCGGGCGTATTGCACGCTCGGCGGTAAAGCTGCTGCGGGCCAAGGGGCACAAGGTGGGCTTCATCCGCCCGAAAACACTGTACCCCTTCCCTGCCGACGTGTACGCGGGGCTGGACTCTGACAGGGTCAAGGCCATTCTGGACGTGGAGATGTGCATCCCTGCCCAGATGGTGGACGACATCCGGCTGGCCATCAACGACCGCTGCCCCATCGAGACGTGCCTGCACGCAGGCGGCGAGATCATGGGACGCGGCGAGGTCATGGACGCGGTCAGGAAACTGCTGGAACGATAAGGAGGCGTCGGACATGGAAAAGGTATATGCAAGAACAAAAGGCATTCAGCCCGACATGGTGGACGGCTTCTGCCCCGGCTGTATGCACAGCACCCTCTTCAAGCTCATCGGCGAGGTGCTGGAGGAGATGGATATGCTGGACAAGTGCACCTGCGCCATCGGCGTAGGCTGCTGCGGTCTGGGCATGGGATACTTCACCTACGATTATCTGCTGGCTGCCCACGGGCGGGCCTGCGCCGTGGCCACCGGCGCCAAACGCAGCAATCCCGACACGCTGGTGTTCACCTATCAGGGCGACGGCGACCTGGCCTCCATCGGTCTGGCTGAGACCATGTCCGCCGCCAACCGGGGTGAGAATATCTCCGTGATCTTTGTGAACAACGGTATCTATGGCATGACCGGCGGACAACTGGCCCCCACCACGCTGGTGGGCATGAAGGCCACCACCGCGCCTAAGGGGCGTGATCCCAGGGAGCACGGCTACCCCATGCATGTGTGCGAGATACTGAACCAGCTGACAGCCCCCTACTATCTGGAGCGCACCAGCTGCAACAACCCCACCAATGTGGCCAGGACGAAGGCGGCCATCCGAAAGGCATTCCAGAACCAGCTGGACGGCAAGGGCTTCTCGCTGGTGGAGATCGTCACCAGCTGTCCCACCAACTGGGGACTGGAGCCGCTGGAGGCGCTGGGCTTTCTGGAGGAAAAAATGTTCAAGGAGTTCCCCCTGGGGGTCATCCGGGACAAGGATAAGGAGGGCGCGTGATGGAACGAAATCTGATGGTCGCCGGGTTCGGCGGACAGGGCGTGATGACGCTGGGCAAGTTCCTGGCGGAGGCCACCTGCGAGAGCACCGACAAAAATGTGACGTTCTTCCCCTCCTACGGCGCGGAGCAGCGGGGCGGCACCGCCAACTGCTATGTGGTCATCTCCGACGACGATATCGGCGCGCCGCTGGGCGATCAGATGGACGATCTGATCGTCATGAACGACCCCAGCCTGAGCAAGTTCCTGTACAAGCTGGTGCCGGGCGGGACGCTGTACATCAACAGCTCCATCGTCAAGAGCGAGATCACGCGCACGGACATCAAGGTGGTAAAGGCACCGGTGACGGAGCTGGCGCTGGAGATGGGCAGCGCCAAGGTGCTGAACATCATCATGCTGGGTGTGTACGTGGGCTATACCCAGGTGGTTCCGGAGGACGTGGTGTGGCGCACCATAGAGCACAAGCTGGGCAAAAAGCCGGCGCTGCTGCCGCTGAACCGGCAGGCCTTTGATCTGGGACTGAAGCTGGGTCGGGAGCAGCGATAAAAAGGGCTTGCTTTTTACCCTTTAAAGCGTTAGAATATGCCATCGGCAAAAACAGGCGGCCTCCCTGCCGGGGAGGCTGCGGACACATACTTCAGACAAGGAGGAAACGCTGTGTACTACCAGGTATCAAAGGAATTTTTCAATAAGCTGCCCAACGCCTGCTTCGGCGCGGTGGCGGTGCGCGGGCTGGACAACACCCATGACATTCCGGAGCTGGAGAAAATGCTGGCCGGGAATGTGGCGGAGTGCGAGGCCTATTTCACCGGCAAAAAGCCCAAGGAGACGGAGGATATCCTGCCCTACCGGGCGGCGTTCACCGCCCTGGGCATCAACCCCAACAAGTTTATGTGCTCCATCGAGGCGCTGCTGACCCGTATCGCCAAGGGCAAGGGCTTCCCCCACATCAATGCGGCGGTGGACCTGGGCAACGCGGTGTCCATCAAGCACAGGCTGCCCATGGGCGCCCACGATCTGGACACCATCGCAGACGGGCTGGACGTCCGGCTGGCGGAGGAGGGCGACACGTTCATTCCCTTCGGCTCCACCGAGGAGGAGGCTCCGGACGTAGGCGAGGCGGTATATGCCTGCGGCCACGAGATACGGACCCGGCGGTGGACCTGGCGGCAGTCCGAACGCGGCAAGATCACCGAGAACACCAAGGCCATCCTGTTCCCCATCGACGGTTTCTCCGACGTAAACGCGGCGGAGGTACAGGCGGCGGCGGACGAGCTGGTGGCGCTGCTGAAAAAGTATTTCGGCGAGGGGCTGGAGATCGAGACCGGCACCGTAACGAAGGAGCAGCCGCGGTTCGAATTCTTCAAATAAGCAAAAAAAGAAACGCCTATGGGCGTTTCTTTTTTGCTTATTTGTCCGCGTCGGCGGCGGCACGAAGGGCACGGAGGAAGGAACGGACCACCGCGTCGCCCTTGACGCCGGGGCGCAGGGCCACGCCCAGTTCGCGGCAGCAGGGCGGGTCCATGGCGCGGACGGTCAGGTCCTGGCGGGCGTAATAGTCCAGCTCCAGCCGGGAAAAAACGGTGCTGCCCAATCCGGCGGCCACGGCGGCCAGGACAGAACGGTTGTTCATACGGTCATCGGTGTAGACGGGCTCCACGCCGGCACGGGTGAACACGCGGGTGGTGTCGGTGTTGGTGCCGTAGTCGGGGATGATAACAGCACGGCCGGTAAACCAGGTCACGGGCACGGGGTCCGGTACATCGCTGTCCGGCGGCAGAACGGCCAGGAAAGGATCGTCACAGAGCCTGATCCAGTCCATATCCGTGCCGGTGAAGCGCTTGTCGGTAACGCCCAGCTCCACACTGCCGTCGCGGAGCCAGTTGTCCACCTGCATGGGGCTGCCGGAGATGACGCTGACGGTGATCTGGGGATACTCGGCCTTCAGCGCCGCCACGGCCCGGGGCACCCAGCGGGTGGAGACGGTATCCAGCGCCGCCAGGCGCAGGGTGGCCTGCTGGGCACACTTGCAGGCATTGATCTCGCCGTTCAGGGCATCGTAGACCTGCAGCAGCCGGTGGATCTTGGGCATGAGGGTCTTGCCCGTCTCGCTGAGGCGGACGCCGCTGTAGCTGCGGTCCAGCAGACGCAGGCCGATCTCGTTTTCCAGGCTGTTCATCATGTAGGTCAATCCCGCCTGGGAATAGCCCAGCGTCTCTGCGGCGCGGGAGAAGCTGCCGGCCTCCTGAATGACGGCCAGGGCCTGTAATTTCTGGATATCCATGGCGGCACCACCTATAAAGAAAACTGATAGGTATACTATGGCGCAGGGCAGGTGGTTTGTCAAGAGGGACCGCACGGTTTGGGTGGACGAATTCGGTGAGAAATTTGAGATATCGGCATGATCGGAACCCCCTACCCGGGTTGCGCCGTGGAGAAAATTGAGGTATGATACACCATATATAATCGCGGGAGGCAGGACATGGGCGCTGACGGGGCACGGAAAAGAAAAATAGCGGTGATCGCGGCGCTGGCTGCGGCGGTGGTGCTGCTGGCCCTGCTGGAGCTGCTGGTGGGGTCCTCCGGGATGTCGGTGCGGCAGTGTGTTTCGGCGCTGTTCGGCAGCGGGGACAGCGCGGCGGTGCGGATCATGCAGCACATCCGTCTGCCGCGGCTGCTGGCCGCTGTTATTGCCGGGGCGGGATTATCCGTATCCGGACTTATCATGCAGACGGTGCTGGGTAATCCTATGGCCTCCCCCGCCACGCTGGGCGTGTCCAACGCGGCGGTGTTCGGCGCGAACCTGTCCATCATCGCGCTCTCGGGCGGGTTTCTGTCCACCGGCAACAACCTGACCAGCTATACGGCGGGGGCAGATCCCTTTGCCACGTCGGCGCTGGCCTTTGTGTTTGCGGCGGGCTCCGTGCTGGTGGTGCTGGCGCTGTGCCGGCTGCGGGACTTCTCCCCCAATGTGGTGGTGCTGGCGGGTATCGCACTTGGCTCCGTGTGGACGGCGGCCACCACGATCTTGCAGTTCTACGCCACGGATGTGGGACTTTCCGCCGCGGTGATCTGGAGCTTCGGCGACCTGGGCCGCGCTACATACCGGGCCGACTGGATCATGCTGGCGGTGACGGCGGCGGGCATCACGGTCTTTGCGGCGCTGGCCTGGCGGTACAATGCGCTGCTCAGCGGCGGGGATGCCGCGGGCAGCATGGGCGTGAACGTGGCGCTGCTGCGGTGGGTATCCCTGCTGCTGGCATCGCTCATCACGGCGGTGTGCGTGTCGTTCCTGGGGATGATCGGCTTTGTGGGTATCATCTGTCCCCACGCGGTCAAGCGACTGGTGGGCCACGACCACCGGTGGGCGCTGCCGGCGGCGACCCTGTGCGGCGGCGCGCTGCTGCTGGCGGCGGACGCGGTGAGCCGCAGTATCGGCAGCGGCTCCGCCCTGCCGGTGGGAGCCATCACCTCCCTGTTGGGCGCGCCGTTTTTCCTGACGCTGATCTTTGGAAAAAAGGAGGGCGGTGTATGCTGAAGGTGGAACACGTGACCTTCCGCTATGAACGGCGGGGCGCACCGGTACTGCGGGACGCCAGTCTGTCACTGGAAACAGGACAGGTAGGTGTGCTGCTGGGCCGCAACGGCTGCGGCAAAACCACATTGCTGAAAACAACGCTGGGGCTGTGTACACCGGAGCAGGGGCAGATCCTCTTTGACGGACAGGCGCTGGGCGCCATGAAACGGCAGCAGCGGGCCCAGGTGGCGGCCTACGTGCCCCAGGAGCTGCAATTCGGCGCGCTGCGGGTATACGACGCGGTGCTGGCCGGGCGGGTGAGCCGCTTCGGCATACAGCCCGGTGCGGCGGACCGTACGGCGGCGGAGGCCGCGCTGGCGGACATGGACCTGACGGCGCTGGCGGAACGGAATGTGCAGACGCTGTCCGGCGGCGAGAGGCAGAAGGTGGCCATTGCCCGGGCGCTGGCCCAGGAGCCGAAGCTGCTGGTATTCGACGAGCCCACAGGCAACCTGGACGTGGCCAACGAGCAGCGGATCCTGCGGCAGGCGCGGCGGCTGGCCCGGACACGGGGCATGACGGTGCTGTGCACCCTGCACGACCTGAACCAGGCCATGGCCTATGGTGACAGGCTGTTCCTCATGCGAGACGGACAGGTACGATACGCCGGAAACGGGGACATACTGACCCCGGAGACGGTGTGGGATATATTCGGTGCGCGGGTGCGCGCGGCGGAGATCGACGGACAGAAAATACTGATAGGAGTAAACGAAGATGAATACTAAGAGAGTTTTGGCCCTGGTGCTGGCGCTGATGATGACCCTGACGCTGTTCGGCTGCGGCGAGAAGCCCGCGGAGGATGGCACAGATGACGCACCGAAAACCGTGACGATAACGGATATGATCGGCCGCCAGGTGGAGATCGTGCCGGGCAGCTACCAGCGGGTGGTGTGCATCGGCGCAGGCGCGCTGCGGCTATACAGCTATGTGGGTGACGTGAGCCTGCTGTGCGGTGTGGAGGACATCGACAACACCACGCTGGAGGAGCGTCCCAAGATGTTCGACGGTGTGGCGCGTCCCTATGTGATGGCGTACGGCGATACCTTCGCCGCCCTGCCCTCCTGCGGCGTGGGCGGCCCCAACGCCCAGGCGGCGGAGGCGGAGAAGATCCTGTCCTGTACGCCGGATATCATTGTCTCCGAGTATGAGGACACAGATAAGGCCGAAGCCCTGCAGCAGCAGGTGGGTGTGCCGGTCATCACCCTGCGGACCGGCGTGGACGGCGTGTTCAGCGAGGATTTCAGCGGCTCCATCACCCTGCTGGGTCAGGTGTTCGGCAAGGAGACCCGCGCTTCGGAGCTGCTGGCCTTTGTCAGCACGGAGACCGCGGACATTCAGGCACGGACGGCGGGTATCGCCGAGGACAGCAAGCCGGCGGTGTACATCTGCGGGCTGGGCAACTGGGGCACCACCAACCACCTGATGACCATAGAGAGCTACAGCACGTTTACCGTGGCGAACATCAAGAACGCCGTCAGCGGGCTGAGCGCCAAGGGCGTACAGCCCATCGAAGCCGAGAAGTTCACGGCACTGGGACCGGACATGGACATCATGCTCATCGACGCGGCGGCGGTGAAAAACATCAAGCCCCTGTACGCGGAGGACAACGGCCTGTTTGACAGCTGCAAGGCGTGGCAGGAGGGCAAGGTGTATCTGCAGATGGCGTACAACGCCTACTACACCAACTATGAGATCGCGCTGGCCAATGCCTGGTTCTCCGCCAAGTGCGTCTATCCGGAGCAGTTCACGGACATTGACATGACCGAGAAGCTCAACGAGATCACCGGCGCTTTCCTGGGCAAGGGCATTGCGGAGGAGATCTATCGGATGCCCAACAGCTTCGGCGGCTATCAGCAGATCGACACGGCCACGTTCTTCGCGTGAGGGCGGCGGCATGATCGACAAGCGGGATGTACAGGCGTTCTTTGACCGGCTGGCACCGGACTGGGACGCGGGCATGGTGCGGAATGAGGCGGTCATCGCCCGGATACTGGATAACGCCGGGGTATGCGAGGGCTGCACGGTGCTGGACGTGGCCTGCGGCACCGGCGTGCTGTTCGACGACTATGTAAAGCGCGGCACGGCACGGGTGACGGCCGTCGACCTGTCGCCGGAAATGGCGGCGCGGGCGGCGGAAAAGGCCGCCGGGACGCAGATCACGGTGGTATGCGGCGATGTGGAGGACAGCGCCGCCGTGCGGGACAGCGGGCCCTATGACGTGGTGATGGTCTATAACGCCTTCCCGCACTTTCCCGATCCGGCGGGGCTGATCCGGACGCTGGCAGAGCTGGTCCGGCCCGGCGGGCGGCTGTCCATCGCCCACGGCATGAGCCGGGCGGCGCTGGACGCCCACCACAGCGGCAGCGCGAAACCAGTGTCTCTTGGTCTGCTGCACGAGGATGAGGTCCGGGCGCTGATGGCGCCGTATCTGGACGTGGACACGGTGATCTCCAATGGTGAGATGTACCAGGTCTGCGGAAGAAAAAGAGCATAAAAAAACAGCCCCGGCGGCGGCCGGGGCTGTTTTTTTATGCCTGCGGGATGTCGGCGAAGCGGCGTGGCTGCTCCTGCCCATTGAGGACACGGCTTGCGCCGGCGGCCAGAGCCTCCAACTCAAACTCGCCGGCCATGACCTCCACCGGGGCGATGAAGGAGAGCTTTTGCGTCAGGTAGCCGGTCACATAGTGGGAGTGGGCCAGCCCGCCGGTGAGGATGATGCGGTCCACGCGGCCATCCGCCGCGGCAGCAAGGCCGCCGGTGGCCCGGGCGCAGCTGTACAGCATACCGTCATAGACCAGCTTGGCGTGCGCGTCGCCGTCGGCGATGCGCTGCTCCACCTCCTGGGCATTGGCGGTGCCCAGGTGGGCCATCAAGCCGCCCTTGCCGCGGATGAGGTCCATGATGTCCTGCTTGGTGTATGCGCCGGAATAACACATGGCCACCAGGGGCTGAAGGCTGACACCGCCCATGCGCTCCGGGGCGAACATCCACTCATCGTCGCGGACGCCGTCCACCATCTTGCCGCCGATAAACAGGCGGGCGGAGCCGCCGCCGCCCAGGTGCAGGACGATCAGGCGGCAATCGGCCAGAGGCTTATGCAGCACATCTGCGGCGCAGCGCAGGGCCATGGCGCGGCAGTTGAGGGCGTGGCCGGTCATCATACGCGGCAGCATCGGGTGTCCGGATATCCGGGCCTCATCGGTCATCTCGTCCACGGTGACGGGGTCGCAGATGAAGGCGGGGATACCCAGCGGACGGGCGATACGCAGGGCCAGCACGCAGCCCAGATTGGAGGCATGGGCCGCATCGCGGACCGTGTACATGAAGTCCACCATGTCCTGATCCACCAGGTAGGTACCGGCGGCACAGTAGGGCAGCTGACCGCCCCGGGCACAGACGGCGTCCAGCGTGGTCAGGTCCACATTGTGGGCGGACAGTTCCTTTTCAATGGCGGTCTGGCGGAAATCTGCCTGTTCCATGACCCAGGAGAAGGGGCTCAGGTCCTCTTTGCTGTGGCGCACGGCGGCGTCAAACAGCTTTTGCTCACCCTGAAAGAGGGCCAGCTTGGTAGAGGTGGAGCCGGGGTTGATGACGAGAATGCGCTTATCCATAGGGGCACTCCTTCCCTTTTGTTATTTAAAGTAAGTATACCCTATTCCGCAGGGTATCCGCAAGCGGGGAACACTGAATGGATATAAGATTTTCCGATAGGCTCAGACGGCGCTCTTTGTCAGCATACGGACGGCGTATTTCAGGAACATCTTTACGGCCGGCGAGGCGTCCGCCCGGGAGTGGAGTGCCGCGCCCAACGTGATGCTGGCCGGCGGGTCGATGGGGATCATGGCGACATCGCAGATACGCTTTTCGGTGATGAGCTTGTTCATCACGCTGACACCCAGGCCCTGCTCCACCATGGACATGGCGGAAAAGTTCTCGATGGTGGTATAGCGGATGTTGGGATCAACGTGATTGCGTGCAAACAGCGCCTCCACGTCGTCATCACAGCCCAGGGCGGGCATGATGAAGCTGTCCTGCTCGCACCGCTTCAGCGGGTAGCAGTCGGCACCGGCCAGAGGATGATTCCGGGGCAGCAGGGCCAGCATGGGGTCCTCGGCCAGTGGGATCCACTCGAAGGGCATATTCTCCTGGTAGCTTAGGAAGCCGATATCGGCGGTACGCTCCTCCAGCCACTGGGACACCTCCTGCCAGATGCCCTCCATCAGCTTGATCTCCACGTGGGGGTAGTTCTCCTGAAAATCCCGGATGACAGCGGGCAGCCAATGGGTGGCGATGCTGGAATAGGCGGCGATGGTGACGGTGCCGATCAGCAGGCCGTTCATCTGGGCGGACAGCTCGAAAAGCTTATCCTCCTGGTGAAGTATCTCGCGGATAACGGGCAGCAGCAGCTGGCCGTTGGCCGTGAGCGCCACGCCCTTGGTGCTGCGGCTGAACAGAGAAAATCCGATCTCCTTCTCCAGTGCGGTGACCAGCTGGTTGACGCCGGAGGGCGTGTAGCGCAGCATCTCGGCGGCGCGGGAAAAGCTGCCGGTCTCGGCAGCGGCCAGAAAGGCGCGGCAGCGGGCAGTCTCCATGGTTTTTCCTCCTTCCAAGCTATTAGTATTTCTAACAAGCACTATAACAAAGTACAGCTTTACTTTTCCTGTGAAATATTCTACTATAGCATCAACAGGAAGGCAAGAGCCTGAAACCAAAAAAACAACAAAACTCACATAAAATTTTTCAAGGAGGATGTTACCATGAAAAACATTTCTACGCACGTCGCTATCGCCGTTGTTTCCCTGGTGCTGGTCATCGCGTCCGCCTTTTTGATGACGGCTCCCGAGGCGGGTATGCGCCTGATCGGCGAGTATGTCACCCTGTTCTGGGCTGTGGTGTTCACCGCTTCCACCACCCGCGCGCTGCTGCTGGAGCGCAGCCGCGAGGAGAAGCACGAGAACAAGCCCGCACACGCCGCCGCGTAACCGAAAGCGCCGAGAGAACACGCCTTACGGCGTGTTCTTTTTTTGTGCCGCGGGCGGGGAAAACCGGTTGACGTCCGCCCAAAAATGGGATACAGTAGGGATATAACAAGACCGGGAGGGCTATCGTATGAAGAAGATCGCAGTGATCACAGGCGCGTCCAGCGGCATGGGCAAACGGTTCGCCGAGACGGTGGATCGGTACGGCACCTTTGACGAGGTGTGGGTCATCGCGCGGCATGAGGCACAGCTGGAGGCCCTGCGCGCCACGGTCCCCTTCCCCGTCCGCGTGCTGGCGCTGGACCTGACGGACCGCAGCAGCTTCGATGTGTACGCCGCGGCACTGGCGGAGACGCCGGTGGAGGTGGGCCTGCTGATGAATTGCAGCGGCTACGGCAAGTTCAGCGCCGTGCTGGACACACCGCTGGCGGTGAATCTGAACATGACGGACCTGAACTGCCAGGCGGTGGTGGCCATGTGCCAGATCACCGCACCCTATATGCCCCGGGGCAGCCAGATCATCAACATCGCCTCCGTGGCGGCCTTCCAGCCCATCCCCTATATCGATATCTACGGTGCCACAAAGGCCTTTGTGCTGAGCTTCAGCCGGGCGCTGAACCGGGAGCTGAAAAGCCGCGGCATCGGCGTTATGGCGGTGTGCCCCTTCTGGACAAAGACGGCGTTCTTCGACCGGGCCATCAAGTCGGATGAGACGCCCGTTGTGAAAAAGTACGCGGCCATGTACGATCCGGACGACATTGTAGCACGCACCTGGCGGGACGCCAAGCGGGGCAAGGACGTGTGCAAGTACGGCTTTGTGGCGCGGGTACAGGCAGGGCTGACGAAGCTGTTGCCCCACAGCGTGGTCATGGATGTATGGATGAAGCAGCAGGACCTGCATTGACGCAAAAAACGACCTTCGGCATAAAGCCGAAGGCCGTTTTTTCATGCCCGCATGAGCGACCTGGCAAAGGCGCGGGCGCGGTTTTTCTTTTCCGCGTCCATGAACGTGTGATCGTAGCCCAGGTGGCGCTCGGTCAATGCGTCTACATAGCGCATATCGGTGTGCCTGCACCAGCGGCGCATCCCCTCGATGAACAGGTCTGCGCCCTTCTCCGGCCGGTAGCCGCAGGTGGTCAGAATGGCCAGAGACTTGCCGGAGAGCAGAGACGGACCGCGGCCGCGGGGACCGTAGTACTTATTCATCGCATAGACGAAGCGGTCCAGCGCGGCCTTCATGGGCGCGGGGCAGAACCAGGAGTGGATGGGCGCGGCCAGCAGCAGAATATCGCTGCGGAGGACGGCGTCAAATATGGCGGGCATATCATCCGCCAGAACGCAGGCGGGATGCTCCCAGTCCATCTGACAGCCGCGGCAGGCGCGGCAGGGCTCAATGTGCAGATCAAAGAGCGAAAACACCTCCGCCGTATGGCCGGCGGCACGCCAGGTCTCCAGAAAAGGCACCAGCAGGGCGCGGGTGTTGCTATGCGCCGCACGGGGACTTGCAAACAAGACAGTCATGTGCATACGGCAGCCTCCTGTAAAGCAATATCACTTGCGGCGTCTTTCCTCCCAAGTCTCCTGCGCCTCGCGCAGATGCTCCAGCAGCTCGCTGCGGGAGCGGTAGGCAAAGAGGAAGCTGTACTTCTCGCGGCGCTCCTCCTGCCGCTGGCGAATGTGGGCCTTCAGGTTCTCCACCTTGATGACCACGTCGTGCTCATCGGCGAACTTGCGGATGCGGGACACCAGCTTGGCGGAATAGACCAGGTCGATGGTGAAGACGCCAAAGAAAAAGCCGATGACAAATGAGAAGGCCAGGTTGCGAGACAGCCAATCCAGCGCGTCCAGGATATAAGGATGGACGCAGAAGTAGTACACGGCACTGACCGCCGCCCAAAGGACGGAGAAGGCCGGGCAGATCAGGCCCTGGATATTGCCCCACTGCTTGCTGTAATCCCAAAGGCGGATGTGCATGAACTTCAGGCTGACGATACCGGCGATATATTCGATAGCTGTCATGCTCAGGGCCATGCCCGCAAAGAGCAGCAGCTTCTCCCCCACCGTATCCACACCGTTTTTTTCACCGATGGAGGCCAACAGATAAAGAATACAGAGGCCCGAACCGTACAGGGGCACATAGGGCCCCACGCAGAAGCCGGGGTTGATCCACTTGCGCTCCGGGTTTGCGCCGGAGAGAAACCGGCGGTACAGCAGCTCAGCCACCCATCCAAGGGTGGAGCCGATGAAGAACAGATATGCCAGGGTCAAAAACATATTCATGGAACGTTATCCTTTCTTACGGAGATAGCAGTACCAGGCCGCAAGGCCCACCAGCCCGCCGCCCGCCGTATTTCCCAGCGTGACGGGGAGCATATTCCCCAGGAAATAGCGCCCCCAGGTCAGGACGGACAGGTCCGCGCCGGCGGCCTGTGCCGCGGCGGCGCAGGCCGGGGCGGACTTGCCGAACAGCGCCAGCGCACAATAGGTCATGTCGGCGATGGAGTGGCTGAAGCCGGCCACCACAAAGAACATCACTGGCACCCACGCGCCCAGAATACGGCCGGCGGCATCCTTTGCGGACAGGCTCACCAGCACGGCGACCGTGACGAGAATGTTGCACAGCACGCCCATGAAGAAGGCCTTGCCGAAGGGCATGGTCATCTTCCCTACCGCCAGCTGCATGGTATAAGCGCCCAGCGCGCCGTCTCCCGCGTCCAGCCAGCCGAAGTAGGCGCAGACCCAGCTCAGGGTCAGCGCACCCAAAAAGTTGCCCAGATACACAATGCCCCAGTTACGGAGCATGGCGCACCAGGTCACGCGCCTGTCCAGCAGACTGATGACCAGGAGGGTATTGCCGGTAAACAGCTCGGCACCGGTGAGCACCACGATGCCCAGGCCGAAGGCAAACAGGACGCCGGCGATGATGCGGACCGCGCTGGCGTTGGTGATGGTATAGGTGGCCATGTTGGTGACGCAGACCGGGAAGCCGATCAACGCACCGGCGGCAATGCCCAAAAGCAGTAGCTTCAAAAAGGGCTGCCGGGTCTTGAGGACACCGGCGGCAGCATAGTTGGCCGCTGTCTCGGCGGGAGTAAAGACGTTCATGCGCCGCCCTCCCCTGTCAGATATTCCGCCGCGCGGACGGTATGGGCCATCAGCACCGCGGAGGTAACAGCCCCTACGCCGCCGGGCACAGGCGTGATGGCATCCACGATGGACGACACCGCCGGAAAGTCCGCGTCGCCGCAGATGGCGGTACCGTTCCAGTTCATGGACACATCCAGCACGATCTGGCCGGGTCGGACATGGGCGGCGGTCAGGCTGTTGACCGCACCGGCGGCGGTGATGATAATATCCGCCTGGCGGGTCAGCGCCGCCGTATCCGGTGTCTTTGTATGGCAAACGGTGACGGTGGCGTTCTCCCGCAGGAGCAGCATGGACACCGGACGGCCTACCACCGGGGAACGGCCGATGACCACTGCGTGCCTGCCGCAGGAGTCAATGCCGTAGTGGCGCAGCAGCGCCATACAGGCCTCGGCGGTGCAGGGGGAAAAGCCCCTTCCCTGTCCGGTGAACACGGCGGCAGCGCTCTCGGGCGTCATACCGTCCACGTCCTTGTCCGGCGCCAGGCGGGCACAGAGATCGCTCTCCTCCCCACGCAGATGGGGCGGCAGAGGCCGCAGCAGCAGGCAGCCGTGAACGGCAGGGTCACGGTTGACGGCGTCGATAGCTGCCGCCACCACATCGGCGGAGGCATCCGCGGGCAGGGTGCGTAGCTCCGCGGCCACACCGCAAAGCGCAGCGCGCTTCACGGCGCCGCGTATGTACGCACCGTCGGCCTCGTTATCGCCGCAGCGCAGGAGGACCAAACGGGGCTGGACACCCTTTGACAGCAGCGCCTCGGCGCGGGTGCGGGTGTCGGCGGATAGCGCATCCGCCACAGGCTTTCCGGTCAGCAGAACGGCCATGTGTGTCCCTCCTTATCAGACAAGTTGATCGCGCACCGCGCAGAAAATACGTTCGCCGTCGGTCCTTCCCTGATCCAGCAGAGCGAAGCACCGAGCGTTCAGATAGTCGGCCGCCGACCGATCGGTCATGGTCTTTGTATTGACCAGCACGTTCAGGGCCGCGGCCTCCAGCGCACCGCGCAGTATGGCGGCGGCACAGCCAGCATCGGACACCGCCAGCCGTGAGCCGATCTCCGCCAACCGTCCGGCAGCGGACAGGGCCGCGGCACACAGAGCCATGATCTCCAGCGGCGCGGTGCAGGCCGTCTCAGCAGCGCTTTGCAGCACCGCCGCACGGGTGGGATCCTCCCTTGGAATGGCGTAGGCGCGGCTGAGAGGCTGAAAGCCCTCCGCGTCCGCGCGGACCTGGTCCAGCAGTTTGTCATGTAAAGCGTTTGTGCTTTTCAGCAATTGCTGTATCTCGCTTTCCACGTCGGCGTACTTCTTTTTTCCGGTGGTCAGGCTGGCTACCATGCCGCACAGAGCCGCGCCGACAGCGCCGCACAGTGCGGCGGCACCGCCGCCGCCGGGCGTCGGTGCTGACGAGGCAAGCGCGGCCACAAATTCGCGGCAGGTCTTGTTGGTGTCGTCCATAGTGCCCTCCTTAAAACAGACCGCGGACCGCGCCGGTGGCGGTGTCCACGTCGATGCGGCGGTAGGCCGGGTCGGACCCTGTGCCGGGCATCATAGAGATGCTGCCGGCCACGGGGCACAAAAACCGTGCGCCGCTGTACTCCAGCACATCCCGCACCGGCAGACGCCATCCGGTAGGCACGCCCTTTTGGGCCGGGTCGTGGGACAGGGACAGGTGCGTTTTCACCATCATGGTGCAGTAGTCGGCGTACCTGGGGTCGGACTCAAACCGTGCCGCCTTTTCCAGCGCCAGCGGCGACCAGTCCACCCCGTCGGCGCCATAGACCTCCCGGGCGATGCGCTCCACCCTCTCACGCAGAGGCATATCGTCCGGGTAGAGGAATTGCAGCGCCGAGGGCTCGTCGCAGGCAGCCATGACCGCGCGGGCCAGCTCTTCGGCGCCAGCACCGCCATAGCGCCAGTGATCGGACACGGCGCAGCGCAGGCCGTTCTCCGCGCAGATACGGCGCACCAGCGCCAGCTCCGCGTCGGTATCGGTATAGAACTTGTTGATGCACACCACAGGGGTGACGCCGGATTTGCGGATGGTGGCCGCGTGGTGCAGCAGATTGGCGCAGCCTGCCTCCAGCAGGGCGAGATCCTCCCGTGTATACGCCTCCGGCAAAGGTCGTCCAGGGACGACCTCCGGGCCGCCGCCGTGCATCTTCAGGGCGCGGACGGTGGCCACCAGCACCGACACGTCCGGCTTCAGCCCGGACAGGCGGCACTTGACGTTCCAGAACTTTTCGAAGCCGATGTCGGCGGCGAAGCCGGACTCAGTGACATGGTAATCAAACAGCTTCAGCCCCAGACGGTCGCCGATGACCGAGGACTGGCCGATGGCGATGTTGGCAAAGGGCCCCGCGTGGACCAGCACCGGCTGGTGCTCCACCGTGTAGCACAGCGTGGGGTTGATGGTGTTCCGCATCCAGGCGGTCATGGCCCCGGCCACCTCCAGGTCCTCGGTGGTAACGGGCCTTCCCTGCTTGTCATAGGCCAGCACGATGCTGCCGATGCGCCGTCGCAGGTCCTCCAGATCCCGGGCCACGGAGAGGATAGCCATCAGCTCAGAGCTGACCGCGATGTTGGCGCAGGTATCCATGGGATAGCCGTCCATCTTCCCCTCGCCAAGGCCGATACGCATCTTTCGCAGGGCCTGGCAGCAGAAATCCAGCACAAAGCTCCACTGCACGCGCTCCGGATCGATATCCAGCCGCCGCAGGCCGCGTTTGGCCAACGTCTCGTCGTCATAATTGCGCTCATGCTGCATACGGGCATTCAGGGCGGTCATAGCCAGATTATGGGCGTTCATAATGTCGTTGATATCGCCGGTCAGGCCCAGGGAGAACTCCGTCATGGGAATGAGCAGGGCGTTCCCGCCGCCGGCGGCGGTGCCCTTTACGTTCATGGTGGGGCCGCCGGAAGGCTGGCGCAGACAGCCGCCCACGTTGGCACCCAGACGTCCCAATCCCTCGATCAGGCCCAAAGACGTAGTAGACTTTCCCTCGCCCAGGGGCGTTGGGGTAATGGCCGTTACCTCGATATACTTGCCGTCCGGCCGGTCCTTCAGGCGCTCCATGATCCGCAGAAAGTCCAGCTTGGGGGTCTTGCCATAGGGCAGCAGCTCCTCTGGCAGCAGACCCAGCTTCTGGCGGAACCAGTCCACCGGGGGCAGGGCCTGCTCCGCCGCCGCACCGATCTGCCAGTCCTTGTAAACAGCAGGATCAAGGACCGTGCGCCCGGCGGCGTCGGTGTAGAAACCGTTTTCAAAGTCAAAAGCCATGCTGTGCCCTCCTTGCCGCATCTCGGTATGTATTCACGACCATTATACATCATCCTGTGGAATGTAGTCAACTGTCGGGTCTATATCTTGTGGGATTATTTTTCTTGCATTTCCGCGGGAATGCGTATATACTGTGAGCAGTTCCGTGTAGGGATGGTGCGTTAAGTGCCGGACGGATGGGAGGCTGCCGCCGGACGAAGGTGCATCTGCACCGCGATACCATTCCAGCTTCCACGGGCAGTTTGTGTCGTTATCTATATGGTGATACCTCCCATCCCAAGGATAAGGAGGTATTTTTTTATGCAGAAAAAAGAACTATGCGCCGTTCCCGCACCGGTCCTCGATACCTATGCCCTGACGGTCTGCGCCCTGCTGACCGCGCTGAGCGTGGTGCTGGCCCGATTGCTGACCATCATTCCCAGCGAAGTAAGCCGCTTCTCTCTGGAGGCAGTGCCCATTCTCCTGGCCGGACTGCTGTTCGGGCCGCTGCCCGGCGCCGCGGTGGGCTTTGCCGCCGACTTTATCGGCTGCCTGTTTTCCCCCTTTGGCTACAACCCGATCTTTTGCCTGCCGCCCATTCTGTACGGCCTGTGGGCGGGGCTGGTGCGCCGGTATGTCTGGCGCAGGCCTACCCTCTGGCGGGCGGCGCTGGCGGTATTTCCTGCGGCGGTATGCGGCTCCGTGCTCTGGCAGAGCATGGCTCTGGCGCTGGTGTACGGTGGTGCGGCCAAATGGCCCTATTTTCTCACCCGGCTGGCGGCCCGCAGCGTTCAGTTCGCCATCACCGGCTGTATCGACGCGCTGCTGGTGTGGCTGCTGATGCGGCGGAACGCACTCTCCCCGGTACGGCGGCGGATAAAGACGAAGGGCGGTGACAGCCATGACGCTGGATGAGGTGCTGGCGTACATCCACAAGGTGGACTGGCGGGGCAGTGTGCCCGGGCTCAGCCGTATCGATACGCTGCTGGGCCTGCTTGGCCATCCGGAGCGGCACGTAAAGTATATCCACGTCACCGGCACCAACGGCAAGGGCAGCACCTGCGCCATGCTGGCCTCCGTGCTGCGCGCCGCCGGGTATAAAACGGGGCTGTACACTTCGCCGTACATCTTCCGCTTCAATGAGCGTATGCAGATCAACGGCGCACCTATCCCGGACGATACCCTGAGCGCCTTGGTGGAGGAGCTGCGCCCGCTGGCTGACCGCATGGCGGATCCGCCCACGGAGTTTGAGCTGGTAACGGCCATCGGCCTGACCTGGTTTGCCCGGGAGATGTGCGATATTGTGGTATGCGAGGTGGGCATGGGCGGTGAATTCGATGCCACCAATGTGATCCCCGCGCCGGAGGCCGCCGTGCTCACCAACATCGGTCTGGACCACACCAGCGTGCTGGGGAATACGGTGGAGGCCATCGCCGCCACCAAGGCGGGCATCATCAAGCCCGGCTGTCATGCCGTCCTGTACCCCTGTGCCCCCTCCGTACAGGAGGTGGTGGCCGTGCGCTGCCGCGCGGCAGGCGCACCGCTGACTGTGGCGGACTTCGATGCCCTCTCCTCAGTCTGCGACACGCTGGAGGGGCAGATATTCAACTACGGCCCATATAAGGGCCTGCGGCTGCCCCTGCTGGGCGGCCACCAGCTTCGAAATGCCGCCGTGGCGCTGACGACCATTGATGTTCTGCGGCAGCGTGGCTGGCACATTGGTGAAAGTGCCGTCCGTCAGGGCTTGGCCCAGACCGCGTGGCCGGGACGGTTTCAGGTGGTGCGGCGGCAGCCCACGATCATTCTGGACGGAGGGCACAACCCCCAGTGCATGGTCTCGCTGGCGGCGGCCATCCGGGAGTATCTGCCGGGCCAGCCGGTAACGGTGCTGACCGGTGTGCTGGCGGACAAGGACTATGGAAAAATGTACGACCAGCTGGCTCCGCTGGCCGCGCGGTTTATCACTGTAACCCCCCACAATCCCCGTGCGCTGGACGCCGGAGAGCTGGCGGCCTTCCTGCGGCGATATGGCAAGCCGGTAACGGCCTGCGGCACCATCCGGGAGGGTGTGTCCCGAATGCTGGCGGACACGCCGCCCGATGGCACAGCCGTCTGCTGCGGCTCCCTGTATCTGCTGGGCGATGTGGTGCAGTCACTGGAAAAGGTATAAAAAAGAGACGGCTGCGCCGTCTCTTTTTTATACCTGTCAGCCCTCGACCTTCTCCACACGGAAAGCGTAGGTCGCGCCGGTCTCCAGGGTCGTGGCATCCACACCGGTCATGGCGTACTCGCCGTTGATGTAGAAGCCCCAGTAGGTGCCATCGGTGTCGTAGTCGGCAGTCTCGCCGTTGACGGTCTTGACGTACAGGCCGTACTCGGAGTCGTCGCCGGCGATAACGCCCAGCTTCAGCAGCGCCGCGCCCACGGTCTCCTCATCGGTGTTGACGGTGAAGGTGACGGTCTTGCCGTCCGCACCCTGCACCTCCACGGTGAAGGCCACGGCACCCTGACCGACGACCGCGCCGTCCGCCACCGGCAGCGTCACCTTTTCATCAGCGGCGTTGTCCTGTTCGGTGATCGCGGGGTCGTTGGTCTGGTCATCAGTTTTGTTTTCCTCCTTCTGGCCGCAGGCCGCCAGGGCCAGGGTCAGCACCAGTGCCAACAACAGCGCCAGCAGCTTTTTCATGGTGTTTTTCATGTTTCGTTACTCCTTATCTGTTATCCCTATAAGCAGGCAGCCACACCGCACCGCGACGCGCACCGCCTGTCCTATAAAATGATTGCTGACCCCCAGAGGGAAATCCGCCGTCAGCACGGCGTCGGTCAGCGGATACTTGGCGTTCTCGATGGTAACGCCCTCCGCGTCTGCGCCCAGGCAGAACACGGAGAAAACGCTGTTCTGCCCTGCGGTGAGTGTGATCTCGCCCCCGTCGCAGATGGCGGTGAAGCGCTCACCGTTTCCGTACAGCCAGCCCTGCCCGCCCCGGCGGGCAATGTAGGCCAGCGTCTGCATATTGGCCACCGTGTGGTCTGTCCGGTGGCCGCCCATGCCGCCCAGGAGATGGAACTCCCTCTCACCACGGTCGAAGCCCTCCTTGACTGCCCGGATCATGTCGGTGTCATCCTTCTCCACCGGCAAGCGGAGGATGTGGTCAAACGCCGGCGCGGCGTCCAGCGAGTCGAAATCCGCCACCAGCAGCGTGGGCGTTATGCCATTTTCCCGACAGGTATGCCAGCCGCCGTCGGCGGCGATGACCATATCGGTCCTTTGAACAGACACAGGCAGGCCGTAAAAGCTGCCCGCGCCGATGATAAAGCAGGCCATGGGTAATTCCTTTCTTGGTTATTCGACGCAGCCGGGGCGGAAATATACCAGACGGGGGTTACATCCACATGGCGAAGAGCCGTAATACCGTCCCCATCGCCCGCCGCCAAAACGGGCGCTCCGCCATACGCTCCGGCGTCATGGGCGCACAGTGGGCCATGGTGGTGTCCATATCCTCCAGCAGCGTCTCGATGGCGGGCGTGCCATAGAACACCTCGCCGCATTCGAAGTGCAACTGGAAGCTGCGGTAGTCCATATTGACGGAGCCTACAAAGGCCGTCTCGCGGTCAGTCAGGACGGTTTTTCCATGGACAAGGCCAGGTGTAAAGGTATATATCTTAACATCATGCGCCATGAGCTGGTCGAAGTAGCTCTCCGCCACCAGATAGGCAAACTTGTGGTCCGGGATGCCGGGCATGATGAGGCGGACATCCACACCGCTTTCCGCGGCCAGACACAGCGCCTTGAGCATGGACTCGTCGATAGCCAGGTAGGGTGTGGTGATATACACCTCCCGCCGGGCGCGGCCGATCATCTGGAGGAACAGATCCTCCGCCGCGTTGTTGGGGTTGTCGTCGGGGCCGTCCACCACCGTCTGGCAGAAGCCCTGCTCCAGGGGGTGGTGCAGGGGGCGATAATAGTCGTACTCATGGTACAGCTGACCGTCCATCCGCTGCCACATCTGCAGGAACTCCCGGGTCAGGCCCCAGGCGCCCTCGCCCTCCAGCCGGAGACCGCAGTCCTTCCAATAGCCGAAGCGTTCGATCAGGTTGGCGTACTCGTCGGCGATATTGGCGCCGCCGGTGTAGGCAATATCTCCATCCACGCAGGTGATCTTCCGGTGGTCGCGGTAGTTGAAGTACAGCCGGTTGACGTAGTGGTGCACGGGGTTGAATACCCTGACCTCCACCCCGGCGTCCTGCAGCGCGTCTATTTTTTCGTTGGGCATACGCATCATGCTGCCGAAATCGTCAAAGATCAGCTTGACCTCTACGCCCTGACGGCTCTTGCGGCAGAGGATATCAGACAACCGATCCCATATCTCGCCTTCGGCCATGATAAAGTACTCCAGGAAGATGAACCGCTGGGCCGTATCCAGTGTGGTGAGCATATCCTCCAGATACGCCTCGCCGGTGGGCAGATAGCGCAGCGCCGTGTTGCGGTACAGGTCAAAGCCCTTGCCGCTGAGATACGCTGCCAGCGGATACCACTGGGGCGCGGTCTGGCGCAGCTTTTCCAGATTGGTGCGGGCGATCTCCTGCTGAGCCATAGGCTCCTCGATGGGCACCGGCTTCTTCAGGCTCAGGCGCTTGGACGGCCGGTCGCCGTTCCACAGCAGATAGAGGATCAGTCCCACCACCGGCACGAACAGCACCAGGATGATCCAGCCCATCTTATAGCTGGTGGCCCCGGGGCGGGACCAGATACGCATGGCCACCACACCGGCCAGCAGCTGCAATACCGTATAGGCCAGCGCCATGCGCTGCTTGAGCAGGTCGCTGAGGACGATCACCAGCGCGATCTGTGCCAACAGCAATACCGCCACCATCACCAGCCGCAGCGCAGCGGATATCCGTCGCTCTGTCCGCTGCTGGACTCTCGGCTTTTTCACTGTTGATCCTCCTCCCTTTTCTTTTATTTCAGATGGTCATCACAGCTGCGAGGTCCGCAGCAGGCACTGCTGGATATCCCACAGCTTGTCCGACAGGTCCACATAGTACTTGTGGGGATAGTCAAAGCGCTTGACCTCGTCCCACAGGGTATCCACCTGCTGGGCGCAGTAGGCCTTGATCTCCTCCAGCGGCGGGCAATCGTACACCCGCTTGCCGTTCTTGAAGATCGGCACCAGCAGCTCCCGGGCCTCGAAGTTATACACGTCCTTTCGCTTCCAGGTGGCCATGGGGTCAAAGATGGTCAGGCCCTTCGTGTCGTCCACCGTCTCGTCATGCACGGTGATGTAGTCCGCGATGGCCTTGCCGTTGTCCCGTCCGAAAAGGCGATACACCTTCTTGAAGTGGGGAATGGTGATCTTCTCCACGTTCTCGCTGACCTTGATCTTGGGGATCACGGTGCCGTCCGGCTCCTCGATGGCCACCAGTTTGTACACGCCCCCGAACACCGGCTCGGACTTGGCGGTGATCATGCGCTCGCCCACACCGAACAGGTCGATCTGCGCGCCCTGTAGCAGCATATCCTGAATGAGGTACTCGTCCAGCGAGTTGGACACGGAGATCTTGCACTCGGTCCAGCCGGCCTCATCCAGCATCTGGCGCGCCTTGCGGGTCAGGTACGCCAAGTCGCCGGAATCCAGGCGGATACCGCATTTGGTGATACCCAGAGGCTTGAGCACCTCGTTGAACGCCTTGATGGCGTTGGGGATACCGGACTTCAGCGTGTTATAGGTGTCCACCAGCAGGGTCGCGTTGGTGGGATAGGTCTGGCAGTAGGTCTTGAATGCCTCGTACTCGTTGTCGAACATCTGTACCCAGGCGTGGGCCATGGTGCCGCCGGCGGGCACGCCGTACACCTCGTCAGAGATGGTGCAGGCCGTACCGGCACAGCCGCCGATATAGGCCGCCCGCGCACCGACAATGGCCGCGTCGGCCCCCTGGGCACGGCGGGAGCCGAACTCCAGCACCGTGCGGCCCTTGGCGGCCCGGACGATACGGTTGGCCTTGGTGGCGATCAGACTTTGATGGTTGATGGTCAGCAGGGTGAACGTCTCGATCAGCTGCGCCTCGATGGCCGGGGCGCGGACCACCACCAGCGGCTCCTTGGGGAACACGGGCGTACCCTCCGGAATGGCGTAGATATCGCCGGTGAAGCGGAAGTTCCGCAGATAGTCCAGGAATTCCTCGCAGAACAGGTTTCGCCCGCGGAGATAGGCGATGTCCTCCTCGGTGAAGTGCAGGTTCTCGATGTAGTCGATCAGCTGCTCCAGACCTGCCGCGATGGCGAAGCCGCCGCCATCGGGCACCTTGCGGAAAAACACGTCGAAATAGGTGATGCGCTCCTTGCAGCCGGCCTCAAAGTAGCCGTTGCCCATGGTCAGCTCATAGAAGTCACAGAGCATGGTCATGTTCAGCTTTTCCTGAGTTTTCATTCGTATACCTCAAATCGGTCTTTGCGCGTGGCGCAAAGTGTAGTATTTTTTATTATACAGCTTTTCTCCCGTTAAGGCAAGCCCCGCCGCCATTTCCCGGCATTTTTGAGCAAATGCGTAAATAGAAAGAAATATCCCCCGGCAATGCCGGGGGATATGCTTATTTATGGGAATTACTCCTCGTCCTCGCCATCCTCAGCGGCGGCGGCCAGATCGCTCAGATCAAACTCCAGCTTGGCGCCGCAGTTGGGGCAGACGACCTCGCCGTCCTCCAGAACAGTCTCGTCGAAGTAGACCTCCTCCTCGCACTCGGGGCAGGTGGTCACGAAGCACTCCTCTTCCTCGTCGTCTTCGTCGTCATCCTCATCGTCGTCCAGAGCAAAGTACAGCGTCTCCTCCACATCGCTCAGGTCGTCGCTGACGGCATCCAGGCCGTCCTCCACATCGCACAGCTCGTCGTCCACTTCCGCGAACTTCTCGGCCATGTCGTCCAGCACATCGATGATGGCGGCGATCAGCTTGCCTTCCTTGCTGTCGGTGTCCAGGTTCAGGCCCTCGGCCAGCCCCTTCAGATACGCTACCTTTTCAGAAATCTCCATGTTCGGCTCCTTTCTGTACGGTCGGTTGGTTGTCAAATTACTTGCAGCGGCTCAGATACTCACCGGTACGAGTGTCAATAGTGATCTTGTCGCCGATGTTGATGAACAGGGGCACCTTCACCTCGGCACCGGTCTCCACGGTGGCGGGCTTCAGGGTGTTGGTGGCGGTATTGCCGGCCAGACCGGGCTCAGTCTCGGTGACCTCCAGATCCATGAAGTTGGGGCACTCCAGGCCAAAGACGCTGCCCTTATAGCTCAGCACCTTGCACACGGTGTTCTCAGTGATGAAGCGGAACGCATCGCCCAGTAGCTCCTTGTTCAGGGGTACCATGTCAAAGGTCTCCTGATCCATGAAGTAGTACAAATCACCGTCGTTGTAGCTGTAGGCCATATCGCGGCGGTCCACAAAGGCCTCTTCAAACTTGGCGGTGGGGTTGAAGGACGTCTCGGTCACAGCACCGGTCACCACGTTACGCATCTTGGTGCGGACGAAAGCCGCGCCCTTGCCGGGCTTGACGTGCTGGAACTCCACGACCTGCATGACCTTGCCGTCCATCTCGAAGGTCTTGCCGTTTCTGAAATCACCGGCGGTAATAGTTGCCATATTGATATTCCTCCCATTGTGTATGAGGGAATATCTCCATTCCCTCTGAATAAATAATACCAGCCAAAATCGGCCTTATATATTTTACATGATAACCTGCTGTTTGGCAAGTGTTTCCGCGTAAAAAAGTCACCGTTCCGGATGTTTTTTCAAACTGGCGGCCTTCCACGGCCTCTGCAGGCCATGCAGCACCTTATTCCACGCGCCGCGCGGCCCGCCCAGCGGCTCCACCATCAGCGGCAGCACGCCAGCCCGGTTGGCACCCAGCATATCCGTCAGCAGTTTGTCGCCCAGCATGGCCGTCTCCCGCGGGGTGACGCCGCAGCGCACCATGGCCCGGCGAAAGCCCTTTACGGACGGCTTGCCCGCATGGCCCTCGTAGGTGATCCCCAGATCGCGGCAGAATCGCTCCACTCGCACGGGGCTGCGGTTGTTGGACAGGATCACGACCTCCACACCCGCCGCCCGCACATCGGAGAGCCAGCGGCGCAGGTCCGCGTCCGGCTCCGGCTGGGACTTGGGCGCCAGGGTATAGTCCAGATCGCACAGCAGCAGCCGGATGCCGTGCCGCATAAAAAACGCGGGCGTGATGCTGCGGTAGCTGTCAAACACCCGGTAGGGCGTCATGGAAATGGGCATAGGTATCCGACTCCTCTCATAAAGTACAGCAGTATTGTACCACGGACATCGTGGTCTCGCAAGGGGGTACGCCTATGCAGCTGATGATCGCCGCCGCACCGCCGCTTCGCCAGATGGCCTGCGGCGCACAGCTGCCCATCGCCAACGCGGCCTACCGGATAGAAAACGGAGTGCTGTGTGCCCTGCCCATGCCGCCTGCCCTGCGGGGCGGTGCCATGCTGCTCACCGGCGCGGCGGGACCCTTCAGCCCGGAAACGGCAGCCGGCGTGGTGCAGGAGTGCCGCCGCCGGAGATACGGCACAGTGATCGTCCCCTTCCCCGCCGCAGAACTGACGGAGGCGCTGGCCCAGCCCCTGCACCGGTCCGGCATCGCCCTGTGGGTCCACGAGAAATGCGCCCACACGGCTCCCGGCGCGCGGGTACTGGTATGCACCGCCCTGTCCGGCGGGGATATCGAAAACCGGTTGTCCGCCTGCTGCCGTGCCTTCGGGCCGGACCGTATCGTGCTGGACCTCCAGCGCCTGCGGATGGACTTCCCTCTCCCCTGTCCCACTGGTGAGGGCATACCGCTGACAGATGAACAGCTAGCCACCCTGCAAACAGGCCGCCAGATATTCTTTTCCCGGGAGCTGGGCGCCCGGTATTTCACGTACCGCCGGGGCGGCGAGACACGGTTCGTCCTGCTGGACGACGGTGACACCCTGCATAGAAAAATCGCTCTGGGCGAGCGCCTGGGCATACACCGGGGTCTGCTGACCCTGCCGGAGTGCGCCGACATACTGCGGGACCTGACAGGATAGATAAAAGAGAAGCCTGAGAACCTATGTTCTCAGGCTTCTTTGTCACTTAATAGTAACGCTTGTTGCGGTTCTTGCGCGCAGCCTCGGACTTCTTGCGGCGCTTAACGCTGGGGCTTTCGTAGCACTCTCTGCGGCGCACCTCGGCCAGGACGCCCGCCTTGGCGCAGCTTCTCTTAAAACGCTTCAGAGCGCTGTCCAGGGACTCGCCTTCCTTAACATGGACTTCGGACATTTATGTTTCCCTCCCTCCGATACACCCGGCTCGATCCTGGGTGCTCTTTAAGAGCCATTTACATGACTAACGGGTGTATTATACCGGGGATAACACAGCTTGTCAAGTCGTTTTTTTACAAAAACGGCAAAAAAGTGTGCGTCCCGGCGGTCCGCCCTCCAGAAAAAGTATCCCCCGGCTGCACCGGGGGATACAACGCTTTATTTCGCGGGCTTCACGATCAGGTTCACCAGCTTGTTCCTGACCAAAATGGTCTTGACAACACTCATGCCCTCCGTGGCCTTTTTCACCTTGTCGCTCTCCATAGCGGCGGCCACCACAGCAGCCTCGTCGCTGTCCACGGGGACGGTGACGGTACCCTTCAGCTTGCCGTTGACCTGCACGGCCATCTCCACGTGGCTGTCCACAGTCTTGGCCTCGTCGTGCTCGGGCCAATCCATCTGCATGGCCATCTTGCCGTACTTGGCGGCAAAGCCCATGTTCTCCCACATCTCCTCCACCATATGGGGGGCAAAGGGGCTGAGCAGCAGGCAGAGCATCTCCACGTCGCCCTTGGAGCAGCCATTGGCGTAGAACTCGTTGACCATGGTCATCATGGCGGCAATAGCGGTGTTCATCTTCAGCTCGTCGATATCCTGGCTGACCTTCTTGATGGTCTTGTGGACGATGGACTCGTTCTTGGCGGAGATGGACTCCTCAGCGGTGGCGATATCCTGCAGATTGAAGCAGCGGTCCAGGAAGCGCTTGCTGCCCTTGACAGCCTCATTGCTCCAGCTGACGGCCTTCTCGAAGTCGCCGATGAACATGATGTGCAGGCGCATGGTGTCCGCGCCGTACTGGGCCACGATGTCGTTGGGGTTGACCACGTTGCCGCGGGACTTGGACATCTTCTCGCCGCCCTCGCCCAGGATCATGCCGTGGCTGGTGCGCTTGGCGTAGGGCTCCTTGGTGGGCACCACGCCGATGTCGTACAGGAACTTATGCCAAAAGCGGGAGTACAGCAGGTGCAGCGTGGTGTGCTCCATGCCGCCGTTGTACCAGTCCACGGGGGACCAGTAGTCCAACGCCTCCTTGCTGGCCAGTGCCTTGTCGTTGTGGGGATCCATATACCGCAGGAAGTACCAGCTGGAGCCGGCCCACTGGGGCATGGTGTCCGTCTCGCGCTTGGCCGGGCCGCCGCAGCAGGGGCAGGTGGTGTTGACCCAGTCTGTCATCTTGCTCAGGGGGCTTTCGCCGTCATCGGTGGGCTCATAGCTCTCCACCTGGGGCAGCACCAGGGGCAGCTGCTCCTCCGGCAGGGCCACCCAGCCGCACTTCTCGCAGTTCACCAGGGGGATAGGCTCGCCCCAGTAGCGCTGGCGGGAGAACACCCAGTCGCGCAGCTTGTAGTTGACCTTCTCCTTGCCGAAGCCCTGCTCCACCACATATTTCTTCATGGCAGGGATGGCCTCCTTGACGGTCAGGCCGTTCAGGAAGCCGGAGTTGACCATGACAGCGCTGTCGTCCTTGGCCACGAAGGCCTCCTTGGTCACGTCGCCGCCGGCCACCACCTCGATGATGGGGAGGCCGAACTTCTTGGCGAACTCCCAGTCGCGCTGGTCGTGGCCGGGCACGCCCATGACGATGCCAGTGCCGTAGCCCATGAGGACATAGTCGGAGACGAACATGGGCAGGGGCTTGTGGGTCACCGGGTTCATGACCTCGATACCCTCCAGCCGTACGCCGGTCTTTTCCTTGTTCAGCTCGCCGCGCTCAAAGTCGGACTTATGGGCCGCTTCCTCCTGATAGGCCGCCACAGCGTCCCAGTTCTTAATGAGGGGCTGCCACTTCTTCAGCAGCGGGTGCTCGGGAGAGATGACCATATACGTGGTGCCGAACAGGGTGTCGGCACGCGTGGTATAGACCGTCACCTGGTCGCCCACATTGGTGTCGAAGGTGACCTCTGCGCCGGTGGAACGGCCGATCCAGTTGCGCTGCTGGATCTTCACGCGCTCAATATAGTCCACATCATCCAGATCGTCGATTAGCCGCTGGGCATACTCGGTGATCTTCAGCATCCACTGGCTCTTCTCCTTGCGGATGACCTCGCTGCCGCAGCGCTCGCACACGCCGTTGACCACTTCCTCGTTAGCCAGCACGCACTTGCAGCTTGTGCACCAGTTGACGGGCATGGTGGACTTGTAGGCCAAGCCGTGCTTGAACATCTGCAGGAATATCCACTGCGTCCACTTGTAGTACTTGGGGTCGGTGGTGTCCACGCAGCGGTCCCAGTCAAAGCCGTATCCCAGCATCTTCAGCTGCTTGGTGAAATTCTCGATGTTGTTCTTCGTGACGATGGCAGGATGGATGTGGTTCTTGATGGCATAGTTCTCCGTGGGCAGACCGAAAGCATCGAAGCCAATGGGGAACAATACATTATAGCCCTGCATCCGCTTTTTGCGGGTGACGATATCCATAGCCGTAAAGGGGCGGGGATGCCCCACGTGCAGGCCCTGGCCGGAGGGATACGGAAACTCGATCAGCCCATAGAACTTGGGCCGATTGTCACCGGTAATGGCGGCATAGGGCTTTGTCTTCTCCCAGTTGGCTTGCCACTTCTTTTCAATGGCCGCAAAATCGTAATTCATGCTCGCTTCTCCTTGTATGTGAATTTTGTTTTCGCAAATAAAAATCCCTGGCTGCTTTACGCAGCCAGGGACGTTATAGACGTGTTACCACCCTGCTTCCGCCGCAGATCGCTCCGCGGCGCTCCGTGTCTTTCTTACGAAAGACGACGCTGTAACGGCGCGCACCCGTCCCGCCCTGTTCAGGCGGAAAGCTCCGGGACCAGTACAACAGAGCGTCCCCGCCGGCTCGCACCATACGCCGGCTCTCTTCGGGTGGATGATCTCTGTCTTTTTCCCTTCATCGCTTCTGACAATATCGAAGTCTATTTTAGCGCATTTTTGCCGAATGTCAACCCCGTTTTCCGGGAAAACCGCCGAAAACACTTCATTCGCGCTCGTCGATGACGCCGCTCAGGTCCACGCTCTTGCCGTCCTGCCACAGACGCTCCAGGCCGTAGAAGGCCCGGGCCTCTTGATTGAACACATGGATGGCGATGCAGCCGTAGTCCAACAGGACCCACGTGCCGCCGCGATAGCCCTCCCGGTGCAGGGGCTGCTCACCAGCCTCCTCTGCCAGCAGCTTTTCCACATTGTCTACCAGTGCGTTGATCTGGGTATTGCTGGCGCCGGTGGCCAGAACGAAATAGTCCGCCAGCGTGGTCAGCTCGGCGATCTCCATCACGCGGATCTCCTTGCCCTTCTTATCGGACAGGGCACGGGCGGCCAGCAGCGCCAGTTCTTTCGGTGTTTTCATGATATCCCTCTTTTCATCAGATAGTCCCGCGCATCGCGGGTCATGTAGTGGACGGGGTTACCCATCTCCTCCATCTCGTCAATGGTCATGGTCAGACCCATGAGCAGGCCCCGGTCCAGATCCTCGTATACCGTCCTTCGCAGCGCCTCCACCCCGGGAAAGTCCCGGGTGGGCTCGATATAATCCGCCAGATAGATGATCTTCTCCAGCAGCGTCATATCCGGCTTACCGGTGGTGTGGTACATGATCGCGTTATACACATCGTCGTCCACGGCAAACACATCCCGTGCGATGGCGGCGCCGGTCTTACTGTGCAGCAGCTTCAGCGCCTTCTGCTCCAGCTCATCCAGCGGAATGTGATACTTCTTGCACAGCGCCAGCTGCTCGTCCATATCCAGCTTTTTGGTGCAGTCGTGCAGCAGCGCGGCGATGCGCGCCTTTGTCACGTCCGCGCCGTAACGCTCCGCCAAACGCACCGCCTCCTGTTCCGTGCCCAGCACATGGGGCATCCGCTTGGGCTTGAGATAACTCAGCGCGATGGGCCGCAGCTCCTCCGGCGTCAGGTGCGTCAGGTCCGTATGGGTACCGTACAGGTGCTCCCGCCGGATATAGCCCCACACCGGCGGCGGCAGCAGGTCCTCTCCCCCGCCCTGTGCCAGCGCGGCGCGGACCTCGGTGGAGGAAAGCTCCACCACCTGCGGATTGGGCACCACGGTCACCTGCGCGCCGAACTCCCGTTCCAGGCGCGCGCTCTGCGCGGCAAAGGCGGCGGACTCATCCTCCGCCTCCCGGCTGAAGGGCGCGATGTGGGCCATGGCCATGACCGCCTCCGGCCTGCACCAGTTGTGCAGACTCAGAAACATATCCGAACCCATCAGCAGATACAGCGTGTCATCCGGATACTGCTCCCGCAGCGCCGCCAGCGTGTCCGCGGTATAGCTGACGCCGCTGCGCCGCAGCTCCATGTCGCTGACCTCCGCCCGCTTCCCCAGCGCCGCTGTGGCCAGCACCGCCATGTCGTACCGCTGCCGCGGCGCAGCACTGCCCTCCGGCAGCACCTTGTGGGGCGGCTGCGCGTCCGGGACCAGCACCAGCTTGTCCAGCCCCAGGACCTCCATGGCGGCCCTGGCCGCCGTCACATGGCCGATATGGGGCGGATCAAAGGTGCCGCCGTAAATACCGATGTTCATACGTTTCTCTTCGCCTTGACCAGTTCGATCTTCCGCTTGCTCTTGTCGTGCTGCATCCGGTAGAGCACGAACTTGCTGCCGATGACCTGCACCACCTCGCAGCGGGCAGCCACCGCCAGTTCCTCCGCCGCCTCGCGGGCGGTCAGCAGCGAGTTCTCCAGCACCCGGCCCTTGATGAGCTCCCGGGCCTCCAGCGCATCGTTGACCTGCTTGATCAGATTGTCGCCGATGCCGTCCTTGCCCACGTGGACGATGGTGTCCAGATTGGTGGCCAGGGACCGCAGCTGCGCGCGTTGCTTGCTTGTCAGTTCCATATCATTGCTTCTCCAAATACGTTTTCAGTTCCGCGGCAAAGGCCCGCAGGGCACTGCCCCGGTGGGAAATGGCGTTCTTCTCCTCCGCCGTCAGCTGGGCGAAGGTCTTGCGCAGGGACGGCACGAAGAACACAGGGTCGTACCCAAACCCGCCGTCGCCCATAGGCGCAAAGGCAATGGTCCCGGCGCAGTCCCCCTCCGCCGCCAGCGTGTCCCCGTTGGGGAAGGCGCAGACGATGGCCGTGTGGAAATGCGCCGCCCGGTTCGTGGCGCCGCGCATATTGCTCAGCAGCAGCCGGCAGCGCTCCTGGTCGCTGTTCAGCCCGCCGTACCGGGCGGAATACACCCCCGGCGCGCCCTGAAGCCAGTCCACGCACAGTCCCGAGTCATCCGCGATAGCCGGCAGGCCGCTGGCCGCCATGATGGCGTTGGCCTTCAGCGCTGCGTTCTCCGCGAAGGTGGTCCCCGTCTCCTCCACGTCGACGTCCACGCCCACGTCGGAGGGCATGACCACCTCCACGCCCAGCTCGCCCAGAATGGCCTGCATCTCGGCCAGCTTTCCCTTGTTGTGGGATGCCAGTACAAATCTCATAGTATCTCTCCCAGTATCTCCTTCTGCTTCGCCAGCAGCTCGCCGCACCCTTTGGCGCACAGCGCCACCAGCGCCTGCTGCTCGGCCACGGTAAAGGGTCGCCCCTCGCCGGTGCCCTGTATCTCGATCAGCTGTCCCTGCTCCGTCATCATGCAGTTCAGGTCCACCTGCGCCCGGCTGTCCTCGCTGTACTGCAGGTCCAGCAGGGGCACATCCTCCACGATGCCCGCCGACACACCGGTGACATAGTGCAGCAGCGGCAGCCTCTCGATCACGCCGTCGGTCACCAGCTTTTTGCAGGCCAGCGCCAGCGCCGCGAACCCGCCGGTCACGGATGCCGTCCGCGTCCCGCCGTCGCCCTGCAATACGTCGCAGTCCACGGTGATGGTCCGGGGCCCCAGGGCCGCCATATCCACCGCCGCACGCAGGCTGCGGCCGATGAGCCGCTGTATCTCCGCACTGCGGCCGGACAGCTTCAGCTTGTCCACGTCCCGGCGGCTGCGCTCCCGGTTGGCCCGGGGCAGCATGGAATACTCCGCCGTCACCCAGCCGCAGCCCTCCGCCACATGGGGCGGCGTCTTCTCCTCCACCGAGGCGTTGCACAGCACCACCGTCTCGCCGCAGCGGATCAGCACGCTGCCCTCGGCGAATTTCGTAAAGCCGGGTGTCATCTCCACCGGGCGCAGCTGGTCAAATGCCCGTCCGTCTGCTCTCGTCATGCTGTGCCCTCCTTATATCATGTCCCGCACGAAGGCAGTCGGGTCAAAGGGCTTCAGGTCGTCGATACCCTCGCCCACACCCACGAACTTCACCGGCACACCCAGCTCCTGGGCGATGGCGATGACGATGCCGCCCTTGGCGGTTCCGTCCAGCTTCGTCAGGATAATACCCGTCAACCCTGCCGTCTCCTTGAAGGTCCGTGCCTGGATCAGTCCGTTCTGCCCGGTGGTGGCGTCCAGCACCAGCAGCGTCTCGCAGTTGGAATTGGGGCATTCCCGGTCGATGATCTTCCGCAGCTTGGCCAGCTCGTTCATCAGGTTCTGTTTGTTGTGCAGCCGTCCGGCGGTGTCGCACAGCACCACGTCCACGCTCCGTGCCTTGGCCGCCTGCAAAGCATCAAACAGCACCGCGCCGGGATCCGCGCCCTCATGCTGCCGCACGATATCCACGCCGGCGCGGCCCGCCCAGATCTCCAGCTGGTCGGCGGCCGCCGCACGGAACGTATCGCCGGCGCACAGCAGGACCTTTTTGCCCTGATCCTTCAGCTGCTTGGCCAGCTTGCCGATAGATGTGGTCTTGCCCACGCCGTTGACGCCGATGACCAGCACCACGGCGGGCTTGCCCTCCAGCACCAACGCGCTGTCACCCACCTCCAGCTTGCTCTTCAGGATGTCCCGCAGGGCGTCCTTTACCTCGTCCATCCGGCCGATAAAGCGTTCCTTCACCCGCTTCCGCAGCTGGGCCACGGTATCAGCGGCGGTATCAGCGCCTACATCGGCCAGGATCAGCGCTTCCTCCAGTCCGTCGTAGAACTCGTCGTTCAGGTCGTCGAAGGTGGGAACGGCGGTGAACGCCTCCTTAAGTATTTGAAATAAGCCCATTGCCATAACAAGCCCTCCTTATTTGATGTGCAGCTCCTTGGCCATATCGTTGAGATTGATGGTCAGTATCCGGCTGACGCCCTTTTCCTGCATGGTCACGCCATACAGCACGTCCGCCTCCTCCATGGTGCCCCGCCGGTGGGTGATGACGATAAACTGTGTCTTTCCGGCGATCCGCCGCATATACCGGGCGTAGCGCACCACATTGGCCTCGTCCAGCGCCGCCTCGATCTCGTCCATCACGCAGAACGGCGTGGGATGTACTTTCAGAATGGCAAAGTACAGCGCGATGGCCACAAAGGCCTTCTCACCGCCGGACAGCAGCGTGATGGTCTTCAGCTGTTTGCCGGGGGGCTGCACCTTGATCTCGATGCCGCAGTTGAGGATATCGCTCTCGTCCTCCAGCTCCAGCCGGGCCTTGCCGCCGCCGAACAGCTCCAGAAACGTCTCCTGGAAGCTCTCGTTCAGCAGCTGGAACTGCTCGGCAAAAATGCTGGTCATCTGCTGGGTGATCTGGTCGATAATGCCCAGCAGCTCCTCCTTGGCCTGCTCCACATCGCTGCGCTGCTCGGACAGATAGGTGTACCGGGTGTTCACCCGGTCGAACTCCTCGATGGCGCCGATGTTGGGCGTACCCAGCGCCTTGATCTCCCGGTTCAGTTCGGCAATGCGCCGGGTAGCCTTGGGCACGCTCTCCAGCTCGATACGCTGCTCCATGGCGTCGCTGTGGCTCAGCTCGTAGCGCTCCCACAGCTTCTCCAGGATCTGGCTCTCCTCCATGCCGCTGTTTTCCAGCTTCTGCTGCAATTTGTTGTACGCCTGCATGGTCTGCAAAAGCGTATCGTTGCAGGCGCGGCTGTCGCGGCCGTTCTGGTCACGCTGCTGCTCCAGCGCCAGTTTGGCCTGGGCCAGATCCTCCAGCCGCTGCCGCAGCTGCGCCGCGCGGTCGTTCTTCTCCTCCAGCGCCGCCTGATGGCCCGCCATATCGGCCAGCGCCTTCTCGTTGGCCTGCCGGTACTCCTGCACCCGCCGGTCGCGCTCAGCGCGGTCGGATACCATATCCGCCTGCAAGCCCCGCAGGTCCTCCACGCTCCGCAGAACGCTGTCCTTCTCCGCGCTCAGTGCCGCCTGATCGGCCTTCTTGTCGCTGACGGCCTGGGCCAGTTGGTTGGTCTGCTCCGTCAGATCGGTCTGGCCGGCCAGCTTGTCCCGCATCTCCTGCCGCAGCGCGGCCGCGCGGTCCTCTGCCGCAGTGATGTCCGCCTGTATCCCGGCCATGCGCCCGCGGCCGTCCGTCTCCCGGCGGTCCAGGCCGGACAACTCCTGCTCCATAGTCTCGCAGCTCAGCCGCAGGCTCTCCAACAGGAGGTCATAGTGGTCCTGCCGTCCCTGTAAGGTCAGCACCTCGTCCGCCGCCTTGCGCTGCTGGTCCTTGGCCACCTGCAATTCATACTCAGCCTTCTGCAGCTCCCTCTGGGCCGCCTCGGCCTGCTGCGCGGCCTCGTTCAGCTTACCGTGCAGGGCGCCCTGTGCCGCCTTCAGCCGTTCCAGCTCATTGGCCCGGGACAGCACGCCGGAGGATCGGCTGGCGGAGCCGCCGGTCATGGAGCCGCCCCGGTTGATGATCTGTCCGTCCAGCGTCACGATGCGGAAGGCATTGCGGAACTTACGCGCCATGGCGATACCGCTGTCCAGGTCCTCCACTACCACCGTCCGGCCCAGCAGATTTTTAAAAATATGGTCGTATCGCGCGTCGTACCGCACCAGACGGCTGGCGATGCCTACAAAACCATACTCTCCCGCAGCGTTCTCCCGCAGCTCGTCGCCCCGGATGGCCGTCAGCGGCAGGAAGGTAGCGCGGCCGCCGTCCCGCTGCTTCAGGAACTGGATGGCCGCCTTTGCGTCCTCCTCCCGTTCCACCACGATGTTCTGTAGCGCCGCGCCCAGTGCCGTCTCCAGCGCCACGGCATAGGTCTGCTCTGTGGTCATCAGTCCGGCCACCGGCCCGTGAATGCCCCGCAGCGTGTTTTTCTCCGCCGCCTGCATCACGGTCTTTACCGCTTTGTTGAAGCCCTCATACTCCTTCTCCATCTCCGTCAGCAGACGGATACGGTCCTCCTGGGCGTTCACCTGCCGGGTCAGCTCCTGTTTTGCGTCCTGGGCGCTCTGCGCCTTCTGGCGGCGGCTGTCCATTCGCAGGCTGTGACCCTGAATGATATTCTCCGCCGCCTGGGCCTCCTCCCTGGCATCGTTCAGCGCCCGGCGATTGGTCTTTGCGTCCTTTTCGCTCTCCTCCAGCTTACGCTGTGCCTCGGACAGCTCCTGCCGCACCGTAATCCGCCGCTGTCCGGCCTCGTCCAGGCCCGCCTGCAGGGCGGACAGCGCGGCGCGCCCGTCTGCGGCCTCGGCCACAGCAATGGCCTCCTGCGCCCGCAGGGCCTCGGCCTCGTCCGCCGCGCCCTTTGCGCTGTCAGCCAGCGCCTGCGCCCGAGAGAGCAACTCACTCAGCGCCGTCTCCAATACCGCCGCGTCGCGGTCGATGTCCGCGATACGCGCCAGCTGTCCGTCGATCTGTCCCTGTAAATTCTCCCGCCGCTGGTCTGTGCTGGTCAGTTCCTGTTCCAGCCGGCGCAGAGACTCGTTGTTGTGCTCCACAGAGGTCTGCAGCACCGCGATGGCCGCAGACTCCTCGCCGGCGGCGGACTCCGCCTCGGTCACCTGACCGCGCAGCGCGTCAGCCGCCACGTCGTTCTGCCGCATCTCCTCGGTAAAACGCTCTCCCTGGGCGTAGGCCTCGTCCAGCGCCGCCTGGGCCTGGTCACAGGCCTCCTTGGCCTGAGCCGTATCGCTCTCCAGTTTCAGCTTGGCAGTCCGCAGGTTTTGCAGCTGCTCCAGCCACACGGAGATCTCCAGCACCCGCAGCTCATCCCGCAGCACCAGATACTTCTTCGCCGTCTCCGCCTGCGCCCGCAGCGGCTCCACCTGCAATTCCAGCTCGGCGATCTTGTCGTTGATACGCACCAGGTTTTCCTCGGTGCGCTCCAGCTTGCGCTCGGACTCCTCCTTGCGGTGCCGGTATTTGCTGATACCGGCGGCCTCCTCGAAGATCTCCCGGCGCTCGCCGCTTTTCACAGACAGTATCTCGTCGATCTTGCCCTGTCCGATAATGGAATAGCCCTCCCGGCCCATACCGGTGTCCATGAACAGCTCGTTCACGTCCTTCAGCCGCACGGACTGCTTATTGATATAGTACTCCGACTCACCGCTGCGGTAATACCGCCGTGTCACGGCCACCTCTGCCTCCTCCCGGGTAGGGAAGATATGCTCGGTGTTGTCGATGACCAGCGTCACCTGGGCAAAGCCCATCTGGTTCCGCTTCTCCGTACCGCCGAAGATCACGTCCTCCATCTTGGCGCCGCGGAGCTGGCGGCTGTTCTGCTCGCCCATGACCCAGCGTATGGCGTCGGAGATGTTGGACTTGCCGGACCCATTGGGTCCCACGATAGCGGTGATGTCCTCGCCGAAATTCAATACCGTCTTGTCGGGGAAACTCTTAAACCCCTGTATCTCAAGTGCTTTTAAGTACAACTGCGTCACCTCTTATACTTTGGCATACCTTAACTAAGATAGTATACTATGGAAGTCCCCGTTTTTCAAGAAAAACCGCGCGCCGGCATGAAAAAAGCGGAGAGCCCCCGCCCTCCGCCAATGTCTATCCATGCCGCCGTTCGATCTGTCCGTACAGTGCCTCCAGCGCGTCGCCCAGTGTACCGATCCGATCGATGATACCCTCTGCCACCGCCTGCTCGCCGTACAGCACCGTCCCCACGTCATTGGCCATGTCGCCGCTGGAGAGCATCAGCTCCCGGAACCGTTCCGCGGTCACGCGGCTGTTGGCCGCCACGAACTGAATAATGCGCTCCTGCAGGCGTTCAAAATACCTGTACGTCTCCGGCGCGGCAATGACCGTCCCGGACATCCGCACCGGGTGCACCGTCATGGACGCCGTGGGCGCGATGAACGTCTCCTTCCCGCACACCGCCAGCGGTACGCCGATGGAGTGCCCGCCGCCCAGCACCAGCGTCACCACCGGCTTCGTCATGCCCGCCGCCAGCTCCGCGATGGCCAGTCCCGCCTCGATGTCGCCGCCCACGGTGTTCAGAAGCAGCAGCACCCCGTCCACCTGTTCGCTCTGCTCCAGCGCAGCCAGCAGCGGCAGCACGTGCTCGTACTTCGTGCTCTTCAGATTGTCCGGCAGCAGCGTGTGTCCCTCCACCTGCCCCACGATGGTCAGGCAGTGCACCGTCCCCCGGCTGTTTTTCACCACAGTGCTGCCCATATCAATGATCGGCTGTACCGGCACCGCCGCTTTTTCCTCGTTCTTTTCCCGGTTTTCGTCGTTGCTCATATCCGCGCCTCCTTTTTGCCGTAGCTTGCGCGGATACCGCCTCTTTCATGCAAAAAGAGCGCCTCCCGGCGCTCTTTTTCGTTATTCGTTATCTTCTGTTGTGGGGATACCAGATCTTCTGCTTCTCCGCCTCGCGGATCAGTTCCTCCCGGAAGTCCGGGTGCGCGATGGAGATCAGCTTCTCCGCGCGCTCCCACACCGTCAGTCCCTTCAGGCACACGCAGCCGTACTCCGTCACCACGTACATGGTGTTCACGCGGGTATCCGTCACCACGGAACCGTTCTGCAGGGTAGGCCGTATGCGGGAATGCAGCGTGCCGTCCTTGTCTGCGTGAGTGGAGCTGAGACAGATAAAGCTCTTGCCTCCCTTGGACAGATACGCACCCAGCACAAAGTCCTGCTGTCCGCCGGCGCCGCTGATCTGCTTGGTGCCCGCCGTCTCACCGTTCACCTGCCCGTACAGGTCCACATCCACCGCGTTGTTGATGGAGACAAAGTTGTCGATGGCCGCGATGGTGCGGATGTCGTTGGTGTAGCTGATGGGCGCGGCCATGCACGCCGGGTTGTCGTCCAGATAGTCGTACAGCTTCTGGGTACCGGCGGCAAAGGCGAACACCTGCCGGCCGCGGTCGATGTTCTTCTTCATGCACGTGACCTTCCCCGCCATCGCCAGATCCACATAGGCGTCCACATACATCTCCGTGTGTACGCCCAAATCCTTCAGGTCGGACTCGCACAGCATAGCGCCCACGGTATTGGGCATACCTCCGATACCCAGCTGCAAGCAGGCACCGTCGGGTATCTGCTCCACGATCAGCTTCGCCACCGCCCGGTCCACCTCCGTAGCCGTGCCGCTGGGCTGGATGCCCATGGGGTCGTTGCGCCCCTCCACGATCATGTCCACCTCGCTGACATGGATGCAGTTGTCAAAGCCGCCCAGGCACCGGGGCATATTCTCGTTGACCTCCACGATGACCACCTTGGCCATCTCGCACACCGCCTTCACATGCGAAGCCGACAGTCCGAAGTTGAAGTACCCGTGCTTGTCCATCGGGGCCACCTGGAACATGGCCACGTCCGGCGGCGTGATGTGGTCGTAGTAGTACCGGGGCAGCTCGGAGTACCGCATGGGCTCGTGGAACCCGGCGCCGCTGGCGATATGATGGCGCTCCACGCTGCTCATGTGGTGAGAGTTGAAGATGATGTGATGCACCGGGTCCTCGATGTCGAAGATCGCCGGCTTCCACAGGCTAATACCTCCCCGGACCTTCACATCCTCCAGCTCCGGTGCACGGCGGGCCAGCGCCTCGTCCAGCACCCGGGGATGAATGGCGCAGAAGCCGTAGTCCACCCAATCACCGGACTTGATGACCTTCACCGCCTCGTCCGCGGTGGTCAGTTTCTGCTTGTACAGCGCCTGAAAATCAGCAAAAGCCATGTCCTGTTCCTCCCTGTTCTTTCCTATCCCTTCCGACGAAGGCTGAATTTTCTAATTGTTAATTTTACCACAATGCAGCCCGCGGGGAAATTGACGAAACCCACAAGAATTCCCGGGAATGCTTGTGCAAAAATGAACAGGTCCGGCATGGATATCATCCGCTCAACGCCTCTACCTCCTCCGACATGATCACCCGTATCTCGTTGACCGCCGTGTCGTTGTTCTTTTCGCTCTGACACATCTTTGCCGCTGTCCCCACCAGCGCCTGTAGGATACCTCCCAGCTCCTTGACCTCCTTCAGGCTGCCCTCTCCGCTTTCCAGCCGTTCCGTGGCTCCGGCAGCCGCCGTCTCCAGCAGCTTTGCCGTAGCCATCAGGCATCGCCGGAGTATCTGCTTTTCCGCCTCCTCCCGGCCGATCTGCCACTGCCCCTTGATCGCATGTCGCCACACCGTCTGCGTACACACATGGTACTCCCTTGCCAATCGCTGATAGGTATACATTCCCGACTCATACTTACGCCTTACCTCTCCCCAGTTCACGTCTGCTCTTTTCATATGCGCTCCCCCCTTCCTGCGATCCGGTTCTGCCCCTATGCCAAAAAACCGGGAGAGTTGCCCATAAACAGGCAACTCTCCCAAAATTATTTTTCTTTTCCCCCGCTTCATCCCCCGTCCCTTTCGTACGGCACGCTTCTCCCATCGTCCCGCTCTTTCGCGACCCGAGATCGCCCTTACTTTGCCTTGAACTCTATCCACTCATTGTCCATAAGGACAACTACCAAGTCTTCCTCAATAACAGCATACGGAGTCCCCAGGTCTCTGTTGAAGTTTGCCTCACCATCTTTTCGGGGAACGCCATCCTCCGCATACGACGTGGTGTACTGAATAACACTCTCGTCTACTTCAACGGGAACAGCATTATCGGTCGAATAGTAATTTATCCCATTTACCATTATCGTCGCAGGATAGTCCCCAACATTCGACTTTCCGCAGCCCGCCATAGCAACAACGCAAACCAACGCTAACACTGATGCCATCAACTTTTTCATACGATCACGCTCCCCCTGTCAAATTCCAATTGATCCGTTCTATCTTCAGCACAATGCTCTTAAATCCTCTTGCCCACCTCGATTGTACCACGCCTCTCCGCAAGGTCGCAAGATATTTTCCCCTGCACGCCATTGTGAAAACAACCAAAAACACCTCCGCTGCCTGTGGGGCAGCGGAGGTGTTTTACGATCTAATTACTCCTCGTCGGCGTCCTCGTCAGCGGCGGGAGCCAGCAGCGCGCGGATGGACAGGGAGATCTTCTGCTTCTCCTCGTCGATGGCGGTGATCTTGGCATCCACCATCTCGCCCTCGGTCAGCACGTCGCCGGGCTTCTCGATGCGGCGATCCGCGATCTGGGAGATGTGGATCAGGCCGTCCACACCGGGCACGACCTCGGCGAACGCGCCGAAGGTCATCAGCTTCACGATGCGCACGTTGGCCACATCGCCCACGTGGTAGGTAGCCATGAACTTATCCCAGGGATTCATGCTGCGGTCCTTCACGCCCAGAGAGATCTTGTGCTTCTCGGGATCGAAGGAGATAACGTACACGTCCAGGGTATCGCCCACGGAGACGACCTCGGCGGGGTTCTTAATACGGCTCCAGGACAGCTCGGAGATATGTACCATACCATCCACGCCGCCGATGTCCACGAACACACCGTAGGAAGTCATGGACTTCACGGTGCCGGTGTAGTGCTTGCCGACCTCAATGTTGTTCCAGATCTCCGCCTGGGCGGCCTGACGGGCCTCATAGGTCACGGCCTTGATGGAGCCGACGACGCGGCGGCGGGCACGGTTGACCTCGGTGATCCGCAGGGACACGGTCTGGCCGATCATGGTGCTCAGCTCAGCGCCGCGGGGCAGACCGGACTGGGAAGCGGGCACAAACACGCGCACGCCCTTGACATTAACGACGATACCGCCCTTGTTCTCCTCGGTGACTTTACCTTCGAGAGTGGTCTTGTCCTCGCGGGCCTTCTCGATATCCTCCCAGACCTTGACAGCGTCCAGACGCTTCTTGGACAGCATGGCATAACCCTCCACGTCGTTGACGCGGATGATATAGGTCTCGATCTCGTCGCCGACCTTGACGACGTCCTCAGGCTTCACATTGGGATCTGCGGACAGCTCGTCCACAGAGATATAGCCCGCCTGCTTGCAGCCCAGATCGACCTGCACCTCGGTGGGGCCGATCGCCGTTACAATACCGGTTACCTTCTCTCCTGTATTCAAAGTCTTAAAAGATTTTTCCAGCATTTCCTCGAAGCTCTCTTCCGTAGCTTCCATGTTCTTGATCTCTTCGCTCATCGTTGCATATACCTCCTTAATGATGCCCGCAGGCGTGGACGCGCCGGCTGTAAGCCCCGCCACAGAACATCCGTTAAGGAACCCGACCCGCAGCTCCTCCGGCCCTTCGATCTGATAGACCCGGGCGCAGCGTGTGCTGCAGATCTCCGCTAAATGTCTGGTGTTGGCACTTTTACGATCTCCGACCACGACCATAACGTCCGCCCGTCCGGCGATATTCGCCGCCTCGGATTGACGTTTTTGCGTAGCATCACATATTGTATCAAAGATTTCGGCGTTTGTACACTGTTTTTTTAAAAATTTTACACACTCTTCCCATATCGAACGAATACAGGTCGTCTGTGCGGTAACCAGCAAATCCATGTCCTTCCGCGCCGGGTCCGCCGCCACCCAATCAGCCAGCTCTGCCGTGTTTTCCAGCACCACGCTGCGCTCACAGCGGCTTGCGGCGGCCATCACCTCCGGATGGTGCGCTTCTCCGATAATGATGGGTGTCCGGCCCGCACGGGCTGCCTGTTCCACCAGCCGGTGGATCCGCAGCACATGGGGACAGGTGGCATCCATGATCTGTGCGCCCCGCTCCTCCAGCACCCGCAAAGCCTCCCGTGTCTCGCCGTGGGCACGGATGATCACCGTCTCTCCCGGCCGCACCTGCTGAGGGCTGTCCGCCTGCCGCGCACCCAACGCCTCCAGCGCTGTGATGACCCGGTCATTGTGTATGATACTGCCCAGCATAACGCAGCCGCCCTCCCGGGCAGCCACCTCCGCCATGTGCACGGCCCGTTCCACGCCGTAGCAGAACCCCGCCGTCTTCGCCAGTATCACCTGCATTCGATCCCTCCCAGGGCATAGGCCCGCCGCATGACCTCATGGGCGTTGGCAGTATATTCCTCCGCCGTACCCTTGCGGCCGGTGTACTCCGGCTCGAAGGGCTCGCCGATTATGATGGGCGTCTTGCGGAATATGCGCTTCTTCGTGCCGATATATACCGGCGCCAGCTTCACGCCGGCACGGATGGCCATCATGCCCGCGCCGGACTTGACATCCGCCTGTCCCGGTGTCTTCACCCGTGTTCCCTCCGGAAACAGGAACAGGTTCCACCCGTCCCGCAGGCTCTGTATGGCGGTCTTCACCGCCCCAATGTCACTGTTGCCCCGATCCACCGGAAACACACCGATCGCCCGCAGGAATCCACCCACGATGGGGATGGCGAACAACTGCTTCTTGGCCATGATCCGCACGTTGAACCGCTGGGGCATGGACAGCACGAACAGGATGGGGTCCCAGGCGCTGGAGTGGTTGGCGCACAGCAGCACCGGTTCTCCGCCCTCCAGATGCTCCGTTCCCCGCAGGTCCACCGGCAGAAAAAGCAGCACCAGCGGGCGCAGCACCCGCCACGCCGCCGCGTAAAACTTATTTCTCACGATGCCACACGCCCCCGTATCACATCCAGCAGCAGCTCCAGGCTGGCCGCGAAGTCCATGTCCGTGTTGTCGATCATAATGGCATCATCCGCCGGCCGCAGCGGCGCCGCCGCCCGGTGGGTATCGTTATAATCCCGCTGCTCCATATCCCGCAGCACCTCGTCAAAGGGCTTCGGCGTGCCCCGCTGCTCCAGCTCCAAAAACCGCCGCCGCGCCCGCGTCTCCACATCCGCGCACAGAAACACCTTCACCTCCGCGTCCGGCAGCACCACGGTCCCGATGTCACGTCCGTCCATGATGACGCTGTGCTCCCGCGCCAGAGACCGCTGCAGCTCCATCAGGAACGCCCGCACCTCCGGTATGGCCGACACGTCTGAGGCGTACTTCGATATCATCGGCAGGCGTATCTCCTTCGTCACGTCCTCGCCGTTGAGATACATCCGCTGCAGACCCTCCTCGTCATACCGCAGGGCCACAGTGATCTCCGGCAGCGCCGCGATCACCGCCGGCGCGTCCGTTGGCGCGATGTCGTGCCGATACATATACACGCCGATGGTCCGATAGATGGCCCCGGTGTCCACATATAAGATATGCAGCGCCTCCGCCGCCGCCCGGGCCAGCGTGCTCTTCCCCGCGCCGGACGGCCCATCGATGGCCACTGCGTACTGTCTCTCCGTCATGTCATTTCCTCGCTTTCTGCGGCACTCAGCCCCGCCAGATACCCCGTCGCCCATGCGATCTGTAAATTAAAGCCCCCCGTATAGGCGTCCACGTCCAGCACCTCGCCGGCAAAAAACAATCCCCCCACCCGCTTCGACGCCATGGTGTTTGGCGTTACCTCTCCCACCTTCACGCCGCCGGCGGTGACGATTGCCTCACTGACGGGCCGCGGCCCGGTAAGCTCCAGCGTAAAGTGCTTCAGCACCTGCACCAGTGCCCGGCGCTGTTCCTTTGTCAGGCTGTTGGCCTTTTCGCTTCCGGTCAGCCCCGCCCGGCGCAGCACCACCGGCGCCATGCTGTGGGGCACCAGCCCCGCGGCGATGGTCCCCATCTCCCGGTTGGGATTTTCTCCGATATCCCGCAGCACCCGCGCGTCCAGCTTCTGCTCGTCCAGCGCCGGCTTCAGGTCGATCTCTATCGTATAGTGCTCCCCCTCCCAGCGCCGCAGATGGGCGCTGGCGGACAGCACCAGCGGTCCGGACACCCCGAAGTGGGTAAACAGCAGCTCGCCGAAATCCCGGAACACCGCCTTTTTCTTCCCGTTGTATACCGTCACTGCCACGTTCCGCAGGCTCAGGCCCTGCATAGCCGGACAGTCCTCGCCCGCGCACACCAGCGGCACCAGAGAGCCCCGCAGCGGCACAATGGTGTGTCCCAGCGTCTCCGCTATGCGGTAGCCATCCCCCGTGGACCCGGTGCCGGGATAGGACACCCCGCCTGTGGCCAGGATGACCGCCTGCGCGGGGTACGTCCCCTTCTCTCCGGTCACGGCGCATACCGCGCCATCCGCCGTCTCCACCGCTGCGGCCCGGTCACGGACCCACCGCACCTTCCGGCGCTTCAGCTCCCGTTCCAGCGCGTTGGTGATGTCGAAGGCACTGTCAGACACCGGAAACACCCGGTTTCCCCGTTCCACCTTCAGCGACACGCCCAGCGCCTCGAAAAACGCCATGGTGTCCCGCGGCGTGAACCGTGTCAGCGCACCGTACAAAAATCGCCCATTACCGGGAATGCTGGCAAGCAGCGTCTCCCGGTCACAGTCATTGGTCACATTGCACCGGCCCTTGCCGGTGATATTCACCTTCTTGCCCAGCCGTTCGTTGGGCTCCAGCAGCGTCACCGCCGCGCCCTGCCGGGCCGCGGTGATGGCCGCCATCAGACCGGCGGCGCCGCCGCCGATCACCACGATCTCCTTCGCCATGTCACTCGTCATCTTTCCCGAAAATACTGTACCTAGACCACACCTGCTCCATATCCGCCAGCGTGGCGGACAGGTCATCCCGCCGCTGCTGCCCCACCGCCAGGATCAGCGCGTTCAGCAGGCTCAGCGGCGCAGCCATGGAGTCCACGAAGGAGATCATGTCGCAGGGCGCCAGCAGCGATACCGCCGCCATGCCGTACAGCGGAGACAGTGCCGAATCGGTGATCGCCACCACCTCCGCGCCCCGCCGGCAGGCAAACTCCACCGCGTGGATAGCCATCTTGGAGTACCGCGGGAAGGATATTCCCACCAGCACGTCGCCCCTGCCGATGTGGGCCAGCTGCTCATAGATCTCACCGGCGGCGCTGGACTGCACCAGCGTCACGTTCTTGAAGATCAGGTGCAGGTAGAAGTTCAGATACCCCGCCAGAAATGAGGAGGACCGCACACCCAGGATATAGATGTGCTCCGCCCCCAGCAGCTTGTCCACCGCCCGGCTGAAGGCATCCCGGTCCAACTGCTCGATGACATTGTGTATGCTGTTCATATCCCGCTGCATCACACTGCCCAGAATGTCCGCGCCGGACATCTGATCCCGCGATACCTGTATCCGCTGGATGGAGGTCAGCTTACCCCGTATCAGCTCCTGCAGGGCCTTCTGCATCTCCGGATAGCCGTCGTAGCCCAGCTGCGCGGCAAAGCGCACCACCGTGGACTCACTGACGGAGGCCGTCTCGCCCAGCCGCGCGGCGGTCATAAACGCCGCGCGGTCATAATTGTCCAGTATAAACGCTGCGATGCGCTTCTGTCCCTTCGAAAAGGTATCCATCCCGGCCCGGATGGTCTGTAGCACGTTTTCATTCATGTTGATGGCTTCCTTTGATAGATTGCAGCTCCTCCGCTGTCAGATACCGCCACTTTCCCGGCGGCAGGTCACCCAGGGCGATACTGCCCTCCGCCACCCGGCACAGCCGGGTCACGGTCAGCCCTGCGGCGGCACACATCCGCCGGATCTGCCGCTTCTTACCCTGGTGGATCACCACCCGGTATTTCGCCGTACCATCCTTCTGATACAGCTCCGTCACCGCCGCCGGCACGATGGGCTGTCCGTCCAGTCTGTCCACCGCCGACAGCTGCCGTGCGCTGTCCTCTGCCGCGCCGGTGACCGTGACGATATACGTCTTGTCCACCTGGTGGCTGGGGTGCAGCAGCGCATGGGTCAGCGCCCCGTCGTTTGTAAACAGCAGTAATCCCTCCGAGTCCAGGTCCAGCCGTCCCACGGGATACACCCGTGCGCCGCAGCCCCTGACCAGCGATGCCGCCGTAGGGCGGCCCCGTTCGTCAGAGAGGGTGGTCACATAGCCCCGCGGCTTGTGCAGCATCAGATACACGTGCTGTGCCGCGCCCCGCAGGGGCCGTCCATCCACCCGGATATCGTCCGTCTCCGGATCCGCCTTGTCGCCTACATGGACCCGCCGTCCGTTGACGGTCACGCGTCCAGCGGCGATCCACTCTTCCGCCGTCCGGCGGGAGCACAGCCCCGCGGCGGCCAGCAGCTTCTGTATGCGCTCGGTCATGGCGATACCTCTCTCCCGTTTCCCAGTGCGCCGAGCAGGCGCGTCTCCAGCGTCTCCTGTATGCCTGTCAGCAGGAACCCCCAGCGGTACAGTGCCTCGTGGTCGTTCCAATCGTCCCCGTCCCGCAGTGTCACCGCCACCAGCCGATGTCCCGCCTGCTCCGCGCAGGACACCAGCGTCCGCCCCGCCGCCTTCGTGTACCCGGTCTTCAGCCCCACGCACCCGTCCAGGCGACTCAGCAGCTTGTTGTGGTTGGTCAGCGTCCGTCCGCCGATGACCGCCGTCCGTGTAGAGACCATCCGCCGCAGCGTCGGCTCGTTCACCGCCGCGCACCCCAGCAGCGCCATGTCATAGGCGGTGGAATAGTGCGCCTCGTCGTCCAGTCCGTTGGGGTTGGCAAAATGGCTGTTCCTCATGCCCAGCGCGGCGGCCTTTTCGTTCATCCGTTCCACAAAGGGCGCCACACCCCCTGCACACTCCGTCAGCGCCAGTGCCGCGTCGTTGCCCGAACACAACAGCAGCCCGTACAGCAGCTCCTCCAGCGTCAGCCTCTCCCCCGGCCGCAGGTACATGGAGGACCCCTCCGCCATGTGGGCGGCAGTTACGGTGATGACCTGCGACGGCTCCCCCAGCTCCAGAGCCACCAGCGCCGTCATCAGCTTGGTGGTGCTGGCGATGAGCATCCGCTTGTCCCCGTTCTTTTCATACAGCACCTGCCCCGTGTCCGCGTCCATCAGGACGCAAGCCGTGGCGGAGACCTCCACAGCCTCCGCCACAGCGGGTATGCATGTCAGCACGGCCAGTGCGGCGCACAGCGCCGCCAAGATCCCTCGGGTCACAGAAAGCCCTCCTCGTCACAGGATGCTCTCAGTCTATTCCCGCGCTGCTTGTCTTCTTGTCTGGTATCAGAAATCCTTGTTCCGCTTCTTATCCACGAAGCCCTCGACCCGATCCAGCAGCTCCGGCACCATCTCGATGACCCGGTCCACGGTAGTGATGGCCGGCGCACCCACCGGCAGCATACGGGTCACACCGCCCTTGACCACCAGGAAGGCCATGGGCTCCACCCGCACGCCCGCGCCGCAGCCGGCGCCGGAATTTTCCTTGTTCTTGCCGTAGTCACCGCCGCCGCAGCCGAAGCCGTAGCTCAGCCGGGAGATGGGGATCAGCGTCACGCCGTCCGGCGTGGTGATAGGTTCGCCCACGATATTGTTGGCGTCCACCATCTCCTTGACCTTCTCCATAGACTCCACCATCATGCTCTTTAGGTCATTTTTCTTCTCGGTCATTTCCATTGTCAGCTCTCCTTTGTCGAAGTTGATGTGGTCGTATGTCCCGCGCCGTCCGGCGCTGTGTGTACCGCCTCACGCTGCTGCGCGGCGCTCTGCGCCGCCCGCGTCTTCTCCGCGGCGCTCTGCCGCTTCCGCATGGCCAGGAGCCACCGTATCACCGGCTTGGCGAAAGCCCAGCCGATGGCGAACAGGTCCCGTATCTGCAAACTCACGCCCAGCCGGCCTGTGAGCCGCAGCTGCTCACTGTCAAAGTCCACCTCCACGTGGAGGCCGGGGTCCGGTATCCGCGTCAGCTGCTCCAGCTGCGGCATTACCGTCCACATTCCGGCGTTGATATAGCCGTACAGCTCCGCCGCCCCCGCCGGGTCCATGGCTCCCGGCAGCACCGCCGACAGCTCCAGCGGGTCGATCAGCAGCCGCTGCCGCGTCTTTCGCAGTCCGCCCTTCAGGGACGCCCACACCGCCGGCAGAAGCGTCTTGATATCCTGCGCCGACAGAGACAGCTTTTTCTTTTCCTTCCCCTTGGTGCTCTCCTTCTGCGGTGTCTTTTTCTTCTTTTCTTTCTTGGGCTTTTTGGGCTTCTCCGGTTTATCCGGTTTGGGAAGCATCTGTATCCGCGCCGGCCCTGCGATCACCGTGACGCTTGTGCCCGCAAGGTCGCCCACGAAGTCTGCCCGCACGCCGATACGCAGCAGTGACAGCAGGAAGAAAAACAGCAGAATGCCCAGTATGATGTACACCGCCGTCATCGTGCTCCCTCCTCCCGCGTTATCTCTCCCGTATGCTTACAGCGCCTCCGCGCCGTTCTCCCCGTCCGCCGGTACCGTATCATCGTCCAGCCGCAGCTGTCCGTCGGCCTCCATTCCCGGCAGCTGGGGCAGCTCCTCCAGCGAATTCAGATGGAACGCCCGCAAAAACGCCTGTGTCGTCCGGTACAGCCGCGGCCGCCCCGGCACCTGCAGCCGTCCGCACTCCTCGATCAAATGGCGATCCAGCAGCAGGCCCACCGTGTACGAGCTGTCCACGCCCCGTATCTGGTCCACATAGGCCCGGGTGGTGGGCTGATAGTACGCGATGATGGTCAGCACCTCCAGCGCCGGCTGGCTGAGCTTGGCGGGCTTACGAATCTCAAACGCCTTGCGGATCTGGTCGCCGTACTCCGGCGCGGAGCACAGCTGCCAGCTGTCCTCCATCCGCAGCAGCCGCACGCCCCGGCGCTCATAGCTGTAATAGTCCTGCAAATGCTGCAGTACCAGCTCCACCGTGGGGCGGTCCATGTTCAGCGCCACGCAGATGCGATCCACCGCCACCGGCTCACCGGAGGCAAACAGTATGCCCTCTACGGCGGCCTCGATATCCTTCATTTCCAGTGTATCCATAGGTCTCCCCTTACATCAGTTCTTCGGGCGCGTCGCCCTCTGCGGTGACGGTGCAGTCGCTGGCCGCGCCGGCCAGCTTGATCAGATTGTTCCGGCACAGCTCCAGAACCGCCATGAACGTGGCCACCAGCTCACTGCGTGTCTTGCTGCCGCGGAACAGCAGCAAAAAGCGCGTAATGCCCACACCCCGCAGCCGCCGCAGGATCTCCTTCGCCTTTGTCTCCACAGGATACGGCTCCCGCTTCACGATCTCGTCAAAGGCCCGGATGGGCGGTGCCTCCGGCGCGCCCCGCCGGTCCGTGACCTCCTGCATGGTCAGCACCAGATCCGCCGGCTCCTGGTCGTACTCATAGATCTTCCCGCGCTCCATAGGCTCCGGCGGCCGGGTCAGAATGTTCCGTCCGAACTCGCTCAGGGGTGCCAGCCGTTCCGACAGCATACGCACCCGGGCATAGGCCTCGCCCCGCTTGCGCTCCTCCAGCGACTTGATGAGGGCGTCCATCTCGCTCTGGGCTTCCTCGTCCTCCAGGTTCAGCAGCATACGGGTCTTGATGAACATCAGCTGGGCGGCCATGGTAATGAACTCGCTGGCCACCTCCAGATCCATCCGCTTGCGCTTTTCCAGATAATCCTGGTACTGCTCCAGTATCAGTGCGATGGGGATATCCTGTATCTCTATCTTATTTTTTCCCAGCAGGTACAGTATCAGATCCAGCGGCCCCTCGAAGTCTTCCAGCGGCTCGTCGCCCCGCGTCTGTACCACCTTTTCCAGTTTAAAAATAGGATCGTCCAAATCTACACCTCAAAACCGACCAGCCTGCACAGCAGGGTAAATGTCCAGCGTATGGCGCTGTTCAGCGCGTTGCTGCCGACACCCACGGAGATAACGACCAGCAGCACCAGCATACCGAAGCGCTCATAGCGCATGAGCCAGTTGTACGCCCGGTCCGGCAGCAGCACCGCCAGCACCTTTGAGCCGTCCAGCGGTGGGATAGGCACCAGGTTGAACAGCCCCAGGCCCACCGACAGCGATGCCGTATCCACCAGGAAGGAAAACCATGTACCGCTGAAGCTCCCCGTGGTCACCGCCCGCAGGAACTCGCCCCGGGCGATCAGCAGCAGCAAAAGCGCCAGCAGGAAGTTGGATATCGGCCCGGCCAGCGCCGTCAGCGCCATGCCCTGCTTGGGCTTCTTGAAATAGCTGGGGTCCACCGGCACCGGCTTGGCCCAGCCAAAGCCAGCCGCCACCATCATAATAAGACCCAGCCAGTCGATGTGCCGCAGGGGGTTCAGACTCAGCCGGTGCGCCCGCTTGGCCGTAGGGTCGCCCAGCGCATAGGCCGCCAGGCCGTGGCACGTCTCGTGTATGGTCAGGCACAGGAACACGGACGCCACGCGGAGCAGTATGCTCTCCAGCGAACCGAAGTCCAGCGCGTTCCAAAGATTTGTCAAATATTGCAACAGCAGCGCCTCCGAGAGATAAAATGACAGCTTTCCTGCATTATAGCAGAAACCGACCGGAAAGTCTACACCCATTGTCACCGTTCCGACCACTTTGTAACCATTTTGTATCCGTCTTTCCACCGGTTCGTAGCTTTTCTGTAAAGATACGTACCACTATATATGGTATGCTGTAAGCACAGAAGGAAACGAACATTCCCACACCATGAAAGGAGAACAACTACTATGGATAGAACGAAGCTCATCACCTCTCTGGTCATCCTGTGCCTCGCCTCCGCTGTGGCCGCATTCCTGATGCCGCCCGCCCACGGTGCGCTGCTCTCCTTCGTGAGCATCGCGTCGGCGGCTGTCATCGCTGTCCTCGCCGTTGTCACGCTGGTGCGGATGTTGATGCAGCGTCGCGCGTTTTGACATAGAGGGCGCAAGTCAACTGTGTTTATTGAAAGCAGGCAGTCAACCGGACCGTATGTAGGAAGCTGTCCATCATAGCCATGTGATCTCCCCCCTACCGCACATATCTGTTCCGTACCATATTATTTTCTCCCCAACTACGACCAACAAAGCGACAGACCCGCAGGCAATGCCTGCGGGTCTGCCGCTTTTTATGACTGCCGATTTATCCCTTCAGCGCCGATACCGCCGCCCGTGCGGCTGCCGCCGCATCCTCGGTGTATACGTCCGCGCCGATCTCATCGCAGAAGCTCTGGCTGATGGGCGCGCCGCCCACAAATATCTTCACCTGGTCCCGGATACCTGCCTCCCGGGCCAGCGTCACCACCCGGCGCATCTCGCCCATGGTAGTGGTCAGCAGGGATGAGCAGGCGATCACGCCGCAGCGCTGCCGCTTCGCCGTCTCCACGAACTGCTCCGGCGTCACGTCCACGCCCAGGTCAATGACCTCCACACCGCTGCCCTCCAGCATGATCTTCACCAGGTTCTTGCCGATGTCGTGCATATCGCCCCGGACGGTGCCGATGCAGGCGCGGCCTACCGTCTTGGCATTTCCGCCGGTCATCAGCGGCTTCAGCTCCCCCAGCGCCGCCGTCATGCACCGGGCGGCCATCAGCATCTCCGGCACGAAGGCCCGATTGGCGGAGAATGCCTCACCCAGATCGTTCATGCCGCGGATCAGCCCGCCGGACAGGATCTCCTGCGGCGTCCGCCCCTGCTCCAGCGCCTCCCGGCACAGCGCCAGCACCTTTTTCTGCTGTCCCTTTTCCAGCGCTGCGGCCAGGCGGGCCAGTACGTCGCCGTTCTCGACAGCGGCGCCCGCCGCCTGCCGCACGGCGGCAGCCCGCACCCGGCGGGGCACCGGCGGCAGATCGAACCGCGGCACGTGCAGCTCCCGGTTGTAGTCCGCGATGGCCCGGTCGATGTACTCGTCCACATGGGGATACACCGCCCCCGGCAGGCCATAGGTGATGGAGGGAATATAGTGCCCACCCGGGCAGCACCGCCGCAGGGTATCCATGGCATAGCCGTAGATCTCCTCCGGCGCGGCATCCGCCCGGTCGATGGCGGCGCCCATGCCGCCCATCAGCACCAGCCGCCCGTGCAGCTTCTGCTGGAGGGCCGGTATATCGTTCTCCGGCAGTACACCTTGCCACACCTGAATGCCGATCTCCGCCATGTCCTCCACGATCGGGACCAAATAGGAGTCCGCGTGGTGGATGGCGATCACGCCCCGGGACCGGATATAGCCGTAAAACCGCCGGTACGGCTCCTTGAAGAATTCCCGCCACATTTCCGGCTTCATAAACAGCGCATCCTTGGTGCCCCAGTCGTCGTGAGAGAAGATCACGTCCGGCCGCAAATTGTCGATGAGCAGCTTCACGTATAGCAGCCGATACGTGGTGATGTAGTCAATGAGCGCGTGCATCTCCTGTGGGTGCTCATACAGGTTCGTCAGCGTGTCCTCAAAGCCCATCAGGAAGTGGCACTGCTCGAAGATACCGGTACCCATAAAGCCCGCCAGCAGCTTCTCCTCCCCGCAGGCCGCCCGTGCCGCGGCGCGGCACGCCTCCCAGCCCTCCGTGCAGGCGGCGATGTCCGGCGCGTGGACCGTCTCCCGCCAATGGGTGATGTCCGGGCACACCGCCAGGCCGTCCGTGGTGACGGGCATAGGCCCCGGCGCGTCGGCGGGAAAGCTGATGGTGGTGCCCCAGCGGTCTTTGCTGACGGTCCCCCGCTTCCGGTTGCCCCGCAGATAGGTGTTGATGGGATCGTTCAGGCACATGTGCAGCGCCTCGTACTGGCACAGCTGGCGATCCGGCTGACCATTGGGCTTCAGCAGCTCCAGAAAGTTCTCCTTGGGCGTCATCATATCATTTCACCTCTTCGGTATAGAGTAGGCACGATGTATACGTCATGGTCCGCGGTCCGTAGTTATATGACAGCCCGGACCGCAGGCACACGTCCCCCACCAGCAGTCCGTAGGCCTCCATAGAGGACATCCGCTTGTCCGGGAACCGGCAGGGTCGGTCCGGGCAGGTACACCGTCGGCACACGGTGCATGCTCCCGCTGACAGGGGCAGGCAGTCCGGCAGCAACAGCCGCGCCTGCCGCGCAAAGTCCGCAAAGGCCCGCTTGTGCCGCCGCTGGATCGCCTCCATCTCCTCGTAGTCGAAGTCGTCCGCCAGCGTGCCGGTGGTCTGCACCAGCACCCCGGCGTCAAAGCATCCCATGGCCGCCGCGGCATCCTCCAGCGTCCCGCAGCCGGGCGGACAAGCCCAGTTGGCGTTCCACTGTCCGCACCGGTCCGCCCGGCACATCTCCCGCACCTCCCGCCGGGGCGTCAGCGCGTTCATGTCCACCGGCGCGGCGTGGGAGAACCCGTTTTCCGCCGCCAGCGTCATCAGTTTTGTTCTCATGGCAAATCCTCTTGACAAAGCCGCCCCGGGCTGATAAAAGTAGTAGTGGAATTATTATAAAAAGGGGTGTTGCCCGTGTCAAGTATCCGCGTGACCCGCGGCGGAGATGTTTTTCGCCTCCCCTGCAATGATACCGATACCCTGCTGGCTCTGCTGCGCCGCGCCGGCTGTACCCTGCCCGCCGCCTGCGGCGGCCACGGCCGCTGCGGCAAATGCCGCGTCAGCGTCAACGGCGTACCGCGTCTGGCCTGCCGTGTGGTGCCGGAGGACGGCGACGAGATCGTCCTCCCTCCCGCCGCCGGCGGGCGCATCCTCACCGAGACGCTGGATCCCCCCGCCGTCCTCACCGGCGAGACAGGCTGCGCCGCCGCCATCGACCTGGGCACCACCACTACGGCGCTGCGGCTGTACGACCTGGCCACCGGCCACGCCCTGGCCACCTGCGCCGACTGGACGGCTCTGGCCCCCTACGGCGCGGATGTCATCACACGCATCCAGTATACCATCGACCACCAGGACGGGCTCACCCGCCTGTCCTCCCTGCTCCGCCAGCAGCTGAAGGCCCTGCTCACCCGGGCACTCTCCCAGGCCGGGCGGCAGCCCGCCGAGCTGAAGCGCACCGTGACCGCCGGCAACACCGTCATGCAGAGCCTGCTCGCCGGTGTATCCGTCCGCCCGCTGGCCGCCACCCCCTTCTGCCCGGAGACCTTCTTCCGTCAGAGCTCCGGCCTCACGCTGCTGGACGCGCCGCTGTACTGCGTCCCCTGCGCGGCGGGCTTCGTGGGCGGCGATATCACCGCCGGCCTGCTGGCCTCCGGCCTTGCCCGACGCGCGGGCCATTTCCTGTTTCTGGACATCGGCACCAACGGCGAGATGGCCCTGGGCGGCATGGATGGCTTCACCTGCTGCGCCGTGGCCGCCGGCCCCGCCTTCGAGGGCGCGGGCATCGCCTGCGGTATGCTGGGCGTGGACGGTGCGGTCAGCCGCGTCCGGTACAGCGGCGCCTTCAAGATGAACGTCATCGGCGGCGGCGAGGCAGCCGGTCTCTGCGGCTCTGGTCTCATCGACCTGACGGCCCTCCTGCTGCGCCTGGGCGTCATTGACGAAGGCGGCCGTCTCCTACCGCCGGAAGACGCGCCTGAGGCGTTCCGCCGCTATTTGACCCGTGACGAAAACGGCTGCGGCGTCTTCCACTTGACCGACCGGGTGTATCTCACCGCCGCTGATGTCCGGGCGCTGCAGCTGGCCAAGGCAGCGGTGGCCGCCGGCGTGCAGATACTGCTGGCGCAGCAGGGGCTGACCCTTTCCGCGCTGGACGGTCTGTACCTATCCGGCGGCTTCGGGATGTACCTTGACCCCGCCAGCGCCGCGGCCATCGGTATGCTCCCCCGTCTCCCCGCCGCCAAGCTCCACAGCGTAGGCAACGCCGCCCTCTCCGGCGCGGCACAGCTGGCCCTGCGGGGTGATATGTCCGCCGCGGACGGCATCGTCAACCGTCTCACCTATCTCGAGCTCTCCGGGCGTCCCGACTTCGCCGACGCCTTTGCCAAAAACATTCCCCTAAGACCCATGCAATGGAGGTAACACCTATGGAGCTTCGTTTCCCTCTGATTCTGGACGGTGCCACCGGCACCGAGCTGCAAAAGCGCGGCTATACAGGCGACGTCTGCGCCGAGCAGTGGACACTGGACCATCCGGAGGCCATCATCGACATCCAGCGCGGCTATGTGGCCGCCGGCAGCCAGGTGGTCTACACCCCCACCTTCGGTGCCAACCGCCGCAAGCTGGAGGAGTCCGGCCTGTTCAACTGCACCGCCGACTACAACCGCCGTCTGGCGGAACTGTCCGCCCAGGCGGTGCAGGGCAAGGCCCTGCGGGCAGGCGATATGTCCCCCACCGGCGCGTTCCTGGCCCCGCTGGGCGACGTGTCCTTCGAGGAGCTGGTGGACATCTACACCGAGCAGGCCGCCGGTCTGGAACGCGCCGGCGTGGACCTGTTCGTCATCGAGACCATGATGACCCTCTCCGACGCCCGTGCGGCGGTGCTGGCCGTCCGCAGCGTCAGCGACAAGCCCATCTTCGTCACCTTCACCTGTGACGAAAACGGCCGCAGCGTCTCCGGCACCGACATCACCGCGGCGCTGGTGGTCCTGCAGGGCATGGGCATCGACGCCTTTGGCCTGAACTGCTCCGCCGGCCCGGAGCAGATGCTTCTCCAGCTGAAGCGCCTGCGGGAATATGCCCGGGTCCCCCTGATCGCCAAGCCCAATGCCGGTATGCCCATCATCGAGAACGGCGAGACGGTCTACCGCTGCACCGGCGAGGAATTCACCGCCCTGGTACCGGAATTTCTGGCCGCCGGCGTGGCCGTGTTCGGCGGCTGCTGCGGCACCACCGCCGCGCATATCGCCGCCCTGGCCCGAGCGCTGGGCGGCGCGGTCATCACGCCGCCGGCCCCGCAGCATACGAACGAGCTGCCCGCCGCCACGGAGAAGCTGCCCTTCCCCCTGCCTGTCGATGTCGCCTGGCACACCGTCGTCGACCTGACCGGCGATGCGGAGGAGACACTCACCGCCGCGCTGGACAGCGGTGAGACGGTCCTGGCCCTGCGTATCGCCTCCTGGGACGATGTACAGGCCCTGGCGGACTACCAGTATATGCTCACCAAACCGGTGTGCTTCGTCTGCGACGACACCCAGCTGCTGGAGGCCGCCCTCCGGGCCTATCAGGGCCGCGCCCTGTACGACGGCGCCCTGCCGGAGGACACGCTCCTGCCCCTGTGCGCCAAATATGGTCTCCTGCTGTAAAAAAACAAGGCCCCCGCGGGCCTTGTTTTTTTATTCCTTTTTCCCGGTACAGCCGCCGCAGCTCCCGCCGCAGCCAGAACAGCCGGCGCATCCGCCGTTTTTCCGCGCCCGCCGCGCACTACGCAGGGCCAGCACACCGCACAGCGCCACCAGTGCCAGCAGCACCCAGTCCATCCAGCTCATAGCAGCAGCCCTCCCACAGCGTAAGCGATGTACGCCGCCAGCCACGCCACTACGCATTGCAGCAGCACCACGCCCACCGTTTTAATGCGGGAGCCCAGCTCACGCCGTATGGTGGCCACCGCCGCAATGCAGGGTGTATACAGCAGCGTGAACACCAGAAAGCTGATGGCGCTGCGCGTGGTGAACAGCGACGTGATGACCGCGTTCCCCAGCAGCACCTGCAGCGTACTGACCACCGACTCCTTGGCGATAAAGCCGGAGATCAGCGCCGTGGCGCAGCGCCAGTCGCCAAAGCCCAGCGGCCTGAACAGCACCGCCAGCCATTGGCCGATCAGCGCCAGCAGGCTGTCCGCGCTGTCCGTGACCACATTGAGCCGCGTGTCAAAGCTCTGTAGGAACCAGATGACCACCGTGGCCAGGAAGATCACGGTAAAGGCCCGCTGCAAAAAGTCCTTGGCCTTCTCCCACAGCAGCAGCCCCACGCTTTTAGCGGAGGGCATACGGTAGTTGGGCAGCTCCATGACAAAGGGCACAGGCTTGCCCCTGAAGGCGGTCCCCTTCATCACCAGCGCTGCCAGAATACCCACCACGATACCCAGCACATACAGGGAGATCATCACCAGCGCCTTGTGGTCGGTGAAGAACGCGGCGGTAAAAAAGCCATAGATGGGGATCTTGGCCGAACAGCTCATATAGGGCGTCAGCAGAATGGTCATCTTCCGATCCCGGTCCGAGGATACCGTGCGGGTAGCCATGATAGCCGGCACCGAGCAGCCGAAGCCAATCAGCAGCGGCACGATGCTCCGTCCGGACAGACCGATCTTCCGCAGCAGCTTGTCCATGACAAAGGCCACCCGGGCCATATAGCCGGTATCCTCCAGAATGGACAGAAAGAAAAACAGCGTCACGATAATGGGCAGGAATGACAGCACGCTGCCCACACCGGCGAAGATACCGTCAATAATAAGGCTGTGCACCACCGGGTTGATGCCGTAGGCGGTCAGCGCCCCGTCCACGCCGGCGGTCACGTAGTCGATACCCAGCGCCAGCAGGTCGCTGAGCCCCTGGCCGATGACCTCGAACGTCAGCCAGAAGATCAGCAGCATCACGCCAAAGAATACCGGCAGCGCCGTGTATTTCCCCGTCAGTACCCTGTCCCAGGCCACGCTGCGCTTGTGCTCCTTGCTCTCATGGCACTTGACCACCGCGTCGGCGGTGACCTGCTCGATGAACGTATACCGCATATCCGCCAGCGAGGCGTTGCGGTCCAATCCGTTCTCCGTCTCCATCTGCACGATGCAGTGCTCCAGCAGCTCCCTCTCGTTCTGATCCAGCACCAGCCGGTCCGCCATATCCCTGTCGCCCTCAATGAGCTTCGTGGCGCAGAACCGGGGCGGCAGACCCAGCCGCTCAGCGTGGTCCTCGATCAGATGCACCACCGCATGGACGCACCGGTGCACCGGCGAATTCGCCGCGCAGAAGTCATAGACCTTGGGCAGCACCCGGTTTTTCGCCGTCTCCACCGCCCGGTCCATCAGCTCGGACACACCCTCGCCCTTGGCGGCGGTAATGGGCACCACGGGAATGCCCAGGTCGTCGGACAGCTTCTGCACGTCAATGGTGCCGCCGTTGGCGCGCACCTCGTCCATCATGTTCAATGCCAGCACCATAGGCACCCGCAGCTCCAGCAGCTGCAGTGTCAGGTACAGGTTGCGCTCGATGTTGGTAGCATCCACGATATTGATGATGCCGTCCGGCTTCTGGTTCAGTATGTAGTCCCGCGTGACGATCTCCTCCTGGGTATAGGTCCGCAGGGAGTAGATGCCCGGCAGGTCCACCACGGTGCAGTCCTTGTGCTCCCGCACTTCTCCGGATTTCTGGTCCACCGTCACACCGGGGAAATTTCCCACGTGCTGGTTGGAGCCGGTCAAAGCATTGAACAGCGTAGTCTTGCCGCAGTTCTGGTTGCCCGCCAATGCAAAGATCATACGCGATCCCTCTTTTCCACGGTGATCTGTCGGGCGTCCTCCACCCGCAGCGTCAACTCATAGCCCCGCACGTGTATCTCGATGGGATCCCCCATAGGGGCCACCTTCCGCAGCGTCACCACGGTCCGGGGCGTCAGCCCCATATCCAGCAGGCGGCAGCGCAGTGCGCCCTCCCCGCCCACAGCAGTGATGACGCCGCTGTCGCCGATCTTCAGTTCATTCAGTGTCATAGCGCGTTACCTCAATCGTCTATCTATGTCATGTGGTATGATGTTAGCACAGGCTAACCGTTCTGTCAAGAAACACCCGCCATTGTAACGACAGTTAAATACATTTAACTGTCACTTGCTTTTACGCCAGTCGTGTGTTATACTTCAGTTAGAGTGCTCTAAGTAGCAAAGGAGGTGCCGCCGTGGTATTACAGGAATCCGGCGAGATGTATCTGGAGAGCATCCTGGTCCTGATTCGTCAGGGGAAGGCCGTCCGTTCCATCGACATCGTGGACTATATGGGCTACTCCAAGCCCAGCGTCAGCCGCGCCGTTGGCCTGCTGAAGGCCGGGCAGTATATCGACGTAGACAACGGCGGCTACATCACCCTCACCGCCGCCGGGCGCGAGGTAGCCGAAAAGATCTACGAGCGCCACACGGTCCTCACGGACTTTCTCCGCCGCCTGGGTGTGGACGAGGCCAGCGCTGCCGAGGACGCCTGCCGCATGGAGCACGTCATCAGTGACGCTACCTTCCAGGCCCTGAAGCGTCATCTTGCATCCCCCCAATAACCGCTGAACAAGCCGCCCTCCGGCGGTTCCTTTCACACAAAAGCCTCCCCCGGTTTCGCCGGGGGAGGCTCATTCTCCGCCTCCGGCCAAGCCGGAGACCTTGCTTTTCAGTTGCTGTTGGCGCTGTATAGCCCCGCTGCGTCGTCCAGCGGCACGGAGAACGTCACCGTCTGCGCCTCAGTGTGGGCGCCGGCCTTCTCCATGATGGACTGCATGATGGCCGTCCGCTTATCGGCGGAGGTCACCAGGAAGATCATCTCCCGTTCCTCCGAGATGGCCATGCCGAAGAACTTGTTGGTGTTCCCCGCGTCGGTAGCCCGGGCGTGAATGACCGTACCGCCCCGCGCGCCGGCGGCGGAGGCCGCCTCCATCACCGCGTCGGTGTACCCGGTATTGGTGATCGCCACGATCAGCTGATACGCGTTCTCGTTCATCTGCTCTTCCTCCTTCACAGTCATATCCGGCTGCGCGTCGCTTTCGCCGGAGATCAGATAGTTCAGCGCCGTCCTTCCGCCCACGCTGCTCAGGTGCAGGCACACGGCGATACCGCTGCCGGGCCGGTCGATCCGCATGGTGTCCACCAGCTCCCGCATCAGCACCTCCTTGACAGCCGGCGTCACCACGGAGAACATCACGGACTTCTCCGTAGCCTCCAGACCCAGATAGCTCAGCACGTCGTTGCTGGCGGTGCCCCGTCCCAGGGCGGTGAACACCACCGGCGCGCCGAAAGCCCGGTAGAAATCCAGAAAATGCGTGGCGCCCATGACCCGGTTGGTGATGGTGATCATCAGATACAGACGGTTTTTGGTTGTTTCAGACATATCTCCACCTCCTCAGCACAGCTCGATAAGCTCCTCCACCGCCACAGGCGCGGCAGGAGCAGGTGCGCGGCGCAGCTTTCTCTGATAGCTCAGGCCCAGCAGCTGTATGGTCACCAGCGGCGTCATGGCCACCATCGCCACCACACCGAAAGCGTCCGTCACCAGATTGCCGCCCACAGCGTCGCAGGCGCCCAGGGCGAAGGGCAGCAGGAACGTAGCCGTCATGGGTCCGGAGGCCACGCCGCCGGAGTCGAAGGCCACGGACGTAAAGATCTGCGGCACCACGAAGCTCAGCGCCAGACTCAGCACATAGCCCGGCACCAGGAACCACATGATGGAAATACCCGTCAGCACCCGGATCATAGCCAGCCCCAGCGAGATGGCCACGCCCACAGACAGCGCCAGGTTCATGGCGTGAGCCGGGATGGAACCGGCGGTGATCTCCTCCACCTGCTTGTTCAGCACATGGACAGCCGGCTCCGCCTGTACGATGAAATAACCGATGACCATAGCAATGGGGATAAGTATCCAATTATAGGTATGGCTGGCGATGCTGCCGCCCAAAAAGCTGCCCACGGGCATAAAGCCCACGTTCACGCCCATCAGGAAGATGGTCAATCCTATGTACACATACACCAGGCCGATGACCATGTGCAGTATCTCCTTGCGCTTGAGTCTGCGGGTCACCAGCTGGAACAGGATCAGGAAAGCGCCGATAGGCAGCAGCGCCGATGCCGTCTCCTTCAGATAGTGAGGTATCTCGCTGAGATACAGATCGAACATCTCCACCGTGTCCTTGGCATCCGGCATGACCGCCGCGGTGTAGGCACTTCCGTCCGGCTTATACAGCAATCCAAGGATCAGCACCGTGATGATCGGCCCGATAGAGCACAGCGCCACCAGGCCGAAGCTGTCGCCCCCTGCCTGCTTGTCGCTTCGCACGGCACACACGCCCACGCCCAGTGCCATGATGAACGGCACCGTCATGGGTCCGGTGGTCACGCCTCCGGAGTCAAAAGCCACCGCCCAGAAATCCGGCGACACGAACATCGCCAGCGTGAACACAATGGCGTAAAACCCGATCAGCAGCCACCGCAGCTGGATACCCAGCACAATACGCAGCAGGGCGATGACCAGGAACACACCCACGCCCACCGCCACGGACCAGATGATCACGTTGTTCTCGATGGCCGGTACCTGGTTGGCCAGCACCTGCAGATCCGGCTCCGCCACGGTAATGATCATGCCGATGAGGAAGCCCACCACCGTGATGATCCACACCTTCTTTCGCCGTGTGATCTCGGAGCCTACCGCCTGTCCCAGCGGGATCATGGACATCTCCGACCCCAGCGTGAACAGTCCCATGCCAGCGATCAGCATCAAGCCGCCCAGCAGGAACGCCACCATGGCGTTGTTGGGCACCGGCGCAATGGTGAAGCACAGCACCAGCACGATCAGCATTACCGGCAATACCGATGTCAGCGACTCGTGCAGCGGTTTTTTGAATACAGCAAAGACGTTTTCCGCCTTCTGCCGTTTTTTACGCAGTCTCGCCTGCTCGTCCTGAATAGTCCTGTGGCTCAAGTCTACCTTCCTTTCCTCGTCCTCCATAGCCTATACCAAAAAGCGGCGCATCTGTCCGTATCGGGCAGACACGCCTCCGCATCTTAACAGGTATATTGTACCATATGTTCACTTTTGGCACAACCCCACCGCTGTTAATAATGTGTGAAGATTGCACCGGGTTTTTTACGCCGTTTTCTCCACCAGCGCCGCCGCGTGGGCCGCTATGCCCTCGCCGCTGCCGGTAAATCCCAGTCCCTCCTCCGTCGTCGCTTTCACAGAGACACATCCCGCGTCCAGTCCCATGGCCGCCGCCAGTCTCTCCCGCATCTCCGGGATATAGGGCGCCAGCTTCGGCGCCTGGGCCGCCACCGTAGCGTCCACATTCACAATGGTCCAGCCCGCCTCCGCCAGCACCGCCGTCACCTGCCGCAGCAGCGCCGTGCTGTCCGCCCCGGCGTAGCGCGCATCGCTGTCCGGAAACAGCTTGCCGATGTCCCCCAGCGCCGCAGCGCCCAGCAGGGCATCCATCACCGCGTGGGTCAGCACGTCCGCGTCGGAGTGCCCCAGCAGCCCCTTCTCAAAGGGCACCGTCACACCGCCCAGCACCAGGGCGCGGCCCGGTACCAGCCGGTGTACGTCATAGCCATATCCAATGCGCAGATCCGTCATGCTCTGTTCTCCCTCTCCCGCAGGAATGCCTCTGCCATGGTCAGGTCCTCCCGCGTGGTGATCTTGATGTTCTCCCGCCAGCCGGGGGCCAGCCATACCTCCTTGCCCAGCCGTTCCACGGCGGAGCAGTCGTCCGTGATGTCCGCCCCGGCCTGAATAGCCGACTGCAGAGCAGCCTTCAGGATGTTCGCCTGAAACACCTGTGGTGTCTGTACGGCGTACAGCGTTTTCCGGTCCGGCGTGGACTGCACCAGCCCCGCCATATCCGCCACCTTCACCGTGTCCGTCACCGGCAGCGCCGGCGCGGCGGCATAGGTCCGCTGTCCCAGCCGCACCATGTCGTCCACCTGCTCCGGCAGGATCAGCGGCCGCGCGCCGTCATGCACCGCCAGCAGCTCGCAGCTGTCGCCGGCCGCCAGCGCCGCCAGCAGCACCGACTGAGTGCGGCTCCCGCCGCCCTCCACCACGCGCAGCGGCGTTTTGACATTCGCCCCGGCACACAGGGCCGCGATCTCCTCCAGGCGCTCCGGGCTTACCGCCACCACGATCTCGTCGATCAGCGCCGCCTCATCCAGCGCCCGCAGCGTCCGCAGCAGCACCGGCACGCCGCACAGCGGCGCCGTCAGCTTATCCGTGCCGCCCATGCGCTCAGAGCGCCCCGCGGCAGGCACCAGCGCCGCGCAGCGGGGGTGCCGTTCCTTTTTCCGGTTTAACAGCTTGTCAAAGAGCTTCCCCATCGTCATTCGCACGCTCCCGTCATCACCGCGCCATCCAGCAGACGCTCCGCCTCTTGGTATCCGATCTCCCGCACCATCGCCAGCTCCGACAGCAGTATCTCCTTGGCACTGTGCAGCATTTTTCTCTCTCCGGTGGACAGTCCCCGCGCCGCCTCCCGCCGCATCAGGGACTTGACCACCCGTGCCACCTCCGTCAGGTCGCCGCTTTTCAGCCGCGCCATGTTCTCCCTGTAGCGGCGGTTCCAGTTGCGCTCCTCCGCCACCGTCAGCGATGGGATGGCCGAGAGCACCGCGTCCATTCTCTCCCGATCATACAGCAGCCGCACGCCGATGGCCTCGCAGTTATCAGTGGGCAGCTTCAGTACCAGTCCGCTGACGGCTTGACGGAACACATAGTACGTCCGCGCCGCGCCGTACAGCAGCTCCTCCGTCACGTTCTCGATAACGCCCGCCCCGTGCATGGGGTGCACCACCCGCTGACCGATGCCGTACATACCGCCGCCTCCCTTCCTGCTGTTCTTGTAGAAAATTATACCGTATTCCCCCACTTTTTACAAGGGATTTCCGTATCTTTCCCGTAAAAAGCACGGTCCCCGGCACTGCCTGGGACCGTGCTTTTCCGTTATCTCGCCTCGTACAGTGCCTTGCAGGCCCGGTACATCTCGTAGCAGTCCACCTTGGCCACCACCTCGAAGGGCGCGTGCATGCTCAGCACCGGCACGCCGGCATCCAGCGTGGCGATGTTCCGGTTGGCCATATACTGTGCCACCGTCCCGCCGCCGCCGGCGTCGATCTTGCCCAGCTCGCAGATCTGCCACCGCACGCCCGCGCCGTCCAGCACCGCGCGCACATAAGCCACCGTCTCCGCGTTGGCGTCCGAGGAACCGGACTTGCCCCGCGCGCCGGTGTACTTGCAGATACCCACGCCGTAGTTGACGAAGGCCGCGTTCTTCTTCTCGTACACATCGGCAAAGTTGGGGTCATAGGCCGCCGTCACGTCGGCGGACAGGCAAAAGGCGTTCTCAAAGCACGCCTTCAGCGGCACGTTCTGGCCGTCGCACAGGTCAGACATAAAGGCGTCAAAGGCCGCGGACTGCATACCTGTCACGCCCATGGAGCCGATCTCCTCCTTGTCCGCCAGCACGCATACCGCCGTCTTGTCCGGCGTTTCGATATCCAGCAGCGCCCGCAGCGCCGCGTAGCCGCACACCCGGTCATCGTGACCGTAGGACCCGATCATGCTGCCGTCAATACCGATGTCCACCGCCTCCGCGGCGGGAACAGCCTCCAGCTCCGCGGAGGCGAAGTCGCTCTCCGTGATGCCGTACTTGTCGTGCAGCCGCTTCATCACGTGCAGCTTCACCCGGTCCTTGTCCTCGCTGTCCCCGATGGGCCGGCTGCCCACCAGCAAGTTCAGCGTCTCGCCGGGCACCGCCTCGTTCAGGGGCTTCCGGCCCTGTTCGCCGCCCAGATGGGGCAGCAGGTCCGTGATGACCAGCTGGGGCTCACCCGCCTCGCCGATGCACACGTCTACCACGCTGCCGTCCTTCTTGGCCACCACGCCCCGCAGCTGCAGGGGGATAGTCACCCACTGGTACTTGCGGATACCGCCGTAGTAGTGGGTCTTGAAATATGCCATCTCGCTGTCCTCATACAGCGGCGTGGGCTTCAGATCCAGCCGCGGCGAGTCGATATGCGCCGCCGCGATCTGCGCGCCCTCGGCCAGGCTCTCCTTACCGATGACCGCCAGCATCAGTCCCTTGCCCCGGTTGCAGGTGTACACCTTATCCCCGGCCTTCAGCGCCATGCCGCGCTTATACTGCACAAATCCCTTCGCCTCTGCCGCGGCGATAGCCGCCCGGGCGCTGAGCCGTTCTGTCTTTCCCGCGTTCAGGAAGGCCTTGTAGTCCGCGCAGTAGGCTTCCATCTCCGCCAGCTGCGCCTCGTCCAGCGTATCATACCCGTTCTTGTCATTCCGCAGCAGCTGCTCCCGCAGCGCCTTCATTTCCTCGCTCATGCTCGTTCCTCCTTCAATATCGTCTCCAGCGCCTGCCGTGCCTTTTCCGTAAAGGCCGCCGCGCTGCCGCAGTCGTTCACCAGCACGTCCGTGCACCGGGCCCGGTAGAACGCTTCGTCCTTCTGTGCCCGCACCCGCAGCCGCGCGTATTCCTCCGGTATGCCATCCCGCGCCATGATGCGCACCACCCGCGTCTCCGCCGGCGCGATCACCGCCACCGTCCGCCGACACATTCCGTCCAGCCCGCTTTCGATCAGGTTGATGGCGTCAATGCCCACCACCGCCGCGTCGCTCTCGTCCATCCGCCGCCGCAGCTCCCGGGGCAGCCGCGCATAGATGATCCCGTTCAGCGTCTCCAGCGCCGCCGGATCGCCGAATACGAGGTTCCCCAGCTTCTGCCGGTCCAGACCGCCGTCCGCCGCAAACACCGGGCCGAACGCCCCGGCGATGGCCCCCCGCAGCGCTCCGTCCGTCCGCAGCAGCTCATGGTAGATGGCGTCGCAGTCCAGCACCAGCCCGCCCAGCTGCTCCAGCGCCCGCAGGGCGCTGGTCTTGCCCGCGCCGGTAGGCCCCGTGAAGCCGATGACCAGCGGCGACACGTCCACCGTGTGGAACCCCGCCGCCTTTTTCAGCCGGTTGCTCACCGCCAGTCCCAGTCCCGCCTCGTCCGGGCACTGGGCATAGATGGCCGTCACCTCCGTCTCGTCGAAGGTCCGCAGCGCGTCGAACACGCGCTGTGCCTGGGCCAGCTTGTCTCCTGCCGGTCCCAACCGATGTACAATGTGCCCCGCGAACAGCGGCGCGTACTCGTCAAAGCAGATGACCCCGGCCCCCGCCGGCAGGTGCGCCGCGATGTACGCCGCGCTTCGCCGCGGCGCGCCCGTCACCACCGTCACGGCAGCCCGGGGCGCGTAGTGCCGGTACTTCATTCCCGGTGCCTTGGCCTTCTCCCCGTCGGACAGCTTCTGCCGCACGGCCTTGTCCACGGCCACCTCCCCCAGCACCGCCTCCAGTGCCTCCAGCGGCAGTCCGCCGGGCCGCAGCAGCCGGGGTGGCTGCACCGTCAGATCGATAATAGTGCTCTCTACGCCTACGGCGCAGGGCCCGCCATCCACGATCCCGTCGATCTTGCCCATCATGTCCTCCATCATGTGCCGCGCACAGGTGGGGCTGGGCCGTCCGGAGGTATTCCCGCTGGGCGCCGCCACCGGCGTATCCGCCGCCGCGATAATGGCCCGCGTCACCGGATGGTCCGGGCAGCGGACGCCCACGGTATCCAGCCCGCCGGTGGTCCGCAGGGGCACGCAGTCCCGCCGGGGCAGGATCATGGTCAGCGGCCCCGGCCAGAACCGTTCCGCCAGCGCATAGGCCGTGTCGGGGATATCTGCACAGCAGCGCTCCAGCCAGCCCGCGTCCGGCACGTGCAGGATCAGCGGGTTGTCCTGTGGCCGTCCCTTGGCCTCGAAAATACGGCGCACCGCGTCCTCGTTGAGCCCGTCGGCCCCCAGCCCGTATACCGTCTCCGTAGGGATACCCAGCAGGCCGCCCCGGCGAAGGATCGCCGCCGCCTCCGCGATGGCGTTTTTGTCCGTTTCCGGATGGAATATGATGGTCTCCATCACCCGAACCTCGTTTCTTCTGCTCTTTTATTCCGCCGCAGCGGCAAAACTCCTCTTTTTACAGCCCCAGGTCCTCCCCCACGAGGATGACCTTGATACGCTCATGCACCATGGAGTACCGCGTCACCACCACATAGGAACAGATGCAGTCCGGACTGGTGCAGTCGCCGCACTGTCCGGTCAGGCCGCAGGGCGTCTTGATACCGAACCGCTGTGCGTTGGCCGGCGCAGCGATGTTCCGTGCGCGGGCAATGGCGTCGTCCAGTGTGCCCAGCACCTTGTTCATACCGGCGATGACCACCACCTGCCGGGGTCCATAGCACATGGCCGCCACCCGGTTGCCCATGCCGTCGATGTTCACCAGCTGCCCGTCCTTGGAGATGGCGTTGCTGCTCATCAGGAACGTGCCGCAGTTCAACGCCTGGTGCATCAGCGCCTGCTTCTCCGCCGGGTCCTTAGCGGTATCCCGGTCGATGAGGGTATAGCCCTCCTGTGCCAGCCGCTGCTTCAGCCCCAGCTCGTCCACCGTCATCACGCCGCCCCAGGATACACTGTCCGTCTTGGGGATCAGCTCCAGCGCCTTCTCCACGGCCTCGGCAGCGGTGGAACAGTAATAGGCGTCAAAGTGCCGCTTCTTCATAGCCTCCACCGTCTTGGGGCCGGACAGGTCATACATTTTCTTCTTATTCTCGTTCATGGTCAACTCTCCTTTCCCTCCTGCAGCCGTTGGGCCTGGTCGTTCAGGGTCAGCGCGTCGATCATGTCATCCAGATCGCCGTTGATGATGGCCGCAATGTTGAAATTTTTATTGTCTCCCGTCAGCCGATGATCCGTGACCCGGTTCTGCGGGAAATTATACGTTCTGATCTTGCCGCTTCTGTCGCCGGTGCCCACCTGGCTCTTCCGTGTGGCGGCGATGGCAGCGTTCTGCTTCTCCTGCTCCGCCTCGTACAGCTTCGAGCGCAGGATCTTCATGGCCCGATCCTTGTTCTTATACTGGCTGCGCTCATCCTGGCACTCCACCACCACGCCCGTGGGCAGATGGGTGATACGTATGGCGCTCTCCGTCTTGTTCACGTGCTGTCCCCCCGCGCCGGAGGAACGGAACGTGTCGATCTGCAAGTCCTTGGGGTCGATGGAAAACTCCACCTCCTCCGCCTCCGGCATCACCGCCACCGTGGCGGCGGAGGTCTGGATGCGCCCGGAGGACTCCGTCTCCGGCACCCGCTGTACCCGGTGTGTCCCAGCCTCGAATTTCAGCCGTGACCAGGCGCCCGCGCCCTCGATCTCGGCGCTGACCTCCTTCACGCCGCCCAACTCCGTCATGTTCTCACTGACGATGCTCAGCGTCCAGCCCCGGCGCTCGGCGTACATGGTGTACATCCGCAGCAGGTCGGCGGCGAATAGTGCACCCTCCTCCCCGCCGATACCGGCCCGTATCTCCAGTATCACGTTCTTCTCGTCATTGGGGTCCCGCGGCAGCAGCAACCGCTTCAGCTCCTCCTGCAAGCGCTCCATATCCCCCTTCGCCCCAGCCAGTTCCTCCTGTGCCAGGGCCCGCAGTTCCGGGTCAGACAGCATCTCCTCCGCCTCCCGGGCGGTATCCTGCGCCCGCAGATACGCCTGCCAGCATTCCACCACCGGCGCCAGCTCCTTCTGCTCCCGGCGCAGCGCCGTCAGCTTCTCCCGGTCCGTATATACCGCCGGGTCCGCCAGCTGCTGCTCCACCTCTGTCAAATGCGCCGCAAGGGCGCTCAGCTTCTCCTGCATTGTCCGTCCTCAGTTGTTCTCCAGCAGGCGGCGCACGTTCTGGATAAAGTCGTTCCGCCAGAACTCATACCCCTCGCTGTCCGGCCGCAGCGACACCGCCAGCCGGTGGGCCTGCCCGGTGTACATATCCATCTGGTCATAGACCTCCTCGCTGCGCTGGGTGGTGCTCCGCGTGACCACGTAGGCCACGTTTTCCATCTCCAGTCCCCGCCGCTTCAGCAGCGCGCGAATGGGGCTGGCGCACCGCCCCGCCCACACCGGGCTGCCCACGATCACCAGTTTGTACGCGCCCAGCGGCTTCTCCGTCTCAAAGGGCTGCAGGGGCCGGGTAGATGTCTTCATGGCGTCCATACCGCAGCGCATATATCCCCGCCAGCCGCTGCGGTCGCAGTCGTCGGTGATCGCCGTGATCTCCGCGCCCAGCGCCTCGGCGATCTCCTTGACCGCCCGGCGGGTATGCCCGGTCCGAGAATAGTAAATGCACAAAATATCACTCATGTTATCGGTCCTCCTGTTCCTCGGCCTGCAGGCTCAGTTCTTCCCAGCGCTCCATCTCCTGCTCCAGCCGCTTCTGCACGTCCTGCTGTTCCTGATACAGCGCGTTCAGCTTCTCCGCGTCGCAGGCATTCTCCGCCATTTCCGCCTCCAGCCGCGCGCTGTCCGCCTCCAGCCTGGCGATAGCCGTCTCGCAGATGGTCAGCTGCTTTTTCGCCGCCTGCTGGGCCCGGTTGCCCCGGCTGCCGTTCTTTTTCGGCGCAGCGGACTGTACCTGTACCGCGGCCGCCGCCGCGGCGCGTTCCTCCTCCTTGGCCTGCCGGTACTGTGCAAAGCCCATGGGATAGTCCGTGATGACGCCCCCGGCCAGCTCCCACACGCGGGTGGCGAACCGGTTGATGAAATACCGGTCGTGGCTCACGAACAGCAGCGTCCCGTCGAAGGCCTCCACCGCCTGCTCCAGCCACTCCCGCGAGTCGATATCCAGATGGTTCGTCGGCTCGTCCAATATCAGCAGATTGATGCTCTCGTCCATCAGCATACACAGCCGCAGGCGGCTCAGCTCGCCGCCGGACAGCACGCTGACGCTCTTGAACACATCCTCTCCGGTGAACTGATACGCCGCCAGCCGGTTCCGCGCCGACTGCGGCGTGATGTCCAGCTCATAGAGCATCGTGTCCAGTATGGACCTCTCCGGGTGCTCGAAGTGTATCACCTGCGGCAGATACGCCGCCTTCACCGCCGGTCCCAGCCGTATAACGCCGCTGTCCGGGCGCTCGCTGCCGGTCAGCATATTCAGCAGCGTGGTCTTTCCCGTGCCGTTCTCGCCCAGCAGAGCGATGCGCTCGCCCCCCTCGCACCGCAGATACACATCCTCAAACAGCCGCTTCTCGCCGAAGGCCTTGCTGACGCCCTTGATCTGCAATACCTCGTCGCCCTTGAACTCCCGGCTCTGGAACCGCGCCTCCAGCCTCCGCGCCTTCGTGGGCTTCGCCGTGGTCCGCATACGTTCAATGCGCTTCTCCATGCTGAAGGCCCGCTTGTGCAGCGCGTCGTTGCCCATGAAGGCCCACAGGTGCATCTGCTCCGCCGCCTTTTCCAGCTGCGCGATCTTCGCCTGCTCCTTCAGGTACTGCTTCATACGCTCCTGATACCGCCGTTCCTTCTCGATGGCATAAAAGCTGTAATTTCCGCTGTAAAACTCCGCTTTTCCGCCCTGTATCTCGATGATCCGCGTCACGGTCCGGTCCAGGAAATACCGGTCATGGCTGATGGTCAGCACCGTGCCCCGGAACCTCCGCAGATACCCCTCCAGCCACTCCGTGGCCTGCAGGTCCAGATGGTTCGTGGGCTCGTCCAGCAGCAGGATGTCCGTATCCTCCAGAATGAGCCGTCCCAGGTTCACCCGGGTCTTCTCTCCGCCGGACAAACACGCGAATTCCCGCTGCCGCATTTCCCTCGGGATGCTCAGGCCGTTGGCCACCTTGTTCACCGCCGTCTCCGTGTCCCAGCCGCCCAGTCCCTCGAATTTGGCGTTCAACTCGCCGTACCGCCGCAGCGTATCCGCGCCGCTGTCCCCCTGCTCCATCCGCAGGGCCAGCGCGTCCATCTCATCCTTCAGCCGGAACATCCGCGCAAAGGCCGTCTGCAAAACGTCCTCCACCGTGTACCCCTCCGGATACACGGGGATCTGCGAGATCAGTCCCACCCGCCGTCCGGCGGCGATCTGTACCTCTCCCTCGTCCGGCTCCAGCTCCCCAGTGAGCATACGGAACACCGTGGTCTTTCCGGCGCCGTTCCGCCCCAGCAGTCCCACGCGCTCCCCGCTGTCCACCTGAAAGCTCAGTCCGTCCAGTATTCTCTTTTCCAGATCAAAGGACTTCACCAGCCCCGAAACGCGAATGTCGACCATTTACTCTTTCTCTAATTCCTTTACGATATTCTCAAAATGCATGGCGTGAGACGCCTTCACCAGCACCGCCGTCCCCGGCGTGAACCGCGCCCGTACAGCGGGCAGCGCCTCCTCCACACCGGCGAACCACTGCGCCTCCGGATCTGTCTCGGTCAGGGCCTTCATCTTCTCCCCCACCGCCACGGTCTCGATGCCCAACTCCCGGCACAGCGTCCCCATATCCCGGTGGGCCTGGGCCGTCAGCGCGCCCAACTCACCCATGTCGCCCAGCACCGCCAGGCGCTTTTTCTGCCGGCTGGCAGCCAGCATACGGATGCCCTCCGCCATGGACTGCGGATTGGCGTTGTAGCAGTCGTCGATGACCAGCCGATCCCCGTCCATACGGATCAGGTGCATCCGGCTCCCTACCGGCGCATAGGCCGCCGTCCCCGCGGCGATCTCCGCCGCCGTCAGGCCCAGCCGTTCGCCGATGGCTGCCGCCATGGCCATGGGATAGACCATGTGCCGCCCCGGCGCCGCCGTCTCCAGCCGATAGGCCGCCTGTCCCGTGGTCACGGTGCAGGCCATGCCCTCCAGTCCCCGGTCGTCGATGTCCGTAACGCGGACATCGCAGTGCTCGCCATCGCCGCAGCGCAGGATGATCTGTGGCAGCGTCACCGTGTTCAGCAGCTCGTCGTCGCCGTTGAGCACCGCGACGCCCTCCGGGGTCAGATTTTCAAATATCTCACACTTGGCCTGCAAAATGCCCTGCCGTGTGTTGCCCAGATTTTCGATGTGGGCGTCGCCAACGTTGGTGATAACGGCGATATCCGGCCGTACCATCTCGCCCAGATACCGTATCTCCCCAAAGTGGTTCATGCCCGTCTCGATCACCGCCGCCTCGTGCTCCGGCATGAGCCGCAGCAGCGTCAGCGGCGCGCCGATGTCGTTGTTGAGGTTCCCCTCCGTCCGCAGCGTCTCGTATTTCTGCGTCAGCACTGCGGCGATCATCTCCTTGGTGGTAGTCTTGCCCACGGAGCCGGTCACCTGTACCACCGGCAGCCGGAACTGCCCCCGGTACCAGGCGGCCAGCGCCTTCAGCGCCAGCCGCGTGTCGGGCACCTGAATGTAAAACTTCCCCGGCAGCAGTGCCTCCGGCGTCTTTGCCGTCAGGCATCCCGCCGCCCCGGCCTCCAGTGCCTTTTCGATATAGGCGTGGCCGTCGAAGCGTTCCCCCACCAGGGGGATGAACAGCGCTTCCTGCGGCACGCAGCGGCTGTCGGTGGTCACATCGCGCACCGCCGCGCCGCTGCTCTGCAACACCGTGCCGCCCACCGCGGCGCAGATGGTCTGTACCGTCAGCGGCATCATGCCCGCGCCGCCTTTCGCGCCGCCAGCGACAGCTCCACGATCTTCTCGCACAATTCGCCGTAGTTCAGTCCCACCTGCGCCGCCTCCTGGGGCACCAGACTGGTAGGCGTCATGCCCGGCAAGGTGTTGATCTCCAGGCACCAGGCCTGACCGTTCTCGTCCAGAATGAAGTCCGAACGGGAGTACACGCTCAGCCCCAGCCCCTTGTGCAGCTTCAGGGCCATCTCGCCCACCTGCTTCCACGCCGCGTCCGTGATAGGCGCGGGGCACAGCTCCACCGCGCCGCCGGCCTGATACTTGCTCTCATAGTCGAAATAGGCGCCCTTGGGGATGATCTCCACCGCCGGCAGATAGCCGTCGCCCAGCACGGCGATCTGTATCTCCCGACCCTTGATCTTCTGCTCCACCACCACATGGTCGCCGTAGCGCAGCAGGTCGCGCAGGGCCTTCTCCAGCTGTTCCTTCGTGTCCGGCAGCGCCACACCGATGGAGCTGCCGCCGTTGACGATCTTCACGGCACAGGGCACCGGCAACTCCTCCGCCAGCCGGGGGATATCGCTCTCGGTATAGTGGATGTCGTGCCACGGAGCCGTGCGAATACCGAGAGAGTCCATCATCCGCTTCGTCACGGATTTATCCATGGCCATGCCGCTGCCCAGATACCCGGATCCGGTGTAGGGCACGCCCAGCAGATCCAGCGTGGCCTGTATGCGGCCGTCCTCGCCGCAGCTTCCGTGCAGCGCCAGAAATACCACGTCCGCCATGCGGCACACGGCCAGCACGTCCTTGCCCAGCAGGCTGGGGCTCTGGTCCCTCCGGCTGCGGCGCACCGCCTCCAGGTCCGGCTCCACGCGCTCCACCCGGCTCTGGCCGCACAGGCCGTCCGGCGCGTCAAAGATATCCTCCAACGCGCCCTCGTAGTCCTCCAACCCCAAAAACATATCCACCAGAATGGCCTTGTGTCCCCTCTCCCGCAGCGCCTTGCACACGCCGGTGCCGCTGGTCAGCGCCACCTGGCGCTCTGTGGACAGTCCGCCCGCCAATACCACGATCTTCATAAGCGTACCCTCACTTTTAGGCGGCACAGTGAAAAACGGCCCTGTGCCCCCATGATTTGATACATTATTATAGCACAGCGCCCCGCTGATTACAACCGATTTTGCCCGCCGGTGTGTAAACAAACAAAGAACGCCCCGGCACAGCCGCGGCGTTCTTTTGTTGTCTTTCCTATCGCAGCCAGTCGGGCTTCGCCCGCCCGTGTACGCCGGACACCAGCCCCATACAGGCAAACAGCATCACCAGCGACGAGCCGCCGTAGCTGATGAAGGGCAGCGTCAGTCCGATGACCGGCATCACGAACAGGCACATACCCACATTGATGATGACCTGAAAGATAATGACACTGGCCACGCCGATGCAGGCATAGCCCTCCAGCCGGGTCTTGGCGTGCCGCGCCACATATAGGCACCGCAGTATAATGGCCGTCAGCAGCGCCAGCGTCAGCAGGCAGCCCACCAGCCCCAGCTCCTCACCGATCACGGAGAAAATAAAGTCCGTGTGCCGGTGCGGCAGGCTGGACGCCGCCTCGCTTTGGGTCTGCGTGCCGCGAAACAGCCCCTGCCCGAATATCCTTCCGCCGCCCAGTGTCAGCAGGCTCCGGGTCTGCTGCCAGCCGGTGTTCAGCGGGTCATAGCTGTGGTCGAACAGGACGATGAACCGGTTTTTCATGTAGGTATCCAGCAGGTCCAGGTCCCACATGGCGTAGAACAGCAGTCCCGCCGCGCCGCCGCCGATCAGGAACCACCGCAGCGCCACCCCCGCCACAAAACACATACACGCGAAGATGAACAGGAACACCAGCGCACTGCCCATGTCGGAGGATATCTTGTAGTACAGCGCAAAGATCACGCCGAAGTGTGCCGCCAGCATGACGATGGAGGAAATCGACCGCAGGTCCCGGTTCTCCTTCAGCCACGCCAGCTGTTTCGCCAGCACGATAATAAACGTCAGCTTCACGATCTCCGCCGGCTGCACCTTCACCGGCAGGAACGGGAACTCCAGCCATGCCTTGTTGCCGGTATCCCCGGCAATGCCGAGGGGCGTTGCCAGCAGCAGGATGAACACCACGCCCACCAGGAATATCCACTTCCAGTACTTCGCCAGCTCGTTCAGGTCCACCTGCGACACCACGATATACAGCACCGCCCCGATGCACAGCGCCGCCGCCTGTACCAGCACCAGCTTGCTGGTGTGCATATAGCGTGTGGCGCTGGCGATCATCAGTATGCCGAACAGCGACGTGCCGATGCACAGCGCCAGCAGGACAAGATCGGCCTGTCGGAACACGTCGTTAAAAAGCTCCCGTATCCGTCGCAGCATGGCGGCACCTCCCTTCCCTCGCATTTCCCCCGAACGGCGCGCATATCCGTTCCTCTGCGGCCGCATACAGCGCATCAAGCCCGCAAAAAGCGAAAGAGAATGTATAGCAAACGTATCGTAAATGTATCATGAATGTACCATAAGTGTACAGCGAAAGCGCACAAAAAGCACGCGCTTTTCCGGCGTGTCAAACGCCGGTCCCACATAGTGTACCACGATTTCCCCGCCCTGTAAACCACCGGTTTTCTATCAAAAATGTTACTGTTTCCACCCGCTGCTTTCACAGCCCAGCCACCGTTTTCACAGCCCGGCCACCAACAGCGCTATCACCGAAAGGCCCCCCACCGCCAGCGCATAGGGCGTTGCCGCCCGTATGGTGGTCAGGTTGGAAACGCCCGAGCCGGCGGTGGTCATCAGCACCGCGTCCGCATAGAAGCACAGACTATATCCCAGGGTAACGCCGCTCATCACCGCGGCGATCATCAGCGGCGCAGCCACCCCGGCAGCCAGTCCCATCGGGATGAACACAGGAATAGCGATGGTCATTACCGCCCAGCAGCCACCTACGGCAAATACGGTCAATCCCACCAGCACAAACGCCAGCGGCGCGATCAGGCAGCGGGGCACCGCCCCTCCGATACCGTTGATGAGAATATCAAACAACCCCAATGTACGGTTGGCGTCGCTGAGCATCAGGCCAAAGCCCACCACCACAGCGATGGTGGTCATACCCTTAACGCCGGAAAAGAATCGGGCAAAGTATTCTCCCACCGTCATACGCTTCTGTATCACATACAGCAAGAACTGCACCACCAGGCACACGATGATACCGTGGAGCAAATCATTGTCAAACAGCACCGTGCCGCCCACCAGCGCCGCCAGCGGGATAATAGCGTTCCAAGCCGAGGAGACATTGTGCTCATCCACCTCGTCAATGTCCACCAGCTTCTCGTCCTTTTCTCCCGGCTCAAAGGCTGCGCCGCCGGAGGCCACCCGGTGATACGCCTGACGAAGCATGCCCACTTTCGGAAACCAGCCCAACGCCAGCAGCAGACTTACCAGCATCATCGCCAGCGGATAAAACATGAAGGGCACCGCCTGAAGGTAATCCGTGAACCCCAGGCCGAAGTCGGAGATCAGACCCACGCTGAATGCCGTCCAGCTGGTAAAGGGCACCGTCACGCACAGGCAGCATGCCATAATGTTGGCCTGCACCGCCAGGTGCTCCCGGGGCAAACGGTTTTTATCGGAGACATCCCGCAGGCAGATGGTGGTAGTCAGGGCATTCAGATACTCGTCCACGAACATGATCACAGACAGCAGCCACGCCAGCAGCAGCGTTTTGCGGGGCGTGTTGGCCGCCTTCGCCAGCAGATCCCGGAAGCCCATGAGCCCGCCGGAGGCCTGAAACAGCGAGATCATTCCGCCAAAGCCCAGAATACTGCACAGTGCAAACTGATAGGAGCTGTTGCCCAGTGTAGTATACATGGCGTCGATCAGCCCAGTGAAAAAATGCTGGCGATGGACCAGCAGCACGGCCAGCAGAGTGGCCAGGGCCATTGCATCTGCCATTTTGCGGGTCTTTAGGGCATATACGATCAAAAACGCCAACGGCAGGAACGCCATAACAGTATGCAGCACAGAAACATCTCCCTTCTCACACAGAGTATAGCAAACTCCAGTGAAAACCGCAACTGCGCATGAAAAAGCCGGCCTGGTGGCCGGCTTTTCATGCGTCGCTTATACAGACATTCTTTTCACACCGGGGTTCTCCCGCATAAAGGCCAGTGCTTCATCATGGGTGATCGGCGGCTCCAGCCGGACGGTGATCTCCATACGAAGGCAGCCGTCCTGACGGGTGAGGCTGCTCTCTGTCACCTGGCCGCGGTGCTGCTTCAGCAGATCGTCAAAGCGGGTCCGCAGCTCATCCGTATCCTCCAGCTCCACCAAAATTTCCTGTGTCGTGAGGGCATCCGCCCCCACAGGGAAGCGGTGGAGAATGATCTGGATGGCAACGAGGACAGCCGCCTCGAATAGCCCCAGCCAATACATACCGGCACCCACAGCCATACCGATGGCGGCGGTGCCCCACATACCGGCGGCAGTGGTCAGTCCGCGGATAGAGTTGCCGTTTTTGAATATGACACCGGCACCCAGAAAGGATATGCCGCTGACCACCTGGGCGGCAATGCGGGCAGGGTCGGCGCCGCGAAGACCATCCAGCGTAACACAATCCAGGAAAGCGTATTTTGAGACGATCATAAACAGCGCGGAGGTACAGGCAATGATGCAGTGGGTACGGATGCCCGCCTCCTTGCGGCGCTTGCTGCGCTCCAAACCCACCAGCGCGCCCAAGGCGGCAGACAGCAGCAGGCGAATGAGAAATTCCAGATTATCGTAAATAGTCAGGGTCGCTTCGGGCACATATTGCGTCAGTCCGGAAAGCATAACAGTCTCCTTTCAGCGGCACAGGCCGCAGGTATGGTACAGCAAGTATAGTGTGCATCGCCGTTTCTTATGCGGTATAGCGGCATTGGTCGGTAATAGCCTCCTTCAGCCGCCGCAGCGTCGGATCGTCCAGATCCCGGGGATAGGGCAGATCCGTCAGATCAAATTCACAGATCGTACTGTCCGGGTGCATGACGATGATCCGCCGTCCCAGCAGCAGCGCCTCCTCCAGCTGGTGGGTGACCAGCACGATCGTGCGGGGCAGCTTCTCCTGGATAGCCAACAGTTGGCTCTGCAGCTCTGCGCGGGTCAAAAAATCCAGCGAAGCAAAGGGCTCATCCATCAGCAGCAGCTCCGCCTGCCCTGCCAGCACCCGGGCCAAACCCAGACGCTGCTTCATACCGGTGGACAGCTCTGCCGGGGTCAGATCGGTGTAGTCCTCCAATCCCACCATGCGCACGAACTCGCTGGCGCGCTCATAGCGCTCCTCCGGCGTTTTTCCCACGCCGCAGGCCATGGCCACATTCCGCTGCACGCTGGTCCAGGTGATGACATAGGGATCCGGGCTAAGCATGGCGCTGTGCCACCCCTCCGGAATCCGTATTGTCCCGGTGTCAGGCGTCTCCGTCCCCGCCAGCAGCTTCAGCAGCGTGCTCTTGCCGCAGCCGCTGCGGCCCACGATCACGGTGATCTCACCGGCGGGAATGGTCAGCGACAGGTCGCGCAGCACCTGTCGGGTACGGCTGGGCCGCGTCTCGCCGGTCAGGACGATATCCGTGCCGTAGGTGGTATAGGTTTTATCCACATGGTCAAGAACAACTGCGTCCATAGCAATTCCTCATTTTCTCGTTTCGTCCGCCGGGCAGATGGACGGCACGGCTATCATAGCCCCGGCGGCGGGGCTTGTCAAGCGCCGCCGTCAGCCCAGCATTCCCAGTATCTCCTGCAGGCTGAAATTCTCCCGGTAGTAGTCCAGCTCACCGGCGATCAGCTCATCCAGCACGCGCATACCCAGCACCTCCACCGGCGCCTTGTCGTCCGTCAGGATGTGATCCCCACCGGTGTAGACCGTCAGATCGGCGGCCACCTCCGCCATCATGGCGGCGTAGTCCCCGTCGGTCAGCGCTGCGCGGCTGGCGGCAAAGCGCTCCGGCAGGCCGGGCGCGTTGGTGCAGAACACCTCCGTATTGGTGTTTCCGGGCACATCGGCCAGATAGGTGTACGCGAACACGCTGGCCATCGTATCACAGAGGTACTGGTTGATGGAGCCATCCTCCCGGGAGGTCATATTCAAATTCACCACCATGACGCCCTCCGGCTTCAGGTGCTCCGCCACCGCCGCGAAGAACTCCCGGCTGGACAGCTGAAACGGAATGGTGATGTCCTGATAGGCGTCCACCATGATCACATCAAACTTCTCCTCCGACGCGGTCAGGTAGGCCCGGCCATCGGCCACGGCCACCTCCACCTCCTCCGGCAGGCCAAAATAGGTGCGGGCGATATCGGCGATCTTGCCGTCGATCTCCGCGCCCTGCACGGTCATGCCCGGAAAATAGCGGACGCAGTATCCGGCGTAGGTGCCGGACCCCATGCCCAAGATCATGGCGCTGCGGCCTGTGTTATCGGTACCGTCCATACCCGCCATACAGGGGGCTGCCAGCGCGTAGTCGTAGTACATTCCGGTGAGCTTACCGTCCTTGTTCTGCACCGACTGTACACCGAAGAGCACATTGGTGGAGAGCGTGGTGGTGTGGTCATCATCCTTGACCTGGAGGTAGTTGTAGATGGACTCGTCCTCCAGGGCCAGGTCGCTCTCCCAGAATGCGAAGCTGTAGGTGGGCAGCGCAAAGCACAGCCCCGCCACCAATACCACCGCAATGATACCGGTGACCGTCCTTTTCCGTTCAAAGATGAAGTAGACAATGCCGATAGCGGCCAGCACACCCGCAAAAATCAGGAACGTGGCCGCCGTACCCACCGCCGGGATGGTCAGAAACGTGGGCACAAAGGTACCGATGATGCTGCCGATGGTGTTCAGCGCATTTAGCTGCCCCACGGTCTTACCGGTATCATCCAGATTGTCCACTGTAAACTTGGTCAGGGACGGCGTTACGGTGCCCAGCAGCACACAGGGGAAGGCGAAGATCACCAGGCAGGCTGCCAGCGCCGCCCAGACCAGAAAGTTCTTCGTTACGAACGTGGCCAGCAGGAAGGATATCCCGGCGATCATCCATCGGCCCGCAAAGGGTATCAACGCGATCCAGATCGCGGCGATGATGACCCGGCCATAGAGTCGGTCCGGCGACTTGCTCTTGTCAGCCATCCGTCCGCCCCAGATGTTGCCCACAGCCATAGCGACCATTATAACGCCGATAATGACCGTCCAAACGATTTGAGATGAGCTGAAATACGGCGCCATCAGGCGGCTGGCGCCCAGTTCCACCGCCATGACGGACATTCCCGCGAAAAACTCTGTCAGGTATAAAAACCACTTACTATGAGTCAGCTTTTTCTCCATGGTACAAGGTCCTCCTTATAGGCTTCTGTCCACCCCGGAAACTACAAATGGTTCTCCCTGGATCGCCTTATATTATAGCGTAGCATGACCGTTTCCGCAAGTACCTCTCTGTTTTCATGGCCTTCCCGCTGTTCTTCAGCTGCGCAGAAAAAGCCTCCGTTTCCGGAGGTTTTCTCTTATTTTGTGTCAGTTTTCTCGGATCGTTCTTGACAGAGAATAACGAAGCCAGTATGCTGATAGCAACGGGAGGTGAGGCGCCATGATGGACGGAAATATCATATTATCCGTGGCGAAGGCCATGGAGGTCCTACAGGTCCTGAGTCAGGCGGAAAGTCCGCTGTCTCTGAAGGAGCTGGCCACCCGGTGCGGATATCCGAAGAGCACCGTATTCGGCCTGCTGACCACCATGCGGGCCTATGACGTGGCGGCGCAGATGCCGGACGGGAAATACACGCTGGGCCTGCGGCTGTTCGAATATGGGCGTCAGGTGGAACGGTCCTGGGACATCTCTCTGGTGGCCCGCCCCTATATGGAGCACCTGTGCCAGCGGACCGGAGCGTCCGTTATGCTCTCGGTGTGTGAGGGCGGCAGCGTGATCACGCTGGATCAGGTGGAGACCCGGGACAATCTGCGTATCGTGTCGGATATAGGTTCCCGGCTGCCAATCTACTGTACGTCGCAGGGCAAGGTCTTTCTGGCACATATGTCCCGCACCAGTGCCGAGGCGCTGCTGCGCGCGCAGCATATGACCCAGTTCACCCCGCACACCATCACCGATCTGACCGCGCTGATGCAGGAGATCGATCTGTGCCGTACCGACGGCTACGCCATTGAAAACGGCGAATACAAGATCGGCCTGCGCTCCATTTCCGCACCGGTCTATACCGTGGAGGGCAAAGCACGATACACCGTTGGCGTGATCGGTATGTTCCGCAGCACCCGTTCCGATGAATTCCTTGCGGCGGTGGAACAGGTCTGCGCCACCGCGTCCATGATCTCCACTGCGCTGGGCTATCGAAAAACGGAGGAGCTTTTGTAAGCCATACCTCCGCCGTTATCGGCGCACTGGAGAACGCACTGCACATGATCGCTGCCGAGGGTCACGGCTGAGCCGCGTATGCCTTTGCAGCGTTTCCGGCAACGGCGAAAACGGCTTGTTTTCCAGTCAGTATCCTGATGGGTAATGAGAATGTGCCGAATGGACTGCGGTGCAATACCCGGCCATGCCATCTTCTCCGCCAGCCGTTCGTAGTTATAGCCGGCGTCGATCATGATGGCAGTCCCGCCGCCTGTTTTCAAGACGCTGTCTGCTCTTTTCTCACATTTTTTCGTCAAATACCCCCGCAGGAAAAACAAAAACACACGTCCGGCCCAGTCAGGCCGGACGTGCGTATATTCTCAGGCCTCACAGGAAGCGAGACCCGGTCAAAGCGCGGTCCCCTTCTTCGGTACGAACAAGCCACGCATATCGGCACACTCCAGCTCCAGCAATGCTTTTTTCCTCCGGATGCCGCCCCCATAGCCGGTAAGGCTGCCGTTTGTACCCACCACACGGTGGCACGGGATCATGAGAGAGATCGGGTTATGCCCCACCGCGCCGCCCACCGCCTGCGCGGACATTTTGGCCAGTCCCTGCTGGCGAGCCGCTTCAGCGGCGATCTCTCCGTAGGTCATAGTCTTTCCATATGGTATCGTCAGCATGATGTCACAGATACGCTTACGGAACGGTGTGGTATCATAGCGCAGCGGCGGCAGAAACCCCGGTTCCTTACCGGAAAAATAGATATCCAGCCAGCGACCGGCCTCTGCAAACAGCGGGTGTTCCCTTTGTGCAGTCACTTCTGGCAGAACGCTACCAAAATACCTCTGCCCGTTGAACCATAGACCAACAATCGCCTCATCGTCGCAGGCCAGCGTGATCGTACCCAGCGGCGACACATACTCGGATGTCCAGATCATCTCTTTCCCTCCACACTCTTTTTCGGATTATGATCTTTCAGCTCCGGAATCGCTCCGCCGGCCACTGCCCACAGATACAGGCTCGCCACGCTGCCATACGGGCTAAACCGACGGCGGTATATCTCAAACCGCTTACGGTCAATGCTGCGGTGGTGATAGAGCATCCGCAGTCCGCGCTGAATAGCCAGATCGTCGTAACTAAACACATCGGGCCGCTGCATACAGAACAGCAGGATCATCTCCGCTGTCCAGATGCCAACACCCTTCAGACTGCTCAGTTCGCGGATCACCTCCCCGTCCGTTTTCTGCCATATGCCGTCCAGATCAAACGCACCGTCCCGGGCCTTTTGCGCCAGATCTGTGATGTATTCCGCCTTACGGAAGGTCATACCCAGGGCTTGCAGTTCAGGGACTCCCGCCGCAAGGATGCTCTCCGCGTTCACCTCACCCAGCGCATCCCGCATCCGCTGCCAGATGGTCGCCTGCGCCTTAGTCGATATCTGCTGGCCGATGATATGATGGACAATGGCAGAGAACAAGTCCGTATCCACGGCACGGTCGATATATCCAATACGGTCAATGACTTCACCAAGCCGCCTGTCTTTCTGCCGCAGATAAGAAAGCTCTGTTTCCCCGTATTCGAAATACACCACTGTCACCGTCCTTTCATCTTCACATACAGGCAGGCACCGCCGCTAAACACCGTGAGACTATGATCGGATACAGTTCCCATAGTGCGGGCTGCGCTCTGACACAGAGTATACCATCCGCCCCCGCTGTTTGCAACCACCGGTCCAGTTATCGTCAAACCCACCTCAAACGATACGTTGGTTTCACGTTTTCCTGTCGGCTGCCTATCGACAACATACGCTTCGGTCAGCCGGAGACACCGATGTACTTGAGGCCATTCTTATCTCACCGTAAGAAAATACATCCTTATGAACGGAAACGGTTGATGCGTTTGGCTTTGTGCCAGACGCATCTATACCGGTAATTCTTTATGGTACGCCCGACTGGATTCGAACCAGCGGCCTACAGAGTCGGAGTTATCAGGCCGTCAAGCCGGAAAACCCTGCGGCGCAAGGGCTTGGTTGAGATTGCACAAATTTCTGCCATTTTGAAGAAAAACCTCGGAAGCCTTATCGGACAGGGCTTCCGAGGTTTTTCGCGGTAGTAGTCAAATAGCAGTCTGGTCAACAAAGAATTGACATGTTCATGTAGGCTATATGGCTCCGTTTACTTTCGGTACTCAATCGGATTATCCTCAGTTTCGTGAATCTTTCGGGCATATTCCAGGATCTCCGCTTCAAAGGTACGGCATATTTCCAAATCCTGCGTACTGCTTCTCAAGCTGCGCAGCAGGTAGACGCACCACGGCTCCGGCTGCTCCTCCAGCGTGTAGATCTGTAGCGGCATCAGCCGCGCCAGCTCATAGGCGGAGCTGACGGGAATCAGCGCCCAGTAATCTCCATGCTGGAGAAAAGACCGTACGCCGGACGCGGTATTGATCTGCACATGACATCGGTTATCACTGCCGAACCACTTCTTTCTCCACAGGATCAGACCGTTGAAATCGCCGCCGATAAAACGGACCTCCCGCTCCGGATCCAACTCACTGGGGCTGATGGGATGCGGCGGCTTCGGTGACTCCGCACGGCGGACGATACACAGGGGCTGCCGATCGATACACCGGACAGCCAAGCCTCCCTGTAGGGACTCATAGGACGCGAAACCGAAATCCGCCAGTTCCTTGGAGACCAGATCATACGTGTCTTTGGAGTCGCACACCTTTATCTGTATCTTCTTTTCCGGATGCCGTTCGGTGTATTGCCGCAAGAACTCGTCCAGCAGACGGTCGTAGGTGCTTCCGTTGGTGGCGATGCGAACGACAGAAAGCGCCTTTTCTTTTACCGCCTCCGTCTCCTCCAGTAGCAGCTTCCACCGCTCCGCCACCGAGATGAACTCCTCCCCCTGCCGCGTCAGCTCCACGCTGCGCTGGCCCTTGAAGCGCAGCACCAGCTGGCAGCCCATCTCCGCCTCCAGCGCCTTCAGCCGGCTGCTGACCGCTGACTGGGACAGATATAGGTTTTCCGCCGTCTTTGAGATATTGCGGCAGCGCACCAATTCCAGAAAGATTGTGATATCCTTATGATCCATGGCAGACTCTCCTCCTGTGCGGTATGCTATCGATTTTATTATATCCGTAAAGTGCGTAAATGGCAATGCAAAAAGACCCGCTGTCGCGGGTCTTTTCGTTTTGTGCAAAGGAAAACATAATTGCTGTTATGCGTTGGCCGTCTCTTCCGGCTTCTCAAACCTGCGGCCGATTCCGGTAAGAATACTCAGCAGGAAGATAAGCATCAGTCCCCAGCAGTGGAAGTTATAGGGGATAATATCCAAGAAAGAGAAGTTGGGATCCACGCCATCGATGGCCAGCGCCACACCCAGAGACACCAGCGTGGGATTGCCGTGGGGCATCAGACCGGTAGCGCCGCAAGCCACGCCGTCCAGAATGTTGGCGCCGCGGCAGCGGTCGATGTGGAATGCCTTGGTGATGCGGCGCACCAGAGAGCCGAAGAACACGATGGCGATGCCGCTGCCGCCGGTGACGACGGAGCCGAGAGCGGCCGCCAGATAGCAGATCAGTTCACCGGAGCGGGGAGATTTGCAGTGCTTCATCAAGCTGACGGTCAGGCCATCGAAGGCGCCGCTGCTGTTGAGGATCTCCAGCAGCTGGAACAGCAGGGTCACATACAGCACCAGCGTCATCATGCCGGACATACCGGCCACGATGGGGCCGTCGTTGGCAAACATCTTCGCCGGTGCAATGGTGCCCAGTACCAGATTCAGCACAATACCGCTGAGGTTACAGAGGATCAGGGTGCCCATGAGATCCCAACCCTTACGCATAAGAATGACCATGAGCACAGGGAGTACCAGCAGGAACAGAGACTTGGCGGTGCTGCCGTCCAGCTCCAGATCAGCGGGGATATTGGCGTCCTGCGTCAGACCCACAACGGCAAAGAGCACGGCAGCAACAGCGCCGGAGATGGCGGCATAGGGAAAACGGGTACGAACCACCTGAGAGATGTCCGCCTCCTGCGTCAGGGCGGATGAGATTGTGGTGTCGGAAATAGGAGCCAGATTATCGCCGAAGATAGCACCGGAGATGATAGCGCCGCACATCAAGCCCATGTTGATGCCCAAACCGTGGGCCAGCGGCAGCAGCACCGGCGCGACAGCGGCCACCGAACCGGTGGAGGTGCCGCAGGAGGTGGAGATGAGCACGCAGGTCAGGAATGCGATCATGGGTATCCATCCGGCGTTCAAGCCCAGACGGGTGATTCCCCAGATCAAGGCATCGATCAAACCGCTTTGCCGTAGGAGCTGCGCCAGCATACCGGCCATGATATAGGCCATGATGATGGTGCCCAACATGGGGTTCTGAAGTCCCTTCAGCGTGATCTTGCCGTAGTTTTTCTTATCCTTGGCCAACAGGAAGCCCAGTGCCAGAGCAAAGAAGGTAATACCTGTGAGGCGGGCCAATCCGCCGCCGCCAATGATGGTACTGACAAGCATACCCACCAGCATGAACAGGACAGGCAGCCACACGCCGATCTTTCCGCCGTAGAATCCTGATTTCTTTTCCATAGGGGAAACCTCCATTTCTTTTGTTCTTCTCTCGTTTATTTGCAGGAGCCTCCGCTCCTGATGGTCACTTTTGCTGGAGCTTCAGCAGCGCGTCGGTGATCTTCCGCGCCGCCCGCTCCAGATCCTCGGTGGCGTTGGCGAAGGAGAAGCGCATGCAGCAGGCCGTCTCCTCGCCGTAGGCGCTACCGGGCATGCCCACCACGCCCGCGTTCTCCAGCAGGTACTCACACATCTGGGTGGAGTCCATGCCGCCGATATCGAAGAACACCCATGCGTAGAAGGCCCCCTCCGGCTTCAGGCAGCGGACGCCGGGGATCTTGTTCAGCGCGCCGGTGAACATATCGCGGCGATAGGCGTAGGTCTTGCGCATCTGCTCGGTCTCATACTCGCAGCTAAATGCCTCTACGGCGCCCTTCTGCAAAAAACCGCTCATGCAGGACAGACTGTGCTGATACAGCTTATAGGCCACGTCGTAAATCGCCTTGGGTGCCGCCAAATAGCCCATGCGCCAGCCGGTCATGGCTGCGCTCTTGGAAAAGCCGTTCATGGTGGCGACACGGTCATGGATAGAGGGATAGGCGCCCATGCTGATGCTCTTTGCTCCATCGTAGACCAGCTTCTCATACACCTCGTCGCTGAGCATGTACACCTGCGGATGGCGCAGCATAAAGGCCTCCAGAATATCGGCCTCGTCCTTGTGAAGAATACGTCCGGTGGGGTTGTTGGGGTAGTTGATGATGATAAGGCGTGTCTTGTCGGTGCAGACGGCCTCCAAAGCCTCGGCGGTGATGCGGTAATCCTGCTGATAATCCAGCTTTACCTTGACGGTTACGCCACCGGCAGCCTGAATGATCGGCTCGTAGGACACCCATGCGGGATCCAGAACCATCACCTCGTCTCCCTCGTTAAGAATGGCCTGCACCGCCAGATAGATGGCGTTCTTGCCGCCGGGCGTTACCATGATGCAGTTGACGTCATAGTCCAGACCGTTTTCCTCCCGCAGCTTCTTCTGAATGGCCTGACGCAGCTCCGGCAGGCCGGGGCCCACCACATAGTGGGTATAGCCCTCCGTCAGACTGCGGATGGCTGCCATAGAGATGCGGTCAGGTGTGGGAAAGTCCGGCTCGCCTCCCGCCAGACCGATAACGGTGGGATCGGTTTTCTGCATCTCCTTGGCGCGTGCCATCAGTACCATGGAGGCAGAGGGCTTCATGCTTTCAATACGATGGTTCATGGTGATCTCCTCCTTCTTATTTCAGCTTCTTCGCCACGTCCCGCAGCAGACTCTCAGAAGGGGCCTTGCGGTCAATGGTAGACGCTTCAGCGATAAGCTTCAGCAGGGACACACCCTCCTCCTGCGCCACCTTGCGAAACATGGGCAGGAACGAGGAGTGACATCCGGATAATCCCAGCATCAGCTCAACTGGAGCGATGGCTACGTGGTAGTGATATGGCTTCATGGTAGGGATCAAGTCGTCCTCCAGATAGTGCAGCAGTCCGAACAGATCCACCTCTGGCAGGTAGCCCTCCCTCTTCAATGTGGCGGCGGCCAACTCAGTGGCGCAGTTGCCTGCGCTGCGGGCCATACCCAGCAGACCGCAGTCGATTTCGTCAGCACCGGCTGCCACGGCAGCCAGCGCGTTGGCCTGAGACAGCCCCAGATTGCTGTGACCATGAAAGCCGACAGGAATCGTCACAGAGTCCTTCAGCGCCTTGACATATTCCGTGGTCTGGTCGGGAAACATGGTTCCGGCAGAGTCCATGATGGTAATGCGGTCTACACCGGCGCCCTGCAGGAGTTTTGCCTCCTTTGCCAGCTCCGCCGCCGGAAGAACGTAACCCTTCATCAGCGAGTAGCGACAGGTAAGTCCCGCTTCCTTTACAGCTGCCACCGCCTTGACAGAGCCTGCGCCGTCACCGGCATCAGCGCCCACCCGCAGGAAATACAGACCTGCGTCGGCAGCGCCGCGAACCAGCTCTTTATCCGCCAGCTTTGCCAGCATAAACATACCGATACGTCCACGAGACAGGTAGGGCTGCACCGCCTCGAAATACTCCTCGTCACTGGGTGCTTGCTTAGCATCCGCCTTGGCGTAAGCGCCAAGACCCTTGCAGTTACCGCATTCAATATCCGGAATACCTGCCTCCAGCAGCGCACCGATGATGCTTTGGGTCAGCGAAATAGGAAAACCATGACCCACCACATTGCCACCGTCGCGCAGGGTATTGTCAAAAAGCCTGACCATAACAATGCCTCCTCGTTTTTATCTGTTGTTGATAAATGCATGCGTGTTTTACTGATTTACTTATAGCATAATTTCAAATATATTAAAAGTTTTAATTTCTGGCAAATAATATCACATATTTCGATATTATCCTTATGGCGCTTATCATGGGAGCAACCTATGGTCGCATTGATAGCGACGATTTCCCGCGGGCGCTGTAAAAGTCATCCCTACGCTCGTAATGTAGTTCTCCTTCGAACAACGTACATCGGCCAGATAAACCTAAAAAGCAGAAATTTAACCAATAAATATTAAAATGGGGCTGTCTCAAAATAGCATTTCTAAAAATTAACCCAATAAAAAAGTCGTGAAAATCCGATATAAACTGGATTTTCACGACTTTTTCTAACATTTTACGATGGCTATTCTCTTACGATTTGCATTTTGAGACAGCCCCATTTAGTTCAGTTGGATATGAGATAGTAGTCGGAGTTATCAGGCCGTCAAGCCGGAAAGCCCTGCAGGGCAAGGGTTTGGTTGGTGTTGCACAAATTTCCACCATTCTGAAGAAAAACCTCGGAAGCCTTACAGGGCAAGACTTCCGAGGTTTTTTGCGGTAGTAGTCAAATAGCAGTCTGAGCACTTCACAGGTCATGCGGCTCAGATGCAGCGGCTCCCGTTTTCAGCACACACAAACCGCATACTTCACACGATTCCCGTACTGTGTCGATTTGAGCAGTCCCAGTTTTTCAAACTTCAACACAAAGCTGCGGATCGTCGCGTAAGCGGCGTTCCCGAAGTCCTTTTCCAACTGCTTGGTGGAGAACTCCGCGTCGCCGTAAGCGGACAGAACAAACTCCCACAGTGCTTTCTCCTTCTCAGTGACCTGTCCGTGGGACAGGGCGGTCTGAAACGCCTCGGTCATCTGTGCGGTCGGAAGCACCCCGTTCAGCTTATGATAGCGGAGTGTACCCTGAATTGCAAGGTTGAAATCAGGTTTTTGATAATTTTCAATGTATCGCCTTACTGCCTTTTTCCGGACGATGAAAACCGGAAGTTCTCCGTCTACTATATGGAGCTGGCTCCCGGCAGCCATTGGCAGTCGGAGCCGCATCTGTGGGGTACCACCGAGTTTGTCACCCTTTTCGCCGGTGCAATCGAAATCACGGCTGATCAGAAGGCCATTGTCGTTCAGGCGGGCGAAAGCGTCCGCTTTCAGGGCGACACCACCCACGCCTACCGCAACATCTCCGACCAAACCACCATTCTGCACATGATCCTGTACAACCCGTAAAAAGGCGCGAGCCGCTGCAATACAGCGGCTCACGCCTTTTCTTTCAGTTATCCAGTTCTGCCTCGTGCTTGAGGATCGCGCCGGTGGCGGCGTTGATCTCGTAGCTGTACTCCATGCCACCGGATTTGAACTCGACCTCATAGACGAGCGTGCCGTCCTCGTCGTCCAGTTCGATCTCCATGTCATACGCCTTGTTCTCGCTCACGCCTGCGTGGTTCAGGGCGATGGACTTCGCCTTGGCATGGCCGATGTCGCCGGTGGGCGCAGTAGGCTTTGCCGTCTCATCCCCTACAGGGGCCGTGGCCGGCAAGTCCTTCTGCCCGCTGAGCACCTTCCCCGTGTAGGCGTCCACCAGATACTCAAACTCACCCCATGCCGTGTGCAGCTCCACCTCGTAGTGCGTGGGGAATTCGTCCAGCTCGGAATCGACCTCCGCCGTGACGGAGTCCAACGCCGTTGTCCCGGCATACTGCTCCGCGGCGTAAGCGGCGGCATCCTTGCCGATGGGCATAGCGGGCGCGCCTGCTTCCGCAAGGTCCTTCAGCTCCTCCACCGAGAGCTTTGCCAGCGCGTCAAACTTGAGCGACGGGTTGATGGCAAGGACGCGGTTCACCAGCGCCGCCTTGCCGGAGGAAATGTTGTTTTCCCGGGCCTGCTGCTCCCGCGCCGCGTCCTGCGTCAGCGTCTGCGTCAGGACGGCGGCCTTCGCTTCGCTGGTCTGCAGCACACCGTCCACGGCGCTGGTCAGCTCCCGCTGGAGCTTTTCCGCGCGGACGGTATCCTTATCCTCCACCGAGATCATGATGGCGGAGGAAATGCTGTCGAGGTAGCCGTTTCGCACGAGGCTGCCTACAATGGCGTTTACCGCCACGTCCAGCTTCGCACCCTTCAGGTCTGCACCATCGCCCATATCCGCAAGGATGGCCTTCGCATCCTCGTTGAGCGGTGTGCAGACCAGCACCTTTTCGCTCTTGCTGACCTTCAGCTCGATGCTGGGGTTTACGTCCAGCGACACCACGGACGCCACCGCATGTGCCCGCTGATAGAACACGCCTCCGCCGCACAGCAGCATCACCGCGAGGCAGGCAGCCACAAGCGTTGTCCATTTTCGATTTACCGTTTTCTTTGTTGTCATGGAAATTACCGTTCCTTTCCGCGCTTCACAGCGGGAGAGAACGCCGCTCATATCATCCGGCGCGGTCTTTTCAAGAGCCGAGGCCAGCCTCTGCTCCATTTTTTCATTGGTCATCAGGCGTCATCTCCTTCCAAAAAGCTGCGCATCTTTTTCAATGCTCTGCGATATTTCGACAGGACGGTGGGAAGCGGCAGCTCCAGCAGCGCCGCGATCTCCCGATGCTTCATGCCTGTGACCGCGTGGAGCAGCACAACGCGCCGCTCCTCATCGTTAAGGTTTGCCAATGCGCCTTGCAGCAGCGCGCGCTCGTCGGCGTCCAGTCCGCACTCCTGCGCGGGAATGGCGTCCCATTCCTCGTCCGAGAGTGCGGCGCGGCGTTCCTCGCGCCGCAGACGCATCAGGCACAGGCTGCGGCACACCGCCAGCAGCCAGCCCATGGGGGAACCGGTGGGGCGGTACTGCGCCGCGCAGTCCCACACCTGCACATAGACATCCTGCGTGAGATCCTGCGCATCGTGGGCGTTCCTGAGGTAGGACAGCGCAAGGCCGTACACCGCCGTCCGCGTGCGCTGATACAGCGCCGCCAGCGCGTCACGCTCCCCGCCGGCAATGTGGAGCAACAACTGCTGCAGCTCGTGTCGATCCTCTGCCGGCGCATATTCGGTTGTCATCAGCATACTGAGCATGGGCTTTTTCTCCTGTCATCCGTGTAATGCACGGAAAGGGCGTTTTATTGCATTTGGACTTAAAAACTTTTTTGATCAAGCTCCGCTGAGCACCTCGTAAACGCGGGCCAACGCTGCTGTCTCATAGATAAAGCGAGTTGTCAGCTCCCGTCCCCCCCCCCACACCACGTCCTCTGCGGCGTTGTGTAATGCCCTACGCTGACCGCCGCCTGCGGCATGGGCAGCGGCACCGGCCGCAGCAAGAAGGAGGCGGAGCAGTCCGCCGCCCGCAGCGCCCCGGAGCAACTGAAGAAGAGAGAGAAAAAAGAACACACCCGCACGGGACGGCAAGGGATGCTGGAGATATGACGTAGGATGCGCTCAGCTGGATTCCAAGTCACACAATAGTCATCAAACCAAAGCGGAACTTTTATCACCTACCGCATATAAAAACCGTCTCAAGCGATATGTTTGAGACGGTTTTTGGTACGCCCGACTGGATTCGAACCAGCGGCCTTTAGAGTCGGAGTCTAACGCTCTATCCATCTGAGCTACGGGCGCATATCATATTCTGTTTTATCAACTTACAGCTTCACTACTATACCACCTTCCCGGCGCAAAGTAAAGAAAATTTTTCGCTTCACTTTGTTAAAAAAGTTGACAACTTCGCATACTTGTTGTAAAATAGCCACAATACATCGAGCGCTGTGCGCCGCATTCCACACAAAAGAAGGTTTTTCTATGAAGAAGCAAAAAATCTCCGACGCTGTCATTCATCGTCTTCCCCGGTACTATCGGTATCTGGACGATCTGTACAACAAAGGCGTGGTGCGTATCAGCTCCAACTCTCTGGGCGCCAAGATGGACATCACCGCCTCCCAGATTCGGCAGGACCTGAGCTGCTTTGGTGAGTTCGGCCAGCAGGGTTACGGCTACAATGTGGCCGAGCTGCGTGCGGAGATCGGCCACATCCTGGGTATAGACAGCGGCCACCGCATCATTGTGATCGGTGTGGGCCATCTGGGTCACGCCCTGCTGCAGAATTTTGATTTTGATAAGGTCGGTTTCCGGATCGACTCCGCTTTTGATGTCTCCCCCGCGCTGATCGGCACGGAGATCCGCGGTGTCTCGGTCCACTCGATGGATGAGCTGGAGGAATATGTCGCCAACTATCACCCCAACGTGGCGGTCCTGACCGTCCCGCAGAATGTAGCCCAGCCGCTGGCGGACCGTTTGATCGGTCTGGGTGTGCGCGGCTTCTGGAATTTTACCAATGTGGAACTCTCCACCAAGGAGGACGGCGTTTTCTTCGAGGACATCCACTTTGTGGACACCCTGCTGACGCTCAGCTATCGCATCTCGCAGCTCTGAGGCGCACACTTTACCGCAGCTGGCATACTATGAGAATGAGACCGATGTGGCGGTCAAATTTTCATAGGAGGTTACGGTATGTGTAATCAGAATTCCTGCTTTGGCGGCAGCAGCTGCTGCTGGATCATCATCGCCATCATCCTGCTGTTCCTGTTCTGCGGCAACGGCTGCGGCAATGGCTGCGGCTGCGGCGGCAATAACGGCGGCTGCGGGTGCAGCTGCTGAGGATCTACCGCGCATTACGCGTCCCCGCCGCAAGGCGGGGACGTCTTTTTTCGCAGGCCGCTCTGCGATACAACCACACATCGATAAAAACAATGCGGACAAGCACCGCTTTTGACCGAGAGGAGGCCCGATCATGGATATTTCCCCCCTGCGCGGCTACTACGCGGCGCATACGCCCACGCTGATGGGCGAGAGAGGCGGCTCCGCCGTGCTGGTCCCCCTGGTCCGTCAGGACGGCGAATACTGCCTGCTGTACGAGATACGCTCCGCCAGCGTCCGGCAGCCGGGCGAGGTGTGCTTCCCCGGCGGCAAGCGCGAGGCGGGGGAAACGGCCATCCAATGCGCCCTGCGAGAGACCTGGGAGGAGCTTGGCATCCCGGAAAGCGCCGTGACCGTGATCGGCGAAATGGACTTCATCCACATCCGTGCGGGCAGCCTGCTGCGGCCCGTGCTGGGCGAGGTGGACCCTGCGGCACTGGCAGCCATGCGCCCCGCGCCGGAGGAGGTAGCCGGCACCTTCCTGCTGCCCCTTCGGGAGTTAAAGGCGCATCCGCCGGAGGTCTACCTGTACCGGCAGCCAGTGGAGGCCCCGGATTTCCCCTATGCGGACGCCGGCGTCCCTGCGGACTACCCCTGGCGTCCCTGGCGGCTGGAGGTCCCGGTGTATCACGGCCTGCCTTACCACCTGTGGGGAATCACCGCCCGCATTACTATGGATCTGCTCGCACATCTGTAAAAAGATCCCCCGGCGATATACATCGCCGGGGGATCTTTTTACAGCACGCCAAAATGCTCCAGAATGATCTTCACACCTATCAGAATCAGGATAGTGCCTCCCACGAATTCAGCCTTATTCTTGTACTTTGCGCCGAACACATTGCCCACATACACACCGCCCAGGGATATCAGGAACGTGGTGCAGCCGATAAGACAGACGGCCAGCCAGATGGACACGGACAGCTCCACCATGGAAAACGTGACGCCCACGGCCAGGGCGTCAATGCTGGTGGCCACGGCCAGCACAAACAGTTCTTTGTGCTTCACCTGCCCGTCGGAGGGCTGCTCGTCCTCCTCTTCCTCGGTGCGGCTCTCCCGAATCATGTTGCCGCCGATCCATGCCAGCAGCACGAAGGCGATCCAGGGCGCGAACCGGGTCACATAATGGGCAAACTGTGAGCCCAACAGCCACCCCAGCGCGGGCATGACCGCCTGAAATACGCCGAAATACAGGGCGATGAGAAACGCGCTCCTCTTATGCACCTTGTCCGGCATGGCCAGTCCCTTGCATATCGCCACGGCAAAGGCATCCATACTCAAACCGATGCCGATCAGGAATATCTCCAGCAATGTCATACGGACACTCTCCTCACAAAACCACCGGCACAGGGTGATCGATATACATGGCGTCCGGCGCAACACGGCAGCTGTAAGCGGCAATGCTGACCCCCGCCTCGCGCGCCTGCCGCAGGGCCGCGCCGAATGCGGGATGTGTATCATCGTTGGGCGCAAAATCAACGACCTCCGCCATCTGGATGACGAAGAAGGCCGTAGCCCGGCAGCCCTGCTCCACAGCGCGTATCAATTCATGCACGTGCTTCACGCCCCGCTCCGTAGGTGCATCCGGAAAACGGGCGTGGCCGCCCTGCTCCAGCGTGACCCCCTTGACCTCCACCAGGTGCAGCCCGTCGGGCCGCGTCAAGCAGAAATCAAGCCGCGACTCGCCAAAGCGAAACTCCGGCCGGATGCTCTCGGCCTGCGGGTCGAAGGTCCGTGCAAACTCCGCAAACGCCCGGTTCGGTGCCTGGGCGTCCATATTGATCAGCCTGCCGCCCTTATTCACCGCGACAAGATCGTAGGGTGTCCTACGCCCCGGCGTGACACCCGGCACCAAATACACCTCAGCCCCCGGTACCAGCAGTTCACGACAGCGCCCGGTGTTCTTCACATGGCAGACCGTCTCGGCGCCGTCCAGCTCTACCAGCGCAATGAAGCGATTGGGGCGCGAGAGAAAGCGGCCCTGCACCACATTTTCGTACCGCATAGCCGCGCCTCCCCTGCTTTCGGAATAGAAACACAGTATAGCACAGACAATAGCGGATGGAAAGTATTTTCTTCCAAGGAAAGGTCGTTGCTGTCCATTATCATTAAACGCACAGAGACTCAAGTGAGTCGGCTGTGCGTTTTTTCTTTACTACAACCCCATAGGACGGAGGTGAGACTGACGGGAAAGTACCGCTACCTGACCTTCGAGGACAGGAAGAAGATCGAGGCGTGGCATCTGCTCGGAGATCGGCCGGTCGACATCGCGGCCCGCCTGAGCGTCCACCACACCACGATCTACAAGGAGCTCCAGCGAGGCGCGACCGGCGCGCTGGACGCCAACCAGCGCGAAGGGTACAGCGCAGAGCTCGCCGAGAGGCGGCTGCGTGAGAGCTTCAAGCGCAGAGGTAAACGAGCACCGGCCGCACAGTAGCCAAGAACACCCGGCAGCGCCGGGCCGAAGAAAGGAGACCCCCATGAGAAGCAGAAGAAACAACACGACCCTGACACGCAAGGTTGACAAGTGGAACCATCGCAAAGTGTGGCTCATTAAGCACTACGCCGACGGCCACTATGCCATCAACCAAGAAGTCGGCGGTCGTGTTTTTTATTCCAGCTACCAGAGAGCAACCAAGGCACAGATCGCCGCGATCTTCGCCTGCTGTTGAAAACGCCAAGATCCCCGGCTCCGGCCGGGCCAATTAAGAAAGGAGCACACCATGAAATTTTATTACAAAGGCCAACTGATCCGCACGAGCAAAACCCACGCATATAACTGGGCCATTCTGACCGAGCGTCCTGATGGGACGTATGCCTGCCACGGTTGCCGAGTAAACCGCAGCGACGCAGACAGCGAAGCCAGCCGCCTCAGCCGCCGCGGCATCGACCACATCATCATCGCCCCGCTCGAGCAACGCGGGAGGTGATCGCATGAACACCAAAGCCATCCGGCAGCTCGCCGACGTCACGCTGGACAAGTACCGCAGCTCAATCCCCCGCAAAGCCTTCGAGGAGTTCGTGAAGGACATCATCGCCGGCGAGAACCGCGCGACCGCCTTCAGATACGAGGCGAGCCCCATCTGCCGGGCCTCGTTCCCGTCCACGCTGGACGAGGACGGCGCCCGCTGCACCGTGGAGGTCACGGTCTACCGGCTGAACGCCGTGGCCGTCACCGCCTTCCTGCTGGACGGGCCTGAGACGCTGCTGCGGCACATCGGGCTCGACGAGCAGGACACCTACACCACCAAGCACGAGATCGACGACCTCGTCACCGTCGTGCACATCACCAGAGAGGAGGCAATCACATGAAAACGACGCTCTCACTGTCTGGCGGCAAGGACTCGACTTTCCTGCTGCTCGAGCTGATCCGCAGAGGCGCGCCGCCAGACGAGTGCGTATTCTTCGACACCGGCTGGGAGTTCCCGCAAATGTACCGACACATGGATCGGCTGCGTGCCCTGTGCGAGGAGAACGGCATCGAGTTCACCGTGCTTCACCCCGCCAAGAGCTTCGATTACCTCATGTTCGAGAAGCCCGTCAAAGAAAAAACGGGCGGCACGCACTGCGGCTACTCGTGGTGCGGAGCTCGAGGCGTCAGATGGGGAACAACCGAAAAGACCAAGGCGCTCGACCAGCACAACAAGGGCAACATCGTCCTCATAGGCATCGCGGCCGACGAGCCGGATCGACTCGCGAAGGAGCGGGCGCCGGGCAAAACCTTCCCACTCGCCGAGTGGGGCATCGCCGAGGCCGAGTGCCTCGCCGGATGCTACGCAGCCGGCTATGACTGGGAAGGCTTATACGAAAAGCTCGACCGCGTGAGCTGTGCCTGCTGCGCAGCCAAGAACCTGAAGGAGCTCAGGAACATCTACAACGATATGCCGGAGGTATGGGCCGACCTTCAGGCCAGACAGGCCAAGACCTCGCGGCCGTTCAAGGGCCCCGGGAAAAGTGTGGACGAGCTGGCGATCCGCTTCGAGCTCGAGAAGGAATACATAGCCTCCGGGCTGAGCATCACAAGCCGCAGCTTCTATACCTGCCTCGCCGACCGCCTGAAGCAGCGAGGAGGTGGAACCGCATGACAGCCAAGTGCGTCGGCTGCGGGCTCGACTGGAACGTCAGCATCTACCAGAAGATCCCCCGCACCGGCTACATCTGCCCGCACTGTGAGAGCCGGCTCCGCGCCGGCGAGACCCTGCAAACATACAGGCCAGCCAGAAGGCTCGGCCGCAGAGAACGAAAGGAGCAACCCTATGAAAAAAATCGCACTCAAGAACGCCGCCCGCGGCACGGCCTTCGACTACGCCGGCCAGAGCTGGATCCTGCTGGAGAATGACCCCGCCGGCCGGACGCTCTGCCTGAGCAAAGACATCACCGAGACCCGCGCCTTCGACGAGGGCAACTGCAACAACTTCGCCGTCGCCAGCAGCAACAAATACCTGAACGGCCCCTACCTCGACAATCTGGTCTACGCCTGCAACGGCGCCAACGCCTTCCTCGAGAGCGAGCTCGACCTGACCACTGACGACGGCCTGAAGGACTACGGCACCTGCACCGTCACCATCTTCCTGCTGACGGTCGACCAGTACCGGCGCAACCGCGATGTCATCCCCAACGCAGACGACTGGTGGTGGCTGTCCACCGCCTTCAGCACGAAGTCTAACGGCTACGAGTCGCTCGCCCGCCTCGTCTACTCCGATGGCACTCTGAACAGGAACAACGCCTACCTCGGCCTCTACGGCCTGCGCCCCGCTTGTTATCTGGACTCCGATCTCCTGATCTCCGTCGAGGACGACGAAGCCACCGACGACGTCACGCCGGAGCACGCCGGCGAGATCATCGCGGCGCTGGCTGAGCAGTTCGGCGGCACCTTCGCCACCGAGGATCAACTGACCACGGCCCTCTCGTTTATGCTCGGCACCCTGAGAGCTACCCGCGAGAAGGAGGCCCGGCATGAGTAACCTCTCCACCCTGTTCGACCGCTACAAGTCCCTCGTCGTGTTTGATACCGAGACCAGCGGCCTCGACTTCGACAACGACCAGATCATCGAGCTCGCCGCCCTGCGCGTGGAGCGCACGGCCACCGGCAGCCTACGGATCGCCGGCAAGATGGACACCTTCATCAAGCTGCCCGAGGGCGAGACCCTCCCGGAGAACATCGTCAGCCTGACCGGCATCACCGACGAGCGGCTCCAGACCGAGGGCGTGCAGCCGGTCAAGGCAGCCGGCCAGATCGCCAAGCTCATGCAGAACGGCCCGACCCTGATGATCGCCCACAATGCACAGTTTGACGCCTGTTTTCTCCGTGGCCTGCTCCGCGGCCAGAAGGTCGGCCGGATCGACTGGCTGGACAGCCTGACGGTCTACAAAGACCGCAGGGCCTACCCGCACAAGCTCGCCAACGCGATCATCGCCTACGACCTCACCGGCAAGGTGCAGAACAGCCATCGCGCCATCGACGACGTGCTGGCCCAGTTCGAGGTGCTGAAGGCAATGGACGACGAGCGCGAGGATCTCGGCAGCTACGTCAACCTGTTCGGCTACAACCCCAAGTACGGCGTCAGCGGCCGCCGGATTGTGGGCGTCAGATATGAGCCGCAGAGCTTCAGCAAGGGCCTGACTCGCCCGGAGCAGACGCTCCCGGCCCGCGCGGCGCGGAGGTGACAGCATGTGCCCGGAGATCACGATCACGAGCGAGGAGCTGCGCGAGCGCGTCGAGGATCACCTCGACCGCTGGATCCCTGACGACGTCTGGAACCGTGCCGAGCCCTACGCCCGCCACAAAAACGAAGTAAACCGGCAGCGGCATCCTGAGATCGACTACTACGACAACGACTACCTCGTGCTGCTGACCGCTGACACCGTCCGAGAGACCGAGTTCAGCGACCTCACCCATGCCCTCTGTGGTCTGACCGTCGCACGGGCTCAGTGAAAGGAGAAACCAATGGAAACCACAAAAGAAAGGGCCGCCCGTTGCGACCGGGCGACCCATGCGAGGAGATCCAGCAGCCTGCCAGCATACGGATCCCGCACCGCAAGTATAACACGCCGGCGCCGCCGTGCCAAGAGGAAAGCCCTGAGAGCTGCCACGCTGGCCGCCGCCGTCCTTCTGCTGGGCGGCATCTCCGTGGCGATCTTCACCACGCCAGCCGGCAGCAAGCAGGAGGCCGACCTCCTGCCGCCGACCAACACCGTCGGCGCATACATCCCGGACGCCACAGACCCGGCCTCCGAGACCGTGGAGCCGGTCGAACCGGCTGAGCCTGTCCTGCGCTACCCTCTGACCGACGCCGAGCGCGACGTCGTCGAGCGCGTGGTCATGGCCGAAGCTGGCGGCGAGTCCTTCGAGGGACAGATGCTCGTCGCTCAGTGCATCCTCAACGCAGCCGAGAAGCACGGCGTCGAGCCCTCTGAGGCCGTTGTCCTTTACAGCTACACCAAGAGCCGGCCGGATCCCACGCAGCGCGTCAAGGACGCCGTCGCGGCCGTGTTTGACCGAGGCGAGACCGTCGTGGACGAGCCGATCCTCTACTTCTATAACCCCGCCCTCGTGACCAGCGACTTCCACGAGAGCCAGATCTTCGTCATCGAGGAAGGCGGGCACCGTTTCTTTGCAGAAAGGAGTACCAGATGAAACACCTCACCGAAATGAAGCCGGGCGAGACCCTGCACCTCCGCAGCGGCCGCGACCTCGAGCTCGAGAGCGTCACCCCTGTCACCTGCGGCGTGATGCTCACCTTCAACGTCACCGAGAGAAAGGAGGCTGCTGAAAAATGATCCAAGCCAACACCGTCATCACCGGCGACAGCCTGACCGTGCTGCGTGACATGGAGGCCGACAGCGTCGACATGGTCATCACTGACCCGCCCTACGGTATCGACTACCAAGGCGGCCGAAAAGAAAAGGCCAGCCGTCTCGCAAAAATCGCCAACGACAAGGCCCCGTTTATCTGGTGGATCTATGACGCCGCCAGAGTCGTGAAACGCGGGGGGGGGTACTCTGTTTTACCCGCTGGGACGTTCAGCAGGTATTCATCGACGCGCTGCGTCTCGCTGGCCTGACGGTCAAGTCGGTCATCGTGTGGGACAAAAAGGCGCACGGCATGGGAGACTTGAAAGGATCTTTTGCCCCGCGATATGAGGCCATCATCTTCGCAACCAAGGGACGCTACGAGCTCCCGGGAAAACGGCCGGACGACTTGATCGCCTGCGCCAAGGTCGGAAATCAGAGCCTCACCCACCCCAACGAGAAGCCCGTGGCGCTGCTGGAGCAGCTCATCGAAGCTACCACCATCCCCGGCGCCCTGATCCTCGATCCCTTCGCCGGCAGCGGTTCCACGCTGGCTGCGGCCGCGAAAACCGGCCGGCAGTACATCGGGATCGAGATAGACGAACAATACAGCAAGCTCGCGGCCACCAGAGCCGCCGAGCACCATCAGAAATGAGAAACAACTTGAGCGATAAGACCACCGCGGCCCTCGCTGCCGAGCAGGCAGACGTCGAGGCCACCACCACGCAGGAGCCCGAGCTGCTGCCTGCTGCCACGCTGGACGAGCTGGAGCAGGTCGACCTCGGCACCGTCGCAGAGGGCGAGCGCGCCCCGTTCCGTATCACTGACGACCGCTGCGCCGACTGGGCCATCCGCAAGATCGCCGACGAGCGCAGCGAGTACGACCGCCTGAAGGCTCTGGCCGACGAACAGATCGCGGCCATCAACGAGAAAGTCGCCGCCGCCCGCAAGCGCATGGAGAACGGCACCTCGTACCTCACGAGCTGTCTGGCCGACTTCTTCGCCACCGTCCCCCACAAGGAGACCAAGACGACGGAGAAGTACCGCCTCCTCTCTGGCACCCTGACCTTCAAGAAGGGCACAACCAAGACCAAGCTCGACGAGACCAAGCTGGTGCCGTGGCTCAAGGCCAACGGCTACGGCGAGCTCGTAAAGGTCGAGGAGTCGACCCGCTGGGCCGATCTGAAGAAGCTGCTCAGCTACACCGGCGACATCGCAACCCTGACCGAGACCGGCGAGATCGTGGAGGGCGTCACCGTCTACGAGACCCCGGGCATCTTCACGGTCGACGTGTAAGGAGGCACCGATATGGCAGAAACCAAGAAAACCGAGGCGGCCGCTGCTGCGGCCCCTCCTGAAGCCGCCTGCCTGACGCTCCGGCAGAAGTTCGTCGAAATGCGGAAAGCCTGCCCGGAGATCGTCAAGAAGCAGCACAGCGACGGCGTCAGCTACAAGTACGCCAAGATCTACGACGTGTGGGAGAAGATCACCCCCATAATGAACGAGCTCGGCGTCGACTTCGACGTCATCAGCGAGCAGGCCACGCGCCACGCCGAGAACGGCGACCCGGTCTACTGGATCACCATGCAGACCAAGACCCGCAACGGCGACAAGCTCATGTTCCTCTACGAGGCAGACCTGACGATCCGCTGGCTGAACCTCGACAACGACGACGAGACCATCGAGGCCACCGTCCACGCCGTCGGCTGGAACGATGACCCCGCCAAGGCCAAGGGCGCGGCCCACACCTACGCCCTGAAATACTACCTTTTCGAGAAGTTCACCGTCGACCAAGGCGAGGACGACCCCGACAACAGTGACTTCGGCGCGCAGGGCAAAGGATCCGGCGCTGGAGGCCGCCAGCAGGCAGCACAGGGCCGTCAGGGGCAGGGCTCCGGCCGTCTGAGCGACGCGCAGCTCGCGCGCCTCTACAAGAAGGCAGAGGCCGCAGGAATGACCAAGGAGCGCACCAACGCCCGGATCGTGGAGAAGTACAAAAAGCAGGATCCGGCCACCCTGACCCGCCAAGAGTACGACGAGATCTGCACGTCCCTCGACAACGCGGCCGCACAGCATAACCAGCAAGGAGGAAACGCCTAATGTATAACCACACCGGCCTCCAAGGCCGTCTAACCGCCGACCCTGAGCTCAGGTACACGCAGCAGGGCACGGCGATCACCAGCTTCACCCTCGCCAGCGACACCGGCCGCAAGACCAAGGACGGCAAGAAGATCACCAACTTCATCGAGTGCGTCGCATGGCGCGCACAGGCCGAGTTCGTCTGCAAGTACCTGAGCAAGGGCCGCCTCGTCCTCGTCGAGGGCGAGCTCACGAGACGAAGCTACGAGGACAAGGACGGAAACCGCCGCAAAGCCGTCGAGATCACGGTCGACTCCGTCCACTTCTGCGACAGCAAGAAGGACGGCTGCCAGAGCTCTGGCAGCAACTTCGCCGATCCGGGCTATTCTGAGGGCTCCGGCGACTTCACGGAGATCGAGGACAATGGCGACCTTCCATTTTAACCTGACCGCCGGACGACCGGCAGACGACCAAAAGCAGGCCACAAACAAACGACCACAGAAAGGAGGTGACGACCGTGGCATGGCTGCAAGTGCATCAGACACTCAAGGATCACCGCAAACTGTTCGACGCTGCTGACCAGCTCGAAGTCGAGCCGCCGCACATGATGGGGCTGCTCGTCTCGTTCTGGCTGTGGGCCCTCGACAACGCCCCGACCGGCAGCCTCGTCGACATCACGCCGCGCATGATCTCGCGGGCCGCTCAGTGGGACGGAGACCCCGAAAAGCTGGCGAAAACGCTGATCCGGGCGGGCTGGATCGACGAAAAAGAGGACGGGACGCTCGAGATCCACGACTGGTACGAGTACGCCGGCAAGCTGATCGACCAGCGGCAAGCCGAGAAAGAGCGCTCCCGCAGTCGCCGGGCCGCTGCTGCGGCGTCTGCCGACGCCTCGCCGGACAACCCAACGCCGACCGCCGAACGACCGGCAAACAGCCGCAAGAAAGCCGGAGGCAGAGTAGACCAGAGTAGAGAAGATAAGACAAGAGAAGGTAATACACCCCCTTCCCCCTCTGACGAGGGGAGTGACGGCGGCACGAAGTCGCTCGTCGAGGCCAGATTTCTCGAGTTCTGGAAGGCCTACCCGAAAAAGACCGGCAAGCAGTACGCTCTGAAGGCGTGGAACAAGATCAAGCCCACCGCTGAGCTCCACGAGAGGATCATGCAGGCGGTCGACGCTCAGAAGCGGAGCGACCAGTGGCGCCGGGAGAACGGGCGCTACATACCGAACCCGAGCACATGGCTCAACGGCGGCTACTGGGACAATGAGGAGGTGAACGAAGGTGCAGAAAATCAGCGAGATCCTGAACAGCCCGACAGCTCCGGCCGAGACTGGGGCAAGGGCTTCAAGCCGGCCGACGACGAGTGACGCCGGTAACTGGATCTGGAGCAACGACGAGCGCCTCGCCGGCCGTCCCGGAGTCCCTGAGCCCGTTCCCTGCGAGTTCTGCGGCGCCCTGCGCTACCACAAGGGCATCCCACTCGGCGACCGCATCCTCTGGCCTCCCTATGGAGCCGAGCGATGCACCTGTCCCGAGGCCGTGGCTGCCTACGAGAAGGAGAAGGCAGAGCGCGAAGCTGCTGAGGCCGAAGCCGCCAAGGCTGAGGAGGAGAAGAAAATGCGGGAACGCATCAAGCGCATCGTCGGCGAGTCAGGCATGGGCGACCGTTTCCTGCGGCGCACCTTCTCCACCTTCCAGCTCACCGACGACAACAAGCGAGCAGCGGCAGCCGCCCGGCGCTATGCCGAAGGCTTCGACGCCATGCTGCCGCAGCCCGGTCGTCAGGAACCCGGCCGCAACGGCCTGTTTATCGCGGGCCCGCCGGGCACTGGCAAGACCCACCTCGCCGCTGCCATCGCCAACCACCTGATCGCGCAAGGCAAGCCGGTCATCTGCATGACGATGATCGACCTGCTGGAGCGCATCAAGCGCACCTACTCCACGACCGGCGGCAGCGAGAGCGACGTCCTGAAGATCTACAAGACCGTCCCGCTCCTCGTGATCGACGACATCGGCAAGGAGCCGCCGACCGAGTGGGCGATCTCCACGGTCTACAACATCATCAACGGCCGCTATGAGGCATACCTGCCGACCATAGTGACCACCAACTACGACACCGAGGCCCTGATCGACCGCATGACGCCGCGGGAAAGCCACGACAGCATGACGGCCCGGGCCACCATCGACCGGCTCATGGAAATGTGCAGGGGCACCACCCTCACAGGCCAGAGCTGGCGCAGCGGGTGATCGAGATCCGCGAGACTACGCTCAGAGAGGCCAACGCCTACGTCGAGGAGCTGCACAGGCACCACGGCAAAGTCGTCGGCCACAAGTGGAGCCTCGCAGCCTACAAAGACGGACGCCTCTGCGGCGTCGCAATCGTCGGCAGGCCGACCGGCCGCTACCTCGACAACGGCAGCACCCTCGAAGTAACACGACTCTGCACGGACGGCACGCGGAACGCCTGCTCGGCGCTTTACGCGGCCTGCGCCAGACGTGCAAAGCGGGAAGGCTACGCCAAAATCATCACCTTCATCCTCCAGAGCGAGCCCGGGACGAGTCTCAGGGATGCGGGCTGGACGCTGGAGGCCGCAAAAGCCGGAAAGCCCCGATGGAACAAGGAACGATACGCCACCAAGCCCGTGCAGCTCTCTCTTTTTCCGTCAAAGCAGCCGCCGGCCGAGTACAAACAACGATGGGCGAAAGCCCTGAACCAGAAGGAGGACACAACAACATGAAAAAGGTTTACATCTGCTCCCCGTGCCGCGGGGACTACGAGAACAACATCCAGCGCGCCAAGGAGTACAGCCGCGCGGCTGTGGAGAAGGGCGTCATCCCCGTCACCCCGCACATCTATCTCACGCAGTTCATGGACGACAACGTCCCCGAGGAGCGTGAGATGGCCCTGAAGATCGGCAGCGAGCTGGTGCTCGGCTGCTCCGAGCTGTGGGCCTTCGGTATTGACCACCCTTCGGCCGGTATGGCCGCGGAGATCGAGCTCGCCAAGGCGCACGGCATCCCCGTCCGCAACGGCTTCGAGGCCATCAGCGAGATGAAGCCTGACGAGGAGCCCGAAAGCGGCGAGGAGGACGATCCCAACATCGGCAGCGTGACGATCCACCTGCCTGCCCGCGGCGGCTCCATCCACGTCCACCTCGACGGTGCCACCATCCTCACGCTCGCCGACCGCCTGATCTCCGATCCGGGCGTCCACATCGAGATCGGAGGCTGAACGCCGTGACGAAGTACGACCCGAGAAAGAACGCGGAGGGCTACAACGACCCGACGCCCTACGCAGCCGAAAAACACATGATGGCGCAGATCCGCGGCAAGCAGGCCAGAGTCGCCGGCGGCTACTTCGAGAATATCATCTCGGCCTCGTGCGACTACTACCTCAGCCGCGGCCTCGCCAAGATCGAAAAGACGCCGGAGCCCATGAAGCCCCTCGGCGCCAAGAACCGCAAGGGCCAGTTCCTCGCCTGCTATACCAAGCAGGCCCAGCCGGACTATGGCGGCACCCTGAAGGGCGGCCGGAGCATCTACTTCGAGGCCAAGCACACCGACGACGAGCGCATCGAGCAGCGCCGGCTCACTCAAGAGCAGCAGGACGACCTCGAGGCCCATCACAAACTCGGCGCCATCGCCTTCGTGCTCGTCTCCGTGAGCCTGACGGACTTCTACCGCGTGCCGTGGCCCGTCTGGCGCGATATGGCCGAGATCTACGGCCGCAAGTACATGACGCACGCAGAGCTCTCCCGCTACGAAGTACCGGCGACGGCTGGCTTCATCAAGTTCCTGCACGGCATCGAGTCGGAAACGCTCGGAAAGGAGGATGCCCATGATCCCACTCCCTGACAAGAAGTACAGCATCATCTACGCCGATCCTCCGTGGAGCTATCAGAACCGCGGCACCAGAGCGGCAGCCTCCAAGCACTACGACACCATGACCATCGAGGACATCAAGCGCATGGGCGTCGGAGCTGCGGGGGGGGGTATTGCTAACGAGGATTGCGTGCTTTTCATGTGGGCGACCTTCCCCATGCTCCGCGAGGCCCTCGACGTGATCGAGGCGTGGGGCTTCAGCTACAAGACCGTCGCCTTCAACTGGGTAAAGCAGAACAGAAACGGCACCGGCATCTTCATGGGGCTCGGAAACTGGACGCGCAGCAACTCAGAGATCTGCCTGCTGGCGACCAAGGGCAAGCCGAAGCGCATCAGCGGCAGCGTCCGCAGCATCGTCCTCTCCCCGCTCCAGCAGCACAGCAGAAAGCCGGCCGAAATCCGCGACAGGATCGTCGAGCTGATGGGAGACCTGCCCCGTATCGAGCTTTTCGCCCGAGAGGCTGCCCCGGGATGGGACGTGTGGGGCAACGACGCATCACTCACCCGCATCCCGCCCCACGTCGACCGCCCCGACTGCATCAGCGCTCGAGAAGGTCGGCACGACCATCATGGTGCAGGTCAAGAGCAACGACACCGTCGAGGTGATGACCACCTACCTGAGCGACTTCTCCCGCAACACGCTCTACCGCGCCAAGGCTGACGCCCCGGGCCTGTACACCGGCTTCAGAGGACGCGAGGTAGCCCTGATCGAGCTGCGGAGCCTCTGCATCCCTAACGAGGGCACGGCCTACCTGCTCGACCTGCTGAGTCGTATGACCAACGAGAACAGCGTCAGCACCAACGACAACGGCGTCACGCAGACCGTCGAGGCCCGTCAGGGCGTCGCCCTCAACGCGCTCGTCGAGATCAAGCCCCGCGTCATGCTGCGGCCGTTCCGCACCTTCCTCGAGGTGGAACAGCCCGAGAGCGAGTTTCTGCTGCGCGTGGATCCCGACGAGGGGATCGGCTTCTTCGAGGCCGACGGCGGCATCTGGAAGCTCGAGGCCAAGAAGAACATCGCCGACTACTTCCTGAAGAACATGGGCGATCTGATCGACGCCGGCAAGGTCGTCGTCATGCAGTAAATGGAGCGCCGGGCGGGCTCCGGCCCGCTCGGCTTTTCTGAAAGGAGCAGCACCGTGAAAGAATACGAAACCCTCACCCGTGAGAAGGTCGACGTCGTGCCCTTCGGCTGCGGTATGCCGGAGACCCACCTGATGCAGGACTGGAGCGACAGGACGCTCGACCTGATCCTGAACGGGCCCACCATCAACGGCATCAAGAAGGACGAAGTGCGGGCCATGCTGCGCGAGACCTACACGGCCCTGAAGCAGTACGAGAAGATCGGCCCGATGGCCTCGCCCTTCATCAACGACCCGACAGCCATCGTGGCCCGGGCCTTCTCTGAGCTCTACCCCGGCGTCGAGTACGTCGCGCAGTACGTCCCCGACCTGCGGGACGAGACCAATGGCACCGCCTACGGCCTGACCATCTTTCCCGACGACGGCAGCACGCCGATCGTCTGCATCTCGGCCGAGGCGCCCATCAGCGCCGCCCCTGAGCTGCTGGCGCACGAGCTGGCCCACGTCGCCACCCCGGAGGACACGGAGCACGGTGAGAGCTGGAGCGCAGCGTCGGAGGCCATATTCAAGAAGTACAACGAGCTCCTCGACACCATGATCCCCGACGGGCCCGAGCCTGTCCTCTCGCCACACCGGCCCGGAGACGGCGGGATCCTCACCATGCCGCTGCGTGATAACGTCCCGGAGCCTCCGACGGACGACTGGCAGCTCACCACCTGCCCCGTCTGTGGCGCTGAGTGCTGGCAGACAGACACGGCCCGCCGGATCCTCGCACTGGAGCCCGACGTCCGAACCGCCTGCACAGCCTGCGCGCTGAAGGGGCTCGGAAAATAATACTGGAGGTAATACATGAACAACGAAAGAAACAACACGACGGCCGGCGGGATCGGCTTCTGCGGCCTTCTCGCCGTCGCCTTCATCGTCCTGAAGCTCACCGGCGTCATCAACTGGAGCTGGCTGTGGGTACTGGCCCCGATCTGGATCCCGACCGCCATCACCCTCGCCATCATCGTGATCGTGCTCGTGGCCATACTGGTCAGAGAGCTGACGAAGGGAGGCCGCCCGTGATGACCACGGAGGAACGCCGGGCCCTGCTGGATCGTGCGATCACGGCCTACGGCGCGCCGGCACAAATGGACATGGCCGTCGAGGAGATGGCCGAGCTGACCAAAGCCCTCTGCAAGGTGAAGCGCGTGAGCTGCGCCGCAGAGGCCAAGGCTGCGCTCGAGAACGCGGTCGAGGAGATGGCAGACGTCCAGATCATGCTTGACCAGCTCCGCATCATCTTCCACCGATCCACCGAGGAGGTCGAGGAGGCGAAACTGGAACGGCTGAAAAACCGTCTTGACGGCCGAAACAACTGGCAGGGCTCCAGCCTCCACAAGTGGATCGAGAAACAATTCTCCACAGGAGGTGACGGCCATGAATAAACCGCAGCCGCAGACCGGCCCCGAGATCGAGGAGTACAGCACCACGGCCACGCCGAAGGCATACGCCGGCAGCGTCCCCGTGTTCTGTGCACACGACGCCATCGTCCCGCTGAAGGATCTGCGGCCCAATCCAAAGAACCCCAACCAGCACCCGCCGGAGCAGATCAAGCTCCTCGCCTCTATTATCAGAGCGACGGGCTGGCGCGCCCCGATCACTGTCAGCAAGCGCAGCGGGCTCGTCACAAAGGGCCACGGCCGCCTCATGGCCGCGCAGCTCGACGACCTGACCGACGCCCCGGTCGACTATCAGGACTACGCAAGCGAGGCCGAGGAGCTGGCCGATCTGACGGCAGACAACCGCATCGCGGAGCTCGCCACCACTGACAACAAGATGCTCGCCGAGGTTTTCGCCGACATCGACACCGGCGAGATCCCGTTCATGCTCAGCGGCTACACCGAAGAAGAATACGGCAATCTTGTTACGGCGCTGTCCGAAGCTCTGCACGATGACGAGTCGGAAAAGGAGGACGGCGACACCGAGCCCGAGGCGCCGCCAGAGGAACCATTCACCGAACCCGGCGACCTTTGGCTGCTGGGAGACCACCGGCTTTACTGCGGTGACAGCCTGAAGATGGGCGACGTTCAGAAGGCAACCGACGGGCAGCGCGCCGACCTTGTTTTCACCGACCCGCCATACGGCATGGGAAAAGAGAGCGACGGAGTCCAGAACGACAACCAGAACCAGAACGATCTCCTCGAGTTCAATAAGAAGTGGATCGCACTCAGCTTCTCGATCCTGAAGGAAAACGGGAGCTGGTACTGCTGGGGCATCGACGAGCCGCTCATGGATATTTACGCCTTCATCCTTCGGCCGATGATCGCCGCGAACCAGATCACGTTCAGAAACTACATCACATGGGCGAAGCACTCAGCCTTCGGCGTCAACAGCGAGCTTATGCGGAGCTACCCGAGGGAAACCGAGAAATGCCTCTTTGTTATGTGCGGCGTCGAAGGCTTCAACAATAACAAAGACCATTTCAACGACGCATACGAGGCGCTCCTCGATTATATGGTCGGAGAGGCTCAGAAGGTCGGACTCAAGGCCAAGCAGCTCACGGAGATCACCGGCGTTCAAATGTGGGGGCACTGGTTTAGCAAATCGCAGTTCACGCCGATCCCGGAGTGGCACTACAAAAAGCTCCAGCAGGCATTTAAGGGCCGAGCCTTCAGTCTTCCACACGATCAAGTGATGAAACTGCGCAACAAGCCGTCCGAGGCATACCAGAGCATGAAGGCAGAAGCGATGGAGCTGCGCGCTTTCTTCGACAACACACACAACGACAGCGACGAGCACGACATAATGACCGATGTGTGGCGTTTCCCGATCACAAACACAGCAGAAAGAGACGACGCAGGCGGGCACGCAACGCCGAAACCGATCGCGCTGTGCGAGCGGGCCATCCTGAGCAGCAGCCGGCCGGGCGAGCTCGTGGTCGACTTCTTCGGAGGCTCAGGCTCGACGCTCATAGCCTGCGAGAACACCGGGCGAACCTGCGCCATGATCGAGCTCGAACCCAAATGGTGCGACGTGATCGTGCGGCGCTACATCAAAACAACTGGAGACAATAACGTGCGCTGCGTCCGTCAAGGCCGAGAGCTACCGCGCGAGGAGATCGCCGCGATCTTCGAGCCTGACGAGGAAGGAGGTGAGCAGGAGTGACGCACTGACATAATGAGCGAGAAGCCGATCACACAACGGATCAAGGACAGGCTCGCGGCCTACACCGCCATGCTGAGGGACATCGACAACCAACTCGAGCGCCTCGACCGCATGGAGATGACGATGGCCTCCCCGCCCGGCCCTGACCTGACAGGTATGCCCCGCGGATCCGGCACACCATCCGACCGCACCGGCATGATGGTGGAGCGGAAAATGGAGCTCGAGGAACAGATCGACCGGCTCAAGGCTGAGGAGAAGCAGGAGCGCAACGCCATCGAGGGCCTGATCCTCCAGCTCTCCGACCCCGACGAGCGCGCCGTCATCCGGCTGCGCTACTTCGACCGGGCCGACTGGGAGAGCACCTGCGGCGTCCTGTTCGGTGATCGGCGGGACTACGTCGACAGAGTGGACGCCTACCAGAACAGGACATACAAGATCCACGGCCGCGCCCTGCTCAACCTCGCCGCCGTGCTGGACGAGCTGGAGCCCCTGCCTGAGCTGCGGCAGTAAAACGCAGTAAAAGGAACAAAAGGGAAGTAAAAGGAATTGAAAAGCAGTAGCGCCCCGTGCTATTCTATATCCTGCAAAAGACCGCCGGACACACGGGCAACGCCGTGACAATTCCGAGCGGCTGACCAGAGGAAAACCGAATAACAACCGACGGCAAGAGGCCGACGGGCGAACCAACGCCCGACGGTCTCTTTTTGCATATTCAGGAGGTGACAATAACGGCAAAGGCAACTATCACCATGCAGGTCGAAAACTTCCAAAAGCTCATGGACACTGTCGCGCAGATCGACGAGCAGGGCCGCAAGGCCGTGAAGGCCACCGTCCGCGACGTCAAGGCCAGAGCGCCGAGCTGGATCGCTCAGGAAGTCACATCGGTCTACAACATCAAGAAGGGCGAGATCACCCCGTCCGGCAAGAACAGCAGCAAGCCGGAGGAGATGGCGGGCAGCGTCAACGTCTCGGGAGAGACCATCGAGGAGCTGACCATCACCTATTACGGCCGACTGCTCACCCCAGTGCACTTCGGCATGACACCAAAGACCGCCCCGCCGGGAAAGAGCTACACGCTGCGGATGCAGGTGGTCAAGGGGCAGAAGAAGGTCATCGGCCGCTATCTGAACACCCGCACCCCGGGCGGCCCGTACTCCGAGCGATCGCACAACATCCTCATGGGGACGGGCAACACCAAGCCCGGCGGCGTCAGCGCCATTCCATTCCAGCGAATGAGCCGGACGCGCACCGACATCAAGAAGTTCACCACCATCTCGGTGCCCTCCATGATAACCAGCGAGCGCACCAATGAGAAGATGATGACCCGACTCCAAGAGGAGACGGCCAAGCGCCTCCAGCACAACCTCGACCGAGCTCTCGGGAAGTAGCCCACAGCGGCCCGCAGGGCGCCCACCACGGCGCCATGCACCGAGCCCGGCCCCACACCGCCAGACGCGCACAGAGCGCGCCACAGCGCCGCGCAGACGCCTCCACGCGCGCACCGACGCGCCGAAGGTACTGTGACGCGCCTCTCTGGCCTGCGGTGCTGGCGATCCCAAAAAACGCGCAGCCGGGGAAAATTTTTTTCGGGCCGTTTCGTTTCGCCCGAGCGGCAGAAAGGAGGGAACGCCATGCCGAACCCAACCAACAACAAGCTCGTCGACAGTAAGACCATCGCGGCCCTGTTCGACATGACGCCCCGCCGAGTGCAGCAGCTCACCAAGGAGGGCGTCATCACCGCGGTCAAGGAAGGCAACGCCAACCGCTACGACCTGCTGCCGACGATCCAGAGGTACATCCGATACCTGACGGCCAAGGCCAACGGCCGGGAGCCGTCGAAGAAGGACAGCGAGATCGAGGGCCGGCGTCTGGAGGCTGAGGCTGACCTCAAGCGCAGCAAGGCAGACATCGCCGCCCTCCAGCTCAGCGAGCTCGAGGGCACCATGCACCGCAGCGAGGACGTCGAGGCTGTGATGACCGACCTCGTCTACAATATCAGGTCGATGCTCGTGGCCCTGCCGGGCCGTCTGGCCGTCGACGTCACCGGCGCAGCAACACCCGCCGAGGCGTCCGAGATCATCCGCACAGAGGTCTCCAAGATCCTGACGGAGCTGGCCGGCTATAAATACGATCCCGAGGTGTACGCCCGGCGAGTAAGGGATCGGGAAGGCTGGGGCGAACAGCTCGCCGATGACGCGGACGACTAAAAAAGCCGCCGCGAAGCTCAATACCGCCATCGCCGGAGCGGTCAAACGCTTCGCCCCGCCTGAGAGTCTGACCGTGGACGAGTGGGCCGACAAGCACCGCCGCCTCTCCCCGGAAAGCTCAGCCGAGGCCGGCCCGTGGCGCACCAAGCGCACCCCGTACCTCGAGGAGCCCATGCGGGCCTTTACGGATCCGAAGGTGCACAAAATAGTCATGGTAGCCGCTTCTCAGGTCGGCAAGTCCGAGCTCGAGCTCAACATCATCGGCTACATCATCGACCAAGACCCCGGCAGCATCCTCTACGTCCACCCGACCATCGACGACGCCCGAAAGTTCAGCCGCCTCCGCGTGGCCACCATGATCCGCGACAGCAAGCCCCTGAAGGCGAAGGTGCACGACGTCAAGGCCAAGGACAGCGGCAACACGATCCTCCAGAAGTCTTTCCCGGGCGGTATGCTCACCCTGACCGGCTCCAACAGCGCCTCGGCTCTGGCCTCCACGCCCGCCCGCTACATCATCGGCGACGAGCGCGACCGCTGGGCGACCAGCGCCGGCACCGAGGGCGACCCGTGGGCGCTGGCCGAAGCACGTCAGGCCACATTCTACAACGCGAAGGCGGTCGAGGTCTCGACCCCGACCATCAAGGGCAACAGCAACATCGAGACGAGTTTTTACCAAGGCACGCAGGAACGCTGGTGCCACCGCTGCCCCGAGTGCGGGGAGTACAGCGAGATCGTGTTCGACAATATCCATTTCGACCCGGAGGTCAAGCGGATCCGCGGGAAAAAGTCGTGGAGCCTCAAGAGCGGCGTCTCGTGGAGCTGCCCGGCCTGCGGCTGCCTGATCCCCGAGGACGTCATGCGAAAGCAGCCGGCCAAGTGGATCGCCGACAACCCGGACGCCTACAAAAAAGGCGTCCGTTCTTTTTGGCTCAGTGCCTTCTCGAGCCCGTGGACTCCGTGGGAGAAGATCGTCCTCAAGTTCCTCGACGCCAAGGATGACCCGCAGCGCCTCAAGGTCGTCTACAACACCCTGCTCGGCCAACTGTGGGAAGATCGCGGCGACCTCGAGGACGAGGACACCATGCTCGCCCGCCGCGAGGACTACGGCACCCGCCCGGACGGCACCCCTGTGGAGCTGCCTGACGGCGTGCTCGTGCTGACCTGCGGCGTCGACACTCAGGACAACCGCCTCGAATACGAGGTGGTCGGTCACGGGAAGTACGGCGAGACGTGGGGCATCGTCAAGGGCTACATCATGGGCCGACCAGACACCCCGGAGGTCTGGCAGCGGCTCGACGACGTGGTCGACCACGTCTACAAGTTCAAAAACGGCCGCGGTCTGAAGATCTCCATCACCTGCGTCGACTCCGGCGGCCACTTCACCCAAGAGGTCTATGAGGCGTGCCGGGCCCGCGTCGGCAAGCGCGTCTTTGCCATCAAGGGCAAGGGCGGCGACGGCATCCCCTTCGTCTCGCCTCCGAGCAAGGTGCCGATCCGCGACAACAAGCGGATCACCTGCTGGCTCTACACCATCGGCGTCGACGCCGGCAAGGCGACGATCATGGCTAATCTGAAGGTGCAGGAGGCCGGGCCGAAATATTGCCATTTCAACCGGCACCCCGACGCCGGTTATGACCTCAATTTCTTCAACGGGCTCCTCTCTGAGAAGCTGGTGCTCACGCACACACGCCGCGGCGACCGCTGGGCGTGGGAGAAGCTGCCCGGCCACAACCGCAACGAGGCCCTCGACTGCCGCGACTATGCCAACGCCGGCCTCAAGATCATCAACCCTGACATGGACGCCATCGAGCGCCGCCTGCAAGGGCTGGAGGAAAAACCGAAGGCCCCGCAGCAGCGACGGCAGCGGCAACGGCACAACCGGGCCGACGCCTTCGACGACTGGTAAGGAGGACAGACCACAATGAGAAAGACACGCGAACAAATCGAGTACCAGCTCTCCATCAAGAGGAACCGGCTGGAGCTCTACCTGAAGCGAGAGGCCGAGATGCTGGACGGAGGCGTCCAGAGCTACGGCATCGGCTCGCGCAATCTGGCCCGCTACAACACCGACCTCGGATCCATCCGGGCCGCCATCAAACAGCTCGAGGCAGACATCGAAGCCCTCGAGGCCGCACTGAACGGCGAGAAGCCGCGAAAAGCTGTGGGAGTAGTGCCCCGAGACTGGTGAAAGAAGCACCGAAAGGGGCTTTTTTCATAGGCCGACGCCGGGAGTTTTCGCTCCTTTTCTCCCGACTCGGCCATCTTCACCATGAAGGAGGTGAGCACCATCAGCAAAAGAAAAAGCAGAAGCCGCCCACAGAACAGGCGGCAGCAGCCGCGCCCTGTGAATAAGGGCTACGGCGACGCCGGCGCGAGCTGGCACAAGAAGGCGACCAAGGGCTTCAGAGCTATGAGCGGCAGCCCGAAGGAGGACATCGACGCCAACAACTACACCCTGCGGCAGCGTGCCCGGATGCTTTACATGGCGGCCCCGATCGCCACCTCTGCCATCCGCACCAACCGCACCAACGTCGTCGGCATCGGCCTCCAGCTCAAGAGCCGGATCGACCGCGAGGCGCTCGGCATGACGCAGGAGGCCGCTGACGCATGGCAGGCTCAGGCCGAGCGTGAGTTCGCTCTCTGGTCTGAGAACAAAAGGGCGTGCGACGCCACCGGCGTCAACAACTTCGCAGCCATGCAGCAGCTCGCACTCTCCTCGTGGCTGGTCAGCGGCGACGTGTTCGCCGTCGTGAAGCAGTACGAGCCGACGCCGCTCACGCCCTACTCGCTACGCCTGCACCTGATCGAGGCCGACCGAGTCGCCACGCCAACGACCTCCGGCATCATCACCCCGATGCTGCTGACCACCGGCAAGGCGGCCAACGGCAACACCATCTACGACGGCGTCGAGGTGAACGACGACGGCCAGATCGAGGCGTACCACATCCGCAGCACCTACCCCTTCGAGCTCGGCAGCACGACGACGACGTGGGCCCGTGTTCAGGCATACGGCGAGCGGACTGGCCTGCCGAACATCCTGCACGTCATGGAGAGCGAGCGCCCGGATCAATACCGCGGCGTCAGCTATCTCGCGCAGGTCATCGAACCCCTGCTCCAGCTTCGCCGCTACACCGAGAGCGAGCTGACTGCGGCGGTCGTCGAGTCGTTTTTCACGGCCTTCATCAAGACCGAGGCGGGCGCCGGCGACAACCCGTTCAACGAGGTCGGGAGCAGCCTGCCGGAGGTGAGCCGAGATCCTAATGAGTACGAGATGGGCCCCGGCCAGATCAACATCATGGAGCCCGGCGAGGACGTGACCTTTGCAGACCCCAAGCGGCCGGCCAGTGGCTTCAACACATTCCTGCGCGCCATCTGTGAACAGGTGGGCGCGGCACTCGAGATCCCGGCCGACCTTCTGCTCAAGAGCTTCAACAGCTCGTACAGCGCCAGCCGCGCCGCCCTGATGGAGGCGTGGAAGGCGTTCCGCATGAGGCGCAAGTGGTTTGTCGATGACTTCTGCACGCCGGTATATGAGATCTGGCTCTCTGAAGCCGTCGCCCGCGGCCGCATCAGCGCCCCGGGCTTCTTCGCAGATCCGGCGATCCGCGCCGCATACCTCGGCGCCGAGTGGATCGGCCCCTCTCAGGGACAGCTCGACCCGACGAAGGAGATCACGGCCGAGATCCTCGCCATCGGCGAAGGCATCACGACCAGAGAACAGGCGACCATCCGACTCAACGGCGGTCAGTGGGACGCCAACGTCGACCAGCTCACTCGGGAAAACGAGAAGCTGCGCGCAGCGCAGGGGCAGGTCGACCAGAGCACAGCGGCCAGCGGCACGATCTCCGCAGCTCTGCGGGAGGCGATCGTCGCCGAGGCCATCAAAAGCATCAAGGAAGGAGACAAGCATGAGAACGCATAACACTCCCCGGCTCTGCGCCGGGCCTCAGACTGCGGGCACGCCGATCAAGTTCTGGAACGTCGCCAGCATCGGCGACGACGAGGGCGAGATCACCCTCTACGGCGACGTCGTGAGCCGTCAGCCTGTGGACTGGTGGACGGGCGAGCCCGAGCCCGGCCTCTACATCGCGCCCGAGAGCTTCATGGAGGATCTCGCGGCCGTCAAGGGCAAGAGCAACATCACCATCAAGATCAATAGCTGCGGCGGCGACCTCTACACCGGCATCGCCATCCACAACGCCATCAAGGGCCTGACCGGCCACAAGGTCGTCGTCGTGGAAGGCATCGCGGCCAGCGCGGCCAGCGTCATCGCCTGCGCGGGCGACGAGGTACAGGTCTATCCCGGCAGCATGGTGATGATCCACGGCGTCGCCGGGCTGCTCTACGACTACTACACCCTCGCAGACCTGAAGAAGCTCCAGAAGGACTTCGACGCGAGCGAGCGGGCCATCGCGGAGATCTACCACGCCAAGACCGGCCTCGAGGTCGACCAGCTCCGCAGCATGATGACCCGCGAGACGTGGATGGTCGGGCAGGAGGCCATTGACAACGGCTTTGCCGACACCCTGCTCACAGACGAAGGCCCCGACGTCGCCCTGAGCGCCGACAAGAAGGTGCTCCTCGTCGCCGGCATCCGGCACGACGTCAAGGGCTTCAGACACATCCCGGGGACGATCCCCATCGACAACAGCATCCACGCCGCCCCTGCGGCTGGAAATAAACACGCGGCCGCCAAGAACGACGGCCCCAAGAAGGAGGACAACAAGACCATGACCCTCGAAGAAATGAGAGCACAGCACCCCGACGTCGTGGCTCAGATCGAGCAGCAGGCGGCCGAAACTGCCAGAACGCAGGAGCGCGCCCGCATCGAGGCCATCGACAGCATCGCCGCAAGTGTGGGCGACACGCAGCTCGTCAGGGACGCCAAGTACGGCGAGACCCCCTGCACCGCTGAGCAGCTCGCGCTCAAGGCTATGCAGAAGCAGGCGGCCATCGGTGCCAAGCACCTGAAGGACGCCAAGGCTGACAACGACGAGTCCGGCGCTGCCGGCGTCGGCGCTGCCCCTAACGGCGGCGAGGAAGGCAGCGAAAACGACGACAAGGCAAAGGTGGACGCCATCGTCGGCCTCTACAACTCCACCAAGTCTCAGAACGGAGGTAAGAAGTAATGAGCAAGAGACTGGATGAAAACCTCGGCAGCGTCGGCTATGATGGCCTGATCGTTGCCAACGAGCCCGTCGCTGACGTGTTCACCGTGACCATCCGCAAGGAGGCCACCGCCGCAGCCACCTATAAGCGCGGCACCGTTCTGGCCCTGCCTGCCGGCACCGCCGGCGACGGCAAGCTGGTGATCCTCGGCTCCACCGCGACCACCAACGAAACCATGACCGCCAACTGCATCCTCGCCGAGGACGTGGAAGTCGGCACCACCGCGGACGTGACCGTGCTGGCCTACCGCACCGGCCACTTCGCCCGCAACAAGCTGGCCGTCGCAAGCGGCTACACCCTGAAGGCGACCGACGAGGAGGAGCTGCGCAAGGCCGGCATCCTGCTCTCCGACGCCATCGAATACTAAGAGAAGGAGGACAACAAAATGCCTTTTAACTTCTACGACACCCACACGCTGCTCATGGCCGTGCAGCAGCTCACCCCTGCTGCGACCTTCCTGCGTGACCGCTACTTCCCCACCAACGACGCGAGCGACATCTTCGCCACCGACGACGTGCTCGTCGAGTTCCGTGACGGCAGCAAGAAGCTGGCGCCCTTCGTGGCCCCTCGCAAGGGCGGCGTCACCGTCCTGCGCGCCGGCTACAATATGGAACGCTACACCCCGCCCTTCGTGGCTCCCCGTCGCGTCCTGACCCTCGACGAGCTGCGCAAGCGTGGCTTCGGCGAGGCTCTCTACTCTCAGCTCACCCCTGAGCAGCGCCAGCAGACCCTCATCCTGCGCGACGCTGACGAGCTGGGCGAGCTCATCACCAACCGCGAAGAAGCGATGGCCGCCGAGACCATGCTGACCAATGGCTGCGTGATGAAGCACATCGCCGACGACGTCGACAAGGCCGACGAGATGGAGATCCGTTTCTACTCCGAGGCCAGCAACCCCGCGACCTACACCCCGACGGCCAAGTGGGACGCCACCGGCGGCAAGATCCTGAAGGATCTGGAGGCTATGATCCGTATGCTGACCAAGCGTGGCCTCCGCGCCTCCGATCTGGTCTGCTCCCCGGACGTGGCTGACACCATCATCAACGACGCGGCCGTGCAGAAGCTCCTCGACAACCGCCGCATCGAGATCGGCAACGCGGAGCCCGAGCTGCTGCCTGACGGCGCTGCCATCGTGGCCCGCCTGAACGTCCTCGGCCGCATCATCAGCGTCATCTCCTACGACCTGACCTATACCGACGACGAAGGCAACGACAAGCTCTACATCCCGTCCGGCAAGTGCGTCCTCACCGCTCCCGGCGCTGGCCGCACCGCCTACGGCGCCGTCTCTCAGGTCGAGCAGAGCGACGGCGAGTTCCACACCTACGCCGGCCGCCGCGTGCCGAAGTATGTGAGCAGCGCCGAAGGCAACAGCCGCACGCTGACCATCTCCAGCCGCCCGCTGATGATCCCCAACAACAAGAACCCGTTCATCGTTGCGGACGTCCTGACGGACTGAACGCAGCAGAAAGGAGCAGAGCATGATCCAGATTATCAAGGGCACCTTCGGCTACTATAACGGCCGCAAGGTGATCCCCATCACTGAAGCAGACGGCCCTCAGAAGTTCGACGACGAGCTGGAGGCCCGTCTGGTGAAGGAAGGCGTCGCCAAGTACATCGGCGAGCAGGACGAGCCTGCCGAGCAGCCCGCACCCGATCACGGCGACGACGCCGACGAGCCTGCCAGCACCAACACCGCGGCCGACGAGGCCCCTGAGTACGACGAGGACATGAAGCTCGACGAGCTGAAGGAAGTGGCCGCGCGCTATGGCGTGGACGCCTCTGCCATGCGCAAGAAGGCCGACGTCATCGCTGCCATCGAGGCCGCCAAGGCCGAGCAGCCCGATGACGGCACCGACGACGAGGAGCCCCCTCAGATCGGCGCCGCCGATCCTGTCTGATGGCCTTCAGCTTCAAGGCGATGGTCGAGGCCGACCGCCGGCGCACGTTTCTCAATCTCGACGAGTTCGGTGAGAAGCACACCGTCGAAGGCCGGGCCATCGCTGCCGTGCTGGACGACAACGCCCTGAAGGAACGCCAAGGGGGGCAAGAGCTGAGCGTCGCGGAGTCCTCTCTGCTGCTTTACGCGGCGGTCGAGGATCTGCCCGCTCGGCGCCCGGCGGGCGAAGGGCTCAACGTCGACGGCCGCGAGTACATCGTCAACGACTGGAGCGAGGACATGGGGATCGCCACCGTGGCCCTCGGCCAGACTGTCACTATGTAGGAGGTGCCCCATGTCCATCGTCAACAGCATCGAAACCGTCCGGGACTGGCTGACCGCCGAGGTCTGCCCTCTGGTCAAGCTGAAGCTCCCCGACGACAACGCAACGGACGCCTCCTACCCATACAAGCTGGTAAACCCGGCCGCGTTCTCGCTTTTCGTACCATCGAAGGACAGGACGCCCCCGAACATCGCCGCGCCGATCCCGTCGGTCTGCGTGCAGATCGTTCAGGGCGACGACGACCTGCTCCAGAGTGCCCGAGACATCAAGATCCGGCTCTGCTTCTCAGCGTGGGATCCCGGCTACCACGGGCCCGACATCTTCAAGCCGAAGGGCGACGGCAGCGGCACCTACATCCAGCAATACAACGAGGCGGCGGCCTCCTACTTCGTGAAGAACGGAGAGGGCTGGCGTGACGCATGGAATTTTGTGGACACAGCTCTCCGGCTGATTGAAAACGCCGAGTACCTCGGCGACCTCCGCGTCATCAAGGAGAAGGGCATCACCTTCGGCCCCGTCACGGAGCAAGACGCCGTCCCCGACTTCTACCCGTACTGGTTTGCATGGGCTGAGTTCTCCGTCGAGGAGACACTGACCCGCAACCCGAAAAGCTACCAACACCTGCTTTAAGGGCAGCCGCTCGGCTGCCCTAATTTCATGCAAAGGAGGATAAGCAGATGGCAAACGAATACCTCTACGGCGCCTACGGCCACATCGGCGAGACCGTGGCACAGAGCGCCGTGCAGGCGGGCACCACGCCGGTCTATATCGGCACGGCACCCGTCAACCTCGTGCGCGGCTTCGGCAAGGCCGGCATCATCAACGCGCCGATCAAGATCACCAGTCTGGTCGACGCTCAGAAGAAGATCGGCTACTCGTCCGACTGGGGCACCTTTACCCTGTGCGAGGCCGTGTACGCGCATTTCAACAACACCCTCGGGAACATCGGCCCGATCTACGTCATCAATGTGCTCGACCCCTCCGCGGGCAAGCACCGCAAGGAGACGGCCACTACCAAGACTCTCACCTTCACCGGCGGCCGCGCCGAGTTCGCCAGCGACAAGATCATCCTCGACACCCTGACCATCGCAAAGAATGACAGCGGCAACCACGTCGAGGGCACCGACTACGCTGTGGACTATAACTTCACCAAGGGCACGGTCATCATCACCAGCCTGAAGGATGACGCGCAGCTCGCCGGCAGCCTGACGGCCAGCTTCAGTGAGGTGGACGACTCTGAGATCGCAGACAGCGACATCATCGGCGGCGTCACCTCCTCCGGCGAGTACAGCGGCCTGAGCGCGATCGCGCTGCTCTATCCCGAGCAGTTCGCGGTCTGCAATCTGATCGCGGCCCCCGGCTGGAGTCACAGCCCTGCCGTCTACAACGCCATGCTGACGACCTGCAAGAAGATCAACGGCCACTGGGACGCCTTCGTCGTGGCCGACCTGCCCCTCGTGGACAGCACCGCGCAGGCGGTCGACACGATCACCAAGGCGATCGCATGGAAGAAGGCCAACGCCTTCACCGGCGAGCGTTCTAAGGTCTACTGGCCGCAGGCTGTGGACAACCTCGGCAACGTGTTCCACCTGAGCACGCTGGCCGTGGTCGAGCTTATGCGCGCTGACTTCAGCCACAACAGCGTCCCGATGGAGACCTGCGGCAACAAGGCCATCCCCGTCATCAAGCAGTATTTCGGGGCCAACGCCAACAACCGCGGCTTCGACCAGCAGACCGGCAAGGAGCTGACGCAGAACGGCATCAGCACCGCCGTCGCATGGGGAGGCGAGTGGGTACTGTGGGGCGACCATACGGCCGCCTACACATACGGCGCAGACGTGGATCCTCGCGCGATCTTTGACGTCTCCATGCGTATGCTCATGCACATCACCAATAGTTTCCAGCGCGAGTGGAGCCCTGAGATCGACAGCCCTATGACCCGTGCGCTGAAGGATCGCATCATCAACCGCGAGCAGGAGAAGCTCGACGGCTATGTGAGCATGGGCGCCCTGCTGGGCGAGCCCGTGATCCTGTTCCTCGAGAGCGAGAACAGCACCACGGACGTGATGAATGGCGACTTCCGCTGGGACATCGCCGTCACCCCGACCCCGCCCATCAAGTCTGCGAGCGTCTACGTCGCCTACACCGACGCGGGCTTCTCTGTCTACTACGAAGGAGGTGACGAGTAATGGCAAACCTGTGGCTCGACCTGAAGGGCCCCATCCTCGCCGACACCGTCTACATCGGCGGCACTCTCGTCGCCAAAGACGTGACCATCGCGCTGCCGGCTGTCACTCCCGTGACCGCTGACTTCAAGGCTATGGGAACCTACACCGCCCCCATCCTCGGCCAGATCGAGGCTATGGAGGCATCCATCACCAAGATCGGCATCGACCTCGGCCTGCGGAACATGATGAAGCTCGAGAGCAAGACCATCGAGATCCGCTGGGCTCAGGACGTCAAGCAGGCCGACGGCTCCACCAAGACCGAAGGCTGCAAGGCGTTCCTCCGCTGCGTCTCTAAGGGCATCCCGGGCCTCTCCGTGGATCCCGGCAACACCAGCGAGAACGAGGCCACGTTTGCCGTGAGCCGCTACCAGCTCTACGTCGGCGGCGCTGAATACTGGCTGATCGACCAGCTCAACACGATCCTGCGCGTCGGCGGCGTCGACTACGCCAAGGACATCCGCAGCCTGCTGTAACCTGAAGGGCGCCGCGCCTATGCGGCGCCCTCTGTTTATCGAAAGGAGACGCACCCAATGAAGAACACCATCAAGCTCGACAACCCTGTGCAGATCAACGGCAAGAGCTACAACGAGCTGACCTATGACATCAGCGAGATCACCGCACAGGCGTTTGCTGAAGCTGACGCCAGAAAGCTGAGCGCCAGCGGCTCCAAGAATGGCAACGCAGCCGGCGCGGCCGAGCTGGACTACGGCCTGCACCTCTACCTCGGCTTCGCTGCCATCATCGCGGTCAACCCTGAGATCGACATCTCCGACCTCGAGCGCGTCCGCGGCTACGACGTTATGAAGATTATGAGGATCGGCCGGGATTTTATTTCCGGGAAGTCGGAGGAACCCTACACCCCCGACAGCTCCGACGCGCAATCCGAGACTACGCCCGAGCCTTCCACACGTCGACGCGAGACCTCGGAGAGCGAAGGCTGACCGACTTCCTGACCGAATACGGGGAGGCCGTCGAGGAGGCCAAGCGGCTCCAAGCGAGCCGGCCGACTCGTGCGGCCAGCTTTAAGAAACCACACATCAGAAGGAGGTGACGCACATGGCAAACGGAAAAACGATGCATGCGGTCGTCAATCTGGCCGGCAGCATCGACCCATCACTCGGCAAAGCCATCGAACAGGCTCAGAAGAAAATCAGCGGCCTGAACGTGAAGGCGCTGGCCGTTGGTGCAGCCGTGGGCGGCATCGCTGTGGCGACAGGCAAGGCAGTCGTCGAGGCTGGAAAGTACATGAAGGATCTCGGCGCGTCCTTCGATGACGCTGCTGATGCTATCCGCATCGGAACCGGCGCCACCGGCGACGCGCTGGATGGGCTTTTGGATGACTTCGACGCCGTCTATAAGAGCGTCCCGACCACAATGGAGGACGCCAGCAAGGCGATCGCAGACTACAACACCCGCCTCGGCCTCACCGGCCCGCAACTTCAGGAGATCTCCAAGCAGGCCATCCAAGTGAGCGATATGCTCGGGGACGACCTCGGCAGCGTGATCGAGGAGTCGAGCCAAGCCTTCCAGCAGTGGAACATCGACGCCGACGACATGGGCGGCGCTATGGACTACATCTTTAAGGTTAGCCAGAGCACAGGCATGGGCTTCACGGATCTGATGGCAGATATGCAGAAGTTCGGCCCGCAGCTTCAGGAGATGGGCTACTCCTTCGAGACGGCGAGTGCCCTGATGGGCCAGCTCGACAAGGCCGGCGTAAACACCGACGAAGTGCTCGGCGCTATGAAAAAGAGCGTCGCCACACTCGCCAAGGAGGGCATCAGCGCCAGCGACGGGCTCGCCATGTACTACGAAAAGATCAAAAACGCCGGGACGGCCGCAGAGGCCGCCAGCATCGCGTCGGAGATCTTCGGCACAAGGGCAGGCTCCACGATGGCCGCAGCAATCCGAGACGGCTCTCTGGCCGTCGCAGACCTGACGGCTGAGCTGCAAGAAAACGGCGAGACAATCGCCGGCGCAGCTGATGACACCTACGACTTCGCCGAGCGGCTTCAGGTTATGAAGCAGGGGCTCGAAGTGGCCCTCAAGCCTATGGCGAACACTGTGTTCGACGGGCTCAACAAGTTCATGCCGACCCTGCAAAAACTGATGGAGCAGATCACTCCGGCCATCTCCAAGGCGGTCGAAGCTGCGGCCCCGTTTGTCGACGAGTTCCTGACCGGCGCGGCCGACGCCCTCGAGGACGTTCTGCCCCTGATCTCTCAGCTCGCGGCCGACCTTCTGCCCGTTCTGACGCAGCTAATGAGCACTCTGCTCCCGCCGCTTCTCAGCCTCGTGCAGACGCTCCTCCCGCCACTCATGCAGATTGTTTCCGCGATCCTGCCGCCTATTGCCAGCCTGCTCGCCACCGTGCTCCCTATTATCACGCAGATCGTCAGCGCCGTGCTGCCTGTGCTGGTGAGCATCATCTCGAGCCTGCTGCCGGTCATCACCCCGCTGCTGTCTATTCTGGAGCCCATCGCCAGCGTTCTCGGCACGATCGTCGGCTGGGTATCGAAGATTGTCAGCTTCGGCTCCGGCGTCATCTCCAAGATCGCCGGCCTGTTCGGAGGTGGGGGCGGCGGCAGCGCGTCCGTCTCTGGCTATGCGACCGGCGGCTTCACGAGAGGCCCGTCCATCGCTGGCGAGGATCCGCACTACCCGACCGAGGCCGTCATCAGCTTCAACCCTGCATACCGCTCGCAAAACCTGTCCTACTGGGCCGAGGCGGGCCGGATGCTCGGAGCATCTGACGGCGAAAGCGACTACGAGCTGCTCAGCGGCGGCTCCGGCACCGCTGTGGTCTACGACCTGAGCGGGCTGTCCTTCTCCCCGCAGATCAAGATCGAGGGCGACACCGACGAGGACGCCCTGATCCGAAAGCTCCGCGACCTCGAGCCGGAGTTCATCGACTTCATCCTCGAGGCACTCAGCAGAAGGGAGGGCGGCGCCTATGTCACAGCAGACAGTCGGCTTTATTGATTATGTGGCGCAGGGCGGCGACACCTTCGACAGCATCGCGCTCGTCGCCTACAACGAGGAGCGCATGGCAAGCACCATCATCACAGCCAACCCCGACCTCAGCGACGTGCTGATCTTCGAGGGCGGCGAGGCTGTGCGGATCCCGATCGTCGAGACCGTGGAGACGCCGGAGACCCTGCCGCCGTGGAGGAGGTGACGCCGTGAAGATCCTATACGAAGGCGTCGACATCTACCCGGACATCAGCGTCCACCGCTGCTATCACGATATGTACGCCGAAAAGCAGAGCGACGAGCTGCTGCTCAAACTCAACGACACCCGTGAGCTGTGGGACTCGTGGAACCCAAAGAAGGGCGACACCATCGCCATCGAGGACGGCGCTGCCAAGACGGGCGAAATGTTCGTCGAGAGCGTCGTCCCCGAGTCCGGCATCATCACCCTGCGGGCCTATTCCATCTCGCAGTCTGCGAAGGATAAGCGGAGCAAATCGTGGGAAAAGGTCAAGTTCCTGCAACTGGCTCAGGAGATCGCCGGCCGCCACAGCCTGACGCTCGAGACCTACGGGATCACCGACCAGACCTACGACTACGTCGAGCAGAACAACCTCGCAGACTTCGCATTTTTCCAAAACCGCTGCACCCTCGAGGGCGCGGCGTTTCTGGTGTATGACGGCAAGCTGGTCGTCTACGACGAGGCGTACATGGAAAGCCAGCAGCCAGTCGACACCATCACCATCACCCCGGCCAATGACTTCGAGTACCGCGACGAGGGCACCAACGCCTACGGCTCGGCCGAAGCCGTCAACGGCGGCCTGACCGGCACCTTCGCAGCCCCGAACGGCGGCGACAAGGTGCTGCGCCGGATCCTGCCATTCCGCATGACCGACCAGAGCGAGGCCGACCGCTTCGCCAAGGGCCTCCTCCGGGACGCCAACAAAAACGCGACCGTCGGCACCCTCTGGACGGGCTCGCTGCTGCGAGACTATGCGGCGGGATCTGTGGTCACGCTGGCGACCGAGGGCGTTAAGTCGTGGGACGGCACAGCCTTCATCAGCCGGATCCGGCACGACTACGTCAAGACGCGGAGCAAGCTATACCTCCGCAAGCCACTGGAGGGATATTGATGAACAGCAACAACCAAATGATCCAGAAGGGCAAGATCTCCAGCGTGGAGGGAAAGGCCGACAGGAACGGCGACAAAACCACGGCCAGAGTGCTCCCGAGCACAGCCGACAGCATGGTCACGCGACCGCTGACGATCCCGTGGTATCTGCGCGGGGAAATGGGAAACCTGACCCCCGGCACAGAAGTCGCCTACGCCATGTTCGAGGACGGCACCGGCATCATCCTCTCCCGCATGGACGGAGAGTGGGACGGCATCGTCCCGGGTGACATCACCGTCAAGAAGGGCGCACTCACGATGCAGGACAAGGGCATCAGCGTCCCGTCGGCAGACGTGACCGCCACGGGCATCAGCCTGACCGGCCACACCCACACCGACAGCATGGGAGGCGGCACTTCTGGCCCACAGTAAGGAGGGATAGACATGGCCGTCATGGCATCATGGAACGGCAAGACGTGGGGCGTCTCCAGCCAGAGGATCGCCGCCCTGAATGGCGTCTCTCACAGCGTCGAGCTCGACACGGAAAACAGCGACGACAAAGCCGGATCCCCGGCGACCAAGACCAAGGCGCTCAAGCTGCAAAGCATGAGCTTCGACTTCGATCTGGCCGCCGCGGTCGGCTGCGACGTGCGCAGCGAGTACGAGTCGTGGACGGCGCTGGTCGGGCAGTATGCCCCCTTCTATCTGGCCGGCCGGCGCTTCGGCCCGGCCAACCTTCAGCTCACGGGCGTGAGCCTATCAGACACCAAGCTGGACAACCTCGGCAGGATCCTGACCGGCAAGATCACGATCAAGCTGACCGAGTACGCCGAGGAGGCCAGCAGCAAAAAGGCCAGTTCTGGAAAATCCGGCAACAGCGGCAAGAGCGGCAGCAGCTCCAAGTCGGCGGCAGGCATCGCCACCTACAAGGAGCTCGGCATAAGCTCCTCGGCTGTGAACGTCGGAGCCTCCAGCAGCGCCAAAGCATCCAAAAAGCCAACCAATGCGCAGCTCAAGTAAAGCGAGGTGATCCCAATGAAAGCATCTGGCAACGGAGCGCCCGAGATCTGCGTGCAGAACCTCCTCAAGACCATCCGCGGGGAGGTGCCCTACGAGCGCATCAAGGGGATCGACCGCACGCTGATCGACAAGCCGAGCGAAACCGCTGCGACCGATCTGGCCGCCGACGTGGAGTTCCTCGTGGAAACCTACGAGCCCCGCGTGCAGCTCAGTGACTCCGACCTGAAGGCTCTGACCGCTCAGGCCGGCGACTTCGAGCTGCGGGCCAGCATCGACAACATCACATGAAGGAGGTGAACAGCGTGAGCGACGCGACAAACACCTACGGCGAGGACATCAAACTCACCACGACAGACGCGAGCACCCTATACAAGACCATCATCACCGAGCTCGAAAAGGGCGCCGGCGAGCCGCTCTACCCGGGCGACGAGCGCCGGATCTTCGGCGAGGCTCTCGTGCCCGTGTTCGTTGCCCTCTACAACAGCCTCAACGACGTCGGCCGGCAGACGCTCCTCCGCTATGCGAGGGGCGAGGTACTGGACGCCATCGGCGAGCGACAGGACGTGAAACGACTGGAAGGCACACCGGCCAAGACGACCATGCGCTTCTCTGTCTCCACGCCGCAGGAGAAAAACATCATCATTCCGAAGTGGACGAAGGTGACGCCGGACAGCGAAAACTATTTTGCAACCGACGAGATCGCTGTGCTGCAAGCTGGCGCCTACTCTGTGGAGGTGCCGACCTCGGCCGTGAGCAACGGCACGAAGTTCAACGGCTACGCAGCCGGCACGATCACCACCCTTGTCGACCTGATCCCCTACATCGAGTCCGTCACCAATCTGACCGAAACGGCCGGAGGCGATGACGGCGAGCCCTACACCACCGAGGGCGACAACCGCCTCCGCGAGCGGATCCGTCTGGCGCCCGCCAAGAGATCCACCGCGGGCCCTGAACAGGCTTACATCTACTGGGTAATGACGGCCGACAGCTCCATCGTGGACGCAAAGGCCGTCAGCGAGAAGGAAACCGTCAGCGAGACCCTCACGGTCTACGACGGCAAAGCCTTCAAGGGCGGCGGCACACTTCTGACCGACAGCCTCGTCGTGAAGGCCCACGGGCAAAGCACGGCGGCGGCCAAGGACACGGACTACACCGTCGACTACACCGACGGCCTGCTGACCATCACGCTCAAGGGCAGCCTCTCGGCCGCCGAGAGCATCGACATCATCATCACCCGCACGCTGGAGGGCTGCGTCAAGATCGTGCCCCTGCTGGAAGGCGGCGGGATCCCCGACGCTGCCATGCTGGCGAAGGTGCTGGACGTGGTCAACGCCAAGGACATCCGGCCGCTCACTGACAAGGTGAGTGCCGTGCCCCCGGAGGTCGAGACCTACGACATCGAGATCGTGTACTACACCACGCCGGAGAGTGAGGCCGAGGTGATCGCCAACGTCGAAGGCACCGGCGGCGCGATCGACCGCTACAACGAGTGGCAAGTCGCAGCCCTCGGCCGGGACATCAACCCCGACCAGCTCCGCAAGCGGATCCTCTCGCCTTCGTGGGGCGAGAACCTGACCGGCGCCTTCCGCGTGGACGTCGTCAAGCCGACCTACAAGGCCCTCGACGACACGCAAGTCGCCAAATTCAGCGGCCACCTGACTGTCAGCCACAAGGTCGAGAGCGAGGTGGTGTAAATGCGGCTCAATGAGACCGAGATGGTCAAACTGCTGCCTGCGTGGATGCAGGAGGACGGCAGCGACAAGGGCATCGCCACCGGCTGCGACATTATCAGCCGCGACGCCTATGCACGCCTGAAGCTCCTGAGCAGGTGGGACAAGATCGACCAGCTCAGCGACGCAGAGCTCGACGAAATGGCGTGGGAGCTGAACATCCAGTGGTATGACAGCACCGCGCCCATCGCAGCCAAGCGGGCCGTCATCCGCAACAGCGACCGTGTCTACGCGAAACTCGGCACCCCCTACGCCGTAGAGCAGATCGTGGCCGACTACTTCGGCACCGGCGAGGTCAGGGAGTGGTATCAGTACGGCGGGCAGCCGCATCACTTCAAGGTGCTGAGCGACAACCCGAGCCTCGTCAACAGCAACCTCGACCTGTTCCTGAAGCTGCTGCGGACGGTCAAGCGCCGCAGCTCGTGGCTCGACGCAATCCTGATCTGCCTGACCGGCGAAATGTTCTTTTATTCCGGCATGGCCGTCAGGGATCACACCCAAGAGGTGCACGTCATGGGCAGCGACGAGATCCACATCTACCACGCGGCCGTCGTCCACGACAACAACCGCGAGACCGTCAGCATCGGCACCGACACGGCGGTCATCTCAGACTAAGGAAAGGAGATAGACATGGCTGCATTTATCAACAACGACATCACCACCGCTGGCCTGATCGTTCTGGCGAAGGGCGTGGCCGGCCAGAAGATCAACTACACCAAGATCGTCCTCGGCGATGGCTACCTCGAGGAGGGCCAGACGCCCCGCACCCTCACCGGCGTGGTCAGCCCGAAGGCGACCGTCGACATCACGAAGCTGAAGATCAACGGCGACGGCACCGTGGCCGTCGGCGGCATCTTCACCAACGGCGACGAGACCGAGGGCTTCTACTACCGCGAGCTCGGCCTTTATGCCGAAGATCCCGATCCCGAGGTCGGCGAGGTGCTGTACTGCTACGGCAACTGCGGCGATCTGGCCGAGTGGATCCCGCCCTCCGGCGGCGCCACCATCGTCGAGAAAACCATCGACATCGTCACCGCGATCGGCACGGCCACCAATGTGACCGCCTACATCCCCGCCGACGCCTACGCCACCAAAGAGGACTACGAGACCTACAAAGCCATCGCCCTCGGCGCGCAGGCTACGGCCGAGGAGGCTCTGGCGCTCGCCCGGCAGGCCATCGCAATCGCGCAGGCTGCCGAGGCATCGGTCAACGACCTGAGCAACGCGGTCGGCCAGAACACCAGCAAGATCGCAACGCTGTGGGACGCCGTTTTCAGCGAGATCACGACCAACCCCTTCCAGATCACGTTTGCAGACCTGACGGGCATCACCCTGACGGCCGGCATCTGGAACAGCGGACTCCAGCGCCTCGAGTGCTAAACTACCGGCCAAAGGCCAGAAAGGAGGCCGCCCATGTATAGAGGCACCACACCAACCATCACCATCAACTGTGACATCGACGTCAGCGAGTTCGTGACCATGTGGGTAACATTCCGCACGCAGCAGCTCGCCACCTATGCCCCGCCGAAGCAGGTGGAAGTCACCAAGCACCTCGGGGACGAGGGCGTCGACGCGACCGGCAAGGTCGTCACCGTCAGCCTGACGCAAGCCGACACGCTGCTGCTCGGCTCTCTGTCCCCTGACGAGGATCAACAGGTGGAGGTGCAGATCCGCGGCAGGACGGAGGACGGACGCGCATTTGCGAGCAACATTATGACCGCCCCGCTCAGCCGGATCCTGAAGGACGGCGTCATCTAAGTGAGCGTCGACTTCAATGCCTCGTTCTCTGGCAGCGCGGAGACCTTCGGGGCGAAGATGACCGAGACGCCTGCCTCCATGACCGCCTCCATGAAGGAGACGGGCGGCGGCAGCGCCTCAAACTACGAAGCCCTGCGCAACAAGCCCAAGATCAACGGGCACGAGCTGATCGGCGACATGACGCCGGCGCAGCTCGGCATCACGGACGACAAGCACCACACCCACAAGCAGGCGCAGGCAGCGAAGGTGTGGACAGTCGCCCACAACCTCGGAAAGCGGCCCGCCGTCACGGTCGTCGACAGCGCCGGCACTGTGGTCATCGGGGAGGTTGACTACCTCGACGACAACACCGTGCGCCTGACCTTCTGCGCGGCCTTTTCCGGGACTGCATACTTCAACTAAGGAGGTAAAGCATGAAGTTTCTGACAAGCATCGACCTCTCTCAGAACGAGATCCAAAACGCGATCGTGCAGCCGCTCGCTACCGCACCGGCAAACCCAAAACTCGGCCAGATCTACTACAACAGCACCGACTCGCTGCTGTATCAGTATAACGGAACCGAGTGGAAACCGGTCGGCAAGGGCTACGAGCTGCCTGCTGCAACCAAGGACAAGCTCGGCGGCGTCAAGGTCGGCAGTCGTATGAGTGTGACCGCAGATGGCACCGTCTCGGCAGACAAGCAGACGGACAACAACCTGACCGACGCCATGAAGCAGAATTATGACGCCGCATACCAGCACAGTCAGGCAAGCCACGCACCGACGGACGCGCAGAAGAACGTCCAGAGCGACTGGAACGTGACAGACGCCAAGAGTGACGCCTTCATCAAGAACAAGCCGACAATCCCCTCTAAGGCCACCGACGTCGGCGCGATCCCTGCGACCGAAAAAGGCACGGCCGGCGGCGTGGCCGAGCTGGACAGCGGCGGCAAGGTGCCGGCCAACCAGCTCCCGAGCTATGTGGACGACGTCGTCGACGCCTACATCCGCACCGGCGCCACGGCCCTCGGTGCCGACTGGCTGAGTAAGACCTCCGGCGGCACCGCCCTGACGCCTGAGTCCGACAAGATCTACGTCATCCTGAGCGAAGGCGAGTACCAGAACAAGACGTACCGCTGGAGCGGGACGACCTACGCCGTCATCGGCAACGACCTCGCCATCGGCGAGACTGCGAGCACCGCCTACCGCGGCGACCGCGGCAAGACGGCATACGACCACAGCCAGAGCGCCCACGCTCCCGCCGACGCCGAGAAGAACGTCCAGAGCGACTGGAATGAGACGGACGGCAATAGTGACGCCTTCATCAAGAACAAGCCCGCGATCCCGAAGGCTGTCACCAAGACCGTCCAGACCCTCAGCGACGCGGCGAGCAAGAGCTTCACCGTCACCGGCTACATCCTCAGCGTGATCCTGATCGACAGCGTCACCAAGGAGCAGGTCATCGGCGACGTCTCTTTCGAGAACGCCACGGCCTCGGCCAACGGCAAAGTCACGGTCACGCTCGCGGCCGCGCCCTCCAACCCGATCCTCGTCGTCATCACAAGCATCGCACTGTAAGGAGGCCGGCCTATGAAACACTACGGAGCAGTCGACGACCCGAAGGACATCACGACGAAGGAGTATGTCGACGCGGCTGACAACGCTCTGAAGGTGAAGGTCGACGCCCTGTGGGACTTCGTTTGCACGGACATCACGAGCAACCCCTTCCAGATCACATTCGACGATCTGGAGGGGCTGACCGTGAGCTCCGGCATCTGGAACACAGGGCAGCGGAGGCTCGAGTGCTGATGGGAAACTGCTACAACTACACCCCGATCCCACCAGCCGAAGCCTCCTGCATCATCGCGCACCTGTTCGTCGAGCTGGCCCTGCCCTGCTCCTGCTGCAAGCGGGAGGACGGCGTCATCGTCATTCAGGGCAAAACCTACGACGGCAGCAGCGCCCGCGTCACAATCAAAGGCGAGGAGGTGAGATACTACGGCAAGCAACGGACACTCGCGGCCATACGAGCGGGCCAATGTAGGCCGCCCGCCCTTCGGCCGTGACAAACTGCCCGAGATGCAGGTCATCACGGACGCCAAGGAGCTCGAGAAACACACCTACATCAAGACCAGAAACCCGGCCGTTTTCCCGAAGAAGGAGCGGCTCGGTCTGGCACAGAGGATGATGAACGAGGCCAGCGACCTCGTCGCCGATCTGATGGAGGCCAACGATCTGCTCCTGACAGATCCCGAGGAGCGTGAGCTCAGGTATCGCGCACAGCGGTCGGCGCTTCGCAACTGCCGAAAGCTGATCCACCACATCGAGCTCGCGCATGAGATCCTCAGCGGCTTCAGCGATGACGCCTTTGCATACTGGGCGAAGATGGCGGCCGGCGTAAAGAACCAGACCGCCAAATGGTACAAAACCGATAAAGAAAGGGCCGCCAAACTGGACGCGCAGAAGCGTCACCAGTGAGGCGGCCCTCGGGGTATGCCTTGTTTTTTCGTGCCGGCTCGGCCAACAACGCCCGCAACGTCAACACCGATGGCACTCTGAACAGGAACAACGCCTACAACGGCAACAACGGCCTGCGCCCCGCTTCGATGGATCGCCCGACTTATTAACCGCCCGGAGACGGACGGCGAACACTGTGCCCCATCATCCAAGGAAGGCATATCCCTCCCGCAGCCGCGGCCGTCTGACCGGCCCGGTCATGGGTAAACACAAGACCGCCGATGCCCCCGGCGGCGCACGCAAAGCGTGGCCGGAGCTATACACGGCGGGGAGACTTTTCAATGGAGAATATCGTAAACAGCACCATCGCGCTCTACAAAGCATACCGCAAAACCCGCTGCGGAAAGCGCGACAACCCGACCGCCATGCGCTACCGCATGGAGGCCATCGAGCGCACCGTCGCCCTCTCTGAGAGGCTCCAGCGGCGCGACTATTCCTTCGGGCCCTACTACCCATTCAAGGTGTACGAGCCCAAGGAGCGGCTCGTCCTCGCCATCGACTTCGAGGGCAAAGTCGTCCAGCACTCGCTCTGCGACAACGTCCTCGAGCCGGCGTTCTCCCGGCGTTTCATCCGGGACAACTACGCCGGCCAGATCGGCAAAGGCACCCACGACGGTCTCGACCGTCTGGCTGCGGCCATGCGCCACTATTTCTTCAGCCGAAAGGCAGCAGACGAAGCAGCCCGCAAGGCTGCCGGCCTGCCGCCCCGGCCGATGAACGAGTGGGACTACGCCGACGGCTGGGTACTGAAGGGCGATTTTTCAAAGTTCTTTTACACCCTGCTCCATTCCTACTGTTACGAAACGGCCCGCCGGGCCCTGAAGTGGCTGAAGGATCCCGAGCTGATCGACTTCGCTGAGTGGCTGCTGTGGCTCATAATCGACAGCACGCCAGACCCCGGCATCCCGATCGGCAACCAGTCGAGCCAACTGCTCGCGCTGCTCTATCTGGACGCCTTCGACCACTGGCTGAGGGATGACCGCGGCCTCGTATATGGCAGGTACATGGACGACTTCTACATCATCCACAGCGACAAGCTGCTGCTCCGGCAGATACTCAAGGAGATCGAGGCGTACATCAAGCCGCTCGGCCTTCGGCTGAACGGCAAGACGCAGATCCTCCCGCTGAAGAACGGCATCGACTTCCTCGGTTTTCACACATACCTCACGCAGACCGGCAAGGTCGTGAGGAAAGTGCGAGCCAAGAGCATCGACAACATGAAGCGCAAGATCCGCAAGTTCCGCGGGCTGGTGGACTCCGGCAAGATGACACTCGACAGCGTCGTGCAATCCTACGCGAGCTGGACGGGACACATCTCACACGGCAACACCTACCACCTGCGGCAGAACATGGACGCCTATTTCTTCAGCTATTTCCCGGAGCTCAAACCATCACCGAAAGGAGACACAACTCATGGCCCAAAAACTGAGCAACCTCGCAAACAAGTCGAAGGTCAAGTTCGGCAGCCTGTACGGCAGCCCGATCGTCTGGATCGTGGCCGATAAGAACCACGCAGGCTATCCCTCCAACAGCGTCACGCTCGTGACCAACCAGATCATCAAGATGCTGTGCTTCGACGCAACAGAACCGAGTAACGGCAACAGCGACCGCCGCGGCTACGGCAACAACCGCTACATCTACTCGAACCTGCGCCAGTGGCTCAACAGCCCCGCGGCTGCCGGCCAGTGGTACACCGCACAGCACTCCGCAGACCAGACGCCGGACTCCTCCCACGTCTGGAACGGCGTCAACCCGTACAGTGGCCTCGCCGGTTTTCTGAACGCCTTCACCGCCAACGAGCGGGCGGCTCTGCTGAACACCACCATCACGGTCGGCAAGAGCTCCACAGACGGCGGCGGGACGGAGACCTGCACGGACAAGATCTTCCCCCTGTCCTGCACTGAGGTCGGCCTGAGCGGCGACCACGTCTGCGGCAGCAAGCTGGCGATCTTCAGCGACAACAACAGCCGCATCGCCACCGTGACGGCCTCCTGCGTCGCCAATTCCAACTATTCCAGCAACCCGGGCTCTGGTGCCGCGTGGTACTACTGGCTGCGGGACGCCTATGCCGGCTCGGCCCACGACGCCCGCGACGTCTACACCGGTGGCACTCTGAGCGGGGGCAACGCCTACGGCGGCCACCGCGGCCTGCGCCCCGCTTGTAATCTGTCCTCTGATCTCCTGATCTCCGACTCCGTCGACTCGGATGGATGCTATACAGTGATCTACAATCAGGCGCCCACAGCGCCGTCGTCCATCACTGTCCCGAGCGAAGTGCTCGGCGGCGAGAACCTGAGCATCTCGTGGGCGGCCTCCACCGACCCCGACGGCAACCTCTCCGGCTACGTTCTGGAGCGCAAGGTCGGGAGCGGCACATGGGCGCAGGTCTACAAAGGATCCGCGCGCACCTACACCGACACCATCACCTACGGATGGACGAGCGTGCAGTATCGCGTCAAGGCATACGACGCCGCCGGCGCGGAGAGTGCGTACACCACCAGCGCCACCCGCACCGTCACCAATAACCGACCGCCCGTCATCAGCGGCACGGACGGCGACCTCGGCAGCTTCAGCACGGCGGCCCCGTCCTACGAGTACACCGTCACCGACGCCGACGGCCATCAGGTCGACGTCGTGGAGATGCTGGACGGCGTCACGCTGCGCAGCTACACCGTGACCCTCGGCCATACCAACACGCTGACGATCGGCTCCGAGGCGTGGCTGAAGGTCGTGAACGGCAGCCACACCCTGAAGATCGTGGCGACCGACGCCAAGGACGCCAGCGTCACCCGCACGCTGACCTTCACCAAGGCCGTCACGTCCGTCGAGTTCGAGCAGACCCTCGCTATGGAGGCCGACGCCATGCCGACCAAGGCCCTCGTCAACATTCAGGGCAATTTCCCGGCCGGCTGCACGCTTCAGGTCTGGATCTGCAACAACGGCAACGACGCGAGCCCGACGTGGGAGGACATCACGCAGAAGGCCCGCACCGGCCAGAAGCACTATTTCACCAACCAGACCAAGACGGCCGCAGCATGGGGCGTCAAGGTCAAGGCCAAGCTGCTCCGCGGCTCTGCTACGGAGACCTGCTACATCCAGTCGATCGGAGGTAACTTTGCATGATTAAACACAGAGCCGACAGCATCCAAAAGCTGAACGACGAACAGGCCGCAGAGGCCAAGAAGGACAAAACCATCGCCGAGCAGGCTGACACCATCGAGCTGCTGAAGGGCTGCATCATGGAGCTGGCCGACGTGGTCTACGGCGACGGAGGGGAGGTAACAGCATGAGCAAGATCGTCGAGCTGTACGTCAGGGAGCTGACCCGCGAAGGCTCCACCATGACCATCAACGACGTCCCGAAGAAGCTGCGCAAGCAGGTCGAGGACGCCATCGCTGCCATCGAGGCAGCCGCAAACGCTGGCACCGCGAAGGAAGGGGCGAGCGAATGATCGCCCGGGCCCTCGCGTGGCTATTATTAAAAATTGCAGGAAAGGAGGAGCGCGAAATGCTGGTACGTCTGTATGCAGGCGAGATCATCATGGGCCGCATCACCGAGGACAACGTCCCCGCGAAGCTGAAGGCCCGCGTGCACAAGTATCTCGTCGACATGGGCTACTTCGACGACGTCGAGGAGTAAGCCCAACAACAAGGAGGGCCGCGTCCTGCGGCCCTCCGGCTTTTATGAGGTGACACAATGATCGAAATCAACATCGGCGCGCTCGTCGTCCTTATGGGGATCCCGACGGCCGTGACCGGCTTCTGCTTCTGGATGCTCGAGCACAGGATCCAGAAGCGCGAGAAGCAAAAGGAGGCCGAGGAGGCCAAACGACAGAAAGAGGCAGCGGCCCGAGAGCGTGCCCGTGAAGATCTCCAGATCATCACCATTCAGGGCACGTCGGCAGCCATCGCCCTCGGCGAGGCGACGGCCCGGGCCGTGCAGCGCATCCCTGACGCGCATTGTAACGGGGATATGCACGCGGCCCTCGTCTACGCTGCCAAAATCAAACACGCGCAGAAGGACTTCCTCACCAGTCAGGGGATCCACGCGATCACCTACTAAGGAGGTGAGCAGCATGGCCGCAAAGAAGCGCCGGCGCAAGCGTAAAAAGAAAATCGAGGTGAGCAAAAAGCTCGCATACTGGGCGGCCATCGTGGCAAGCCTCAGCGCGGCCACGTCCTACCTGCTCTCAGCCTTCGGGCGCGACCCGGTCAGTGAAGTGACCGGCACGATCTTCACCGCCTGCGTCGGCTATCTAATCACATACGCCGGCAAGAGCCTCGGCGAGAAAATCAGCCGAAACCGCCACAGGCTCGACGCCGACGGCAACCCGCTCCCGGATCCGTCCGGGGACACTCTCAACAATGAGGAGGCACAAGGATGAACACCATCGACATCACCCCCATCGTCAACGCAGCCATCGCCCTGATCGGCGCCGGCGTGAGCGTTTTTCTGATCCCGTGGCTCAAGAGCCAGACCACCGAGGCACAGCGCAAGGAGCTGACCGCGTGGGTAAAGATCGGCGTCGCTGCTGCTGAGCAGCTCTACAAGGGCGCCGGCCGCGGCGAGGAGAAGAAGCAGTACGTCATCGACTTCCTGAAGCAGAAGGGCTTCAAGGTCGACGAGGAAAGCGTCAGCAACGCGATCGAGGCAGCAGTCAAGCAGCTCAACACTGAGGGCCTGACTATCGAATGACGGAGAGGGGCGGGCTCCGGCCCGCCCTTTTTCTTTTTACAGCTAAGGAGGTAAAACTATGAGCAAATGCTACGCATCGGCCGTTCTTGCCATCGCTGCGGCAGAGATCGGCTACCACGAGAAAAAGAGCAACAGCCAGCTCGACAACCAGACCGCCAACGCGGGCAGCGCCAACTATACCAAGTACGCCAGAGACTTCGACGAGAAGTACCCGAAGTGGTACAACGGCAAGAAAAACGGCTTCGCATGGTGCGATATGTTCGTCGACTGGTGTATGCTGACCGCCTTCGGATATGCGGACGCGCTGCGCCTGCTCTGCCAGCCCGAGAGATCCGCGGGCGCCGGCTGCACCTACTCCCTCATGTACTACGAGAAGCAGAGCCGCTATCACGACAAGGATCCCAAGCCCGGCGACCAGATCTTTTTCAGCACCGCGCACTCCAAGAGCAACGTCAGCCACACTGGCCTCGTCGAGAAGGTGGACGGCAGCAAGGTCTACACCATCGAGGGCAACACCTCCGACCAAGTGGCCCGCCGCTCCTACTACCTGAGCGACAGCTACATCGTCGGCTATGGCCGCCCAGCCTACGACGCAGAGCCCGGGAACACCAACACGGGCAGCCAGACGCCGAGCAGCGGTACCACCAGCGAAGTGACCTACACGGTCGTCGCCGGCGACACCCTGAGCAAGATCGCGGCCAAGTACGGGACGACCTACCAGAAGCTCGCAGCATACAACGGGATCACCAACCCGAACATCATCAGAGTCGGCCAGAAGATCAAGATCCCGGGAACCGCAGCCCCCAAGAAAACCAACGCCGAGATCGCCAAGGAGGTCATCGCCGGCAAGTGGGGCAACGGCGCAGACCGCAAGAAGCGCCTCGAGGCCGCCGGCTACGACTACAACGCCATCCAGCAGGCCGTCAACGCAGCACTCGCACGCTGATCCGCAACTTCACAGCACAAAAAACCCGCCCGGAGATCCCGGGCGGGCTTTTCCTGTTTTATAGGGCCCCACACTGCTTCAATATGGCGGCGGCCATTTTGTAAACCTTCGTGCCTCTGTTCGGGCCTGCGAAGTCATAGACATCACGATCCTCCAGAGACTTCAGCAGGGCAGGATCTTCAGCAATCTCAGCCCCGCAACTGCGCAGAAACTCATACACCGAAAGACTACGCGGATCGCTGAACCTTCCACCGCTCTCCTGCCGGTAAACGGCATAAGCATACAACTCGCCCCGAGCGGCTCCGTGCATCTGGCTGACCATATACGAAAGCAGAGCCTTTTCACCGACAAAGCGCGAAAACTTCACCCCGCAGGCGTGCGCATACAACGAAAGGCCGGGATCTGGTGCAGCCTCGTCCTCGTCGGTGATCCTACTGATGATCGCGCTGACGTCCTCCTTGCATACGCCGTCGGGGAGCATGGCCTCGAGTTCGAGCGCGTAGTCCATTTGCCGATCGGTCGGCGGGATCTGCGGCTCCACCTGCACAGTCATGGGCTCAACGAGGCCATCATCCGCAGCCGCAGCTCTGGCGTCAGCCTCGGTCTGTGCCTCATATCGTTTCGTGTTTTTTCTCCCCGTGCTGGAGTTCATACCAGTAACGCAAAAACGCCCATAGTTTACAAAACCGCCGGACGGGCTCACATAGCCGCCGATCTCGGCAAGCGGGAGCTCGCCGCGCGTCCGTTGCTTCACTTCTACGGTCTGAGCGTGGATCGTGGCCGTGATCGCAGGAGCCGGCTCTGGCTCCTTTTTCTTCAGAAAGCTAAACAGCCCCATGCAGTACCTCCTCCTGATGACTTTGTATTTATTAGTGTTTAGTCATCTTTGGCATAATATTACCATGCCAAAACTGGTAAAGTCAATATTGCATAGTCATCTTTAGCGTAAAGGGAGGCGAGGGCTGCGAAGATATACAAACCAGACGGCAGGTGCAACATCTCCGGGGAGAGAGTCAAGGAGGAGCGGCTGCGGGCAAACCTGTCACAGGAACAGCTCGCCTACAAGCTCCAGATCATCGGGCTGGACGTCACGCAGAAGGTCATCAGCCGGATTGAAAACGGCAGCAGAGTCGTCGCTGACTACGAGCTGGACTATCTGGCGACCGCTCTCGGCACCACCATCAACCACCTGCTCGGGAAAGAATGAGAAAACCGCACGGCAGCGACGCCGTGCGGCTTTTTTTGTGGAAAAACGCGGGAAAATGTTGAAAATCTGCCGAATTATGCTTGACATTATAGAGCAAATGCTCTATAATATAATCACAGGCAAGGGATAGCCGAGTACAGAAAGAAAGGAGAACAAAACCGCGGAAAGGAGGCAAAGCCGTGGATGCTGAGCAGATGAAAAAACTGCTCGAGCTGCTGGAACAGGCTCTAAAGTGTGAACAGGTTGCCACCATTACGATCACAATAAAGCCGAACCAAAAGCCCAAGCAGTAAGGTCGAAGGACGGCGGGAAAAATCCCGCCCGCCGTTCCTTTTCATTATAACCACGAAACCACGGCAAAGTCAAGCGGGAGGAACAACATGGACATCTCGATCAAAGTGACCTACAAAAGCGAGGGGCTGCAAAAGCTCCGCAAGGCTGCCGGCCTGTCTCAGTCTCAGCTCGCCGATCTGGCCGGGATCAAGGTGCAGGTGCTCCAGCAGTACGAGCGCGGTGCCCGGGACATCAACGGCGCGAAGCTGCCGACGCTGCTGAAGATCTGCAACGCGCTGGAGTGCAGGCTGGCTGACATCATCACAGACGAGGAGACGCTCGAGCTCCTGAAAAAGTACGAGGAACACTGACACACAGAAGGGGCGGCCGGCGGGCCGCCCCTTTTCTTTTATCACGGAGGGGAACACAATGGGACAGCACTGGAGCCATCTGACGCCGACCAAGCGCATCCAGCTCGACGCCTTCATCCGCGCAGGAATGAAGCCGACAGACATCGCCAAGGAACTCGGTGTCCATCATACGACCATCTACCGGGAGCTGAAGCGGTGCACCTATGAGCACCTCAACAGCGACTACACCACCGAGACCAGATACAACCCCGAAGGCGCACAGGCCCGCTACGAGGCCAACCTCCGCGCCAAGGGGCCGGAGCTGAAGATCGGCAACGACTACGAGCTGGCCGACTACCTGATCGCCAAGATCCGCGACGAGAAGTACAGCCCGGAGGCTGCGATCGGTGAGGCCGAGGTCAAGGGCTGGCCCTTCAAGACCCACATCTGCGCGAGCACCGCCTACAACTACATCCGCGGCGAGATCTTCGGCGACGAGCTGACCGTCTCAATGCTCCCGCAGCACGGCAAGCGCCACCAGCCGGAGCGCCCGGTCGGATCCATGCCCCGCAAGCCCGCCGGCCGAAGCATCGAGGATCGCCCCGAGCACATCAACGACCGCAGCACCTTCGGTCACTGGGAGATGGACAGCGTCGAGAGCTGCCAAGGAGTCAGCAACACCTACATCGTGATGACCGAGCGCAAGACCCGCCGCGAGATCATCATCCCCTCGCCGGATAAGACGAGCGCCAGCGTCGTCGCCGCCCTCGATACCCTCGAGAAGAAAGTCGGCTCCAAAGTGTTCCCGCTGATCTTCCAGTCGATCACCTGCGACAATGGCTGCGAGTTTGCCGACGCCGCCGGGATCGAACGCAGCATCACCGGCCGGGGCCCTCGCACCGAGGTCTACTACTGCCACCCGTACCGGCCGAGCGAGCGCGGATCCAACGAAAACCAGAACGGCCTCATACGCCGGCACCTTCCAAAGGGCACCGACCTGAGCACGATCTCCTACGAGGAGACCAAGCGGATCGAGGACTGGCTGAACAACTACCCCCGCAAAATGTTCGGTTATCTGTGCTCCGAGCAGCTTTTCCGGGAAGAAATCGCCCTCATTCTGGCCTCATAAAAAATATTTTTGCTTTTTTGTGCATTTACTCTTGACAAATGGCGCATTTTTAACAGTTCGTTAACATTGACTATCGCGGAGAAAAGTGCCGGATA
>ENA-OYYT01000008-OYYT01000008.1-human-gut-metagenome-genome-assembly--contig:-NODE-8-length-139331-cov-15.231533_pt1 | contig 139331 bp, 136 predicted proteins | sample MGYA00243251_ERZ653453 | MGnify/ENA primary metagenome ERZ653453 (study PRJEB26926, sample SAMN06165174) | human gut metagenome | biome: ENVO:00009003; feature: ENVO:2100002; material: ENVO:00002003...
TGTGTATAAGAGACAGGCCCCATATCCGCCGCCCTGCCGCTGGTAAAAGCCCATCCTCTGCCGCGACCTTCATCGCCGTGGCTGTGGCCGTGATCGTGCTGTTTGCCGTGCTGCGCGGCGTGTCCGGTGACATCTTTGACCGCAATGAGCCGACGCCCGACTACGACTGGAGCACTCCGGAGTACGTCGGTGAGGCGGTAGCGTCGGCGCGGGAGTATGCGGAGATGGGCGAATGCTTCACCTTGGAGGGCGGTGCCTTCGTGGTGGCCTATACCGAGCTGGACCACGAGAACCTGTCCCTGCTGGCCTATGTGGTGGAGGAGGGGGACTACCAGACCTTCCCCGACCTTATCTGGGTGGACGATGACGGCTTTGAAAACTGGTACTATCCCGAGGATGTTGTCGTTTCAGACACCGACGACAATGTGTTCATATGCACGTATGACCTGTCGCCGATGGAGGAGCTTACGGAGGAGACTTACCTGCTCTTCTCCGGCATGGATAAGGAGGTCGTCGTTCCCGTTGACCTTGCACAATGGTGATACAAAAGCCTCCCCTGTGGGGGAGGCTATTTGCTCTATATAGACAGGCCCTCCGGCGAAGCCGGGGGGCCTGTTTCTCAGAACTTATCCTTATTGAATATCCGCAGGATCTCGTCGAAGGACTTGTCCATCTCGTCCTGACCCTGCTCACCCTTCACCTCGTCCAGGGGCTGGGGCGCGCCGCTGTTCTCCGTCTGTGCGGGCTGGGTCACAGCAGCGGCATTGGCGGCCTGCTGCGCCTCGTCAAAGCCCGTGGCGATGACGGTCACGCGGATCTCATCGTCCAGCGTCTCGTCGAAGGCGGCGCCGAAGATAGTCAGCGCGTCGGGATGCACCGCCTGCTGCACCAGTGTGGCGGCCTGCTCCACCTCCTCCAGACCGATGTCCATGGAGCCGGTGACGTTGATCAGCACGCCCCGTGCACCGTTGATAGAGGTCTCCAGCAGGGGGGAGGAAATGGCCATCTTGGCGGCCTCCTCGGCCTTGCCCTTGCCGGCCGCGCGGCCCACGCCCATGTGGGCCAGACCTGCGTCCTTCATAATGGCGGTCACGTCCGCGAAGTCCAGGTTGATGAACCCGGTGTCGCGGATCAGGTCAGAGATGGACTGCACCGCCTGGCGCAGCACGTCGTCCGCGATCTCAAAGGCGTTGGCAAAGGTGATCTTCTGGTCGGTGGCGTATTTCAGACGCTCGTTGGGAATGATGACCAGCGAGTCCACCTTGCTCCGCAGCTCCTCAATGCCCTGTTCCGCCTGGGTCATGCGGCGGCGTCCCTCAAAGCCGAAGGGCTTGGTCACCACGCCCACGGTCAGAATGCCCGCCTCCCGGGCGATCTCAGCCACCACGGGTGCCGCGCCGGTGCCGGTGCCGCCGCCCATGCCGGCGGTGATGAACACCATGTCGGTGTTTTCCAGCGCCTTGGCCATCTGGTTGCGGCTCTCCTCCGCGGCCTTGCGGCCCACATCCGGGTTGGAACCCGCACCCTTACCGCCGGTCAGCTTCTCGCCGATCTGAATTTTATAGGTAGCGCTGGAGGCATTCAGCGCCTGCTTGTCTGTGTTGACTGCGACAAAATCAACGCCCTGCGCGCCACTGCGTACCATGCGGTTGACCACGTTGTTTCCGCCGCCGCCTACGCCCACGACCTTGATGCTGACAACGTTCTCCGGGCCGGTTTCCAATCCAAAAGCCATGTCTGCTCCTCCTGCCATAATTTGTATGAAAATGACGGATTATCTCCTGGTAAATGCTATATCTTGTATTGTATTACGAATTGGCGCAAGCGTCAAGTGTAAGCACTTAATTTACCGAAAAAGTTTTGTGCCGGGAGCATGAAGCACCTACGCAGCGTCCCCGATGCGGTGCGGTACGCGCGGCATCACTCCGGAATGAACCGTGCCTTCCCCTCCTGCATCATATTGATAACGCCCTTTTCGTTGACCTCCAGCTTCTCCACCACGGCCATCAGATAGTCCAGCTTGTAGCCGTAGTCGGCCTCCCGGGGCAGCTGCACGTCGAACCGTCCCAGATACCGCAGCGTCAGCTGTGCCGGGTCGCTCATATCCAGCAGCGATACGTCCGCCGTCATGCCGCGCTGGTCCAGCGCCTGCATGAGCGTCAGCAGCTGCTCCAGTGTCAGCTCCTGTCCCTCCGCCGCCTTTGCCGGCTGACCCACCGCCGGGTCTGTCAGCGTCAGGCCCTTTATCTGCATCCGCTGCTTCGCGGCAGCGGGCGTTACCTCGTCCACGATGTTCCCCGTGTCGCACAGCAGGTACGCTTTCCCGTCCTGCACGATAGCCGCCGGGTCCGCGCACTCCGTCACGATGATGGAAAGCCCGTCCGGCAGCGACCGCCGGAACTGCACCGTCTCGATATACGGCAGCGCCTTGCGGATGCGCTCCGCCGCGCTGTACTTGTTCATCAGGAACATATTGTCCCCCTCGCTGACGCCCGCCGCGTCGATGATCTCCTGCCGGGTATAGCGGTCATTGCCGCTGACCTCGATGCTGCGTATACGGAAAAACAGCGTCAGAGCCAGAGAGATGGCGGTGCAGATCAGCACAAAAGCCAGCAGCTTGTAGAGGAAGCTCAGGCTTCCTCTCCGCCGCTTATGGTTGTACCGTCTGCGCCTTGCCATCGTCCGTGCTCCTCCGCTGTTTCTGCTGTCTCGTCTATTGCTCTGTGATCCGGGCGCCCAGCGCCCGCAGGTCCCCGGCCAGGTCCGCGTAGCCCCGCTGGATGTGGCCGATGCCCTGCACCGTGGTCACGCCCTCGGCGGCCAGCCCGGCCACCGCCAGCGCCGCCCCACCCCGCAGGTCGGTGGCCACGACCTCCGTGCCGCGCAGCCGTTCCGTGCCGCACACCACTGCCACCCGTCCCTCGGTCCGGATGTCCGCGCCCATGCGCGCCAGCTCCGGCACGTGCCGGTACCGGCTCTGAAAGATATTCTCCACAAACACCGTGGTGCCCTGTGCCCGCAGCAGCGCCGCCATCAGTATGGCCTGACAGTCGGTGGGGAACCCCGGATACGGCGCCGTCCGCACCGGCGGCACGGCCCGCAGCGGCCCTGTCCGCACCAACTGTATGTACCCCTCGCCGCAGCGGACGCCGCAGCCCGCCTGGTCCAGTACCGTGGTCACCGCAGCCAGGTGCCGGTGCTCCGTGTTCCGCAGCGTGACCTCTCCGCCGGCGGCTGCCGCCGCGCACAGATAGGTGGCCGCCACGATCCGGTCCGGTATCACCCGGTGCACGCACCCGTGCAGCGGGCGCTTCGGCGACACCGTGATGACCGAGCCGCCCGCGCCCCGCACATCCGCGCCCATGGCGCACAAAAAGTCCTGTAAGTCCGCGATCTCCGGTTCCCGTGCCGCATTGCAGATCACCGTCTCGCCCTCCGCGCCGCAGGCCGCCAGCATGGCGTTCTCCGTGGCGCCCACGCTGGGCGTGGCCAGCACGATCTGGCAGCCGGTCAGCCTCCGTGCCCGACACCGCAGGGTCCCGCCCGCGTCGTCGATATCCGCCCCCAGCGCCCGCAGGGCCGCCAGGTGCAGGTCGATGGGCCGCGGCCCCAGCTCGCACCCGCCGGGATAGCTCAACTCCGCCCAGCCGCACCGCGCCAGTATCGCCCCCAGAAAGATCACGGACGACCGCATCCGCCGCATCAGCGTCTGGGGTATGTCGCACCGCGTCAGTGTGGTGCTGTCCACCAGCAGGTCGTCTCCGTCCCACTGCACGGCGCAGCCTAAGTACCGCAGGATATCTGCCGCCGAGTCCACATCGCTCAGGTGCGGACAGCCCTCAATGCGGCATACGTCTCCGCTGAGCAGCGTGGCGGCCAGAATGGGCAGTACGCTGTTTTTCGCGCCCTGCACCGCCACCTCGCCCCGCAGCGGCGTGCCGCCCTCTATGGTGATATACCTCATGTGCCCTCCCTTTCCCGTCCATCCAACAGCTATGCCATTGTATGAACGGACAGGGGAGAGGGGTGACTCCCTTACTTCCGCACCAGCGCCATGACCGTGTCGTAGATACGCGCCGTGGCGTCGGGGATACCCAGCTCCTTCATGGCCCGGGCCATGGAGGTACGCTTTTCGTTATCGGAGAGGATGGCCTCCACGGCCTTGTACAGCCCGCCGCCGGTGCTCTCCGGCTCGGTGATGACCACCGCGCCGCCGTGCTTTTCCAGCAGCCGCGCGTTCTTCTCCTGATGGTTGTTGGTGACGTAGGGTGATGGCACCATCACCGTGGGCTTGCCCAGCGCCGTCAGCTCACTGATGGTGGAGGCCCCAGCGCGGCACAGCACCACGTCCGCCGCCGCCATCACCACATCCATGTCATAGATATACTGCCGCACGTCCAGCCGGTCGGACTTGGGCAGTCCCAGCTCCCGCAGCTTCTGCTCCATGGCCTCCCAGCCGCCCTTGCCCACCGCGTGGATATGGCGGAAAGGATAGCCCTCTGCGTCCTCCCGGCGGAAGAAGTCCACCATGCACTCGTTCATGTGGCTGGCGCCCAGGCTTCCCCAAAAGGATACCACAAGGGGAGCCTCGTCGTCAAAGCCCAGCTTTTTCCGGGCCTCTTCCCGGCTCAGCCGGAAGAAATCCCCCCGCACCGGCGTGCCGGTGACGGCGATGCGCTCCGGGTGCTTGTAGTGCTGCCGGCAATCCTCAAAGCCCACCATGATGACGTCGGCGTAGCTTTCCAGCATCTTCGTGGTCAGCCCCGGCACCATGTTGCTCTCGTGCACCGCCGTGGGGAGGTGTGCCCTGGCCGCCGCCTTCACCATGGGATAGCTGGCGTAGCCGCCGGTGCCCACCACCAGGTCGGGCTTGAAATCCCGCAGGATGGCCCGTGCCTGCCGTCCGGAGGACGCCAGCACCCGCACCGTGTGCAGGTTGTGGCGTATGCCCGCCGCATTCAGCTTCCGCTGAAAGCTGCTGACCTCCACCGCGGCGTAGTCGTACCCAGCCTTGGCCACCAGCTCGCGCTCCATGCCCGTGGGCGTGCCCACGAACAGCACGGCCGTCTCCGGGGCCTTCTCCTTCATATACCCCGCCAACGCAAGGGCAGGGTTTACGTGTCCCGCGGTGCCGCCGCAGGTAAATATCACTCTCATACGGTTGCTCCTGCCAGCCGCCTTGGGCGGCTTATACCTAAAAATTCGATACGTTCTGTATTTTATCTGTCAAATATTACGATTTGTTGTCGGATTCTGTGCTTTTATCCCGCCCGTGCCGCCGGTATCTGTCGCGATACGCTCAGCACGATGCCCATCTCCACCAGCTGCAAACACAGCGCCGTGCCGCCGTAGCTGAAGAAGGGGAGGGAGATGCCCGTGGTGGGCACGAAGCCCGACACCACGGCGATGTTCAGAAATGTCTGCAAGGCCAGATGGGTCATCACACCCACCGTCAGCAGCGCGCCGAACCGGTCGCGGGCGTGGAGCGCGATCCAGAAGCCCCGCAGTATCAGCATGGAGAAGATCAGCATGATAACGCATGCGCCGATCAGTCCCAGCTCCTCGCAGATCACGGAAAAGATGAAGTCGTTGTACTGCTCCGGCAGGTACAGGAACTTCTGCCGTCCCCGGCCCAGTCCCACGCCCAGCAGGCCGCCGGAGCCGATGGTGATCAGGCTCTGCGCCAGCTGGTAGCCGTCGCCGTAGTAGTCCTCCCACGGGTTGTGCCACATCTCGATGCGCGCCGCGCCGTATCGGATGACGCCGGCCTCCGCCAGCTTGATGAACAGAAAGCCCAGCGCGCTGACGCCGCCGACGCCCACCGCCACCAGCCAGCCCTGTATGCCGCCCACGATCATCAGCACCGCGCCGGTGGCGAAGATCAGAACGGTGCCCGACAGGTGGGGCTCCAGCATCATCAGCACGCCGATGACCGCCAGCAGCGCCACGTAGGGCAGGATGCCCTGCCGCCAGGTCAGCATCTTCTCCCGTTTCTTCGAGATGGTGTCGGAGAAGTAGACGATGACCGCTAACTTGGCGATCTCAGACGGCTGGAACTGGAACACGCCCTTGATGCCCAGCCATCGGGTGGCTCTGTTGGCGGTGATGGCCAGCGGGTTGTGGGGGATAATGACCAGTATCAGCAAGAACAGCGCCAGCCCCACCAGCAGCCGTCCCGCGCCGCGCCAGCGCTGGTAGTTGATCTTGCTGACGATGAACATGGCCACAAGACCCAGCGCCGCGAAGGCGGCCTGCCGCTTGAAGTAGTAGGTGCCGTCCCCGGTGTCGTAATAGGCCCGGGGAAAGCTGGCGGAAAACAGCATGATCAGGCCGATGACCGTCAGCAGCAGCGTCAGGATCAGGAAGGGGAGATCCATCTGCCCGCGGGCGGCTTCCTTATGCCGGCGCTCCACCTGCCGCATCCGTTCCTGCTGGGCCTTCCGGGCGCGCTGTTCCTCCCGTGTCATAGTCTCCCTCCTTCCCTGTGAAAATAGTGCGAAGCCTTAGAAGCTGAAGCGCTGGCACACGGCCAGATAGGCGATGACGCAGCCGATGACACTGACGGCGGTGAACACCGCCACCACCTTGGTCTCCTTCCAGCCGCACATCTCGAAGTGATGGTGCAGCGGCGCCATCTTGAAGATGCGCTTGCCGTGGGTCAGTTTGAAATAGCCCACCTGGATAATGTCGCTCAGTGTCTCGCAGATATACACGATGCCCACCAGGATCAGCACCAGCGGCATATCATAGGCGAAGGCCAGCGCCGCCACGGCGCCGCCCAGAAACAGCGACCCCGTATCGCCCATGAACACCTTGGCCGGATAGTGGTTGTACAGCAGAAACCCCAGCAGACCGCCCACCAGTGCGCCGGAGAACAGCCCCAGCTGCTCGAAGCCGGGCCAGATCACCGCCATCACCAGGAAGAACAGACCCACCGGCACGGTCACACTGCTGCTCAGTCCATCCAGACCGTCCGTGATATTCACGGCGTTGACGGTGCCCACAATCACAAAGGCCGCGAACACCAGATACACGATCCACGGCAGCACGATGTGGGTGTTCCAGAAGGGAATATACAGGTTGGGGTTCAGCATCCCCTCGTACCGCATCAGGCACAGGAATGCCACCGCCGCCGCCAGCTGCAAAATAAACTTCTGCGGCGCGGTCAGGCCGGTGTTCTGGTGGTGCTTCACCTTCTGATAGTCGTCGATATATCCGATAACGCCGAATACCAGCGCGAACAGGTACACATACAGGTGTACGAAGCTGCCGGCCATCATCCGCTGCCAGCCCAACACGACGATGGTGAGGCCGATGCCGATGATGAACATCAGCCCGCCCATGGTGGGGGTGCCCTGCTTCGTCATGTGCCAGGAGGGCCCGATCTCCTTGATGGACTGTCCCGCCTTCAGCTTTACCAGCGCCGGTATCAGCAGCTTGCCTGCGATGGCGGTGACGATAAAGCATACCGCGACAGGCAGCACGATCTCCATAATTCCCATACTATCTTGCTCCTTCCCTCCGCGCCGCGCGGAGGTCTTTTCTTTATTTCTGCGTTTCCTTCAGGTGCTCGGCCACGATGACCCGTTCATCCATGGGATAGTGCTTGTGGTCGATCTCCTGGTAATCCTCGTGGCCCTTGCCGGCCAGTACGATCACGTCGCCCGGCTGGGCGTGGTCCATGGCGTAGTGAATGGCGGCCACCCGGTCGGGGATCACCGCATAGGGTGTGTCATAGCCCTTCAGTCCCACCAGAATGTCGTCGATAATGGCCTCCGGCTTCTCCGTCCGGGGGTTGTCGCTGGTGACGATGACAAAGTCTGCCAGCCTTGCGCCGATCTCACCCATCACGGGCCGCTTCGTCTTATCCCGGTCGCCGCCGCAGCCGAACAGCGCCACCACCCGCCCCTTGGCGAAGGACTTGGCGGATTGCAGCACCTTTTCCAGCGCGTCCGGCTTGTGGGCATAGTCGTTCAGCACGGTGTAGCCCGTTCCCGGCGTAGGGATGATCTCCATCCGGCCCTTCACGCCGTGGTTCTTCGCCAGTGCGTCGGCACACTCCGCCAGCGGCACGCCCAGGTTCCAGCAGCAGGCCATGGCGTCCAGCGTGTTGTACACGGTGAACAGCGCCGGTATGCCCACGTGGACGTGGCACCATTCCGTGTCCGCCTCCGCGTCAAAATCCACACTGCCGGGCTCCAGCGCCACGTTCTTCGCCATCAGGTCCGCCTGACCGTTCACGGAGTAGGAAAAACGCCGTGGGCAGGTGGCATCGGCCATCAGCCGTTCCGCCCACGGGTCGTCGGCGTTGTAGATGCCCACGTCGCACTGCCGCATCAGCAGCGCCTTGGCGTCGCAATAGGCCTCCATGGTCTTGTGGAAGTCCAGATGGTCCCGGCTCAGGTTGGTGTAAATGCCCACCGCGAAGGGTATGCCGTACACCCGGTCCAGCATCAGTGCGTGGGAGGACACCTCCATCACCACATGGGTGCAGCCCGCGTCGGCCATCTCCCGCAGCAGCTTCTGCAGCTCGAAGGACTCCGGCGTGGTGCGCTCGGTGTGCAGCACCCGGTCGCCGATCATATTCTGTATCGTGCCGATCAGGCCCACCTTGGCCCCGGCCTTCTGTTCCAGAATGCTCTTGATGAGGTAGGTGCTGGTGGTCTTGCCGCTGGTACCGGTGATGCCGATCATGGTCATCTCCCGTGCGGGGTGATCGAAGCGATTGCCGCCCACCACCGCCAGCGCCCGGCGGCTGTCCGCCACCCGGACGAAGGGCGCGCCGTCCTCCGGCGCGCGCTCGCACAGCACGCAGGCAGCGCCCTTCTCCCGTGCCATGGGAATATATTTATGTCCGTCCGTCTCCGCGCCGGTGACGGCGATGAACAGATCGCCCGATTCCACCAGCCGCGAGTCGTACCGCACCTCCCGGATGTCGCTATCCAGCTCGGCGTTTGTTTCCAGAATATCCAGCCCGTTCAACAGCTCACGCAGTTTCATCATCAACTCTCCTTTGCATCTGTGCATAATGGTATACACACTATTCTACCACATTTCGTCCACGGACAAAAGGGAACCGTGTGCTCTGTTGGGCGCAAAACGTGTGGCGTCAGTCCGTCACGGACGTGTCGCCCAGCTGCACGGTGATGACCGTGCCGGCCTCCACCTCCGTACCCTCGTCGATGGACTGGCTCAGTACCCGGACGGAGCTGGACTCGCTGCCTGTGGTACCGGAGAACCGTATCAGCAGCCCTGCCGCCGTGGCGGTGGTGTTGGCCTCTGAGGGCGTCTTGCCGATCAGATGCGGCACCACGCACTTGTCCGTGGACTTCTCCTCGCCGACGTACAGGATAACGCTGGACTTGCCGGGGATGATGGCGCCGCCGGCCGGCGTCTGGTCAGTGATGGTCTCGCCGTCGCCCACGATCTTATAGCTCAGCGCGCGGTCCTTCAGCTTCGCCTTGGCCTCCTCCACGCTCATGCCGATGACGTTGGGCACCGTGGTGTCCATGCCCAGCAGCTCCTCTGCGGAGTAGCTGGGCTCCACGCCCAGATAGGGCAGGATCTCCGCCATGACGGTGCTGGCGGTGGGTGCCACCATGTTGCCGCCGGAGACGTAGGTCCCCGTGGCACGGCTGGGGGTGTCCATGGTGATGAGCATAATGACCTGCGGGTCGTCCGCCGGCGCGAAGCACAGGAACGACACCACCACGTCGCCGGTCTGGCCCTTATCGGCCGTGCCGGTCTTGCCGCCGATGCGGTAGCCCGCCACCTGGCCGTTCTTGCCGGTGCCGCTGGCCACCACGTATTCCAGGCACTCCCGCACCGTGGCGGAGGTCTGCTCGCTGATGACCTGCCGCACCGGCGTGTCGTCGTGGCGATAGGTCACGTTCCCGTCGCTGTCGGCGATGCGCTCCACCAGATACGGCGTGTGCAGATACCCGCCGTTGACGCAGGCCGCCTGCGCCGCGATCAGCGCCAGGGGCGTCACGGTGAAGTTCTGGCCGAAGGCGTAGCAGGCCAGGTCCAGCTGGGTAAAGCTGCTGTCCGCGGCGAACACGCCCACGGCCTCGCCGCCCAGATCGATGCCCGTGGTGTTCATCAGCCCGAAGGACCGCATATACTCGTAGAATTTCTCGCTGCCGATCCGCAGTCCATAGTTGATGAACGCCGGGTTGCAGGAATTCCCCACCGACTGAACCAGTGTTTGCAGGCCGTGGCCGTTCTTGTTGGAGCAGTGGATGGTATAGCCGGAGATGTTGACGCTGCCGCCGCAGTTGACGGTGGTGGTCTTATCCACCACGCCCTCCTCCAGCGCCGCAGACAGGGTCAGGATCTTAAACGTGGAGCCCGGCTCGTAGGTGTCGTTCAGCGCCTTGTTGCGCCATTGCAGCAGCTGCATATCGGCCACGGTGCTCTCCCCGCGCTCGATACGCTCCTGCAGCGTCTGGTCGCTGACGGTCAGAAAGTCGTTCAGATCGTAGTTGGGATACGACGCCATAGCCAGTATGCCGCCGGTCTTGGCGTCCATCACGATGCCGCTGGCGCCGTTGGCGGCGGAGAACTTATCCACCATGCTCTCGATGCCCTTTTCCAGATAGTACTGGATGGTGGTGTCCAGCGTCAGCGTCAGGTCGCTGCCGTTCTTGGCGGCGAAATACTGCTCATAGGTATACAGCATATCGTTCTCCGCCTGATCCTTGGAGGAGATGACCAGTCCGCTCTGCCCCTCCAGCTCCTTCTCGTAATAGGCCTCCAGCCCATACAGCCCCGTGTTCTCGTCGCCCACGAAGCCGATGACCTGCGCCGCCAGCGAGCCGTAGGGATAGTACCGCTTCGTGTCCGCCACCAGGTGTACGCCCGCGATCTTGTTCTCGTCCACATACGAGCGCACCTTGGCCGCCGTGTCCTCGTCCGCCCGCAGCTGTATGACCTCATACTGGGACTTCACGTTGTCCATCCGTTTCCGGATGGCCGAGGCGTCCTTGCCCAGGATCTCCGCCAGCCCTGCCGCCAGCGACTCCTTCGTCCAGCTGACGGGATTTTCCGTGTCGTTCACCGCGTTGTCGATCTCCAGCGGGGAGAGAATGATGGTCTCCGCGCTGGAGGAGATCGCCAGAATGTTGCCGCCGGCGTCATAGATGGTGCCCCGGTTAGCCGTCACCACCGTCCGCCGTGTCTGCTGGTTCACAGCCTTGCCCTGTAATTCCTCATGCCGGGTGATCTGCAGGTCGAACAGCCGGAAAAACAGCAGCACGAACATCACGACGCCCATCAGGATCATCAGTACAAAGGATCGGGTCTGAATGATCCGGTTGGCCCGCCGTACGTTCTCGTTTTTTCGGTTGGAATTTTGGTTTTCTGCCACGATAGTGCCTCCTGTTTTGCCGTCGGACCCTGCTCCGGCGCCGCCGCGCCCTGCTGTTATAGACCAAGCAAGGAGCAAGAAGTCGCCTTCTTACTCCTCGCGCTTATACTATACTTTCCCTCAGCGGAAATATTCCAGTACATACGCCCACAGCGACTCTGCCTTTTCGGTAAAGCCGTTCAGCGCCGCCGCGCCGCCCGCGGCGTATACCTCCACGCTGTCCGCACCGGACAGGTCGATGTACTGTATCTGGCCGCTGCTGGGCTTGGACATACCCGCCGCCTCCGCCGCCGCCTTCACGGTGGCCAGATCGAAGGTGCGCTCATATTCCGTCAGCAGCGCCACGTGCTCCTCCTCCAGGGCGGAGATCTCCCGCTTGATGGAGGACACATTATCGGAAATGCCGGTCAGCTTCACATAGCACAGCATCAGCGCGATGACCATGCCCACCACCAGCACCGTTCCCAGCAGCAGAACAGGGGAGGGCCGCACCGCGGCCCGTGCCGCGCTCTGCCGCCGCTGTACCGACTGTACCTCCGGCTGCGCCGGCCGTACCTTCTTCTGGGGGAGCTTTCCGGCCTCGTCCAGCTGCTTTTCCCGCGCCAGCGCGTCCAGATCATATGCCAGGCTGCCGTAGGTGGCGCCGTGACGATAGTTGGCCATGTAAAACTCCCTCCTTTCTCCGTCGGCTCTTTTCCGCCGATACTTTGTTGCAGTCGCTTGCCATACACAAAGTATGGCTGCACGTCTGCGCCGCGTCTCGGCGAAAAATAACTCGCCGGATGTGGCTCTTTTCCGCCGATGTTTTGCTGTTATACCTTCTCCGCCACCCGCAGCTTGGCGCTGCGTGCGCGGGGGTTGTGTGCCAATTCCTCTTCGCCGGATACGATGGGCTTCCGGCTCACCAGCTTTAGCTTCGGCTTCCTGCCGCATACGCACACCGGGAACTCCGGCGGGCAGATGCAGCCGGTGGCCAGCTCCTGCAAGGTCTTCTTGATGATCCGGTCCTCCAGCGAGTGGAAGGAGATCACCGCCAGCCGCCCGCCTGTGTTCAGATGTGCCGCGGCCGCCTCCAGCATGGGCGGCAGGGCGTCCAGTTCGCCGTTGACGGCGATGCGTATGGCCTGAAAGCTCCGCTTGGCCGGGTGCTGCTTCTCCCGCAGCGCCTGTGGCGGCATAGCGGACTTGATGATGTCCACCAACTCCAGCGTCGTCTCGATAGGCTGCTGCTCCCGGTGCTGTACGATCCGCTTGGCGATGGCCGGCGCGTAGCGCTCCTCGCCGTACTCAAACAGGATGCGCCGCAGCTCCTCATAGCTCCAGCTGTTCACCACCTCCCGGGCGGTGAGATACGCCGTCCGGTCCATCCGCATATCCAGCGGCGCGTCGTGCATATAGCTGAAGCCCCGTTCCGCGTCATCCAGCTGTGGGGAGGAGACGCCCAGGTCGAACAGCATACCGTCCGCCCCGTCTATGTGCAAGTCGGCGAGAATATCGCCGATGCGGTCAAAATTGCTGTGGACCAGCGTCACCCGGTCCCCGTAGTTCGCCAGACGCTCCTGCGCGGCGGCAATAGCCGTCTCATCCCGGTCGATGCCGATGAGCCGTCCGGTGGTCAGCCGTTTTACGATCTCCAGCGAGTGACCCGCCCGGCCCAGCGTGCCGTCCACATAGATGCCGTCGGGCTTGATGGCCAGCGCGTCCAGGCACTCGTGCAGCAGCACCGGCACATGGCCGTAGTCCTTCTCCTGCGTCACGGTGCTCACAGGCCCATCTCCGCCATGGCGCTCTCCAGCTCGCCGGAGGCGAAGGCGTCGTTCTCCACGGCGGCCCAGCGCTCAGCGTCCCAGATCTCCGCCCGGTCAAAGCTGCCGATGACCACGACCTCCCTGGTCAGCCCCGCATACTCCCGCAGCTTGGCGGGGATGAGGATGCGCCCCTGGCCGTCCGGCTCGCAGTCCGCCGCGTAGGCGAACAGCGCCCGCAGCTTTTTCACCTCGTTGTAGGACAGGGCTTTCAGCTTGTCCATAAACGCCGCCCAGCTCTCGTCGGAGTACACCGACAGGCAGCGGTCCTGCCCCACGGTGATGTGGAACGTCTGGCCCAGCTCCTTCCGCAGCGCGGCGGGAATAAAGAGGCGCCCCTTGGCGTCGATCGTGTGTGCATACTGACCGGTCATGGGTCCGCCTCCTTCCGAAAAAAATAGTCCCCGGTGGAAAACCGTGGGAATATCCCCCACAAATATGGATATTACCCCCACAATTCACCACTAACGAGGTTAGTATACATAATCCCTGGCAAAATTGCAAGGGAAAATTATGTCTACCGCCACGGCAAAAGCCGGATATTCCGCCGGTTTTCTACCAGATTTTACCACTTTTTGAAACGTCTGTTCGATGAACATAAGCGGAAAACTCCGGCGGGCACAAGATTTTGTGCCCGCCGGAGCCTGTTAACACAAGATGAGGATTTCTTGTGGAAATCGCAGAAAAATTTACGTGGATTTTATAGATTTTCCACAAAGTCTATAACTGCCGCCGGTCGGGACCGGCCTCGCTTTCCGTCCGAAAAGACGGACCGCCGCAGGCTCTGCCTGCGGCGGTCAACGTAAATACTGTGTGGGGGAGGGGAGCGCTCAGCGCTGGCCCTCGCTCTTTTCAGCGGCGGACTCGTTCAGCTGCTGGCGCTGGGCCTGCATCTGCTCCTTGCTGGCGGCCCGGAACCGCGCCCGGGACTCCTGCACCTCTGTCAGCGCGGCCTGGATGGCCTCCTCGGTGCGGCGCAGCGCGTCCTCGGTGTAGGTGTTGGCCACGTGATACAGCTCCTTGCTGCGGTCCTCGGCCCGGCGGATGATCTCGCTGCTCTTCTGGCGTGCCAGCTGCAGTGTCTCGCTCTCGGACACGATGGTGCGGGCATCCAGCTCCGCCTGGCGCAGTACCTCCTGCGCCTCCTTCTTGGCCCCGGCCACATATTCGCTGCGGGCGGCGATCAGCTCCTGGGCCTTTTTCAGCTCCAGAGGCAGCTTGGCCCGGATCTCATCCAGCAGATCCAGCGCCTCGTCCCGGACGATGATACATTTGTCAGAGCTGAAGGCCACGCTTTTTGCCTCGTCGATCATGCCGTAGAGCATATCCAACAGGCGCTGTACATCTTTCTCTTCCATAGTGCGGTCCGTTCCTTTCTTTTTGTCGGCGCCGGGAGGCTCAACCCCGCTGCCGCATCAATTCCTCGGCGACCGGCGCCGGTACATACTTTTCCAATGGCTGGTGGTAGCGGATCATCTCCCGCACCATGGTGGAGCTGAAGTGCTCATACGCCGCACTGGCGGGCAGCAGCACCGTCTCCAGCCCGGGACAGATACCGCCGTTGATGCGCGCCATCTGGGCCTCCAGCTCCCAGTCGGCGCAGTTCCGCACGCCCTTCACCAGAATGTGCGCGTCCTTGCTGCGGACGAAGTCCGCCAGCAGCCCGGACCAGTTCTCCACCTCCACGTTGGGGATGTCCGCCACGGACTGGCGGATCAGCTCCAGCCGGCGCTCCGGCGTGAACATAGGCTGCTGCTTCTGGCAGTTCACCATCACGCACACGCACACCTTGTCAAAGCACCGCGCCGCCCGGCGGATGATATCCAGGTGTCCCAGCGTGATGGGGTCAAAGCTGCCGGGGTAAATGGCGATATTCATTCCGTATCCTCATTTCCGCCGCGATGATACACCGTCAGCTTGATCTTGCCGTATTTGTACTCCCGATACAGGGCATAGGGCGCGGGCATCTCCGGCAGCACCGTGTCCACCGCGCTCTCTGCTATGATTATACCATGTGCACGGCAAATGTCAAACGCTGCGATATCCGTCAGCGCCTGCTGCAAGAGCCCGCTGGCGTAGGGCGGGTCCAGGAACACGATGTCGAACTTCTCCCCGCTGCGCAGATACGGCAGCGCGTCCCCCTGCCGCACCCTGGCCCTGTCCGCCAGGCGGCACAGCGCCAGATTTTCCTGTATCAGCTTCACCGCGTCCGCCCGCCGGTCGATAAACACGCACTCCGCCGCGCCCCGGCTCAGGGCCTCGATGCCCAGCTGTCCGGTACCGGCGAACAGGTCCAGCACCCGCCGTCCCTCGATGTCGAACTGTATGATGGAGAACAGGCTCTCCTTCACCTTGCCGGTGGTGGGCCGTGTCTCCAGCCCCTCCAGCTCCTTCAATACCCTGCCTCTGGCAGTTCCCGTGATCACGCGCATAGTCCGTTACCCCCTGGGGTCAAAATGTTCAAAGATGACCAGGTTCCCGGCCGCCTCGGCCTTTTCCATAGTCTCCCTGTCCCGCACGGTCCAGCTGGCCTCCTGCACCTTGTAGAAGCCCCGGCACAGCCGCAGGGACAGATTGCCCCGGTCCTCAAACCGATAGGCGATGAAGTCCGGCCGCGTCCGCACGTTCAGCAGCAGGTTCGCCAGGATCCACCGGATGCCGCCCGGCAGATGCTGCGCGTCCCCGTGGGCGGTGAAGTTCTCACTCAGCTGTCCCCGCAGGATATCCGGCTCGTTCTGCCACAGCCACATCAGGCACCGGGGGTCGAAGGACTCCACGCAGTACACGCCCTTGTACTTCTTCAGCACCCTGCTGGCCGCCGCGGCCAGCGCCTCGGCGTTGCCGCGCTCCGCCTTCAGCTCCACGATCAGCGGCGCCCGGTCCGTGAACAGCGGCAGCACCTCCTCCAGCAGGGGGATCCTCTGCTCCGTCCCCTCCAGCGGGTACTGCTCCAGCGCCTCCGCGGTCAGGTCCTCGATCTCCACGTCCGCGCCCGCTGTCCGCAGCAGGCTGGCGTCGTGGATCACGGCCAGATGGCCGTCCTTCATCAGGTGTACGTCCAGCTCCGCGCCGAAGCCGTTGGCCGCCGCCCGTTTGAACGCCGCCATGGAGTTCTCCGGAATACCCTTCTCCCTGTCATGCAGGCCCCGGTGGGCATACCGCCACTGCCGGAAATACGCCTGGTCCATCTTGCCCCGCCGGCACCGCAGGCACAGCAGATACAGCCAGAACAGCACCAGCAGTACAATAATGATAATTATGATCGCTTTCATCAGTCGTTTGTCAGCTCCTCCACCGTATTGTCAATAGCCCCGGCGTCCTCTGTGCCCGCCGCGGCAGTCTGCTTCGGCATCTCCCTGCTGTCGCCGTGCTTCACGAACAGCATGGTCACAAAGGCCAGCGCCGTGAACACCGCCGCGTAGGGGAACAGCACGTGCATTCCGAATTTGTCCATCAGCAGTCCCGACACCATGGGCGTAGCCACCTGCGCCGCCATGGACGCCGTGTAGTAAAAGCCTGTGTACTTGCCCACGTCGCCGCCGGAGGCCAGCTCCACCACCATGGGGAAGGAGTTGACGTTGATGGTGGCCCAGGCGATGCCCGCCAGGGCGAACATGGCGTTCATCAGTGCCGCGGGACTGTCCGCTGTCAGGAACCCGGCCACGCCGAAGGCCACGGTCAGCATCACTACGCCGGCCAGTATGGTCTTCTTCCGTCCGATCTTCCCGGCGATGAAGCCAACCGGCAGATAGGCCGCGATGGCCGCCGCCTGGGCGATGATCAGCGTCAGGTTGTAGTCCTTGTGCAGGATGTTGCTGGCGTATACCGAGTATTTGCTGGTCACGGCGTTGTAGCCGAAGAACCACAGCACGATGCTCAGCAATATCAGCAGCAGGCTCTTCACCTCGTCAGCGGACAGCTTCCGCCCCTCGTTGGGGTGATCGGTCTCCTCCGCGTCCTCAATGCCCGCGGCCACGGACTGCTCCTGCATCTCCCTTGCCCACTCCGGCTCCCGCACCGTCAGCATGAACACCACCAGCGCCGCGAGCATCAGCGCCGCGATGACGCCGAAGTAGCCCGTGTAGCTCATCATGCTGTTGCTCACCGATGCCGTGGCGAACACCATACCCAGCGCCAGCACGATAATGCCGCCGGCGCTGCCCATCAGGTTGATGACGGCGTTGGCTTTGGACCGCAGGGGCTTGGGTGTCACGTCCGGCATCAGCGCCACCGCCGGCGACCGGAACGTGGCCATGCTCAGCAGAATGATGAGCAGCAGCCCAACGAACACCACCAGCGCGCCGGGATTGGCCGCCGCCGCGTCCCGAGCACAGGCCTGCCGCGCCGGCACCACGTAGTTGGTGTACGCCGGATCGGTGACGGTCTTTCCCTCGTCGTTGACGGTCTGGCTGCGGATGGCGGTGAACTCCGCCTCCGTGAATTTATGCCCCAGAATAAAGCTCTCGCCGCTGGGGGACAGCAGCGTGGCGTCCTTCTGCTCGTTATAGATGACCGTCAGCGCCGCCGGGTCATCAATGGCGGACACCTTGTCCAGCCGCTTCAGCTGCGCGTTGTCCGCGAAGGACAGCGCGATCAGCGCCACCGCCGCGATCAGCGTGCCCACCACGATGAACGGCGTCCGCCGCCCCCTCGGGTGGGTGAACTTGTCAGAGATGTGTCCGAACAGCGGCAGCAGGAACAGCGCCAGCACGTTGTCCATCGCCATGATGACGCCGGACCAGGTCTGGCTCATGCCGAATTTGTTGGTCAGGATCAGCGGCACTGTGTTGTCATAGGCCTGCCAGAAGGCGCAGATCAGGAAAAAAGCAAAGCCGACCAGAATGGTGCGCTTGTAATTCAGCTTCATGGTGTCTCCTCCCACGCGCGGAATACCGCGTTGATATCGTCGTACACCCATGTGGGGCGTATGCCGTCTCTTTCAATGTCGTCCCGTGTCCCCTCGCCGGACAGCACGAAAACGCTGTCGATCCCGGCGTTCACCGCGCAGGCGATGTCCGTGTACAGCCGGTCGCCGAGCAGCACCGCCGCCTCCGGCGGGTACCCGGTCCCCTCCAGCGCCAGCTGCACCATGGCGGGCTGGGGCTTGCCGATGAACTCCGGCTCCCGTCCGGTGGCCCGGTGCAGCATCTCACATACGCTGCCGCAGTCCGGTACCGAGCCGTACCAGGTGGGGCACACCCAGTCCGGGTTCGTGGCCAGCCAGGTGACGCCCCGGTTCAGCAATATGCAGGCGTCCTCCAGCTTCTGAAACGTCAGCTCCCGGTCGAAGCCGCTGAGCAGGATCTCCGCGCCGTCCTCCCGGTCACAGGTGACGGGTATCCCCGCCGCTGCCAGCTGATCGTAAAAGGACCGGGTGCCCTGCACATAGCACCGGCGTCCCGGATACCGTCTCCGCAGCAGGTCAATGGCCGCGTCCACCGAGGTCAGGTAGTCCTCCCGCCCGGTGGCGATGCCCATGCCGTTCAGCTTTTCTATATAGCCCTCCACGCCTTTGGAGGAGTTGTTGGTCAAAAACAGATACCGTCCGCTCTTCTCCCGTATGCGGGAGAGAAAGGCCGTTACCCCGTCGAACAGCCGGTCGTCCAGATAGATGGTCCCGTCCATGTCCAGCAGAAACAGCCGCTTATCCTGTAAACGTCCCAAGGAGCGCCCTCCTTTTCAGATACATACCATAAAAGACAGAATACCACACGTTTGCCGCGATGGCAACAAAAACCCCGTCACACCACCTGAAAAATAAAGAATTTCAGATAGTTCGTCTCCTCCACGCCCCACAGGATGGGGTGGTCGGCGCACTGCTGCCGCGCCTCGATCTGCCGCAGCTGCACCCCCGCGTCCCGGGCGGCGTCCCGCAGCATCTTGATGAACAGTGCCTCCGACGCGAAGTGGCTGCACGAGCACGTGGCCAGATATCCGCCCCGGGGCAGCAGCTTCATGGCCCGGTAGTTGATCTCCTTGTACCCGGTCATGGCGTTGTGTATGGTCCTGCGGCTCTTGGTGAAGGCCGGCGGGTCCAGTATGATGAAGTCGTATTTCCGCGGCTGCTCCGCCAGCTGCGGCAGCAGGTCGAACACGTTGGCGCACACGCAGTCTATCACGCCGTCCAGCCCGTTTTTCCGCGCGTTCTCCGCCGCGCAGTCCACGGCGAACTGCGACACGTCCACGGCGGTCACGCGCTTCGCCCCGCCCTTTGCGGCGTTCAGGGCGAAGGAGCCGGTGTGGGTGAAGCAGTCCAGCACCGTCCTGCCCTTTGCCAGCTTCGCCACCGCCAGCCGGTTGTACTTCTGGTCCAGGAAGAAGCCGGTCTTCTGCCCGTTCTCAAAGTCCACCGTGTACCGTATGCCGTTCTCCGTGATGTCCTCGGCGGGGCCCTCCGGCGCGGCCTCGCCGGGCAGCGTCATCCAGCCCTTGCCCTGCGCCATGCCCTCCAGCGTCCGAAGGGCCGCGTCGTTGCGTTCGTACACGCCCCGGATGACCTGCCCGTCCTCCCGCAGGATGCGTACCAACAGCGGCAGCACCCGTTCCTTGATGCGTTCCATGCCCAGGCTCAGTACCTGGGCCACCAGCACGCGCTCGAACCGGTCCACCGTCAGCCCCGGAAAGCCGTCCGCCTCCCCGAAGATAATGCGGCAGCACCGGCTGTCCGCCTCGCCCATCACCGTTTTGCGGTAGTCCCAGGCGTAGCGCAGCCGCCGTTCCCAGAAGGCATCCCCCGCCGGGTCGTCGTTGGCGTTCCGCGTCACCAGCCGCACCCGTATTTTGGACGCGCTGTTATAGAACCCGCAGCCCAGCCAACTGCCTTTTTTCGACACCACATCCGCCAGGCCGCCGTCCTCCGGCGTGCCGCTGACCGACACCACCTCGCCCTCATAGACCCACGGGTGTCCGTCCACGATGGCGCGCTCCCCCTTGGGGGTGATGGTGACGATGGGATACGGTCTGGCAGCTTTCATGGCGGTTACTCCTTTTGTACAGGAAAATTTCTCCTAAGTATAGCACAAAGACAAGCATATTTCCATACGATGTATAAATAAAGTATCGCTGAAGTACAGACAAAGTATAGTAAAACGCACAGAACAAGTATAGGAGGAACTGCCATGCCGCGTATCTTTTTAAGTCCATCTACCCAGGAATATAACCCATATATCACCGGAAACGGCTCAGAAGAGTACTTTATGAACCAAATTGCCGACGCCATGGAGCCCTATCTTTTGGCCAACACCATCCGTTTTACCCGCAACACCCCCGACATGACCGCCGCCAGCTCCATCCGCCTGGCAAATTCTGGAAGTTACGATTTTTATTTGGCGCTTCACTCCAACGGCAGCACCGATGGTACCAAGGAGGGCGCCGTCCGCGGTGTCATCGCTTTTTATTATCCCACCAGTGCTAATGGCCGCCGCGCGGCGGATATTTTTGTGAAAAATTTGAAAGACATCTATCCGATGCCGGACAAGGTCTATGCCCGTGCCACCACCACGCTGGGCGAGGTCCGCCAGCCCTATATGCCCTCCGTACTGCTGGAGCTGGGCTACCACGACAACACCGCTGATGCCCGCTGGATCGAGGACAATATCCAGGCCATTGCCGCCAATTTGGTGCTGTCGCTGACAGAGTACTTCGGCCTGCCTTTCGTCACACCCATAACACCCTGGCAGGGCACGGTGCAGACGCCGGGCGGAGGTCCGCTGAACCTTCGTGCGGCCCCTGGCGCCCGGGCCGAGGTAGTCACACTCTTGCCCAACGGTGCAAAGCTCACTGTCTACGGTCGCTACCAGGAATGGTATACGGTGGGTTACCAAGGCCGTCTGGGTTACGCTTACGCCGATTTCATTCAGTGACCCAACAGATACGGTGCCCTGCCTGAAAAACGACAAAAGAAAAGTTTACTTTGCCCTTGACAGTTGACCATAATATGTTTAATATAGTAAAGGATCATTATCGGGGCATAGGAGCCTTTCCGCCCCGGTTGTCATCCGGCACCATATTTTGTGCCGACGCAAAAACCCAATAACAACATAGGAGGAATGTACCATGACCACAACTGGCTGGATCGTGGCCATCCTCTCGTTCGCTGTCGCCCTCGTTCTGGGCTTTGCGGCCTGCACGCTTATCCGCCGCCGCAAGGAAAAGAACGACCAGCGCAAGATCGAAGACGCCGAGCAGGAAGCTCTGCGTATCGTCAACGAGGCCATCAAGAGCTCTGAAAACAAAAAGAGAGAAGCACTCCTTGAAGCAAAAGAAGAGATTTTGAAGAACCGCAGCGAGTACGAGAAGGAAGTCAAGGAACGCCGCGCCGAACAGCAGAAGCAGGAACGCCGCCTGCAGCAGAAGGAAGAGAATCTCGATCACAAGACCGAGATGATCGAGAAGAAAGAGGAGGCCCTGGCCCAGAAGCACGCTGCTCTGGACAAGGAGCAGGAGGAGATCAAACTCATCAAGCGCAGCCAGACGGAGATGCTGGAGCGTATCTCCGGATTCACGGCGGATCAGGCTAAGGATTACCTGATCGCCCAGGTGGAGTCCGAGGTCACCCACGAAACGGCGCTGAAGATCAAGGAGATCGAGGCCCGCGCCAAGGACGAGGCCGACCAGCGTGCCCGCGAGATCGTGGCCACCGCCATCCAGCGCTGCGCCGCCGACCACGTGGCCGAGATCACCGTCAGCGTGGTGCCGCTGCCCAATGACGAGATGAAGGGCCGCATCATTGGCCGCGAGGGCCGCAACATCCGCACACTGGAGACGCTTACCGGCGCGGATCTGATCATCGACGACACGCCGGAGGCCATCACCGTCTCCTGCTTCGAGCCGGTCCGCCGCGAGATCGCGCGGCTGGCCCTGGAAAAGCTTATTGCCGACGGCCGCATCCACCCTACCCACATTGAAGAAATGGTGGAGAAGGCCCGCCGCGAGGTGGACGGCGTCATCCGCGCCGAGGGCGAGCGCGCCGTGCTGGAGACCGGTGTCCGCGGCCTGCACCCGGAGCTGCAGAAGCTGCTGGGCAAGCTGCACTACCGCACCAGCTACGGCCAGAACGTGCTGCAGCACTCTATCGAGGTCAGCCATATCGCCGGTATGATGGCCGCGGAGCTGGGCGCCGATGTGCAGGCTGCCAAGCGCGCCGGCCTGCTGCACGATATCGGCAAGGCCCTGGACCATGAGTTCGAGGGCACCCATGTGGCGCTGGGCGTGGAATACGCCCGCAAGTACCGCGAGAAGGAAGACATCATCCATGCCATCCAGGCCCATCACGGCGACGTGGAGTGCCGCACGCTGGTGGCCTGCCTGGTCCAGGCGGCGGACGCCATTTCCGCGGCCCGTCCGGGTGCGCGGCGCGAGAACCTGGAAAATTATATTAAACGTTTGGAAAAGCTGGAGGAGATCACCGGCAGCTATCCCGGCGTTGAGAAGAGTTATGCCATCCAGGCCGGCCGTGAGGTCCGCGTCATGGTCAAGCCCGAGCAGGTCAGCGAGGATGAGATGGTCATCCTGGCCCGTGAGCTGGCCAAGCGCATCGAAAGCGAGCTGGAATATCCCGGTCAGATCAAGGTCCACGTTCTGCGTGAGACGAAGGTCGTGGAGTACGCGAAATAAAAATTTAATGTTTGCAGGGGCCGCTTCGCATTGCGAAGCGGCCCCTCTTTTGCTATAATGTCTTCGAGTACACAGAAAAACCGACCGGACCCCCGATGGAGGACATACTATGAAGCGTTTTCTGCTGTTATTTCTGCTGCTGGCCCTGCTGCTGAGCCTGACCGGCTGCTTTACCATCACCGGAGACACGACCGACACCTCACCGGAGGGGAAGCAGGAGGAGCCGGAGGAGCAGCACCTGACCGCTGACGTTGACGAGACGCAGGTCTGGCAGCGCACTACCGGCGCGCCCTGGACCGGCGGAGAACCCCAGACCGTCAGTGCCGACTTTGAGCGCATTAGTGGCGCGGCGGCCCAGGGCATGACCGTGGGGCAGGAACTTCTGCTGCTGGATTTCATGGACTGTTACTACCAGTCCGTTGCCGACCTGCGGGTCATTGACCCGGCCGTGCTGTTTGCCGACAGTGAGGAGACGCTCTACCACAAGAATATCTGGCACGGCCTGTGCGTCATCCGCAAGCTCTCGCCCATCGACCTGACCATGACCTCATACAGCTACTCCCTCCGGTGCGTATCCATTACACCCTCCGAGGAGACCGAGGGCGACGTGGACCTGGTGCTCCGGGAGAATAATGTGGTCTATTTCAAGGGCTTGAATGGCCTGCCCTCGGAGCAGTTCGGTATCAAGCACACCTTTACCCTCCGGGGGGAGGGAGACGACTGGTCCATCGTGAAGCACTGGTCTGATGACAATCCCTATTACAGCGCCGACTATGACCGCACTACCCATCAGGACAAGAATTTTCCCGCTATCACCGACTACATAGAGGTCCGCCGCGACCTGCCCCGCGAGGGACTGAGCGTGACAGCCGCTGCCGATCACACCTATGACCGCGACGCGGCCCGGGCTTATATGCTCACCTGGGTGGGCAAGCGTAATCCGGCCTTCATGGCTTACGACGACTACGGCGGGAACTGCATGAACTTCGGCTCCCAGGTGCTGGCTGCCGGCGGTATTCCCATGGACACGAACGGTGGCTATGAGACGGGCTGGTACTGGTACAGCGCCAGCCAGACCACGCTGCCCTGGGTCAATGTGGGGTCCTTCCGGGACTATGTGGCGGCACCCCGTGTAAGCGGTTTGGTGGCTGTGGCGGACGCGCCCTATTTCAGCGGTGAGACCGGCGATATCATCACCATGGGTGTGGACGAGCCGGCTAACCATACCACCGTTATTCTGGACACCATTACGGATGAAAGCGGCAATGTGGTGGACTATCTGCTCTGCTCCAACACGGCGGATTTGCGGAATTTCCCCGCGTCCGCGTATTACTATACCAATCGTCAGCTGATCAGGATCATCGGCTGGAACGACTGAGCAAGGAGGCATATTCCGTGGAATACAAGGTTCTGGCACTGGGCGATGTGGCCAGCGAAACGGGCCTGCAGCTGCTGGAAAAGAAGCTGCGGGCATTCAAAAAGGAGCATGACGTGCGCTTTACCGTGGTCAATGGGGAGAACATCTCCGGCAGCGGCCTGACGAAGGCGCAGGCGGAGGCCCTGTTTGCCGCCGGCGCGGACGTGATCACCCTGGGCAACCACACCTTCGGCAAGCCTCAGATCGCCGCCTATCTGGACGAGGAGCGCTATATCCTCCGGCCCGCCAACTTTACCGGTCGCGCGCCGGGGCACGGCTGTCAGGTGGTAGACTGCGGCGCGTTCAGCGTGGCGGTATTGGTGCTCATCGGCCGCTGCGACCTGGACTTCAACGCGGAAAATCCCTTTACCACCGCCGATAAGCTGCTGAAGGCGCAGACGGACAAGCCCACCTTTACACTGGTGGAGTTCCACGCCGGAGCCACCAGCGAAAAGCTGGCCATGGCCTACCATCTGGATGGCCGTGTCTCCGCCCTTTGGGGTACCCACACTCACGTGCCCACGGCGGACATGCAGGTATTCCCCAAGGGTACCGGCTATGTCACCGATCTTGGCATGACCGGCCCCATCCGTTCTGTCCTGGGCATCCGGCCGGAGCAGTCCGTGGAGTTTTTCCTGGGCGGTCTGCCGGGCCGCTATCAGGCGGCGGAGGGCCCCTGCTCCGCCCAGGGGTGCATTTTTACCCTGAACAGCGACACGGGGCTGTGCGAAAAAGTGGACAGAATAGAGATGAAATAACTGGTAGGTACGAAAAGCGGACTGGAAAAATTTTTGAAAAAACTTGAAAACAGGAGTGAATTTTTGGCTATGTCTGTGGAGAAAGTAAGAGAATATCTGATGCCTTACGGCGTCGCAGATCGTATGCGCGAGTTTGAGGTCTCCAGCGCCACGGTGGAGCTGGCTGCTCTGGCTGTGGGTGTGGAGGGTGCCCGTATCGCCAAGACCCTCAGCTTTAAGGTGGGGGAGGACCCCATCCTCATCGTGGCCGCCGGCGACGCCAAGGTGGACAACAGCAAGTATAAGCACTTCTTCGGCGCTAAGGCCAAAATGCTCACCGCCGAAGAGGCTGTGGAGCGTATCGGCCACGCCGTGGGCGGCGTGTGCCCCTTCGCTCTGCCCGACGACGTTAAGACGTACCTGGATGTGTCCCTCAAGCGCTTTGACACGGTGTTCCCCGCTGTGGGCAGCGCGGCCAGCGCCATTGAGCTGACCTGTGACGAGCTGGAGCACTGCTGCGGAAAGAACTTCGTTCAGTGGGTGGATGTGTGCAAGGGCTGGCAGGAAGAGGAAGCGTAAATGGTGCGGGTCGTTCACGCAGGTGACTTCCACCTGGACAGTGCCTTCGGTGCGCTGACGCCGGAGCAGGCCCGCCAGCGTCGTATGGAGAGCCGCCGCACGCCGGAGCGCCTGGTGGAGTGGGCCAACGACCACGGTGCAGACCTGCTGCTCCTCTCCGGCGACCTTTTCGACAGCGACAGCCCCTATGGCGACACCGCGCCCCTGCTGGCCCAGGCACTGGGGTGCTTCCGCGGTCAGGCAGTCATCGCCCCCGGCAACCACGATCCCCTTACACCGGACGGGCCCTATGCCCGCACGCGCTGGAGCGACAACGTTCACATCTTTACAGAGGACCGTATGCAGACCATTACATTTCCGGACCTGAACTGCGCCGTACACGGCGCGGCCTTCACCGCCCCGGAGTGTCCCACGGACAGTGTACTTCCCGGCTTCCGTGTGCCGCAGGACGGCCTTATCCACATTGGTCTGCTCCATGGCGACGTTACGACCTCCGACAGCCGCTACCGTCCGATCCGCGCGGCGGATATCGCCGGCAGCGGGCTGGACTATCTGGCGTTGGGTCATGTTCACAGCTGCAGCGGCGTTCTGACCGCCGGGGCGGTCCCTTATGCCTATTGCGGCTGCATCGAGGGCCGCGGCTTCGACGAGCTGGGCGAACGGGGATTTCTCTTCGGCGAGGTGGGGGCTGGCACCGCCGATCTGCGATTTGTCTCCTTTGCCCGGCGCCGCTACTGCATCGCCCAGGTGGATGTCACCGATGGCGACGCCCTCACCGCCCTGGAGCGTACCCTGCCCCATGATACGGAGCAGGATATCTACCGCCTGCGTCTGACCGGTACGCCGGAGCAGCCGCCCCGCCTGTCCCTGCTGGAGGAGGCCCTGTCGGGCCGATTCTTTGCCCTGCAGCTGCGGGACGAGACGGCTGTGCGCCGGGACCTGTGGGACAAGTGCGGCGAGGATACGCTGCGGGGCCTGTTTTTGCAGGAACTGCGCCGCCAATACGACGCCGCCCCGGACGACGCTGTCCGCCGCCGTATTGAGCAGGCGGCCCGATTCGGCACGGCGGCCATGGACGACCGGGAGGTATGAGCATGAAGAATATCCTGATGATCGGCACCGGCGGGACTATCGCCAGTGAGATGACGCCCTCCGGCCTGACGCCGGAGCTGAACAGCACGCAGCTGCTGTCCTTCGTTCCCCGTATCGGCGAGATGTGCCATGTGGATTGCGTTCAGCTCTACAGCCTGGACAGCACCAATATCCGTCCCGCCCATTGGCTGGGTGTGGCCAAGGCCGTGCGGGAGAATTACGCCAGATATGACGGCTTTGTTATCTCCCACGGCACGGACACCATGGCCTATACCGCTGCCGCGCTTAGCTATCTGATCCAGGGCAGCCCAAAGCCCATCGTCCTTACCGGCGCGCAGAAGCCTATCTGGTTCGACGGTACCGACTCCAAGCGCAACCTGACCGACGCGTTTCTCTACGCCTGTCGCGGCTGCGGCGGCGTGCAGATCGTATTCAACGGCAAGGTCATCCTGGGTACCCGTGCCCGCAAGACCTGCTCCAAGAGCTTTCAGGCCTTTTCCAGCGTCAACTATCCCGACCTGGCCGTGGTACAGGACGAGCACCTGCTGCAGTATATGCGCTGCGCCTGCTATCCCAGCCCGGTGTTCTATGACGCGCTGGACGACAAGGTGGGACTGCTGAAGCTGATCCCCGGCACCCCCGCCGCTGTGCTGGAATTCATGCTGGACCGGTTTGACGGCCTGGTCATTGAGTCCTTCGGCGTAGGCGGCCTGCCGGAATATGAGGGCGACGCCAGCTATTTCGATATCATTCACCGGGGAATCGCGCGGGGCAAGCTGGTGGTCATGACCACCCAGGTGCCCAACGAGGGCAGCAATCTGGCGGTCTATCATGTGGGCGGGCGGCTGAAAAGCGCCCTATGTCTGCTGGAGGCCTACGACATGACCACGGAGGCTGCCGTGGCCAAGCTTATGTGGATCATGGGGCAGACCCGTGATTTCGACGAGACGGAGAGGCTGTTTTACCGCCCGGTGGCCCGGGATATACTGTATGAGAATTAAAAAGGAAGCGCCGGGGGGCGCTTCCTTTTTTTGCAGTTTATGACGAAGAGGGGATACGTTTGCCTCAGCTGTTCTTTTTTGTCACCGGGCGGCGGTACAGCAGACGGGCCAGCTTCTTCCGGTCAAAGGGAATGAGAGGGTACAGGTATCCCTTACCCACCAGCGGCTTTGCCGTCACGATCAGCGTCAGCGTGATCGCGATCCCTGCCGCGAAGCCCCACCAGTCCCACAGCCAGATCAGCACCAGCAGCAGCATCCGGCACAGCTTTGTGGCGTAGCCCATCTCATAGCTGTGCTGGGCGTAGTTGGCCACTGCCACGAAGGCCATATACACCAGCACCTCCGGCACCAGCCACCGGGCCTGCACCGCGAAGTCGCCCAGTATCAGCGCACCCAGCATACTGAACGAGTTGCTCAGCACATCCGGTGTGTTCAGCGACGCGATCTTCAGTATGTCAATGATCAGCTCCACCAGCAGCAGCTGCACGATCAGCGGCACATAGTATTCGTCCTGTACCAAAAGGAAACGCAGGTTCTCGTGCAGCGTATCCGGGTTCTTCACCAGCAGGTACCACAGCGGTGTAATGAACATGGTCAGCAGCAGCACCAGCGTCCGTATGATCTGCAGATACGTGCCGATGAGGGGCGGGAAGTAGTAGTCGTTGATCTCCTCGTTGAACCGCAGGATCGTTGTGGGCAGCAGCAGGGCCGACGCTGAATTGTCCACCAGCACCACCACATCGCCCTCCATGATACACGCCGTGGCCACGTCCGGACGCTCGGTATACCGCACCTTGGGAAACGGGTTCCAGAATTGCCGGGGCGCGATGGCCTCCGCAATGGTCTCCTGACTCATGGCCACCGACCGCAACTGGATGTGCATCAGCTTTTCCCGCAGGGCCCGCAGCAGCCCCTCGTCTGCCTCGCCCTCCATGTAGCACAGGGCCACGTCCGTGCCCGAGCGCTCCGGCAGCTGCAATCGCTCCAGCCGCAGATGGGTGTCCCGTACCCGCCGCCGCAGCAGCGCCGCATTCTGCATGAGGTTCTCTACGAAGCCGTCGTGGCTGCCCCGCAGTACCCGGCTGGTATCCGGCTCCTCCACCGACCGGGTGGGGAACTGCTTGGCGTCCAGCACCACCCCGCCGCCGAAGCCGTCGATGATCGCCAGCGTCTTCCCAGCGAATACGCCCATCACCGCCGCGTCACGGTCCGACTCGGCCGCCGCATCGCAGGCGGACACATACCGCCGGCAGAAGTCCGCCGCGTCCGTCACGTCGTCCAGGCCGGGCAGTGCCTGCCACCCGGCGATGACCCGTTCCAGCAGGTCCTCCTGGGCGTAGCCGTTTACCACCCACAGCCGCGCCTGCCGCCCGCCGATGGACAGGTCGCGCCCTGTCATATCAAAGCACCGGCCCACACCCAGCAGCTCGTTCAGCTCCGCCGCTTTCAGCGAAAAGCACCCTGCGCCGCGATAATAGCCCGCCATTTCCGGGGCCGTCTCGTTTCCGCCCTGTTTTGCCTGTTCCATGATGCCTTCTGTCCTCCGTCTGCCATTTTCCGGTAGCATTTCCCGCCTGCGGAATTTTATGTATGCCCCGGACAGGCCCTGCATATCGTGTAAAAAAGGAGGTGGCAGCCATGAAAAGAAGCGCGGCGGCGGCCCTTATTCTGATGGTGCTGCTCTTCGGCGGCGCCTACCTCACCGCCACGGAGCCGGACGCGCCTGCACCGGAGACACCGCAGGCACAGGGGGACGGGGAGGTCGTGCTGACCATAAAAACCGGGGAGACAGCGGAGCGGATGACGCTGCGGGACTACCTTGTGGGCGTGGTCCGGGGTGAGATGCCTGCCTCCTTTGAGATGGAGGCGCTGAAGGCCCAGGCCGCGGCCGAGCGTACCTACGTCTACTACCAGCTGGCGCAGGGCCGTAAGGACGCGCATCCCGACGCCGACTTCTGTACGGACCATACCTGCTGCAGCGCCTATCTCTCCGAGACAGCCGCAAAGGAAAAGTGGGCCGCCGACTTTGCTCCCTGGAATACCCGCGTCGTCCAGGCTGTGGCGGACACGGACGGTCTGGTGGCCCTCTACGACGGGGAACCGATCCTGGCGGTGTTCCACTCATCCTCGGCGGGCAGGACCGCCGCGGCCGGGGATGTCTGGTCCGGCGACCTGCCCTATCTGGCCAGCGTCGCCAGCCCGGAGAGTGCCGACACCGTACCCAACTATTACAGCACCGTGACCTTCACCGCGGCGGAGGCAAAAGACCGTCTGCTGGCGGCCCACCCGGAGATAAAACTCACCGGCGCGCCGGAGACGTGGTTCGGCGCAGTGACGGAGAATGATTCCGGCCGGGTAGAGACCGTCTCCGTGGGCGGTACGGACATCGAGGGCACGGAGATGCGCCGCATCTTCTCCCTGCGCTCGGCCTGCTTTACCCTGACGGCGGATGCGGAGAGCGTTACGTTCCGCGTCACCGGCTACGGCCACGGCGTGGGCATGAGCCAGTACGGCGCGGAGCAGCTGGCAAAGGCGGGGAAGACTTGGCAGGAGATACTGGCGTGGTATTACACCGGTGTGACCATCGGACCGGCGGGGTGACATCGGCCGAGGGGCCGACTGGGGTGCAGAAATGCGTGACAAGCGGAAAAAAACGTGGTATAATCTATAAATTATGCGGGATATTCACAAATTGTTCAGGAAAAGCCTGCCCCGCAGGATGTAAGATATACCCAACGATATGTACCGGGAGGAGAGCGCCTATGGCACGCAACATTCTGGTGGTCGAGGATGACCGCAATATATCCGATCTGATCCGTATGTACCTGGAGAAGGAGGGCTTCGAGGTCCGCAGCGCCTATGACGGCGGCAAGGCCATCGAGGAGTACGACAAGCAGGCCCCCGACATGGTGCTGCTGGATATCATGCTGCCCGTGGTGGACGGCTGGGGCGTATGCGCCCATATCCGCGAGAAGGGCAAGACGCCCATCATTATGCTCACCGCCAAGAGCGACGTGGGCGACCGCATCACCGGACTGGAGATGGGCGCGGACGACTATCTGGTCAAGCCCTTCGAGATGAAGGAGCTCATGGCCCGGATCAATGCCGTGCTCCGCCGCAGTGAGATACCCGACGATACCAAGAAAAAGCTGGTGTTCGACAAGCTGGTCATCAATCTGGACAGCTATGAGCTGCTTGTGGACGGCAAGAAGGTGGACACGCCCCCCAAAGAGCTGGAGCTGCTGTATCATCTGGCGGCTACGCCCAACCGGGTCTATACCCGCAACCAGCTGCTGGACGAGGTCTGGGGCTTTGACTATTTCGGCGACAGCCGCACCGTGGACGTGCACATCAAGCGCCTGCGGGAGAAGATCGAAAATGTCTCGGACCAGTGGGAGCTGAAAACGGTCTGGGGCGTGGGCTATAAGTTTGAAGTGAAGTAAGCATGGGCGAGAGGATCAAACGTATCACCGGCAGCCTGTATTGGCGGCAGTTTATGCTCACCGCCGGTATGGTGGTGCTGACCATGGCCCTGCTGGGCGTGTCCTTCTACGCGCTGAGCTATAACTACACCGTCTCGGAGAAGCGGCAGGAGATGCAGGACCGGGCGGTGCTGGTGGCGCAGCTGTCTGTGGACTATTTTACCGCCGGCGATGACGCCGAGCGTGACCAGGGGGACGCGCTGCGCTCTCTGGCCGGCGTGGCCTCCCGGATGACGGACGTGGACTTCCTGATCTGCGACACCACCGGCAGCGTCCTGCTGACGACGGATGCCGATTTGGCCGGAAAGACCGTCGTTGTCCCCGAGGACATTACCCAAACGGTGCTGGGCAGCGAGAGACTGTACGAGGGCCGCAGCACCGTGGGCGTATATGAGAAAAAGCAGTTCGTGGTGGGCGTGCCCATGACAGACGCGGACGGCAACACTCTGGGCCTGGTGCTGGCGGTGATGAACAGCGCCGAGCTCATGCAGATGTGGCGCTCATTCATCGCCCTGTTCTTTATGACCAGCGCCATTATCCTGCTGCTGGCGTTCGTGGCCAGCTTTGTCACCTCCATGCGGCAGATACAGCCCCTGACCGAGATGGTCAAGGCGACCCGTGCCTATGCCGGCGGCGATTTCGATGTACGGATGCAGGAGACCGGTGACTGCGGCGAGATCAGTGAGCTGGCGGCCTCCTTCAATGCCATGGCCGACTCCCTGCAGGAGACGGAGCGCCAGCGCCGGGACTTTATCGCCAATGTGTCCCATGAGCTGAAGACCCCCATGACCACCATCGCCGGCTACACCGACGGCATTCTGGACGGCACCATCCCGCCGGAGAAGGAGCGCCAGTATCTTCAGATCATCTCCGACGAGAGCCGCCGTCTCAGCCGCCTGGTGCGGCGTATGCTGGATATCTCCCAGATACAGAACAAGGAGATGAAGAAGGAGGAGTTTGATCTCTGTGAGTCCGCCCGTATTGCCCTGCTGTCCATGGAGAAGAAGATCACGGACCGTGGGCTGGACGTGGACGCGGAGATCCCCGAGGACTCCGTCATGGTCCAGGGCGACCGGGATCTGATCACCCAGGTCATTTACAACCTGCTGGAGAATGCGGCCAAATTCGCCACACCTGGCTCCCAGCTGTATCTGGGTCTGGCGGTCAACGGCGAGAAGGCCTATGTCACCGTCCGCAACCTGGGCTCCACCATTCCGGCAGAGGAGATACCACTGCTGTTCGAGCGCTTCCACAAGTCCGATAAGTCCCGCAGTGAGGACAAGGACGGTTACGGCCTGGGGCTGTATATCGTCAAGACCATCCTGGCCCAGCACAAGGAGCAGATCACCGTCACCAGTCAGGACGGTGTAACGGCCTTTACCTTTACCATGCAGATGGCGCACGGCGCGCCCCGAGAGGTGCTCTAATATGTATGATGAAAATAAAATGCCGCTGACGCCCGATCCGGCGGCTCCTGCCCCGGAGCAGGAGCCGGACGAGGTCGTCAGCTGGTATGTCCGTCCGGACGAGGGGCAGGAGATCACGGACTGCTATGTGCAGCCGGGCCCCATGCCCGCTGCCGCGGCGCCCAAAGCTGTCCGGCAGGAGAAGCGCCGCAGCCGCAAGGGCCTGTGGACGTTTCTGGTCATCCTGGCCGTGCTGGTAGGCGTGGTGCTGGGAGTGGCCATCGTCTCCGCCCTGCGGGGCGGCAATACGGACGGCTATGGCGATGACTTCGACGACGGCGATCACGATGCCAGCAGTATCGTGGATATCTTCCAGAGCGATGTGCCCACCATCCCCCGGGCGGACACGGACCCCGATCTGCGCTTTTATTGCGAAAAAGCAGGGGAGGAGAAGCTGACTATCCAGCAGATCTATCAGCAGGTAAACCCCGCCACGGTGCTGGTGCTCACCGACCTGGGCGAAAAGGCCAGTGTCGGCACCGGGGTCATCCTGACGGCGGACGGCTATATCGTCACCAACGCCCATGTGATCGCCGGCGGGCAGAACGCGCTGGTGGCGCTGTACAACGGCGACCGCTACGAGGCGGAGCTGGTGGGCTTCAGCAGCACGGAGGATCTGGCGCTGCTGAAGGCGGTGAACGCCTCCGGCCTGCCCACTGCGCCCCTGGGCGACAGTGAGGAATGCCAGGTGGGCGATACGGTCTACGCCATCGGCAACCCGCTGGGCGTTGAGCTGCGGGGCACACTGACCCAGGGCATCATCTCCGCCATCGACCGTCCCGTCACCATGGAGGGCCGCGTGATGACGCTGCTCCAGACCACTGCCGCCCTGAACAACGGCAACTCCGGCGGCCCGCTGATCAATGAGTACGGCCAGGTCATCGGCATCAACACACTAAAGATGAGCAACACCCTGTCCGACATCTCTGCCACGGTGGAGGGCCTGGGATTTGCCGTCCCGTCCAGCCGTGTGGTATCTGTCATCAATGATATCATCGCCACCGGAGGCTTCCGCGGCCTGCCCTCGATCGGCGTCTACGTGAAGGAGACGGAATTTGCCGACGGTACGACCCACCCGGTGATCGATTCCGTCACGGAAAACTTCGGCGCCGAGGAAGCGGGGCTGCAGAAGGGCGACGTTATTTTGGCGGCGGACGGTATAGGCGTCAGCACCAACACCGATCTGCTGGCCGTTCGCCGGACCCACATCGCGGGCGAGAGCGTCGTGCTCACTATCCGGCGTGACGGACAGACCTTTGATGTGACGGTCGTCCTCTACCCGGTGGAGGGATGATCACTTTACAGCGCAGAAACAGGGACAAGGCCATGGCCTTGTCCCTGTTTTACACCGCAAAACGACGGATATTTACAGATAATAAACAAATAGTATACATTTTATTGCCGGAATTTGCGGCTATTTTCGCCTTCGTTCCCGCCATAGTTGCCGCAGGCTGCCGGCGGCCGCCAGCAGCAGATATGCCCCGAACAGCCGCCGCAGTACCGCTGTGTCCACCGTTGTCGCCGCCAGTGCACCGGCCGCCGCAGCCGTTGTGCCCCAGGGGATAGCGGATTTCAGCACCTCCGCTTCCAGCAACCCGTTCCGCTTGTGGGCGATGACGCCCATGGCCGCCGTAGGCAGGAAGTACAGCAGATTGACCGCGGCGGCCTGCTGCTGCGGAACATCCAAAATGAGCGTCATAACCAACAGCAGCAGGGTCCCGCCGCCCACGCCCCAGGCGGACAGGATGCCGGCGCCGAACCCCGCAGCCATTGGTATCAGCCAACTTTTCACAGGATATACCTCACGCCGCCGTACAGCAGAAAGGCGGCGAACAGTCCCCGCAGCCATGTGACGCTGACCCGGTGGAACAGCCGTCCGCCCACCAGACCGCCTGCCAGTCCGCCGATGAGGTATGGCAGCGCGGCGGCCCAGTCGAAGGGCTGCCGCAGCAGGTATACTGCCGCGCTGACGGCGCTTAGGGGCAGTATGGCCGCCACGCAGGTGGCGAAGGCCTGCTTGCCAGCCAGACCGCACCAGCCGTTCAGCAGGGGCACCAGCACCATGCCGCCGCCTCCGCCGAACAGTCCGTTCACCAGCCCTGCCGCCGTGCCGGACAGGGCATATTTTGTCTTTGCCTGCATTGTGCCGCCTCCTTTATGTATGCGCCCATCCGGGCGCGGGGTTTACTGGCACTTCTGGTAGCTCTGGCAGTCGGTGCACTGGTCCATGGTGGGGCGGCTCTCGTGGGTGCCCACCTGAATGGCGGTCAGACCGCAGTTGTCCACGTCCTTGCAGTGGTGGGCGCAGTTGGTAACGGTGCACTTGATGGACGCGTTGGGGGTGCAGGCGCACCCGTCGTTGGTACAGGCTCTGTTCATGGTGTTTCCTCCCTGAAAAATAAAAAGTCAAGCCCGAAGGCTTGACTCTATTTTTGCCCGGAGCGCAGGCGGATATGCACATTTTTTATATGCCAAGAAGCGCCGAAGCGAAGCTGAAATAGATCAGCAGACTGGTGGCATCCACGATGGTGGAGATGAAGGGACTGGCCATCACCGCGGGGTCCAGACCAACCTTTTCCGCCAGCAGCGGCAGGGAGCAGCCCACGCATTTGGCAAACACCACCACGAACAGAATGGTCAGGCACACCACCAGACACACCAGCGGCGTTACCGCCGCGTTGCCCAACAGCAGCCGATCCACCACCAGCATTTTTACGAAGTTGGCGCTGGCCAGGCATACGCCGCACAGCAGCGAGACCCGCAGTTCCTTCCACAGCACCCGGAATACGTCCGAGAAGTCCACCTCGTCCAGGCTCAAGGCGCGGATCACCGCCACGCTGGCCTGCGTACCGGAGTTACCGCCGGTGCCGGACAGCATAGGGATATAGGCGTTCAGCACCAGGCAGGCTGCCAGCGCGTTTTCGTAGTGGTTCAGGATCATACCTGTGAATGTGGCCGACAGCATCAGCACCATCAGCCAGGGCAGGCGGGCCTTCCAGGTGGCGAAAACGCCGGTACGGAGGTACGGCTTGTCCGAGGGCAGCATAGCCGCCATTTTTTCGAAGTCCTCCGTGGTCTCCTCCTCGATGACGTCCATAGCGTCGTCGACGGTGACGATACCCACCAGCCGTTTTTCCAGATCCACGATGGGCATGGCCAGGAAGTCGTATTTGCTCAGCGCCTGGGCCACGTCCTCCTTATCGTCCGTGGTCTTGGCCCACACCACGTCCGGGTCCATGATCTCCTCAATCAGGTCGTCCTCTTCCGCCAGCAGCAGGTCGCGGACGGACAGCACACCCAGCAGGTGCCGGGTGGGATCGGTGACGTACAGGATGTTGATGGTCTCCAGCTCGCCGCCGATACGGCGGATGCGCTTGAAGGCGTCCTCCACCGTCATGTCCTTCTTCAGGGACAGGAACTCCATGTTCATAATGGAGCCGGCACTGTCCTCCGGGTATTTCAGTATTTCGTTGATGGATTTACGCATCTCCGGCGTGGCCTTGTCCAGGATACGGATGACCACGCTGGCCGGCATCTCCTCCACGATGTCCACCGCGTCGTCCAGATACAGCTCGTCCAGCACCTCGGTCAGCTCCGTGTTGGAAAAGCCGTTGATCAGCATCTCCTGGCTCTCCGGCTCCAGCTCCACGAATACCTCTGCCGCCGTCTCCTTGGGCAGCAGACGGTACAGCAGGGGCATCTGCTCCTGCTTGCCCTCCTCCAGCAGCAGGGCAATATCCGCCGGCTCCATGGGCAGGAACAGGTCTCGCAGCTCGGCGTAGCGTTTTTCCTTCGCCAGTTCGTCTATCCGTTCCTGGTATTGCTCCAGTTCCTCCTGATAATCGATCAAACCTGTTCCCTCCCTTCCGGTAAAATAATAATACGCAGCAGGCAGTAGCCTGCTGCGTGCCGCAAAGTGCGCCAATGCGCCCTGTTCTGCACCGTTACAAGCTTTAGCATCGCGGGGCGGTGAAACTGCATTAGATGCCACCTTGCTTTCGATGGCACCTGCTCAAACCCTCTGATGGTGTCTCCACCACTTCGCGGCAGCAGTCCGTATCCCTCGCGGTAGCCTTACCTACCGGATCCTATTCAACATATCTATGTTATGCCAAAATCGTCGGCCTGTCAAGGCGTTTTCTTGCCATTCCCGCCATTTTTCTTTACAGGTACACCTGCACATTGTCCTGCGCCAACAGGTGGCCCTTCAACTCCTGCAAAAATCGCAGGGCCGGCGGCGTCAGCGGTTCGCCCGCTCGCGTCACCAGATAGTTCACCCGGTCCGGCGGCGGGCTGGTAAAGCGGCATACCCGTGCGCTCTTCCCAATGCGCGACGCGGCGGCGATGGCCGGGGCCGCCACCCAGCGGCCCTCGGCGGGCGGCAGGAAATCCGCCGCCTGTAGAGTGTCGGCGTACAGCAGGGGCCGCGCACCCGTGCCGAACCACCGGTCGTGCCAGCGGATGAACTCCGGGTCCCAGGTGACCAGCAGCTCCTCGGCTATGTCCAGCGAGGCCGGGTCCACCTCCTCCGGGTAGTGGCTGTCCGGCGGCGACAGCAGCAGAAACGGCTCCCGAAAAGCCGGACGTACCGTCAGCCGGTCGTCGAATACCGTGTTGCTGTCAATAAAGGCAAAGTCCAGCTCATGGCTCAGCAGCGCCTGGGTGATATCCACATCCCGCAGGGTGTGGATCCACAGGGATACCGGCAGCCGCAGGGCAAGAAAGCGCTTATACACCGGCGGCAGGATGTATTGGTTAGTGGTGTAGGTGGCGGCGATACGCAGGTAGGCGCGCTGCTCCAGCTCCGCCAGCGTCTCCGTCTCCGAGAGCAGCTGCTGCCAGCGTTGGGCCAGCGTCAGGAATTTCTGGCCCGCCGCCGTCAGCGTGATGTGCCGCTGGCCCTTGCTCCGCTCGAACAGCGGCGTGCCAACCCGTTCCTCCAGCGCCCGTATCCGCATGGACAGCGTGGGCTGGGTGATGTACAGCGCCTCCGCCGCGGCCGTCATGGTGCCGTGCTGTACCACTGCCCAGAATGTCTCGATATCCAGGTTGGTCATACTACGTCTCCTAAAATATAAATTTTCGTTGATATTTTACACGAAAACAATCAATTTTACAAGTGCGGATATCCGTGCTATGATACGGATGTGTTCAGGGAACACCGCTGGTTCCCTAAACAGCACGCTATTTTGATTCTTTCTTTCTTCCTATTTTCCCTATTTCTCCCCCCTAATACCCGATAAAAAGGACAGGTTTTTCCAGCCTGTCCTTTCGGGCTGTTTAGGGGTAGATTTTTCCCTGCGGACGTGGTATGGTAATGCTGTTGTACACAGGAGGGATAACGATGCCCGGTTTTCAGTTTTATTTTGAATTGATCGGCGCGGTGGCCTTCGCCATTTCCGGCGCAGCCCTGGCGGTGAAGAAGCATATGGACCTGTTCGGCGTGGCCGTGATGGGCATGACCACTGCCGTGGGCGGCGGTATCCTGCGGGATCTGCTGCTGGGCATCACGCCGCCCGCCGCGCTGCGCGACCCCCTACAGGCGTTGGTGGCCATCGCTACGTCCCTGCTGGTGTTTCTGGTGTGGAAGCGCTTTCACCCCGAGGGTGATCACCGGAACTGGGAGGCGCTGCTGCTGGTGGCGGACTCCATCGGCCTGGGCATTTTCTCCGTCCACGGGGCGGCGGTAGCCATCCGTGCCGGCCTGGGCGGCAATGTGTTCCTGACGCTGCTGGTGGGTATGCTCACCGGCGTGGGCGGCGGTGTTCTGCGTGACCTGTGCTGTATGGAGCGCCCCTACATTTTCACCAAGCATATCTACGCCTGCGCGTCCCTGGCCGGCGCGGCGGCATGTATGCTGCTGTGGAGCGCCGGAGAGAACCTGGCGCTGTTGGCAGGCTGTGCGCTGACGGTGGTGCTGCGGCTCTGTGCCGCGGTATTCCGCTGGAGCCTGCCGAAAGCGTAAACACATAAAAAAGACCGCGAAAGCGGTCTTTTTTGCTGTTATGCGGTGAGCTTCAGCCCGACGATACCGACGAGCAGCAGCCCCACGAAAATAAGCCGCGGGGCGGTGACGGGCTCTTGGAAGGCCAGAATGCCCACGATGACGGCGCCCAGGGCGCCGATACCCGTCCAGATGCCGTAGGCGGTGCCCATGGGCAGCGTCTTCGTGGCCTGTGACAGGAAAAAGAAGCTGGCGATCATGCCCGCGACCGCCCATACCGACGGCCACAGCTTTGTAAAGCCCTCGGACAGCTTCAGGAATGTGGACCAGAACACCTCCAGCCCGCCTGCGATGAAAAGATATACCCACGCCATACCGATTACCTCCAAAAACAAAAAATGCGCCCACAGGACGCACCTTCTAAGACCTAACGGCGCGCCCGCGAACGCCTGCCCGTCACCCGGTGGCGGCGGACAGCACAGGTACTATACCACGCCGCCACCACAAAGTCAAGCGATCCTGCACCGCAACAAATGTTCGAAAAAACAACTTGTGACACATGGAGATATGTGGTATACTATATTGTCGAGAATTTACGGTTTTAACCGCAGGAGGGGAGGGGTCATCATGGGCCTGCACGACGGGCATCGCCAGCGCAGCAAACGCCGGTATCTGGCGCTGGGTGCAGAGGGGATGGAGGACCACCAGCTGCTGGAGCTGCTGCTGTTCTACGCCATCCCCCGGCAGGACACCAACGAGACGGCCCACCGGCTCATCCAGCGCTTCGGCTCGCTGCAGGGGGTGCTCCACGCTGCGCCGGAGGAGCTGACCTCCGTAGAAGGCGTGGGAGAAAACGCCGCCGTGCTGGTGCGGCTGGTCGGCGACATGGCCCTGCGGGCCCGGTGCTCGTCCCTGCCCCAGAAGGTGCTGAACTCCCCTGACCGCACCGGCGCGTACTTCATGGAGCTGCTGGCGGGGGAGAAGAAGGAGATGCTCTACCAGGTCTGCCTGGACGCCAAGGGCAAGCTGTTGACCTGCCGCTGCATCAGCAAGGGCAGCGTGGCCGCTTCGCCGGTCAGCGTGCGCCAGGTGGTGGAGAACGCTCTGTACGCCGGCGCCAGCAGCATTATCCTGGCCCACAACCACCCCAGCGGCGTGGCTTTGCCCTCCCAGCAAGATCTGCTGGTGACGCGGCAGATACAGGAGGCGCTCTCGCCGCTGAACATTCGCCTGGCTGACCACGTGGTGGTGGCTGACAGCGATTATGTCTCCATGGCGGAAAGCGGCCTGCTGGCGCGATAAACGGAGGATACCATGCCTGATCTGAAAGTCGTTTCTGAATACCAGCCCGCCGGCGACCAGCCCCAGGCTATCGACAAGCTGGCGCAGGGCCTGGAGAATGGCCTGCGCGCGCAAGTGCTCAAGGGCGTCACCGGCAGTGGCAAGACGTACACCATGGCCAAGGTCATCGAGCGCGTCAACCGGCCCACGCTGGTGCTGGCCCATAACAAGACGCTGGCCGCCCAGCTGTGCGAGGAGTTCCGGGAATTTTTCCCCAACAACGCGGTGGAGTATTTCGTCTCCTACTACGACTATTACCAGCCGGAGGCCTACGTGCCCCAGACGGACACCTATATCGAAAAGGACGCCTCCACCAACGAGGAGATCGACCGCCTGCGGCTGTCCGCCACCTGCGCGCTGCTGGAGCGGCGGGACGTGATCGTGGTGGCGTCGGTCAGCTGTATCTACGGCCTGGGCGAGCCGGACGATTTCGCCCGCATGATGATCTCCTTGCGGACCGGCATGACTTTGGAGCGCGACGAGCTGCTGCGGCGGCTGGTGGAGGACCGCTACGAGCGCAACGACGTGGCCTTCCAGCGCAATGTGTTCCGGGTACGGGGCGACACGGTGGAGCTGTACCCCGCCTACTATAAGGACCGGGCCATCCGTGTGGAGTTCTTCGGTGACGAGATCGAGCGTATCACGGAGTTCCATCCGGTCACCGGTGCGGCCCTGAAGCAGCTGACGCACGTGGCGGTATATCCCGCCAGCCACTACGTCACGCCCAAGGACAAGCTGGAGCGGGCGGCGCAGGAGATCGAGCGCGAGCTGGCGGAGCGCAAAAAGTGGTTTGAGGACAACGGCAAGCTCATTGAGGCCCAGCGCATCGACCAGCGCACCCGCTACGACGTGGAGATGATGCGTACCCTGGGCTACTGCTCCGGCATTGAGAACTATTCCCGCGTCATCTCCCAGCGGCCGGTGGGCAGCGCCCCCATGACGTTGCTGGACTTCTTCCCGGAGGACTTTGTGCTGTTCGTGGACGAGAGCCATGTGACCCTACCCCAGGTGCGGGCCATGTACAACGGCGACCATGCCCGCAAGCAGAGCCTGGTGGACTACGGCTTCCGCCTGCCCTGCGCCTTTGATAACCGCCCCCTGAAGTTCGAGGAGTTCGAGGAGCGCTTCTCCCAGGCGGTGTTCGTCTCCGCCACCCCCGGCGACTTTGAAAAGCAGCAGGCGGACCAGATCGTGGAACAGGTCATCCGGCCGACCGGCCTGCTGGACCCCAGAGTGGAGGTCCGTCCGGTGCTGGGTCAGATCGACGACCTGGTGGCGGAGATACACGCCCGGGCGGAGAGGAACGAGCGCGTGCTGGTGACCACCCTCACCAAGAAAATGGCCGAGGACCTGACCGCCCACTTCCGCGGGCTGGGTATCAAGGTGCGGTATATGCACGCCGACGTGTCGGCCCTGGAGCGCATGGAGATCATCCGCGACCTGCGTCTGGGCGAGTTCGACGTGCTGGTGGGTATCAACTTGCTGCGTGAGGGCCTGGACCTGCCGGAGGTGTCGCTGGTGGCCATACTGGACGCTGACAAGGAGGGCTTCCTTCGCAGCGAGACCAGCCTGATACAGACCATCGGCCGCGCCGCCCGCAACGCCGAGGGTCTGGTCATCCTGTACGCCGATACCGTTACTCCCTCTATGCGGGCCGCTATGGACGAGACGGAGCGCCGACGGAAGCTGCAGGACGACTTCAACAAGGCCCACGGCATTATCCCGCAGACCATCCGCAAGAGTGTCCGCGAGATGGTGGAGATCAGCCACAGCGCCGAGGAGGCCTCCAAGCTGTCGAAGAAGAAGCTCTCCGACCGGGAGCGGGCGGAGACGATCGCCCGGCTGGAAAAAGAGATGAAGGAGGCCAGCCGTATGCTGGAATTCGAATATGCCGCCCTGCTGCGTGACCAGATCATCGAACTGCGGGGGGAGAAATAAACCGAACCGAGAAACGACCTATGAAAAAGTACCTTTCCTATATCTACGTGATCCTCAGCGCCGTGTGCTGGGGCTTTATCGGTTTTTCCAACCGTATGCTCACGGAGGTGGGCGTATCGCTGGGCAACCGGGTGTTCATCCGGAACTTCGGCACGCTGGTGATCCTGACCATCGTATTCGCCCTGTTCCACCGTCAGGTGTTCCGCATCAAGCTGAAGCATCTGCCCATTTTCCTGTGCTCCGGACTGCTCAGCATCCTGACGCTGAGCTTGGTCTACTTCCAGTGCCAGACCATGTGCTCCCTGTCGGTGGCGGCGGTGCTGCTGTATCTGGCTCCGTCCTTTGTGGTCATTTTCAGCGCCGTGCTGTGGAAGACACCGCTGACGAAGCGCAAGCTCATCGCCCTGGTGGTGTCCCTGCTGGGATGCGTGATGGTCAGCGGCATCATCGGCGGCGATATGACCGCCTCCTGGGCGGGTATCGGCCTGGGCGTGCTGTCCGGCCTGTGCTACGCCAGCTATACGGTGTTTGCCCACTACGGTCTGGCCCATTACGAGAGCTACACCATGATCTACTGGACGTTCCTGGTGGCGGGGCTTGGCTCGGTATTTTTCGCGGACTTCGAGACGCTGCCGCTGGCCTTTTCCGGCACGCAGGGCATCGTGGGCGTGTGCGGTGTGGTGATCGTGGCCACGGTGCTGCCCTACATCTTCTATACGAAGGGGCTTGAGGGCGTGGAAAGCGGCCGTGCCTCCATCATTACCAACATCGAGCCGGTGGTGGAGACCCTCGTAGGTGTGTTCGTGTTCAAGGAGGCGCTGACCGTGTGGACTGTGCTGGGTATGGCCTGCGTGTTCGGCTGCGTGATCCTGCTGGCCAATGGAGATAAAAAATGCGAAGAAAAACCTGCCAAGTCCTGAACGGCTTTCACCTGAAGCTCATCGCCGCCTGCACCATGTTCATTGACCACATGGGGCACACGCTGTTCCCAACGGTTTTGTGGCTGCGCTGCATCGGGCGGCTCGCCTTTCCCATCTTCTGCTTCCTCATCGCCGAGGGCTGCATCTATACCCGCGATCGGAGGAAATACGCCCTGCGGCTGCTGGCGTTTGCCCTGCTGTCCGAAGTCCCCTTCGACCTGATGGTGGGCGGCACGGTGTGGTATCCCTATTCCCAGAACGTGCTGTGGACGCTGTTGGCCGGTGCGCTGATCTGCTGGTGCGTCGATTGGGCGCTGCGAAAGAAAACGCCGGCGGCCTTTTTGCTCACCGGCGCGGCCGTGGCCGCCGCGTTCTGCCTGCTGGAGCTGGCCGGGACGGACTATCGGGGCTGGGGTATGCTGCTGGTGGTGCTGTTCTACGGTGTCCGCCGCGTGTCCTGCGGCACCGTCGTGAAGCGAACGGCGCAGGCGGTGGGACTGGCGGTGTTCAGCATCGGCATTATGGGCGGCGTGTCCATCGAACTGTGGTCGCTGGCGGCACTGCTGCCCCTCTGGCTCTACAATGGCCGGCGCGGCTATTCCAACCGGGCGGTGCAGTACGGCTTTTACGCCTTTTACCCCGTGCATATCCTGATACTGTCCCTCATCGCCCTGTATGCGTAAACAGATAAGGAGGCTGTCCCTATGGCAAAAAACAAAGAGGAAAAAACCAACGTCATGCGAACGCTGGATCAGAAGAAAATACCCTACACCGCCCACAGCTACGACCCGGATGGCCCCGTTGACGGCGTGTCCGTGGCGCAGATACTGGGCCAGCCGCCGGAGCAGGTGTTCAAAACCCTGGTGACAAAGGGGGCCAGCGGGGCATACTATGTGTTCGACATCCCTGTGGCCGAGAACCTGGACCTGAAAAAGGCCGCCAAAGCGGTGGGGGAGAAGTCCGTGGCCATGCTGCCACAGAAAGAGCTGCTGCCCCTGACCGGCTACGTCCACGGCGGATGCAGCCCGGTGGGCATGAAAAAGCAGTTCCCCACGGTGTTCCACGAGACAGCACTGCTGTATGGCGCCATCTGTGTCTCCGCCGGGAAGATCGGCCATCAGGTGGAGTGCGATCCCAACGCCCTCATCGCCCTTCTGCGGGCGAAAACGGCTGACGTGATCGTATAAAAATTATTTCGCTGTTGACATTAAAAATTGATTTCACTACACTTATCTGCAACCATATGTTGCAGAAATGAGGCATACCATGCAGACTGAAATTTTCATTAAGGGTGCGCGGGAGAACAACCTGAAAAACATCGATGTCACCATCCCCCGGGATAAGCTGGTGGTGCTGACGGGCCTTTCCGGCTCCGGCAAGAGCTCCCTAGCCTTTGACACCATCTATGCCGAGGGCCAGCGGCGGTATGTGGAGAGCCTGTCCTCCTACGCCCGTATGTTCCTGGGGCAGATGGACAAGCCCGACGTGGATTACATCGAGGGCCTGTCCCCGGCCATTTCTATCGACCAGAAGACCACCAGCAAGAACCCGCGCTCCACGGTGGGCACGGTGACGGAGATCTACGACTATCTGCGTCTGCTGTGGGCTCGGGTGGGCACGCCCCACTGCCCCCACTGCGGCAAGGAGATACGCCGCCAGACGGTGGATCAGATCATCGACCAGATACTGGCCCTGCCCGAGGGCACCCGTATCCAGGTGATGGCCCCGGTGGTGCGCGGCCGCAAGGGCGAGCACGCCAAGGTGCTGGAGGATGCCCGCCGGTCCGGCTTCGTCCGGGCCCGGGTGGACGGCAATATGTACGAACTCTCCGAGGACATCTCTCTGGAGAAGAACCTCAAGCACCGCATCGACATCGTGGTGGACCGACTGATCGTCCGCCCGGACATCGCAGGCCGGCTGACCGACTCAGTGGAGACGGCCTCCAACCTGGCGAATGGCCTCGTCACCGTTAACCTGCTGCGGGAGGAGAGAGATATCACCTTCTCCCAGAACTACGCCTGTGACGACTGCGGTATCTCCATCGAGGAGCTGACGCCCCGTCTGTTCTCCTTCAACAGTCCCTTTGGCGCCTGCCCCACCTGCACCGGCCTGGGCCTGCAATTAAAGGCTGATCCGGCCCTCATCATCCCCGACGGCAGCAAATCCATCCTGGAGGGCGCCATTACTGCCACCGGCTGGGCCTCCATCCGCTCCGACGGCATCAGTCGTATGTACTTCGAGGCCCTCAGTAAGAAATACCGCTTCTCCCTGACCCAGCCCTACGACAGCCTAAGCGACGAGGTGAAGAACATTATCCTCTACGGCACCGGCGGCGAAAAGCTGGAGCTCCACTATGACCAGCCCCGGGGCAAGGGTGTGCTGTACCAGGCCTTCGAGGGCATCTGCAACAACCTGGAGCGCCGGTATCAGGAGACCCAGTCCGATGCCAGCAAGAAGGAGATCGAGGGCCTGATGACCCCCTGCCCCTGCCCGGCCTGCCAGGGTAAGCGCCTGCGGCCGGAGGCGCTGGCCGTCACCGTGGGCGGCAAGTCCATCTACGACGCCACTACCCTGCCGGTGGACGACGCCCTGGCCTTTTTTGACCATCTGGACCTGACCGGCAACCAGCAGATCATCGCCGCCCAGATCCTGAAGGAGATCCACGCCCGTCTGGGCTTTCTGCAGTCCGTGGGCCTGAGCTATCTGACCCTCTCTCGTGCCTCCGGCACCCTGTCCGGCGGCGAGAGCCAGCGTATCCGTCTGGCCACCCAGATCGGCAGCAGCCTCATGGGCGTGCTGTATATCCTGGACGAGCCCTCCATCGGCCTGCACCAGCGGGATAACGACAAGCTGCTGGCCACGCTGCAGCGCCTCCGCGATCTGGGCAATACCCTCATCGTGGTGGAGCACGACGAGGACACTATGCGCGCCGCCGATTACCTTATTGACATCGGTCCCGGCGCCGGTGCCCTGGGCGGGCAGGTGGTGGCCTGCGGCACCCCGGAGGAGGTCATGGCGAACCCTGACAGCCTGACGGGCCAGTACCTCAGCGGCAAACGCACCATCCCCCTGCCGGCACAGCGCCGCAGGGGCAATGGCAGGCTGCTGACCGTCCGCGGCGCCCGGGAGAACAACCTGAAGCATATCGACGTGTCCATCCCTCTGGGGACGTTCACCTGTGTCACCGGCGTCAGCGGCAGCGGAAAATCCTCTCTGGTCAACGAGGTGCTGTTCAAGGCGCTGGGCGCCCAGCTGAACCGCATGAAGGTGCGCCCCGGCAAGCACGACGCCATCGAGGGCATGGAGCATCTGGACAAGGTCATCGCCATCGACCAGAGCCCCATCGGCCGGACGCCCCGATCCAACCCGGCCACCTATACCAACCTGTTCAACCTGATCCGCGACCTGTTCGCCTCTACCCCGGACGCCAAGGCCCGGGGCTACGGACCGGGCCGGTTCTCCTTCAACACCAAGGGCGGCCGCTGCGAGGCCTGCGGCGGCGACGGTATGCTGAAGATCGAGATGCACTTCCTGTCGGATGTGTACGTCCCCTGCGAGATCTGCCGCGGCAAGCGCTATAACCGCGAGACGCTGGAGGTCCGCTACAAGGGCAAAAACATCGCCGACGTGCTGGATATGACCGTGGACGAGGCGTGGGAGTTCTTCTCCGCCGTGCCCGCCATCTGTGACAAGCTGACCACCCTGCGGGATGTGGGGCTGGGCTATGTGAAGCTGGGCCAGCCCAGCACCACCCTCTCCGGCGGCGAGGCCCAGCGCGTCAAGCTGGCTACGGAGCTGAGCCGCCGCGCCACAGGGCGGACGGTGTATATTCTGGACGAGCCCACCACCGGCCTCCACGCCGATGACGTGCGGAAGCTGTTGGAGGTGCTCCAGCGGCTCACCGACGGCGGCAATACGGTGCTGGTCATTGAGCACAACCTGGACGTGATCAAGTGTGCCGACTATATCATCGACCTGGGCCCGGAGGGCGGTGTGGGCGGCGGTACGGTGGTGGCCTGCGGCACGCCGGAGGAGATCGCCGCCTGCCCGGCGTCCTACACCGGCCAGTATCTGAAAAAATACCTGAAGTGACCGGCCTTCCCCCTGCCGCATAGGATGGGGCAGGGGGGAGGTGGCTGCATGGAGCTTTTGCAGGACGGCGTGGTCGCCGCGCTGGCGGCCATCGGCGTCACGGCGCTGATATGGTTGGCGGCATCGCTGCTGCTGTGGCGTGAGCGCCCGGTGGACGCGGTGTATCTGGTCCGGGTCTCCGGAGACGGGACGGGACTGGATGTGACGCTGCGCCGTCTGGCCCAGAGCCGCCGTCTGCCGGTGCTGCTGGTGGACTGCGGACTGACCGACGAGGGCCGCCGCGCCGCGGCGCTGCTGTCCGATATGAACACGAAATTGCTGACGCCCCAGGAGCTGGCGGCGTACTATACAGAGGAAGATACCGCCGAACAGGGGAGGTGAGCCGATGGGCGAGCGCGTGACCGTGGAGGGCACCGTAGAGAACGTCATCTTTCATAACGAGGAGAACGGCTATACCGTGCTGCTGCTGACCGTGGAGGGCGAGGAGGAGCCTGTCACCGTGGTGGGCTGTATCCCCTGTGCCGCCGCCGGCGAGGGTATGACCGTCACCGGCGTGTGGAGCGTCCACCCCGTCCACGGCAGCCAGCTCACCGCCGAGAGCGTGGAGCGCCGGATGCCGGAGCGTGAGGAGGACATGATCGCCTACCTGTCCTCCGGCATCCTCAAGGGTGTTGGTCCCGCCACCGCACAGCGGCTGGTGGAGCGCTTCGGCGCGGACACCCTGCTGGTCATCGAGCGGGAGCCGGAGCGCCTGCGGTGCATCAAGGGCATCACCGCCCAGAGGGCGAAGGAGCTGTCCGACGCCTTCCGCGCGCTGACGGGCCTGCGCCAGCTGATGGAGTTCCTGGCCCGGTATGACCTGCCGGTGTATTTGGCCATGCCCCTCCAGCGCACCTACGGCGACGGAGCCATCCAGGCCCTGCGGGATGACCCGTATATCCTGTCCCGGGCCCAGTACGGGGTGGATTTTTCCATAGCGGACGAGATCGCCATCAGTTTGGGCTTTGACGGGGACGATCCCTGCCGCCTGCGGGCGGCGCTGACCTATGAGCTGGAGCACAACGCCGCCAACGGCCACGTGTTCCTGCCCCGCGAGAAGCTGCTCTTCGCCACGTCGCAGCTGCTGGCCGTGACGCCGGACGAGCTGGAGCTGGCGCTGGACAAGCTCATCGAGGGCTTCGGCGTGGTGGAAAAGACCATCGCCGGGGTGCAGGGCTGCTATCTGCCCCGGCTGTACCAGGCGGAGACCTTCGTGGCGGAGCGCCTGCTGTCGCTGGTGCGGACGCCGGTGGAGGTGCTGCCCCGGGCGGAGAAGGTCATCGATGACATTGAAAAGGAACAGGGCGTGGCCTATGCGCCTCTGCAGCGGCAGGCGGTGTGCCTGGCGGCCCAGGGCGGTATACTGCTGCTGACCGGCGGCCCCGGTACCGGCAAGACCACGTCTCTGCGGGGCATCGTGGCCCTGTACGAGCGTATGGGGCTGGATGTGGCGCTGCTGGCGCCCACCGGCCGCGCCGCCAAGCGCCTGGGCGAGGTGACGGGCCGGGAGGCCCAGACCATCCACCGTGCCCTGGGCATGAGCTACAATGAGCTCACCGGCCAGACGGCCTTTAAGAAGAACGCACAGGATCCGCTGGAGGTCCACGCTGTCATCGTGGACGAGATGAGCATGGTGGATATCGAGCTGATGCGCTCCCTGCTGGAGGCCATGCGGCCGGGAAGCCGCCTGGTGCTGGTAGGCGACCCGGACCAGCTGCCCTCCGTAGGCCCCGGCAGCGTGCTGGGGGATATGCTCCGCAGCGGTGTGGTGCCGGCGGTGTCCCTGACCCAGGTGTTCCGTCAGGCGGAGCAGTCGGCCATCATCCGCGCCGCCCATGCCGTGGACCGCGGCGAGCTGCCGCCGCTGGAGAACAGCGGCAGCGGCGACCTCTTCTTCCTGCGCCGCCGCGCGCCGGATCGTCTGGTGCAGACGGTGGTGGAGCTGTGCCGCGACCGCCTGCCCAAAAACATGGGTATTCCCGCCGAGCAGATACAGGTGCTCTCCCCCACCCGAAAGGGCCCCTGCGGTACGGCGGCGCTGAACCGGGCCCTGCAGGCGGCGCTGAACCCGCCGGAGCGCGGTAAGCGCCAGAAGCAGTGGGGTGACATGACGTTCCGGGTGGGTGACCGGGTCATGCAGACCCGGAACAACTACGATGTGCTGTGGGAGAAGGAGGATGGCTCCGGCGGCAGCGGTATTTTCAACGGCGACGTGGGCGTTATTCAGGACATCGACCCCGGCGGCGAGCTCATCACCCTGCGGTTCGACGACCGCACGGCGGTGTACACCGCTGACCTGCTGAGCCAGCTGGATATGGCCTACGCCGTCACCGTACATAAATCCCAGGGCAGCGAGTATCCGGCGGTGATATTGGCCGCGGCGTCCGCCGCGCCGTCGCTGCTGGTGCGCGGCGTGCTGTACACCGCTATCACCCGTGCCCGCAGGCTGCTTATCCTCGCCGGGGACGACGCCGTCCTGGCCCAGATGGCCGCCAACAACAAGCAGCAGCGCCGGTACAGCGGCCTGCGCCGCCGACTGAAGGAGGGATACCATGAGCAATAACGGTAGTATCAACGACGCATTGGACAAGGCCCAGCGGGGCTTGCTGGACTTCTTTTTCCCCCGCAAGTGCCCCTTCTGCGGGCGCGTGGCGGGCCGGGAGCTGCTGTGCGAGGCGTGCAAGGCGTCGCTGCCCCGGTGCGATAAGGTACGCACCGGCACCTTCGGCGAATGTGCCGCGCCGCTGTATTACGAGGGCCGCGTCCGCGACGCCCTTCTGGCCTTCAAATTCAAGCGGCGCATCGAGGATCTGAACGCCTACGGTGTGCTGATGGCCGAAAAGGCGGCGGAGGTCTACGCCGACCGCTTCGATGCCGTCACCTGGGTGCCGGTGAGCAAACAGCGCCTGAAAAAGCGTGGCTTCGACCAGTCGCGTATGCTGTGCGCCAGCCTGTGCGTGGACTGGCACACGGAGCCGCAGGAGACACTGCGTAAGGTGCGGGACAACCCGGCCCAGTCCGGAATCGATGACCCGGCGGAGCGCCGGGCCAATGTGCTGGGCGCTTACGAGCCGGTGGACCCGGACGCCATCGCCGGAAAGCGCTTCCTGCTCATCGACGACATCATCACCACCGGCGCCACGCTCGCCGAGTGCGTCCGGGTGCTGAAAGCCGCCGGGGCGGCAGACGTGGTCTGCCTGACGCTGGCCATGGCCCGTGATAATTGAGGTATGGACTTCGGCGTTTCCGTATAGAATACAGAAAATACCGCGATTTTCATTTCGCAGTTGCAATATTCTTTCTCAATCGGTATAATAGATAAATCAGAGGGTAACGGGCGCACCCGCCCGAAACGAAAGACAAGATAGAGGTGCAGTAGTATGTGTTCCATTGCAAAAGATATCGGCATCGACCTGGGCACCGCCTCCGTACTGGTGTACGTAAAGGGCAAGGGCGTCGTATTGAACGAGCCGTCCGTGGTGGCCATTGACAAGAATACCGGCAAGCTGCTGAAGGTGGGCGCCGAGGCTCAGGCCATGCTGGGCCGTACCCCCGGCAACATCGTGGCCATCCGCCCCCTGCGCGAGGGCGTGATCTCCGACTACGACATGACCGAGCGTATGCTCCGCGAGTTCCTGCACAAGGTGGTGGGCGGCTTCCAGCTGTTCAAGCCCCGCGTCATCATCTGCGTGCCCTCCGGCATCACCGAGGTCGAGGAGCGTGCCGTGGTGGACGCCGGCATCCAGGCGGGCGCCCGCCGTGTGTATCTGATCGAGGAGCCTGTGGCCGCGGCCATCGGCGCCGGAATCGACATCTCCAAGCCCGACGGCCACATGGTGGTGGATATCGGCGGCGGCACCAGCGACATCGCCGTCATTTCCCTCTCCGGCGTGGTGGAGAGCGCCTCCATCAAGGTGGCCGGCGACCAGTTCAACGAGGCCATCGTCAAGTATATGCGCCGCAAGCACAACGTGCTGGTGGGCGAGCGCACCGCCGAGCTGATGAAAATGCAGATCGGCTGCGTCTTCCCCAAGGAGCAGGAGACGTCCATCGAGATCAAGGGCCGCTGCCTGGTGACAGGCCTGCCCAAGGTCATCAACGTCAGCTCCACCGAGATGCTGGAGGCCTTCGAGGAGCCGGTAGAGCGCATCCTCGAGGCGATCCACGGCGTGCTGGAGCGCACCCCGCCCGAGCTGGTGGCCGACATCTCCAACAACGGCATCGTTATGACCGGCGGCGGCAGCCTGGTGGACGGCTTTGACAAACTGATTGAGGCCCGCACCGGCATCCACACCGTGGTGGCCGAGGGCGCTATCTCCTGCGTGGCCGAGGGCACAGGCAAGAGCCTGGATTCTCTGAACGCTATGACCGACGGCACCGTGAACCTGAGCCGCCGCAAGCAGATGAGCTAAGCACAATACAGAAGGCCGCCTTTAGGCGGCCTTTTCCTCAAGTTGCTCTTGCAACTTCCGCGAAAAAGCGCTACTATTACGATACACGAGAACGAGATAAGGAGGAACCACCATGAAGTTTTCCAGCAAGGTCTTGAAATGCGGCCTGTCCCCCATGCGGAAGTTCCACCCCTACGCGGTGGCGGCGGAGGCCAAGGGCAGGAAGATCTATCATCTGAACATCGGCCAGCCGGATATCGAGACGCCCAAGGCGTACTTCGATGCGGTGAAGCACTTTGACCTGCCGGTGTTGGCCTATGCCCCGTCCCCCGGTATCCCGGAGCTGATCGAGGCCATCCGCAAGTACTACGCCGATCTGGGTATGCACTTCGATGCCGGTGATATCCTCATCACCAACGGCGGCAGCGAGGCGCTGCAGATCACCATGAACTGCATCCTGGATGACGGCGATGAGATCCTCATCCCCGAGCCCTTCTACCCCAACTACAACACCATGGCCTACACCTGCGGCGCGAAGATCCACCCCATCCCCACCTCTCCCCACGACGGCTACCACTACGCCGACCGTGCCAAGGTCGAGGCGGAGATCAACGAGCACACCCGCGCCATCATGGTCACCAACCCCGGCAACCCCACCGGCGCCGTCCTGACGCCGGAGGAGATGCGTATGCTGGTGGACGTGGCCAAGGCCCACGACCTGTTCATCATCGGTGACGAGGCCTACCGCGAGTTCGTCTACGCCGGCGAGCCTCTGCAATCCATGGGCCAGTTCGAGGACGCGGCCGAGAACGTCATCGTCATCGACACCGTCTCCAAGCGGTTCTCCGCCTGCGGCGCCCGCATCGGCTGCATGATCTCCCGCAACAAGGAGCTGATGGCGCAGGCCATGAAGTACGCCCAGTGCCGTCTGTCCGTGCCCACACTGGACCAGGTGGCCGCTGCCGCGCTGTACACCGTCGGCCCCGACTACTTTGCCGCCGTCCGTGAGGAGTACAAGCGCCGCCGCGATACGGTGGTCAATAAGCTGCACGAGATACCCGGCGTGGTCTGCGAGTGCCCCCGCGGCGCCTTCTACATCATGGCCGCCCTGCCTGTGGACGATGCCGACGCCTTCCAGAAGTGGCTGCTGGAGGAGTTCGAGGACAACGGCGACACCGTGATGTTTGCCCCCGGCGAGCCCTTCTACGGTACCCCCGGCAAGGGCAAGAACGAGATCCGCATCGCCTATGTGCTGAAGCAGGCGGACCTGGAGCGCGCCATGGACCTGCTGGCCAAGGGCATCGCCGCCTACAACGCCCGGTAAACGGATACACGCAAAAAAAGAAAGCCCTTTTGGGCTTTCTTTTTTTGCGTAGCTTATCCCTTCAGCGCCATATCGCAGCGTGCGGGCAGGTCAAAGGCGGTGAAATAGGACTCCTCCAGCGGGATCCAGCGATCCCGGAACATCCGGAGCTTCTCCGGGCCGCTGCGGGCTTCAATGCGGCGGAGCTGCTCGGCAGCGTCCACGGTAAGGAATACCCGCAGATCATAGCTGTCCCACAGGGCCGGATGGCAGGCGTAGGCACCCTCCACGATGGTCAGGCGCGCCGCCGGGACCGTCACCGGCTCGTCCAGCGCCTGCCGCGCACAGCGGAAGGGGCGGTAGGTGACCGCCTCACCGCGCAGTGCCGGCTGCAGTACTTCCGATAGAAAGCGCTCGTGGTCCACGTTTTCGCCCGGCTGTGCCAGCCGTGCAGCGGTGCGCTGCTCCGGGCGCAGAAAGAAGTCGTCCATGTGGAACACCCGGCAGGACAGCTGCGCCTGCAGCTGTGCCGCCAGCGTGCTTTTCCCGGCGCCGCAGCGGCCGTCAATGGCCGCGATGACCTGTGCCTGCCGGTCCAGCAGCGCCCGGATAACCGTCAGCAGGCGGTCGTAGTCAGCAGGGGTCATTTCGCCCTCCGGGCGGCGCGGCGCTGGATGAGCTTCACCAGCTCCACCACCGGAAGGACCAGGAAGGCCAGGGCCAGGGCCACGCCGTACTCCGTCCAGCTGACGGGGGTGAAGCCGAAAGCGTTGGCGATGACGGGCACCTCCAGCACCAGCGTGGTCAGCACCAGCGAGCCCAGCATGGCGCCCCACAGTACCTTGTTGTGGCTGGGCAGCGAGAACACGCTCTTGCGCTGGGAGCGCATATTGAAGCTGTGGAAGATCTCGCACATACTCATGGTCAGGAAGGCCATGGTCATACCGTCGTCGGACACGCCCTTGGGCATCTCAAAATAGCCCACCTCCATGCAGTGTCCGATGATGTAGGAGGTCATGGTGATGATCGTGATCAGCACGCCCTGATACAGGATGTCAAAGCCCAGGCCACCGGCGAAGATGCCGTCCTTGCTGTCCCGGGGCGGGCGGGTCATGGTATCCGGCTCACCCTTCTCCAGACCAAGGGCCAGGGCGGGGAAGCAGTCGGTGATCAGGTTGATAAACAGCAGGTGCACCGGGTTCAGCAGTGTGAAGCCCAGCAGCGTGGCGAAGAACACGCCCAGCACCTCGCTCATGTTGCTGGCCAGCAGGAACTGGATGGCCTTGCGGATGTTGTCATAGATCCGGCGGCCCTCCTCCACGGCGGTGACGATGGTGGCGAAGTTGTCGTCGCTGAGCACCATGTCCGCCACGTTCTTTGTCACGTCCGTGCCGGTGATGCCCATGCCCACGCCGATATCCGCGGACTTGATGGAGGGCGCGTCGTTGACGCCATCGCCGGTCATGGCGGTGATGGCGCCCTTGCGCCGCCAGGCGTTGACAATGCGGACCTTATGCTCCGGCTGCACCCGGGCATAGACGCTGTACTTCTCCACCGCCTTGTCCAGCTCCTCATCGGTGAGGCTGTCCAGCGCGCTGCCGGTAACGGCCTGGCTGGCGTCGGTGATGATGCCCAGCTCCTTGCCGATGGCCACGGCGGTGTCCTTGTGGTCGCCGGTGATCATCACCGGGCGGATGCCCGCGGCGCGGCACTCGGCCACGGCGGCCTTGACCTCCGGGCGGATGGGGTCGATCATGCCCGCCAGACCGATGAAGCAGAGGTCCTGCTCCAGGTCCTCCGGCTCCTGCCGGTCGGGCAGTGCGTCGTACAGGCGCTCCGCCGCCGCAAGGACTCGCAGGGCCTTGTCGGCCATGGCCTTGTTCTCCGCCAGAATGGCGGTGCGCTTTTCCTCAGTCAGGGGCAGGATCTGCCCGCTTTCCGTATAGCTGGTGCACCGGCGCAGCACCTCGTCCGGCGCGCCCTTGGTGTACTGGATAAAGCCGTTGTCTGTGCGGTGGATGGTGGACATCATCTTCCGGCCGGAGTCAAAGGGGGCCTCGCCGCAGCGGGGCTGGCGGCTCTCCAGCACAGGCTTCTTCAGCCCCTGGGCAGCGGCAAAGTTCACCAGCGCCGCCTCCGTGGGCTCGCCGATGGCGCCGTTCTCCTCCAGCGCGGCGTCGTTGCACAGCGCCATGGCTGTGGCCAGCAGCTCCGTGGGGCCGGTGTGCTCCACCACGGTCATCTTGTTCTGTGTCAGGGTGCCGGTCTTGTCGGAGCAGATGACCTGGGTGCAGCCCAGCGTCTCCACCGCCGTCAGCCGCCGGATCACGGCGTGCTGCTTGCTCATGTTGGTCACGCCGATGCTCAGTACCACCGTCACCACCGTGGCCAGCCCCTCCGGGATGGCCGCCACCGCCAGGGAAACGGCCACCATAAACGTGCTCAGCACGGTGTCCAGCGTGAACTCGCCGGCCACCACCAGGTCAAAGATAAAGATGAACACGCAGATGCCCAGCACCAGCTTGCTCATGGTCTTGCCCAGCTCATTCAGCTTGCGCTGCAGGGGCGTCTGCTCCTGCTCCGTCTGGGCCAGCACACCGGCGATCTTGCCCATCTCCGTGTCCATGCCGGTGGCGGTGATGACCGCCTTGCCGCGGCCGTAGACCACGGTGCTGCCCATGTAGCACATATTCTTCCGGTCGCCCAGGGGCACGTTATCTCCGGTCAGCAGCCCCACCGCCTTGGTGACGGGGACGCTCTCGCCGGTCAGCGCCGCCTCCTCGATCTTCATGGAGGCGCTCTCCAGCAGCCGTCCGTCGGCGGGCACGGCGTCGCCGGCCTCCAGCAGCACCACGTCGCCGGGCACCAGCTGGCTGCTCTCAATGACCACCTGGTGGCCGTCCCGCAGCACTTTGCACTTGGCGGCGGTCATGGTCTGCAGGGCCTCGATGGCCGCCTCGGCCTTGCTCTCCTGCACCACGCCCAGCACCGCGTTCAGCAGCACCACCACCAGGATGATGAACACCTCGGTGAAGCTCTCACCGCTGAGTGCGTTGGTCACGGCGGACACCGCCGCCGCTGCCATCAGGATCAGCAGCATGGGGTCCTTCAGCTGTGTCAGGAACCGCTGCAGCAGGGAGGGCTTCTCCGCCTCCTTCAGCTTATTGGGGCCGTGCTTGGCCAGACGTTCAGCCGCCTCCGCCTCTGTCAGACCGGTGGGACAGGAGCCCAGCTCCTCCAGCACCTCCTGCGGACTGCGGTTGTATTCCTTTTCCATCGTCTATTACTCCTTTATATCATGGTTTTATAATTTGAAGCAAAAAAGCAGAACAAAAAGCGAAACAGAAAATAAACCAAAGGACAACAAAAAACTCATGCACGGACAGGCTATGTCTGTGCATGAGTCTCATTCTTTCAGGACACATCGGGCGCTGCCGCGCCGGGATGACGGTGTGCCACGCCGCGCCAAAACCGGCGCTGCGGAATTACTCCCTCATTCATTATGGGGTATTTTACCCGCTTTTTTATCCGCTGTCAACCCCAAAAAGGGCGGTTTTTTACACCATTTCCGCGGCGCACAGACCATCGAAATACTTGTACAGCGGCATCAGTGTCCGGAAGCCCTCAATGATATCCTGTGCCAGTTCCTGCGAGAACATACGCTCGTCCGGCGCGGCGTCATGCTGTAAATTGATAGACTTCTTGTTGTACCACGCCGCCAGCAGGGGAGAGGGGGCGGTCTTTTTCCTGGCATATTCCGGGCCTGAAAGCGTGAATTGCGCCTGTTTATTGAACCTTTTGACCAGCTTTTCCAGCACCTCGGGATGCTCGTCGACGGCCTTGCGGTACGCCTCCATCAGCGCCGCCTTCGGCGCCCAAAAGCCCATGCCGTAGCTGTAATAGTCCGGCCCGATCTCAAAGTAAAACGTGGGCCGCCCCGTCCAGTCCTCGCCGCCGGCGCGGACGCAGAACCACAGGTGGTCCTTGTACGGTCCATTCCCGTGCAGCCGTCGGGCATCCCGATAGATGCGGGAGAGCTTCAGCAGAAACGGCTCCTTGGGGAATGCCGCGTGCAGGGCTTCATACACCTGCTCGCCCAGCGCACGGGTGGGGGCCAGGAGATGTGCCTCATAGTCCTGCTTATGCGCCAGAAACCAGGAGCGTTCGTTGTTGAACCGAATGCCCCACAGGAAGTCCAGTGTCTCCTGCGAATACCCTTCAAATGCCATAAAAGCGCTCCTTTCCCTCAAGACCCGTCCCACTCACATGAAGCGGCACAGCAAAATGGGCAGCAGCAGCGCCGGGGCCATGTTCATGATGCGCAGCTTCGTCAGCCCCAGCACGTTCAGCCCGATGCCGATGATCAGCAGCGACCCGGTGACGGAGATCTCCGTGATGACCGCCTCGGTCAGAACGCCGGTCAGCAGGGAGGCCAGCAGGGCGACGGTGCCCTCCAGCACCAGAATGGACAGGGCGGAAAACGCCACGCCGATGCCCAGCGAACCGGCAAAGGCCACCGACCCGGCCATGTCGATGACCGACTTGGTCATCAGAATGGTGTGATCGTTTTTCAGACCGCTCTCCAGCGCCCCCATCACAGCCATTGCGCCCGCGGCGAACACCAGCGAGCCGGTGACAAAGCCCTCGGTGATGGAGCCGGACTTGCCGAATCTTTTTTGCAGCCAGTCGCCGGCGCGGGTGACGCCGTCCTCGATGTGCAGCAGCTCGCCGATAACGGAGCCGATCACCAGCGACAGGATGGGGATCAGCTGGTTGCTGCTGCCGATGGCGCCGGAGATGCCGATGCCGATGGATACCAGACCCGTGGCGGCCAGCACGGTCTGCTTCATCTTTTCGGGCATGAACCGGCCGCCCAATGTGCCCAGAACGCCGCCGGCCGCAACAGCGGCGGCGTTGATCAATACACCGGTGAGTATCATGGTACCAGTCCTCCGTCCTTGATAATATCCCGCACCACCGTGCCGCCCATCATCAGGCCGGCCACAGAGGGTACCCACGCCACGCTGGCGGGAACGCTGCGCCGTCCGGGTGACGGTGCTTCCAGTTGCTGTGTCTCGTGGGGCAGCTCCGGGCTGAACACCACCTTCAGGTGGTGGATCCCCCGGGTACGCAGCTCCTTCCGCATGACCCGGGCCAGCGGGCAGCCGTTGGTCTTAGAGATATCCGTGACCCGCAGCAGCTCAGGCTCCAGCTTGTTGCCGGTGCCCAGGGCCGACAGGATGGGGATGCCCCGCAGGTGCGCCTGTTGGATCAGGTCAAGCTTGCAGCTGACCAGGTCGATGCAGTCCACGATATAGTCGAATTTCCGGGAGAAAAATTCCTCCCGATGGGCGGCGTCATAGGTGGCGCAGATCGGGTATACCACCGTGTCCGGGTCGATGTCCCGCACGCGCGCCGCCGCGACCTCCGCCTTGTACTGTCCCACGGTGGAGGTCAGGGCGCACAGCTGGCGGTTGATGTTGGATACGGATACCGTGTCCTGGTCCACCAGTGTCAACGTGCCAACGCCGCTGCGTGCCAAGCACTCAGCGGCGTAGCTGCCCACACCGCCCAGACCAAACACCGCCACATGGCTGCGGCGGAGCTTGTCCAAAGCGGGTGCGCCCAATATCATTTCTGTTCTGAGAAAACGCTCGTTCATAGACTCGAAGAAGGGGCGGTCATCAGCCCACGTGCTTCATGCCGTTCTCCTGCACCACCTCGGCGCTGTCCAGCAGACCGTCCAGCCAGGCCTCAGTGTCGGTGTTGCGCAGAGCGTTCTCGGCCTGTACCTGCCAGTAGGGCACATCGTCGCCCACAAAGTACATCACATGATAGCCCTTGTAGTTAGAGCTCTCGCCGTATACAATGCCGGTGTCGCCGGACTGACGGCTCGCATCGAAGCACCAGTCGTTGAACTCGGTGACCATCTGGTTCTTGTAGATCTTGGTGTACAGACCGCCGTTGGTGTTGCTGCCGTCATCCGCACTGAGCTCGTTGGCCAGGGCCGCGAAGCTGTCCTCGGTGGCCTCGCCGGCCTTCCACTGGGCCAGCGCATCCTCGGCTGCGGTCTTGGCCGCGTCCTTAGCCGCCTGCAGGTCGGCCTCATAGGTCTCGGCCTCGCTGTCCAGTGCGCTCTCGTCTACCTTGAACAGGATGTGGCGCACGTCCTTGGTGGCGTATTCCTGACGGCCCACGCTGCGGAACACGACCACATAGCAGTTGGAATCGCTGGTCACAACGGCGCTGTCGCCGGCCTTGCGCGCACTGTCAAATACCCAGTTGGCCACGTCGCTGCCGTTGTTGCTGCCGGCATCGGTGCTGGTGTAGCTGGCGGACTCATAATCCTTGGCCACATCCTCCAGCGCCTCGCCGCCCTGCACGCGCGCCAGCACAGCGGCGGCATCGCTCTCAGCCTTGGCCTTGGCGGCGGCGTTCTCCTCATCGGTGGGCTCCACGGTGTTGCCGTCATCGTCCTTGGTGCTGTCGGCGGTACCCTTGAAGTACAGGGACTCATAGCTGGCCACGTCAAAGCTGCTCTTGTTGCCCTGATAGTAGGTCTCCAGGTCGCTGACGGTGTAGGTCAGCTCCTCGGCGTAGTGGCTCTGGTAATGGGTGGCTACGTCCACCAGCTGCACCATCTCCTTGAAGGTATCCACGGTCATGTTCTTGCCGTAGATCAGCTTCAGATACGTCTTCGTGGAGTAGCCGTTCTGCTTGGCGGCGGCGTTGAGCTCCTCCATAGTGGCATCCAGCTCCTCCTGAGTGTGCTCATCGGCGCCCATGCCGTTGGCCTCAGCCTCCTGGGCGGTCAGCACGTACATGGCCAGCTGCTTCACCGCGGTGTCGCGGACATACTGCTCCCATGTGACATCACCCTCGTCCTCGATACCCAGCGCGGTCTTCATGGTGTCGCTCACCACCTGCTGGTCCAGGGATTTGGACGTATCGATGCCGTAAAAGCTGGCATAGCTGCTCTTCAACAGACTGCTCTTCACGTTGGCGTAGAAATACTCCACCTGCCCGGCGGTATATTTCTCACCGTTGATGGTCACGGCGGTGGCGCTGCGCTGCAGCACGCCGGAGTTATACACCAGCAGTACCGCGGCCACGATCACGAACATGCCGGCGATCACGCCGTACAGGATATTGTTCTTGCGTGCCTTGGCCTTCTCCTCCGCCTCGCGGATCTTCTTGGGGTCGGTGACGCCCTGGGCCGCCAGATCCTGCCGGATCTTCTTTTCTCTTGATGCGCTCATTGAAATTCATTCCTCTCGATTTTGGACGCAATACGCCCTTGTTTGGTAACATACTCGGTCATTATATCGTATACCGCACCTTTTCGCAAGAGGGAAACGCCTGGAATTTGTGAACATTTTACCGCGATCACTGAGCACAAGACCCCCATTCCGTTTCGGAATGGGGGTCTTGTGCTCAGCGACAGGCAGCGGCCATGTTATAACCTGCACAACTCGCAGGTGGGTCGTCTCCGGCTGACTTTACTGCTTCCAGCATCCGCCCGCATACGGCAGGCGGGAGGCCTGCAAACCATCTGCCGATCCGACGTCCCGTATAACCAATGTCAGGATAAATAGAACCGCTGCCCATCGCTCAATTTTCCGCCCTGCCTTCGCCGAGCCGCCTTGCTGTACACAAAGTACAGCGGCGGCGTCTCGTCATCGGCAGGACGAAAAATCCTGCTCATTTTTCCAACCCGGTATTCGCCAAACCGGCTCGACGTACAGAAAGTACGCCATCGCCGCTTTGCCATCGGCAGGACGAAAAATCCTGCCGAAGGAGTGGCGTGTATCTTTTTCGCTGCACCGCCGCGCCTCGTCTTGGCGAAAAATCCAGCCATTTTCCGGCGCAGCCGGCGGCGTCTCGCCATCGGCAGGACGAAAAATCCCGTCGAAAGATCACTCGTCCTCGTCGGACAGGATCTGCTCCATGAACAGGTCGTAGACCTTATCCAGCTCCTCGTCGCTGTCTAGGGTGCTCAGCAGCTCCTCGCCGTTTTCCATAACGGACTTCAGGATCACCAGGCCGTACTCCTCGGCGGCTTCCTCGTCGGCATCATCCTCCACCACGGGGAAGAACGCCATGTAGGTCTGGCCGTCCACTTCCAGCGCGTCCACGTATTCCAGTTCAATGTCGTTGCCGTCCTCGTCGGTCAGGGTGATGAAGTTGGGGCCGAATTCCTCGCTCATGGGAGAGTCCTCCTTTGTCTTTATATCCATAGTATACCCGAAAGCTGGAGAAAACGCAAGTGGAAGCATTCGGCAGTTTCTGCCATCTGTCGGACTGAAAATCGGTGGAATGGGGGAAAATAACGGGAATTGAGCAGCCAAACGGGCGGATTTCTGCAAAAAATCCTCTTTTTTGCATTTGACAAGTATGGTAGAATGTTCCTTATAGTGGATTGGTATGTGAATTTTGACCCCGGAACGAAAAGAATACACAGGAACATCAATAAAGAAAGGAAGGTGCCCTGTCTTGAGTGAGAACAAGCGCAGACGGTCGTCGTCCACCGGCTTTTGGGGACGCATCCGGCAGAGCGCCCGGCACATAGAAAACGAGGCAAAGGAGGGTGCGCGCCGGGTAGAGCACAGTGCCGCCGAGGGTGCGCGGCGCGTGCAGCATGACGCGCAGGAGCGTGTGCGGAACATGACCCCTAAGCAGAAGAACGGCTGGAAGAAGGCCGGACGCATCATCGGCACGCTGCTGCTGGTGTTCGTGCTTACGGCGTCCATCTTCGCCGGTATCTTCATGGCGTACATCAACAGCGCCATGCGCGGCAAGGTGGAGGTCTATCTGGACGAATTCGAGACCCAGGTCTCCACCGAGCTGTATTACCAGGACCCCGACACCCAGGAGTGGGTCATGTACCAGACGCTGTACATGGACGAAAACCGCATCTGGGTGGACCTGGAGAACATTCCCAAGTACCTTCAGGATGCAGCGGTGGCCATTGAGGACAAGCGGTTTGAAAAGCACCACGGCGTGGACTGGAAGGGTACCACCCGCGCCATTCTGTACACCCTGTTCGGCAAGAACGTGCAGGGCGGCTCCACCATCACCCAGCAGTTGGTGAAGAACGTCACCGGCGACAATCAGGTGACGGTCAAGCGCAAGATCACGGAGATCTACCGCGCACTGGAGCTGGAAAAGCGCTACGAGAAGGACGAGATCCTTGAAGCCTACCTGAACGAGGTCTACTTCGGCCAGCGCTGCTCCGGCGTGATGACGGCGGCGCGGGTGTATTTTGGCAAGGACGTGTCCGAGCTGTCATTGGCCGAGTGTGCCAGCATGATGGGCATCACCAACAACCCCTCCATGTACGATCCCTTCATCAGCTCCTGGACCCGCGAGAACAACCGGGAGCGCCAGCTGACCATCCTCAGCGAGATGCTCTCTCAGGGCAAGATCGACCAGGAAGAGTATGACGCCGCCGTGGCCGAGGATATCCAGTTCGCCAACGGCTTTACCATCTCCGGCAAGTATGTGGGCAGCGACGGTACCGGCACCGAGCCGGACACGGAGGATACCACCGATACCAGCGACGATACCGACTCCCCGGCGGATGACAGCACCCCCACCATCAAGGGCAGCAACTCCTGGTTCACCGATGCCATGATCACCGATGTGGCCGAGGCACTGGTGGAGAAGCTGGGCATCACCGAAAAGGTCAACAGCGAGGGCAAGAAGATCTCCGCCTACGACCAGGCCATCAACATGGTCTACAGCAAGGGCTACAAGATCTACACCACCCAGAATCCCAAGTATCAGAAGATCGCGGAGGATGTGTGCTATAATCTGGAGAATATCCCCTATACCAGCAGCTATACGAACGCCGCCGGTGAGCAGGTGGAGGATCAGCTGCAGATCGCCCTGACCATCGTGGATCCCACCAACGGCTATGTGGTGGCTATGATCGGCGGTGCCGGTGAAAAGGTGGTGGACCGCGGCTGGAACTGGGCTGTGAACGCCCGGCAGTGCGGTTCTGCCATCAAGCCTGTGTCCACCTACGCCCCGGCACTGGACGACGGCACCATCAACGGCGCGTCGGTCATCGACGACTATCCCATGCTGCTCAACGGCGACGTGTGGCCGCGAAACGACAACTGGCGCTATCAGGGTCTTATGCCCCTGCACCTTGCGCTCCGACAGTCCCTGAACACCTGCGCCGTGCGCATCAATCTGGCCTACGGCGTTACCAATTCTTACGATTTCCTTGTGAACAAGCTGGGCTTCAAGAACCTGACCTACACCGACTCCCAGCAGGTGGGCAACATGGCACTGGGCGGCTTTGAGAAGGGCGTTACCACCGAGGAGATGGCCGCGGGCTTCGCGACCTTCGTCAACGAGGGCGTGTATACCGCGCCGCGCACCTTTATCCGGGTGGAGGATGCCAACGGCAACGTGATCCTGGAGAACGAAGCACAGTCCACCGTGGCCATGAAGAACACCACTGCGGCGCTGATGAACAGCCTCCTGCAGGAGGCATCCCTGCAGGGCACCGGCTATCAGGCGCAGTTCCCCGGTATGCACATCGCCGGTAAGACCGGTTCTACCAACAGCAACAAGGACCGTTACTTCGCGGGCTATACGCCCTATTACAGCTGCGCCGTCTGGGCGGGCTATGAGCATAACCAGCGCATCGTGGCCAGCGGCAACCCCTGCGCCGTGATCTTCCAGAAGGTCATGAAGGCCATTCATGAGGACCTACCCGACAAGGACTTCTTCTCCTGCTCCGGCCTGACCAGCGTGGCCGTCTGTGCTGACAGCGGAATGCTGGCGTCGGAGAACTGCGCCCTGGACGTTCGCGGCAGCCGCGTCTACACGGCCCTGGTGGCGGCGGATAATGCCCCCACCGCCGTCTGCACCATGCACACCGCCCCCACCTACACCGTCAACATGGCGGACAGCGACGGCAACGTGACCACCGTTACCGGCTCCGTGCTGAACTACCAGCGTGAGCTGATCGAGGGCCACGACGAGATCGTGGTGGAGGACGCCTTTATGATGCTGGGCGGCTGGAACGGCTTTTTTGGCGACGAGGCGGACGACGACTTCAATATGCCCGACGGTGATCACGACACCACGGTGGCGGGGCCGCCGGACACCACAGACCAGCCGAGCAACGTGGATGATTTTATCCGCGCAGGATGATAAAAAAGGAGACGCGAAAGCGTCTCCTTTTTTGCCCAGGAGTGGGTGCCATGTCAAGGGCCGCCGCTGGCGGCCTTGTTTTTCGCGCAGCAAAATCGCCGCACCAAAAGAAAAGAGACATCCTTTCGGATGTCTCTTTTCTTTTGTGACTGCCCACATGTTTTGTTGTCTGCACTCCCGCCCACCGCAAGGAAGGGGGAGTGTGAGGGGGGAACCTTTGACGGGTTCCCCCACTCGCGTTCAGTCACCCGCCCGCAGGCGACCACTTTTGCGTAGCAAAAGTGCTGCACCAAAAAAGAAAGACACCCATGTGGGTGTCTTTCTTTTTTGTGATTGCCCATAGGTTTTGTTGTCAGCTTTCAGTCGTTTTAAATTTAATGCTGAAACTTTCTCCGGTGCCGCCGAGCACAACATCTTCAATGTCCACCCAAGATTTTAATCCTTGCGCTCTTTCATATATTTTTGTAATGGGCCGACACTTGTAGCGAGCCGAAACTGTTATCGCATTATCTGCAAAAGATATGTCAAAAGATTTCCAAATCTGAATTGCGTTCTGTTCTGATGCTTGTGAACCATAGAGCTTATATGGTTCAATTGTGTCGACGATAGCCAAGATAAAAAGCAATGGGTTATCCTGAAAACTGATTTTTTTGAAGCGCTCTCCCACTAACGCACCCAGCCCGCACTCCAAGTATTCTGCCTCTGCTGAGGCATCTGCTTTCCAAACGTTGTGAGAGATGATACAGTCTGCAATATGGGCCAATATAGGAATTTGCTCGATGCAAAAATTCCTTCCGCCCCAATCGAATGCTTCGATATGGGTATACCTCTCGTCATGCTCTAAAAATCTATGCCTGTAAGCGGATGCGTATATTTTCAGGAATCTGTCAAATAGGAGATACCCTCCAATGACTCCATGGTTGTAGGTTGGTGGCTGAAGTCTGCGTATTCCATAGGAAAAATATTTCATGAGAAGGCTTTGGGAATAACGAAAACCGGTGATCTTTGCCCCACAGGCGAACTGTAGTCCATCCTTCAGCGATGGGTTATTACCCAACAGATAATCGATTATTGTCGTCTTATACTGTCTTCCATAAAACCCATTATGGCCGCGTACTCTTTTGCGAAGTATTGGGCTGACCTGCTGGTATGGCGAATACAGAATGCTCAATCTTTGTTCAATCTTTCGCAGTCTGTAGTATCCATCTTTCTCACATACTTTCGTTTCGCGGAGCTGTCCAAAATCTGGTTTCCAGTTTTCTTCTACGATATAGCCATAGTCATGATACAGACATGTCAAAAACCAAAGATATGAAAACGGAAAGATGGTTTCTCGCATGAAAATATCCACACCATGATCTTTTTGTGTCAGACAATCCTCAAGAAATATTCCCAGAAAGAATGCAGATACCGTGTGAATAGCATCTTGAATTCTGGCGCAATCCATGAAGCAAACTCACAGGCGATCATCGGGTGAGCAAATGTGCCTCCGGATTTGCCCTGCTTAGAAACGATCCCGACCACCTTTGTCTGCTCGATCCATAATTTTGGCGTTAATGTAAAAGAGGCGGTTTTCTTCTTTTCTAACAATTCTATATAGCCAGAGTCCCTATAATTCGGATTGTTCTCTTTCTCCCACAGGTTTAAGAAAGCCAATGTGTTCTCGCTTCGCAGCCACCGCTGTATCACATACCCCGGAGCCTCCTCGCTGTGCGCACGGGCGATCTCAGTCAGAGAAATATAGCTGTCATCCGGTATTTTGTCCTGCGGCGCCGCTGATTTCCTTTGCTCCACGCGTTCCAATACCTCTCGCTTACTCATGCCATAGCCAGCAATATGGGGAGATTTATATTCACGCTCAGCGATACCGTTTTCCTTTGCTATCTTTGCCATAATTTGATCCCGTTCCTCGCATGTGATGACATCTTCCGTTACAAGGCTCTCCAATAAGTTGCCGATTCCTATTAAATCTACCAGTTTATCTGTCACACACCTCACCTCTTGAGGCTATTGTAGCATAACTTGCGCAAATGCAAAAGATAAATCAAATCAGGGTCATATCCGGCGAAACATAGCGTGTATCTTTCCTCGGTGAACCTTCCTGATCATAGTCAATATTGCAGCGGGCGGACTTCTCAAATTGGGCATCCAGAAACTTCTCCCATCCGATGATGGCCACATATTTTCCATTAGAAAGAAGATGGTCAACCGATGCACGAGTCCATTTTGGTTTTCCAGTCGGAGAAGGTATTTGCTTTGCGTAGAGCATATTCACGATCTTTCCCAGACTCGCTCCTGCTATATAGAAATCAAAAATCATAGAGATAACATCAGCTTCGTCCTTGTTAATTTTGAGTACCCCGTCGCTGGTCAAAATAAAACCATAGGGAATTCTCATGTTTTATTCCTCCTAAAAACAAGAATTCCCATGTTACTATCTCATTCAGGAGACAAAACATGGGAGTATAGCATCTTTTCTATGTCTGTTCTGCACAATTTGCAGGTTCATTTTGCGGCACGCTTATGTCAAAAAAACAAAAGTTGCGTATAACATAAGCTATACGCAACTTTTGCCTAATTTGGTGCGCGAGGCGGGACTTGAACCCGCACGCCCGTAGTGAGCACTAGAACCTGAATCTAGCGAGTCTGCCAATTCCACCACTCGCGCGTCGAACAAGTGAGATTATAGTATGTACCGGCTGAATTGTCAACCCCTTTTTTCAAAATTTCCAAACTTATTGTTTTCCGGCGCGTTCATGCCTTGACCTGCCGCCCAAAACTTGTTATGATAGAAAAAACCATTCACCGAAGGAGTGCGTATATCTCTATGAAAAAAGAGCTTACCCCCCGGAAAAAACAGGCCCTGGAAATGCGTAGTCGTATCCAGAACGTAGCGCTGGAGCTGTTCGACAAGGAGGGCTTTGAGAATGTCTCTGTGGAGCAGATCGCCCAGGCGGTGGGCTGCTCCGTGGGCAACATCTACCACTATTTCAAGAGCAAGGACGAGCTGGTCATCCAGGTGACCAGCAGCGTGGACGCCCAGTACAGCGTGCTGGAGGAGAGCTACCTGGCGGACGAGGCCAACAGCTGGCACGATAAGCTGCTGGACTTTGTGGGTCAGACCCTGGTCATCAGCGCCGAGGACCCGTCCCTCTACCGCAGCTTTATCCACGGCATCCGCTATCCCCAGCAGGGCATCCTGCGGGACAACGAGAAGCGCGTGTATTTTCGCGTTCTGCGTGAGCTGGTGGACGGCTGCAAGCAGGAGGGCACGATCCACCCCGACCGCGACCGCGAGGAGCTGGTGGCGGACCTGGTGGCCCTGCACCGCGGTATGCTGCTGGAGTGGCGTATCTACGAAGGTGCTTTCGACCTGCCTCGCCGCGGCCGCCGTATGGCCGCCGCGCTGCTGGAAGGCTGGAAGCACGAGGAGTGAGTAGAGGCATACACAGAAAAGGAGGAGCGGATGGGTAAGAGTGAAGAGAGGCGGCCGCCGGAGAGTGGGCGGGAGCCGGGCGAAAACACAGCTGTTGCGGGCTTGATAATGGGCATTGCCGCCGTGGTATTCTGGTTTTTCGGCTACTCTGCCGTGGCATCTGTTGTACTGGGCATCCTCGGCTTGGTATGGACTGACAAGGCAAAGAAAGAGGGCTATACCGGAGACAAGCGAACGATAGCCTTCGTGCTGTCGCTGGTGGGTCTTATCGGCGGGCTGGTTGTGCTTATCGTTACGGTGATCCTCATCAATGTGCTGGCAGTACCGGGGATAACGGCCTTGAGGGATATGCTGGGAATGATAGGCGAAATGGCAAATGATATCTGAGCGGACAGCCCTGCGGCACGAGAAATAAGTTAAGGACCGTGAACGTTGTTTTCAACAGCGTTCACGGTGTTTTTTTGTGCGAAATGCTGACTTTTCGAAAAAGCGCAAAAGGCCGTTGACATCCCGGATCGGCGGTGCCATAATAAAGTATAATCACCGAGTGGTTCGGTGAAAAGTTTAACGAAAACCGCCCTCTGGGCGTGACAGAAAAGGAGAGAGACTATGAAGCTGTTGATCATCAACCCCGGCGCAACCTCCACCAAGATCGCGGTGTTCGAGGACGAGGAACAGCTCTTCAAAGTGACCATCGACCACTCCGCCGAGGAGCTGGACCGCTTCCCCCGGGTCATCGACCAGGCGGACTACCGCAAGGAGGCCATTCTCAAGGCCGTCACCGAGGCCGGTTATAAGCTGTCCGACTTTGCCGCCGTCTGCGGCCGCGGCGGTCTGTACCGGGCCATTCCCTCCGGCACCTACGCCGTCAACGACAAGGTCATGGCCGACGTAGAGGCCGCACCCTACGGCGAGCATCCCTCCAATCTGGGCGCGTATCTGGCGCGCAAGCTGGGCGACATGGTGGGCATTCCCGCCTTCTTTGTGGACCCGGTCTGCGTGGACGAGATGACCGAGGTGGCGCACTACACCGGCTTTGCCGAATTCCGCCGTCTGTGCCAGTTCCACGCCCTGAACCACAAGGCCGTGGGCCGCAAGGCCGCCGAGAAGCTGGGCAAAAAGTATGAGGACGTGAACCTCATCGTCTGCCACCTGGGCGGCGGCGTCAGCGTGGGTGCCCACCAGCACGGCCGTGTGGTGGATGTCTGCAACGTCAAGGACGAGGGTGCCATGGGCATGGACCGCGCCGGCGGCCTGCCGGTGAACCAGCTCATCAACTACTGCTTCTCCGGCAAGACCAAGGACGAGGTCAAGCGTACCTTCGGCCGCCGCGCCGGTATGTTCTCCTACCTGGGCACCACTGATTTCCGCGTGGTCTGCGCCAAGGTGGTGGAGGGCGACCCCAAGGCCGTGGAAGCCTATCAGGCCCTGGTCTACCAGCTGGCCAAGGATATCGGCGCCATGGCCGCCGTGCTGCACTTCGAGGTGGACGCCATCGTCTACACCGCCGGCATGGCCTATGAGGACTTCTTCTGCGACGACATCACCGCCTATGTGGGCAAGATCGCGCCCATCATCCGCCTGCCCGGCGAGGAGGAGATGCGCTCCCTGGCGGAGGGTGCCCTCCGGGTCCTCCGCGGCCAGCAGGAGGCCGGCCAGTATTGATCTGATATTCCGGCAGGAATATAGATAAACCGTTTTTGATTTGCAAGTGGAAATAAGAGGAAAAAAGACAAGAAAGGTGGAAACTGCTATGAAACATCTGATGTCCGGTAACGAGGCCACCGCCCGCGGCGTCTACGAAGCCGGTATCAAGGTCTGTTCCGCGTATCCCGGAACCCCCAGCACCGAGATCCTGGAGAACCTGCCCCAGTACGGTAAGGACGTGTACTGCGAGTGGGCCCCCAACGAGAAGGTCGCCACCGAGGTGGCCTACGGCGCGTCCGTGGCCGGCTCCCGTTCCTTCTGCACCATGAAGATGGTGGGCCTGAACGTGGCCGCCGACCCCCTGTTCACCGCCGGCTACATGGGCGTCAACGGCGCCTACGTGGTCGTCACCGCCGACGATCCCTCCTGCCACTCCTCCCAGAATGAGCAGGACAACCGTCACTACGCCCGCGCCGCCAAGATCGCCATGGTGGAGCCCAGCGACGCCCAGGAGTGCAAGGACTTTGTCCGCCTGGCCTGCGAGATCTCCGAGGAGTTCGACACTCCCGTTCTGTACCGTACCACCACCCGCGTCTGTCACAGCAAGGGCCTGGTGGAGTTCGGCGAGCGTGTGGAGCACGTGGCTCCCGCCTATGCCCGCAACACCCGTAAGTACGTCTGCGCCCCCGCCAACGCCTACCTGAACCACCCCATCGTGGAGGAGCGCCTGGTGAAGCTGGCCGAGTATGGCTGCACCCGCGCCCTGGAGAACGGCCTGAACAAGGTGGAGCTGGGCGACGGCAAGGTTGGCGTCATCACCGCCTCCATCAGCTACCAGTACGCCAAGGAGGTGTTCCCCGAGGGCACGTCCTTCCTGAAGCTGGGCCTGACCTATCCGCTGCCCATGGACCTGATCCGCGACTTCGCCAAGAAGGTGGAGAAGCTCTACATCATCGAGGAGCTGGACCCCTTCATGGAGGACGAGATCAAGGCCGCCGGCATCGACTGCGTCGGCAAGGAACTGACCGGCAAGCTGTATGAGCTGAACACCGAGCTGGTGCGCGAGCGCGTGCTGGGCATCAAGCCCGCGTACAAGACCGTGGACGAGGTCAAGGTCGCCAAGCGTCCCCCCGCCCTGTGTCCCGGCTGCCCCCACCGCGGCTTCTTCTACACCCTGTCCAAGAACAAGAACTACGTGGTCACCGGCGATATCGGCTGCTACACCCTGGGCTTCGCGCCTCCGCTGAACTGCATGGACGTGTGCATCTGCATGGGCGGCGGCTTCTCCGCCGGCATGGGCATGGCCAAGTCCTTCCAGCGCGAGGGCGTCACCGATAAGGTGGTCTTCGGCGTCATGGGCGACTCCACGTTCTTCCACTCCGGTATGACCGGCGCGGCCGAGATCATCTACAACAACGGCCGCATGATCCCCTGCGTGCTGGATAACCGCATCACCGGCATGACCGGCCACCAGGACAACCCCGGCTCCGGCTTCACCCTGATGGGCGAGCCCGCCCCCATGATCAGCGTGGAGAAGGTGCTGGAGGCCTATGGCTTCGCCCCTGTCTTCACCGTGGATCCCCAGGACCTGACCGCCATGAAGAAGACCGTGGACGACGCCGTGGCCGCCCTGAACGAGGGCAAGCACCCCGCCATCGTCACCCGTCGTCCCTGCCTGCTGATCAAGCGCGTGAAGCACGACACCGGTATGTGCGTCGTCAACGCCGACAAGTGCAAGAGCTGCAAGAGCTGCCTGAAGGTGGGCTGCCCCGCCATCTCCATGGAGAACGGCAAGGCGTTCATCGACCGTACCCAGTGCGTGGGCTGTACCGTCTGCGCCCAGGCCTGCCCCTTTGGTGCTATTGAAAAGGAGGAGAAGTAACATGAACGATGTGAAAAGCTGCCTGTTGGTCGGCGTTGGCGGTCAGGGCGCTATCCTGATCTCCAAGATCATGTCCAACGGCTTTATGAAGGCCGGTTACGATGTCAAGCAGAGCGAGGTCCACGGCATGGCCCAGCGCGGCGGCTCCGTGTCCACCCAGGTCCGCTGGGGCAAGAAGGTCTACGGCCCCGTGTTCGGCAAGGGCGAGGCCGATATCATGGTGGCGCTGGAGAAGATGGAGGCCGTCCGCTATGCGGAGTTCCTGAACCCCAACGGCGTGGCCGTCATCAATGACTATGCCATCAAGTCCACCACCATCGCCTCCGGCGCCGAGGCGTACCCCGAGGGCTGCATCGAGGCCATGCAGAAGAACTTTAAAACCATCGCCGTCCCCGCCAGCGATATCGCCATTGAGCTGGGCAACCCCAAGTGCATGAACGTGGTGCTCTTCGGCGCCATGTGCGACTCCCTGGGCTGCCCCGAGATCGACTGGGAGCAGGTCGTGGCCGAGACGGTCCCCGCCAAGGTCAAGGAGCTGAACCTCAAGGCCTTCCGCGCCGGCCGTGAAGCCGCCAAGGCCGCTAAGTAAACCGATACCGCAAAAAGGACCGCCTTTCCGGCGGTCCTTTTTCCTCTTTTTTTCCCAAAGCCTTCCCCTTGAGGGAGCCCCAGTGATCACACTGGGGTGTGCACAGCTGAAGGTGTCAGCGAAGCTGACGGGTGAGGGGTTCCCCATCCCGCCCGCAGGCGTACTTTCAATTTCCCCGGCGGCGTCAGCCGCCACCAACCAAAGCCGCCCTTCGGGCGGCTTTGGCGCGATTTGATAATCGCCTAAACCGTCCAGCGCACCAACCCCTACCCTCGCTGTTGTCAGCGGCAGCGGCGCAGGAGGTACAAGCAGTCCCCCGAACCGACAACGATACCCGCCGTACTAATTCCGCGAGATCAGCACCGCCAATTATGCATGACCCATAGCGCGCCAAGGGGTCCTTAGACCGTAGGTCTAAGTGGTTTTCTTTGGTACCTTTCTTTTTACAAAAAAAGAAAGGTACTCGTGCCGGGGCACGAAACGCCCCAGCTTGCGCCCGCAGGCGCAATTCTCCCCGTCAGGGGAAAGCCAACTCGCCGCCGCAGCGGCGAACCCCCACCCGATCCTATAAAAAGGAGACGCACCCATGCTTCGTATCGACCAACTGCGCCTGCACCCCGGCCAGCGGGAGACGCTCCTGTGCGCCCGGTGCGCCAAGCTGCTCCGCGTGGCTCCGGCGGACATCACCGCCTGTACCGTTCTGCGAAAGGCCATCGACGCCCGCGAAGACCTGACCCTTGTCTACACGGTGTCCGTCTCTGTAAAAAACGAGGCCCAGGTCCTGCGCCGCTGCCGCGATAAGCGCGTATCTGTCTATAAACAGGAAGTGTACTTCCTGCCGCCGCCGGTGACGGCCCCGGCGGTCCGGCCCATCGTGGTGGGCGCGGGACCGGCGGGCCTGTTCGCCGCTCTGGTGCTGGCCCGCTGCGGCGCACGCCCTATTCTATTGGAGCGCGGCCGGCCGGTAGAACACCGTCAGGCGGACGTTGAGCGCTTCTGGTCCGGCGGCCCGCTGGACCCGGACAGCAATGTCCAGTTCGGCGAGGGCGGCGCCGGCGCCTTTTCCGACGGCAAGCTGAACACCGGCACAAAGGACCTGCGCCACCGCTTCATTCTGGAGACGCTGGTCCGCTGCGGCGCACCGGATACCATTTTGACCGACGCCAAGCCCCACGTGGGCACCGACAAGCTCCACATCGCCCTGCAAGCCCTGCGGCAGGAGCTGGAGGCGGCCGGGGCGGACATCTGCTTCAACGCCCGGCTGGAGCATATACGGATACAGGACGGCGCGGTCAGCGCCGTCACCGTCTGCCAGAACGGGCAGACCTATGACCTGCCCGCCCGCCATGTGCTCCTGGCCCTGGGTCACAGCGCCCGGGATACCTTTGAAATGTTGCATCGCGTCGGACTGTATATGGTGCCCAAGCCCTTTGCCATGGGTGTCCGCATCGAGCACCGCCAGTCGGCCATCGATGCCGCCCAGTACCGTTCTCTGGCGGGCCACCCGGCTCTGCCGCCCAGCACCTACAAGCTGTCCTGCCACCTGCCCAACGGCCGCAGCGCCTTCAGCTTCTGCGTCTGCCCCGGCGGCCAGGTGGTGGCCGCCGCCTCCGAGCCGGGGCGCACCGTCACCAACGGCATGAGCGTCTATGCCCGTGACGGGGAGAACATCAACGGCGCGCTGCTGGTGAATGTCACACCGGCGGATTTCCCCTCGGACCATCCCCTTGCAGGAATTGCCCTCCAGCGGCAGCTGGAGACGGCGGCCTACGCCCTCACCGGCGGCTATGCCGCCCCCTGCCAGCGGGTGGCGGACTTTCTGACAGGCCGTCCCTCCGCTGGACCGGGGATCGTGCGCCCCAGCTACCGCCCCGGCGTGGTCTATACCGACCTGCGCCGCTGTCTGCCGGATTTTATCGGCGAGACGCTGGCCCTGGCCATGCCGGTCCTGGGCCGTCAGCTCCGGGGCTACGATGACCCGGACGCCCTGCTCACCGGCGTGGAGACGCGCTCGTCCTCCCCGGTGCGCCTGGTGCGTGACGCGCACTATGAAGCCAATATACGCGGCATATTCCCCTGCGGCGAGGGGGCCGGCTATGCCGGCGGCATCCTCTCCGCTGCCGCCGACGGAATGCGCTGCGCGGAAAAACTCCTGGAGGTATATACAACATGAGAAAGATCGCCATCTACGACAGCTTCACCGAGCCCAAGCACCGCCGGCTCATCGACGAGACAGCGGCCCGCGCCGGCTTCACCGTGGACTACTACGCGGCCCCCGCCGCCGTCCCCGCGGACAAGCGGGGTGACTATGAGGTCATCTACGGTATGCCCAAGCCCGGTGAATTAAAGGACTTCGTGAACCTCAAGTGGTTCTGCGGCAGCTTTGCCGGCGTGGACGCTTATCTGGACGACAGCCTGTATCCCTCTCCCGAGGTCATGCTGTCCAACTCCTCCGGCGCCTACGGTGTCACCATCGCCGAGCACATGGTCATGGTCACGCTGATGCTCCTGCGCCACGCCCCGGCCTACTGCGCCGACCAGGCCGCCGGCCGCTGGGGCCGGGTGCTCCCCATGCGCTCCATTATGGGCAGCACCATCACCATCGTCGGCACCGGCGATATCGGCACCGAGTTCGCCCGCCGCGCCAAGGTCCTGGGCGCCGCCGCTGTCCGCGGTGTCCGCCGCACCAAAAAGGCCGCCGACCCCGCCTTTGACGAGATCCATACCAACGACGAGCTGGACGCCCTCCTGCCGGATACGGATATCCTGGCCCTGGCCCTGCCCGCCACCGGTGAGACGAAGGGGTTTCTCTCCGCGGCGCGCCTCGCCCTGCTGCCGAAGACCGCCTATGTGGTCAACGTGGGCCGCGGCAGCGCCATCGACCAGGCCGCCCTTCTGGCCGCCCTGAACCATGACCGTCTCGCCGGCGCGGCTCTGGATGTGTTTGAGCAGGAGCCCATCCCCGCCGGCGACCCGGCCTGGACGGCGAAGAACCTGCTCATCACCCCCCACATCTCCGGTCAGATGAGCCTGGGCTACACCCGCGATCGAAACGTGCAGCTTTTCTGTGAGGACCTGGAGCGCTACGGTCGGGGTGAGAAGCCCCTGCGTCTGGTGGACCGTCGGATCGGCTATTGAACAGCCACCTGTGTGCGCCCCCTGTGCAGGGGGCGCACATGAAAATGATCGTCCGATCCTTCGTTTTTGGCCCCGAAAAGGGAGGCTGGAAGGAAGGGAAAGAGAACCTGACCCAACAGCGCATAAAAGGTGCATGAAAAGGCGCATGAGGAGCACATAAAAAGTATAAAGAAAGTATAGAAAAGGTACAGACATTGTATCATATACTGCCAAAGAAATTTGCTGTGCCGGGAGGTGAAAAGCATGGGAGAGCGCATCATACTGCACTGTGATCTGAACAGCTTTTACGCCTCTGTGGAGTTGTTGGACAAGCCCGCTTTGTGGGAGGTCCCGGTGGCCGTCTGCGGCGACCCGAAGACCCGCCACGGCATCATCCTGGCCAAGAACGAACCCGCCAAAAAGTACGGAATACAAACGGCTGAGACGGTCTGGCAGGCCAAAAAGAAGTGCCCCGGCCTCGTGCTTCTGCCGCCCCATCACGACCTGTACAAAATGTGGTCCGTCCGCGTCAACGACATCTATGAGCGCTTCACCGACCTGATCGAGCCCTTCGGCATCGACGAGAGCTGGCTGGATGTCACCGGCAGCCTCCACCTCTTCGGCGGCGACGCGGAAAAACTGGCCAATAAAATTCGAAAAACAGTAAAAAATGAGACAGGATTAACGATTTCTGTGGGCGTTTCGTTCAATAAAGTGTTTGCCAAGCTGGGCAGCGATATGAAAAAACCGGACGCTACAACGGTCATTCCGGTAGACGGGTGGCAAAATATCGTTTGGCCACAGCCACTGGGCAACCTGTTGTACGCCGGCCGCGCCGCCACCCAGACCCTGAAAAAATACGGTATAGAAACCATCGGTCAGTTGGCCGCCTGCGACCCCGCCATGCCCGAACAGCTGCTGGGAAAGATGGGCCGCCAGCTGTGGGAATACGCCAACGGTCTTGACAAAAGTCCCGTCAAGCCCCGCCACGCCGCCGATCCGGTCAAGTCCGTGGGCAACGGCACTACCTTCCCCGACGACCTGGTGCGCTGGGAACAGATCTGCGCCGGCTTGATGCCTCTGTGCGACAGTGTGGCCGCCCGCCTGCGCCGCCACGGCCTGTATGCCGGCGGCGTCAGCGTGACGCTGAAAGACGTATCGTTCAAAACATTCAGCCGTCAGGCCCGCCTGGACGCGCCTACCCATCTGGTCCGGGATATTTACCGTGCGGCTGCGGACCTGGCCCGGCAGCTGTGGGAGCCGCCTGCCCGCCTTCGCTCCATGACCGTAACGGCGCTGTACGTCACCGAGACGTGCAGTACTTTCCAACAGTTGGATCTGCTGGACAGTACCGCTCAGGCCTGCGGTCAGCGGCAGGAGCAGCTGGAGGAGGCCGTGGACGCTATCCGCCAAAAATACGGCAGGACGGCCATTGCCTTCGGCAATGGCGAGGAGGGTGAGGCCCTTCCGGAGGAGGAACTGTAACACGGACGACGCTGCCGTCCGTGTTCTTTTTGTATAGGGACATTCCCATAGGGCATAGGGTGTTGTGAAAGGAGCGATGCGTATGCTGTCTGCTGCACTGTTGCTGCTGTGCAACAGCCTGTTTTTGTCCCTGCACCTGACCGGTAGCGCCGGGTCATTCCCCAAGCCCCTGTCCGCTGCCCGGGAGAGAGAGTGCCTGGAGCGCTGTGCCGCCGGAGATTTGGAGGCCCGGAATATACTGGTGGAGCACAATCTGCGCCTGGTGGCCCACATCATCAAGAAGTATTACACGCAGTCCACTGACCAAGAGGACCTGATCTCCATCGGAACGATTGGGCTTATTAAGGCGGTCAATACCTTCCGCCCTGACAAGGGGATCAAGCTGGCCACCTACGCCGCTCGTTGTATAGAAAATGAGATACTAATGTATTTCCGGGGACAGAAAAAATTGCAGGGGGAGGTGTCGCTGAACGAGGCGCTGGACACGGGGCCGGAGGGTGACGCGTTGTATTTGGGCGATGTGGTGGGAGAAGAGGACACCATGCTGGAGGAACTGCAAAGCAAGGAGGACCGCCGTCTGCTGCATCAGCTGCTGGCCCGGGAGCTGACCCCTCGGGAGGCGGATGTTCTGCGGCGGCGCTACGGCCTGGACGGCCATTTGCCCCAGACACAGCGGCAGGTGGCGGCCCATTACGGTATCAGCCGCAGCTATGTATCCCGTATTGAAAAAAAGGCGCTGCACAAGCTGGAGGAGGCCCTGCGGGACCGGAGATAAAAGGCACCTTAACAACGCCTTAACGGCTGTGGCGGAAGGCTGTGCAGGTTGCATGAGGAAACATTCGCGCGGCGATAGAAATTCTCGCAACTGCACATTGTTTTCTATAATGAATTTGTTATAATAGTAACAAAAGACTGGGCGTTTCGGAGGAAAAGTGTACCCATGAGAAACTTTAAATGCTCCATTGCGGATATGCGTAAGCAAGTGTTTGCCGAGGTGGCGCGGCTGGCCTATGAGGGCGGAGACTACCGCCGCATGGAAAAGCTTCCCTACAAGATCGTTCCCGGTGAGGTGGGCAACCAACGGGAGTCCATCTTTTTGGAACGGGCTATCGTAGGCGAGCGCATACGGCTGGCTATGGGCCTGCCCCTGCGGCCGGTGGCGGAGCACAGCCTGCTCAGCGATGGGGTGGAGGAGAGTGCCATCGCGGAGAAGTACTACGATCCTCCACTGGTGAACATCATAAAATACGCCTGTAACGGCTGCACGCCTACTCACTATGAGGTCACGAATGCCTGCCAGGGCTGTCTGGCCCGCCATTGCCAGAATGCCTGCCATAAAGGGGCCATTGCTATCGAACGCGGACAGGCGCATATCGACCAGGATAAGTGCATCAAGTGTGGCAAATGCCGGGATGCCTGTTCCTATCACGCCATCATCAAGTTTACCCGGCCCTGCCAGGAGGCCTGCGGCATGAATGCCATTGGTCAGGATGAGTACGGCCACGCCAAGATCGACCACGACAAGTGCGTCAGCTGCGGTATGTGTCTGGTGAATTGCCCCTTCGGCGCGATCGTGGATAAGGGCCAGCTGTTCCAGTTGATCCACGCCATCCGTCGGGGCGACGAGGTGGTGGCGGTGATCGCACCGGCATTCTGGGGCCAGTTCGGAGACAATGTAACGCCGGGGCAGATCAAGGCCGCCATGCAGCAGCTGGGCTTTGCCGCGTTGGAGGAGGTGGCCGTGGGCGCCGATCTGTGCGCGGTGGAGGAAGCCGAGGAGTTTTTGCGTATGGTGCCGGAGAAGCAGCCGTTTATGGCGACCTCCTGTTGTCCGGCATGGTCTGTGATGGCCAAAAAGGAGTTCCCCGGCTTTGCGCCGTATATCTCCATGACCATGACGCCTATGGTGCTGACGGCGCGGCTGCAGAAGCGCCGCCGGCCTGGGTGCCGCGTCGTCTTTATCGGTCCCTGCGCCGCCAAAAAGTTGGAGGCCAGCCGCCGCAGTGTCCGCAGTGATGTGGATTTTGTCATCACCTTCGAGGAGCTGAGGGGAATGTTCGAGGCCAAGGGCATCGACTTCAGCCAGATTCCCGATCTGCCCTCCCACTACGAGGCCAGTGCCCCCGGCGTAGGCTTTGCCGCCGGCGGCGGCGTGGCCAAGGCGGTGGAGGAGGTGATCCACCGCCTGCACCCGGAGGTGGCGGTCAAGACCGCCGCCGCGGAGGGGCTGAACGAATGCCGGAAGATGCTGCGTATCGCCCGGACGGGTAAGTATGACGGCTATCTGCTGGAGGGCATGGCCTGCCCCGGCGGGTGTATTGCCGGCGCCGGTACCGTGCAGCCGCCGGAAAAGTCCCGCCGTGCGCTGGAGAAGTATAAGGCGGCGGTATCTATCAGTAACCCGATGGACTCCCAGTATCTGGAGGGGACCCGCCTTCTGTACGAAAACGAAGCGGACTGGGACCGCGTGGGTCGGCATTGACGAATTTGGTGTATAGAAAGAACGAAAGCGCTCCAGATGGGGCGCTTTCGCCCGTTGTGGCGGAGATAGCGGCAGCAGACCTGTTCCGCCGCGCTTCGACCGTATGCGGTGTTATAATGGCAGACAGCAGAGTGCCTACCGCCAGCCGGGCGGCGGAGGAATGGGGGTATAACAACGGAAATGGAACTGTATAAGCGTGAGCACAGGCGCTATATCCTGCGCCGCATGGTGTATGAGCTGTTCGGCGTTGGCGGTGAGAACGGTGGGCGCCCCATATCTGCGGCGGCCGCGGCGAAGCCGGTATCCGAGGAAGATGCGAGATCCGGTGCGGAGACAACGGTGGGCGGCACGGGCAGCCGCTGAGCACATAGGAAAACGAGCGCCATCCGACAGGACGGCGCTCGCTGCTTATGTCTCCGGTTCTATGTAGTCCGGCTGCTCCGGTGCTTCATCCGGTGTCGTATCCTCTGCCGGAGAGGGATCGGGGAGCTGCGGCGCGTTGGGGGCACGGTCTCCCAGGGCAATGGCGTAATAGTCATAGGTCACCAGCAGCTCCGCGTAGTAGTATTGCAGGGACACACGGTCGTTGATGGCGTTGACATAGCCCTCCGGCACCGTGACGCCGGGGTTGGCGGTGAAGGTGCGGGTAGAGGACTCATACACGCCGGCGGCGGTGGCCCAGCTGTTGCCGGCAGCAGTGGGCAAGATCACCAGCGGGATGCTGCCGTAGGCATCGGCGGGGTCGTAGTCCTGATCCAGCACGTCCCGGCCGGACAGCAGACGGGAGTCATATTCCAGTCCGAACAGATTGCTCAGCGTGGGCACGATGTCCACGGCGCTGCACGGCTCAGATACGGTAACAGCTTCCTCCATGCCGCCGCACCACAGGATCAGCGCGTTGCGGTAGCGGGAGGTGTCACGCTCCGAGTCTGTAAAGCCCCGCAGCTCGTTATAATAGTCCGTGTCTGTCTCTGACAGCAGGTAGGGGTAGTGGTCGGCGGCCAGGCAGATGACGGTGTCGTCGGCAATACCGGCCTGCTCCAGTGCGTTTACCAGGTAGGCCAGCGCGTTCTCCAGCTCCAGGTTGGCGGCCACATAGGCCTGGACCTGGGGGGAGGCGTTGGGATAGGCGGCCTGAGCCTTGGCGCGGTTTTTGGCGGCCATGGCGTGGCCCCATCCGTAGCCGCCGTGGCCGCTGACGGTCATGTAGTAGGTATGGAAGGGTGTGCCGTTCTGTACATAGGTGTCAATATACTGCGTGATGGTGTTCTGGATCATCTCCAGATCGGAGTAGGGCCAGCTGCCGTCCTCGGTCAGCTGCAGACCGTTGCCCTGACCCTGATAGTCGTAACCAAGGTTGGGATGGGTTTTGTCCCGGCGGTAGTAGTTGTAGATATTGTTGTGGTAGGCGGCGGTGGTGTAGCCCAGAGCCCGGAACTGATTGCCCAGGGCAAAGGGCATACTGTTGTTGGCTGTGGCGTAGAAGCTGACATTGCCGTTGACCCACGTGGGGAGAAGACCGGTCATCACCGCGTACTCGCCGCCGGTGGTAGATTGGCCCCAGCCGGGCTGATAGAAATTGTCGAACACGAAGCCCTCGTGGGTCAGACGGTAGAGGGTAGGCGTCAGTTCCTCGCTGATGAACCAAGGGGAGAAGGACTCGGCGGTGAAAAGAATGAGGTTCTTGCCCTGGAACATACCGGTGTACGCGTTCTGCTTGGAGGGCGTCAGCGAGCCGAAGTAGTCGGACATACGGGCCACGGCGCTGCTGGAGGCGTTCTCTGCCAGGGCGGCAAAATCGATGTTCATGGTATTTTCGCCGTAGACCACCGGCGTTGTGACAACAGGGGTGTCATCCGGCACATCTGTCTTCGTGTCTGTGTCCGGCAGCCGGGGGCTGGGGTGCCCGAAAATGGCGTAGGTGATCTCCAGACGGACACTGGCGTTGAGCCCGAAGTGGGTCACGCCGGTATCGGTGGTGAAGTTGTAGGTATAGGCGTCGTGATAGGTGCCCCAGTGGGCCAGGCCGCTGCCGATGCCGCCGAACAGCAGGCATACGGCCAGCAGGAACAGCAGGGACCAGCGGCCCATGCGCTGCTCGGTGACGATGCGCCGGCGCAGCAGAATGCACAGTGCCAGCGGAACAAAGGCCAGCAGGATAAAGGGCAGGCGGGGCAGCACGACATCCGGCAGGACCGTGTCGCCGAAACCGCCCACTACATCGCTGGCCATGTTGCCGATGAAGGACAGAGCGAAGTAGGACTTGAAGTAACTGCGGCAGCAGTACTCCACGCACACCAGCACCGTCCACAGGGCGGTGGCGGCGATAGAGACGATGGTAGCCGCCTGGCGGTGACGGAACAGATTGATGAGCAGACTCCAGAACAGCCCTGCGCCCAGTGCGAACAGCACCACCAGCACAAGCGTCCCGGTAAAGAAGGTGCTCTGCCTGTCGAAGGCCCGCAGCAGCAGCTCGTGGTACAGCAGCGCCGCCGGGAAGAACACCCAGTTCAGTGGGCCCCGAGGCAGAGAACTGGTATCCAGCCGGGAGGTGGCGGTATGTTTTTTTCTATCTCTCTCGTTCATACAACGTATACGTCCTTTAATGGCACCCGAGGGGCATCATAGTAAGTGTTATGGTAACACAAGACGCCGCAGATTGCAACCGGCCCGGAACGCATTTCAGGTCCGCAGGAGCGCGTTTGCGGCAAAAAGCCCTCCGTGAGGAGGGCTTTTTCATTCATCGGTTCTGCAAATAGCGCTGTAAGGCATTGCTCTTGTCCAGCCGCCACAGCAGCAGGCCGCCCAGACCATAGCAGGCCACGGTCTCGCCCAGGCCCACCGTCAGGGCATTGAAGGCGTAGGTGGGCCAGAAAGCGGCGGAGGTACCTGCCTGCTCATAGGCCAGGACAAGGCCGATAAGCACGGTGTTGGCGATCACCGGCGGCAGAGGGGCCAGCCACTTCTTTTGGCACCGGGCGGTCAGCAGGGCGGCCAGCAGGGTGGCGGCGGAGCCGACCACGATGTCCAGCACGCCGTAGGGGCTGAGCAGGTTGGCGATCAGGCAGCCCACGCCCAAACCCCAGGCCGTCTCCGGCAGGAAGAAGGGCAGGACGCACAGCGCCTCGGAAAAACGGCACTGGATAGGACCGTAGGTGATGCCGAAAATAGAGCCGAAATAGCTGAGAACGGCGTAGGCGGCGGCGGTCAGCGCCGCGAGGGTCAGTTGCTTGGTGTGTAGCTTCACGGGGTCGTTTCCTCCTGTTCCAACACATACCAGTCGCCCTCCAGCGCGAAACCGGAGGCCACCATGGCATTTTTCAGCAGGTCCGTATTGCCGGAGGGATGGGTGTCCGCATCGGCAATGGCTACCTGCACCGCATCATCCGCACGGGCCAGGACCTCCAGTGTACAGCCCTGCTGCTCCAGCAGCGCGGCCGCATGGTCCAGAGCGCTGTCCATCGGGTCAAAGGGTTGGTCGTGTGCGGAGTTGTTCTTTTGTGCCTGCTCGGTGTCTCCGCCGGTGCCGTCAGACGGCGCGGCGCCATCTGGCACATCGCTGCGGTTTCCACCGTAGTAGCTGCTGACCATGTCGTTGTCGGCATTCGTATCGGCGGTGGCGGCGTCATCTGCAGCGTGATCGGTCCGGCCGGCGCGGCCTTGCAGCGCCAGGGGAAACGCCGCGCCCACGATGACCAGACATGCGGCGGCGGTCAGCAACCATTTCTTATAATTGCGTTTGGGATTGGAGGCGGCGCTGCCGCCCCGGGGCGTACTCTCTACCTGCGCCATGATGCGGTCCGTCAGGTCGGAGGGCGGCAGGGCGTCGCTCGCCAGCGCTTCGCGAAGTAATTTGTCCATCGGGTCAAAGGGCTGCTGTGTCACGGCTGCTCCCTCCTTTCACTGATCTCTGTCTGTAAGACGGCCCCACCGTCAAAAAGGTTCCCGCTGCCGTCCAGCAATTCCCGCAGCCGCATCTTGGCCCGGCTGATGCGGGACTTCACGGTGCCCTCACTGATCTCCAGCGCCGCGGCGATCTCGGCATAGTCCAGCTCCTGCATATACCGCAGCAGCAGGACCTGCCGGTGCTCCTCTGACAGCTGACCCAGCGCACGGCGGACAGTCTGCTGTGCTTCCGCCTGTTCTGCCTGGTCCTGCGGGCCGGGGCCGTCATCCGGCAGCTCCAGCTCGGTGACGTCGTCCATGCCCCGATGGCGCTTCTCCCGGCGGAGCCAGTCGATGGCGGCGTTGGTGGTTAGGCGGTAGAGCCATGTGGAGAAGCGGCAGGTACCGCGGAACTCCGGAAGTGCCCGCCATGCGGCGAGAAACGCCTCCTGGGTCACGTCGTCTGCCGCCGCTTCGCCGCACATCCGCAGGGCCAGACGGTATACCTGTGTCTGATAGGCTTCCACCAGCAGGCGGAAAGCTTCGCTATCGCCCTGCTGGGCGCGGCGCAGGATGTCCTGTTCATTGTTCATCGCAGATCCCTCCTGACACCCGCCGCCACCCGGTACAGCTCCTCCAGTGTGGTCAGGCGGACGATCTGTTCTTTGTAGTAGTTGGCGTGGCTCACGCCCTTGAGATACCAGCACAGCTGCTTGCGGGCCTCCAGCAGGGCGATGTGCTCGCCCTTGTCCTCCACAGCCAGCTCGATCTGCCGCACGGCGGTGTCCCACCGCTCACGCAGCGGCGGCAGGGGAGGAATGGGACGGCCCTCCAGCGCTGCCTGGGCCTGTTGAAACAGCCATGGGTTGCCGAAACAGCCCCGGCCGATCATGGCCATGTCCGCGCCAGTGAACTGTAAAATGCGGACGGCGTCCTCTGCCGAAAAGATGTCGCCGTTGGCGATGACCGGCACGGATACCGCTTCCTTCACCTGGCGGATGGTGGTCCAGTCAGCCTGACCGCTGTACATTTGGGTGCGGGTGCGGCCGTGGACGGCAATGGCACTGACGCCTGCCTGCTCCAGCATTTTGGACAACTCAACGGCGTTGATACTGCCTTTATCCCAGCCCCGGCGCATTTTCACCGTCACGGGTACGGGGCTGGCCTTGACCACCGCCTCGGCCAGTCGGGCAGCCTTCTCCGGATCCTTCATCAGGGCGGAGCCGTCGCCGTTGGCCACTATCTTGCCCACCGGGCAGCCCATGTTGATGTCGATAATGTCTGCGCCGGATATCTCGGCGGCGATGACGGCGGCTTCAGCCATGCAGGGGATATCGCTGCCGAAGATCTGGGCAGCGGCGGGCTTTTCGTTGGGGGCCAGCTTCAAAAGGCCGCGGCTTTTCTTGTCCTGATAGCACAGAGCCTTGGCGCTGACCAGTTCCGTGCAGCTCATGCCGGCGCCCAGCTCACGGCAGATCTGGCGAAAGGCCAGATCCGTAACACCGGCCATGGGTGCCAGGTACAGCTTGGAGTGTATTTCTACGTTTCCGATATACATGAAGGGCTCCTTTGTGCGTACTGCGTTTCTGCCGGATATTGTACCACAGAAATTTCCTATTGACAATCCGAATTAACTGTGTATACTGTTTATATACAGTTTGCACAAGGAGGCCTCTTATGCAGCTATACATCGACAACCGCAGCGGCGCGCCCATCTACGACCAGATCTACAGCCAGATCAAGGACGCCATATTGTCCGGACAGGTGGCCGAGGGCGAGGCGCTGCCCAGCATACGGGCGCTGGCCAAGGATCTGCGCATCAGCGTCATCACCACCAAACGCGCCTATGACGAGCTGGAAAACGAGGGATTTATCTACACCCTGCCCGGCAAGGGCTGCTTCGTGGCGGAGCGCAGCACGGAGCTGCTGCGGGAGGAAAATCTCAGGAAAATAGAGAGCCACATGCAGGAGATACGGCGGCTGGCCAACGCCTGCCGCCTGACGGAGCAGGAGCTGGACGACATGTGGCGCTTGCAGAAGGAGGAAGCAGAATGAACGCATTGGAGATACGCGGCCTGACGAAGCGGCGGGGCGATTTTGCCTTGCAGGGGCTTGACCTGACGCTGCCCGCCGGCTGCATTATGGGACTGATCGGTGAGAATGGCGCGGGCAAGTCCACCACCATACGGCTGATCCTGAACGCTCTCAGCCGGGACGGGGGCACCGTCGCCGTTTACGGCAAGGACAACCGGGCGCTGACCCCGTTGGAGCGGGAGGACATCGGCGCGGTGCTGGACGAGGTAGGGCTGCCGGAGTACATGACCGCCCGGCAGATCGGCCGCATGATGGCGGGCATCTTCGCCCGCTGGCAGCCGGAGGTGTACAGAGACTATCTGCGGCGGCTGGCGCTGCCGGAGGATAAGACCTTCAGGGACTTTTCACGGGGCATGAAGATGAAGCTGGGGCTGGCGGCGGCGCTGAGCCATCAGCCGAAGCTGCTGCTGCTGGACGAGGCCACCAGCGGCCTTGACCCGGTGGTACGGGACGAGATACTGACCATCTTCGCGGACTTCACCCGGGACGAGGAGCACGCCGTGCTGATCTCCAGCCACATCGTCAGCGATCTGGAGAAGATCTGCGACTACATCGCGTTTCTGCACAAAGGGCGGCTGCTGCTGTGCGAAGAGAAGGATCGACTGACGGAGGAATACGGCATCCTGCGGGGCGGTACGGACGGTATCGCTCCGGCGGCGGTGTGCGGACGGCACGCCACGCCCTACGGCACGGAGTATCTGGTGCGGCGGGATGCGGTACCCGTCGGCATGGCGCTGGGACAGGTGAACATCGAGGATCTGTTCGTGTTCATGGCAAAGGAGGCGTGAGATGAAGGGATTGTTTTATAAGGAGGCGCGCTGCCTGTGGCACTTCGGCAAGACGTATCTGCTGATGCTGGTAATTTTTCTGGGGCTCGCCCTGTACCAGTCCACGGACAGCAGCGGTGGCGCGGTGTGGATGCTGTATCCCATATTCTTCGCCGGGGCGCTGCCGGCGTCGCTGATCGGCGACGATGAAAAGAGCGGCTGGCTGACCTACTGCGATACTCTGCCCGTGACCCGGCGGCAGATCGTGACGGTCAAGTACATCACCTGCCTTGTCACGGCGGCGGCAGTCTGCCTGCTGGCGGTGCCGGTGGTGCTGCTGCGGCACGATACCGTGGCGGCCATGCCGTTTCTGGCGATGATGGCTCCGGTGGGACTGATCGTCCCCTCGGTCATGCTGCCCACCACCTACAAGCTGGGCGCCACCAAGGGGCGCGTGGTGTATATCGTCATGCTGATGGTCGTGGCGGCGACCTGCGCGGTGCTGATGACGTCCGAATCGGTAAGAGGGGTGCTGACCGTACTTCCGATTTTGCCGGTCATCATCATTACACTGGCGATATTCGTCGGCAGCTGGGCGCTGTCCGTGAAGTGGTTCAAGGCCCGGGAGCTGTAAATAGAGCAGAGGGCGGCGATTACCCGCCGCCCTCTGAAAAAATTGCAGGAAAAACAGGAAATGGGTGTTGACATTCTGCGCGGTACTTGCTATAATAAGCAAGCTTAAGTTCCAAGACGAAAGCGCACATGGCCAAGTAGTTCAGTTGGTTAGAACGCCAGCCTGTCACGCTGGAGGTCGAGGGTTCGAGCCCCTTCTTGGTCGCCATATATGCTGCTGTAGCTCAGTAGGTAGAGCGCATCCTTGGTAAGGATGAGGTCGGCGGTTCGAATCCGCCCAGCAGCTCCACAGAAAAACCTTGAAACCGCAATGGTTTCGAGGTTTTTCCCTTTTTGCGTGTGTGGTGAGCAAATGACGGAAACCGCAACAAAAACCGCAACGGAGCACAAAAAGAACGCCGGGAGCAATCCCGGCGCTACGTTTTATTCGTAGAGTTTATGTAGCCAGTTGGTACGAATGTGGTGAATTATCTCCTCTGCGTATTCACGCTTTTCGGCATCAAAAGAAGATTGTTTCCCGCGAATGCGTTTGATCAAACGTTTTCCGTCACCTTTTGTCATGCCCTGCGGGGGCTGGAGGTCTGTATCTCCCAAGTCTCCCAATTCTGCCAATTTGACTTGCATAGCAGCGATAATAAGCAGCAACTCAGTCTTGCCGGCGTGATCAATAATGTTCAATAGTTCTTGTCTGGCATCCATTTTTATTTTCCTCCTTGTTTAATCGGCGGGAGGCTGATACAATATCCGTACCAACCTCCCTTTGGTGGGTGGTGGTTATGGCTCTCTGTGTCGTGCTTTGGTCGGCGAGGACACAGAGGGCTTTTCTATTGCATCCAGTAGTGTCAGCAACCAGCGGGTAAGCTGGATCGCGCCTGCCACGGTTATAACGGCTTCCATCATGCGATGCAGAACCGGCGGGCAGTGGTGGTCTTGGTGAACTGCGCCGTCAGGTCGGGCAGCGCCTTTTTCAGTGCGGTGGTGTCCAGGCGGGAAGAAGTCACAGCCTTGTAGGTCACTTTCCAATCCGCGCCGTTGAGGGTATCCACGCCCTCAGCGTCCATGTGCCGCTTGATGCTGTCCGTGATGCTCTCCATCTCTGCGGTCAGCTCGTCGGCCATGCGGCGCAGCTCCCGCAGCTCCTTGATCTTGCTGTCCATGTCGTTGATACTCATTTCTTGTTCCTCCATTCGTTTTGTTGAGGTCAGGTGACGTCTGGAATGTATTGCACCCACTGTTTCAGGGTATTTCACCAGTATGTCTGTCACCCGCTTGTGGCTTGTTTAAGGCCGCCCCTTGTTCCCTTGCGGTGATTATAGTATATATTATATTGCGCAATATATCAATAGGCAGAACTACCAAAGTTATTGCGCAATATTTGTGCAAAATGAGTATTGCGCAATACTTGATTGTACTGTATAATATAGCTATAATAGGGGGGAGCAAAAAATTTGCTCCCCCGGAACGGAGAAACAAATGACCAGTAAATCAGAGTATCGTAATAGCTGGATTGCAGAAAAACTCGATAGGATTAACTTGACTGTCCCTAAAGGAAGGAAAGAGGTAATACAGGCTTACGCAAAGGCTCACGGTGAGAGCGTAAACGGCTTCATAAACCGGGCTATAGATGAAGCTATGGGATGTGACAATGGTAATAATATGGCTACTAATGAGTAGAAAAGGAGGGGCACAGTCGTACCAATTTTATTATCGAAAGCATAGAATCAATTTTAGTCAATGGCGAATTAACCAAAACAACAATAGTTGACACGGCCAACAAAACACTGTATCATGGAGAAAAAGAGATTAAAGGATGTAGAAACATGAGCAGGAAAATGTCACTTGAAGAGTTGGCCGATCACTGTGGTAGAGCTGTCTCGTCGTTAGGAGCTTTACTTGCGGATTTTTCCGCATCCGGCATTGATAAGATGGCTAAAAGAGCTATGCTTATTTCTTATTGGGTTGGAACGTACACAAAATATCTCCGTGAGGAGGACAGCTTTTCTCCGCAAAGTGTATTTAGATTAAAAAGAGGGGCGATTGTTCGCGTTGAATTCGGATATAGGATTGGCCGAGAGTTAGGGGGGCGACATTATGCAGTTGTCCTTGATAACAACAACTCTATAAATCGGAATACAGTGACGGTCATACCTCTTGGATCAAAGAAGGCGGATTCTAAAGATGACATGCATAATGTTGTTCTTGTGGATGGCGTGTATTCGCCGGTGAAAAAGAAACTGGATGCACTAATCGCTGACGCGAAGAGAACTGCTGACGAAGCCCGTGAAATGAGTGCTTCAATTAAGGCGGCATCCCCCGAAAAGCAGTCTGTACTAAGGGCGGTGCAAAGGCAAAAAATCGACACTGCACAGCGCCTTATTGTGCAGGCGACCGCATGGGTTGATGAAATTTCTCATTTACAGGCGGGGTCGGTTGCAAAAGTAGATCAGATAACAACGATTAGTAAGATGCGTATATCCCAGCCGCTACAAAAATCCCATCCATTGTATGGAGTTAGGCTATCTTCCAGAGACCTTGAAAAAATCGACGCTCGAGTTGTGTCGTTATTCTTCCCACAAAAAAACCAGTAGTGTCCGTGAATTCTTCATTGACATATAGCATATACTGTGGTATGATCTTACTATCAAGCCGCTTGCCGGCAGTGCGAAAGCACATATTAGGATCAAGTAAAGGCGCACCCCAAATGGGTGCGCCTTTGCATTTTTTTGTGGCGGAAATGAACTGATTTGTATGATGATGTGTACGGTGATGGTGGTGATTCCTTCGTTGAGCCTCTCAATAGTCGATAAACACGCTCTCTGCCGTGCCGTTGCCGGAGAGCCACAGCGCAGCGTGCAGGCTGTTCGGATCACGGGCGGCGCTGCTTGCATCGCGGCAAAATCGGTCAAAAGCGTCCTTGCGTGCCTTTGCGCCGATGGGACGATCTGCCGTCAAGTTCCAGTCGCGGTGCTTCTCGCTGTACTCCGCAAGGAGCTGCAGCATGGTCGCATTGTCGCGGTGCTTGTCACAAAGCGCTTGGAACTGCGCCGGATCAAAGTGGAAATCGGCCTGCAGCAGCTTCAAATCGCCCGTGTCAATCTTGGAGCCGTCGGCGGTGTTCCATTCGTCAACGGCGGCGTGGTGCGCGAGGCGGTCGCGCTCGATCCGAGTATTGACCGTACCCAGGGCATCGGCACGGGCACAGGCGAGTTCAGCAGACTTCGCCTCGGCATCCGCCGGAGCGATCTTGCCGGCCTTCCTCGCTGCGGCCAGCTCCTTTTCTGCCGCCGTGATTTCTTCAAGTGTCGTCACGCACAGTCCAACGCTTTCGCGTACAGATTTTCCGAAATTCATAGTTTCTCCTTTCAAGTATCAATAATTATCGTTGTTTCACAGACGGCGCAGAATTGCTGTGCCTCGCCCAGTGTGCTACAGAGCCGTGCCGCTTTGCCATCGCCGCGAGATGCGATAAAGCCATCCTCTGCCGGTAGAATAACGGCCACACCAGGGCGCTGCAAGGTCAACTCCTCCAACTTTTTCAGCCGATCACGAATAGTCCTAATGCTCATTTAGCCATCACCTCTTGCACGTTCGAGATTTTCAATGCGCGTCAGAATGTCGTTGGCCTCTGTCAGTTTTAGGGTGCTTTCGATGACGATCCGCGCAGCGTTTGTCTTTGCCGCCGGAGGTGCATCCGCATCCTGCATGACCTCCTCCAATGTTTCAAGCGCTGGACACAAAAGCCGTTGTGCCTTGCGCGTTGCATTTTCTGTCAATTCTTGGAAAGCGGCGCGGTACGCTTCACAGAATTCATCGTTCTGGAAATAGACGCGCAGCGTCCGCGATGTGAGGCCGCATTTCCGGGCAGCATCTTCACGGGATGGACTGGACAGCAGCGCTGCTATTGCCTTCTGTTGGTTTTGCGTCAATGCCATTGGTGGAAACCTCCTTTCTCGGAAAATTATGGATTTTTGCGGAATAAAGCATCATAAAGTCCGAAAGGCGCATTGTCACGCACCACGGTTCACGGCTCCGGCGGTGGAATACGGCGGGCATACCATCACGAAAACGCTTGCTATCTCGTGTTGCCTGCGCCATCCATTCCGAAAGCCTGACTTGCTCGGCTCTTTTGACCTCAATATGTATTCCCGGCAGCCCCACAAGATCGGGAACATCACCGAAGGACATAGAGCCGCCGCGCTCTATGGGATACCCATATTCGCGGAGAATAGCGGCAAGTTCCCTTTCTCCATCTGCGCCTTTGCGCTGTGACCGCTTCCCGCCTTTTGCGCGGCTTGCAAGCCCTGCCTGTGAGCTTTTATTTTTCTGTGGCGTTGCTTTACCACCTACCTTCCTTCAACGTGTCCTGCGGCTTCCTAACGGCTGTAGAGGGCTGTCCTCTTTGCGCGTCAATAAAGCTCCTCGTAGAATTTTAACTCGCGTATCCGACCACTAAAAAAGTGGTTGATGTTGCGGTCACAGCTACGGTATTTTGTAGAAAAATACCTGTCGATCAAAACCGGGTAATCTTCCGGCTCTATGTCCGCGTACTGACCACCGCTGCACTCCCGGTCGATATAGGGCATATCCTGGCAGATACGCACGATCTGACTTGCTTTAATTGGCGGGTGCGGCCTGCCGGTATGTTCCTCGTACTTTTCGAAGTAGTACTGAAACACGCTCAAAGATTCTTCGAGGGTGTACGGGCTAACAGGGTAAACGCTCGCAGTTATTTGAGCAAACTTGTCAAAATCAAAAATCAATTTATTACTCCTTTGCAAAACAAGGGGGGGGCGGGGCGCAGCCCCCTTATACTTTGTGAATATCGGAGATATTCCCTTTTACACTTCTGATTATTGCTTAGTGCTTATTGCTTAGTGCTTCTCTATGCTACCCCATAGTCTGCTATAGGGTGGGTATAGGGGGGGTATAGGGGGGCTATCTATCCCCCCATCGCGTCTCTGCTCCCGCCCTTCCGTTTTCTACGGATTCTTGAAAGTCTCTCATGCTCTCGTCAATATATGGGCGAATTACGCAGAAAACCGTAAATGCGCCGGGGCTAAGCTGTGAGGAATCTATTTCCTCGCCGTCAAAGTACGCGAATGCGGTTTTCAGTCCTAACCCGGCGTCAGCGTCCGACACTGACGAAATAGCCGCCCTCTGGTGATATAGCATCTTCCACCACGTCGCACGCTTTTCCTTCTTCCTGTACGCCATTCGTTCAAGTCCTTTCCACGGCATCCGCCGCCAGTAAAATTTCTTTCGCTCTGTGTCGCATGGAGCGGACAAAGCGTGCCTTTTCTTCCTCGTTCGCAGGGAGATAATACCCCGTTGCATTATCACTGAGCACGGCTATTCCCGCGCGGCGCTCGGTGGCGATCATGGCGCGGATTGTTCGACCGTCAAGCCCGGTCATGCTCTCCAAGTTCCGAAGAGGTACGGCGTTCTCTTGCCCCCTGCAAAGCAGATCGGCAATCTTCGGTTGACGGTCACACTCCGCCGTACTATAATGCTGGTAGGATATAGCCGCCCTGCTACAAGCTGCTGTTCCTGCTGCCCGCTCCGTCGCTGCAACGATGGGGTGGGCGTTTTCTTTTGCATTCATTCCTCTGCGTCTCCATCCGTGTTGAACTTGCGGAGGAGTGCCGGGACATTGACGAGGTACACCGTGCCGGACATGATGTGCGGGATACTCCCATCCCTGCAACCTCGCCGCAAGAAATACTGCGACAGGCCGGTTACACGGCTGGCGGCGGGAATCTTCTGAAATGGGGTCACCGTCTCAAATTGCTCTGTTTTCATCTGGGTTATCGTCCTTTCTTGTAAATTGCAGCAGCCTATTGACAATCAAGCAAAACTTTGATACACTCGATTACGACAAGCAACGCTTTCTGATTGCAGTATACCAAAAGCCACAACAGAAAGCAAGCGCAGATTGTCTTGCTGTGAAAAATGAAAGCAATAATTGATCTCGGAGGTAATTATGGGGCGCAAAAAAACACCGACTTCAACAATGAATGTGGCGGAAAAGCAGAACACAGACCTTGCAAAAAGACTGGATGGGCTTATAACGGATGTAAATGCACTGAAAAACTACTTGGGGATTTCAGCGCAAGCTATCAACCAATACAGGCTCGGAATATCGCGTCCATCACTGGAAAACCTCTGTAAGATTGCCGATTATTATCATGTGACAACTGATTACTTGCTTGGGCGGACAACATCTAAGTCGATTGATGAGGATGTTCTGACGACGATACAGACGGTAGGTCTGTCTGATTTGGCAGTTTACGCCCTTAAAAGTGATAGTAATGGAAAGAAGAATAGAGATATTTTTTTTATTGAGGATTTTCTGATCAGGGAACTCTATGTTTCTTCTTGGGCGCGATACATTCGCGATTGTGTAAGAAATATAGCACAGTTAGAAACTCTGCGGCCAAAATTAGGAGCTGACCTTGTTGAAGATAAGACGGAATACTATCGGTGGCAAGCTACACAGAGATTTGAAAAAAGCCTTGATGATGCAATTAAAGAGTTTTCTCCTCTTTATGCAGACGATTTGAAAATCGACGATAAGAGGGCATACCTTGCCGAGCGCAGGGCAGAGTTTGAAAAATACCTTGAACGCATCATAAAAATGGAGGAAGCGGAGGTGAAAGAAAGTGCCTTCAATCAGAAAAAAGGAGAATAAAGCCGGACAGATATTCTATGAAATTCAGGTTTCGCGCGGGCGCTCCCGATCTCGCCTAACTTCCCGCTGGTATCCGCCGGAGGGATGGAGCCAAAAGGCCATTGACCGTGAACTTGCAAAAGTAGCCGCCGAATTTGAGCGCCGCTGCGACAATGGCGAGGCTATCAGTAGAGCCGAACAAAAAGAAAAAGACCTCCTGCAAAAACAGGAGGCCGCAAAGATTCAGACTTTGCGCCAGTATGGGGAGCGGGTGTTTATGCCCGCAAAGGCTGTCACAATCAGCGAGAATAGCCGAAGCAGTTTTCAGGGCAACCTTGACCGTTGGATATATCCAGCACTCGGAGAAATGAAAATGCCGGATATTACGGCGGCAAATATATCGGCGCTGCTGCTGGATATGCAGGCGCAGGGAAAAGCGCACGCAACCTGCATTAAGGTCTACACGGTGCTAAAGTCGCTTTTCAAAATGGCGTATTTGTCTGACATTATCCAGAAAAACCCAATGGATAAAGTAGAGCGCCCAAAGCAGAGAAAGGACGAAGTACGGGCGCAGGAGCCGGAGGCATACACGGTCGAAGAAGTACAATACATTCTATCCTGCCTCGATCGAGAGCCGTTAAAATGGAAGGCCATGATCCGGCTGCTGGTAGATACAGGAATCAGGCGCGGCGAGTGCTGCGGCCTTCAATGGAAAGACATTGACTTTAAGGAGAACACAATAACCATCGCGGGTAACCTCTGCTACACGCCGCAAAAGGGCGTATATCTCGACACACCGAAAAACGGTAAGACGCGCATCATAGATGTTGACGCGGATGTGATCGCCCTTTTGCAGCGGTTAAGGCAGCAACAGGCCAGTCACGCCCTGAGTGCGTTTGTATTTACGCAGGACAACAGCCCGGAGCCAATGCACCCACAATCACCTACACGCTATTTGAAAAAGTTTGCCGCTCGATATGGTATTGACGATCTACACCCGCACAAGTTGCGGCATAGCTTCGCAAGCATCGCCATTACCAACGGTGCAGATATTGCCAGCGTTTCAGAGAAGTTAGGGCATTCCGATAAGGCGGTTACGCTGCGAATGTATACCCATGCCGACGCAGAGAGCATGAAACGTGCAAGCCAGATTTTCAGAGATGCGCTAAAAAATACAGCTCAATAAAAACCGCAACAAAACCGCAACCGTCATTAAAAAACCGCAACAGGAAGGGCGCAACAAGTTACAACAAGAAACAGTAACGAAAGTCGAAAAGCCTTGCTATATCAACGGTTTTTATGAACAAGGCACGACAGGCGGCAACAAGAAAAAACAGGCGGTAAATATTTGGTAAGGATGAGGTCGGCGGTTCGAATCCGCCCAGCAGCTCCAACATTTTCCGCCTAAATCGTAAGGTTTAGGCGGATTTTGTTATGTTTTTGCAACTTTTCGCGTGTTTTTGCAACCTCGAAAAACGGCCTCGTTACCAAAAAACGGCGTTTTACCAACTAACCGACCAACTTTTTGGCAAATGGAAAGCCCGCTATCCCTTGCGGCACAAGGGGTTGCGGGTTTTTGCCTTTCCAACTTTCTATCAACTGGCGGTGTATATCCGCTGGATTGCTGCGGCTGCTTGTTCTGAGGTTTTGCGTCCCTTGACGTAATATTTCAGCGTCATGGCAGGGGTCGTATGTCCGGCTTCCGCTTGCGCTAATTTTATGTCTCCCGTTTGCTCATACAAATCGGTGAGGACAGTTGTACGGAAGCGAATAGGGGTTATATTTTCTTCAAATTTCAAGTCCTTTTTTATGCGGTTACACATCCGCCGTACCTGCGTGTAGGAAAGCGGCTTATCACCGCCGAACAAAAAGCGTCCGCCATCCATGCAGAGATACGGCAGCGCAGCGGCGGACAGGGCAATGGTGCGTTTGCTGCCGCCCGTTTTCGTGTCCTTGATTTCCGGCTGGTTGCGGTTGGGGTGTGTAACGGCTCGTCGGACGTGGATTTCCATGCGGTCAATATCAATATCCTCTGATTGAAGTCCTAACACTTCTTCAAGCCGGAGCGGGTGCATGGCCTGTATTGCCAAGTACATTCGGTCAATCGGATTTTCAATCTCGGGAATGTGCTGCACAAGATAGCGCATTTGCTCCACGCTATACGGCGGCGTTTCCTTGCTGGCCACACCCTTGATTTTTATACGCTTGGATTTTAAGGGGTTTTTCAGCAGCAAGCCATCCTCAACGGCTGCGTCAAGGATTTGGTTCAGCACGATTTTCGCCTTGTCCTTGGTCGCCTTTGCTCCTGACATATGATTGAATAGCCGCTGCACATCATCGGGGGTTATTTCCTCGACGTCCATCCCGTCAAAGGCGGGAATCAGGTACAGCCTGATCTGCCGTTCGTAGGTAGTCGCCGTGACCGTTTCTATATTGGGCTTGGAATAGGTATGAAACCAGTTCCACGCATAGTCACCAAACGGATGCCTACCCGCGCTTTGCGGCGTACTGAGCAGCTTTGCTACCTTGTCAGCGAACTCCTGCATGGAGCTTGCGGTGATCCATCGTTTTTCTCCCGCTATCATAACGGGCTGATTTATTTTCGTTTTTGCCATCTCCGTATCACTTTCCGAGGATGGCGTGCAATCCGACTCTATGCGATTGTCAAGGTGCGGAAGCGTGGTCTGACATGGGCTTACTTCGTTGCTTTTATCATAGCACTCCTTGACGCTCTTTTCAATATAGGAAAGAAGCTGCGGGAGAAACGCTGCGGGGTCGCTGCTGATTGCGCCGCTGATTCTTTTCAAGTCCTCTGGGGATGGCATGGGGCATCACCTCCTTTCGCGGTAAATTTGTGAGCGGGTTATTTATCGGCGGTATTCAGAACAAGGAAACCGCTGATGGCGTTCATGTGCCGATAGAACGCCGACCAATCATCATCCGTCTTAATGGCGGCAAGATTTGCCTTGATGAACTCCGTCAAAATGGACGGGGCTTTTTTCTTGTGGACGAGGCCAATAGCACGGGGGAGCAATTCAGCAGCCGCCGTCTGTCGCGCCTCAAATGGGAGCGTAGTTTTTTTGGCGCGTTTCATGTCGCGCAGCATGGCGGCAAAATCCGAGGGCTTCATCTCGTTTAGACTGGCGGCGATATTGCGGGCGTACTCGTCCACAAACTCCGGGCGAAGATATTTCGCGCCCTTGTCGGTGGTGGCATAGTAGCCGCCTACGAGATAGTTTTTCGGCAGCGTGGCCGGGGCGGGGGTGTCTGTGGTGGTGTCTACGGTAGTGGTGTCTGCGGTGGGGGTCTGCTCGGTGGCAGACGTGGCGGGGGTTAAATCAAAATTGTCATTCATATTGATACATCTCCTTTTTCTTCATCAATTATTTCTTGCACCCATGCGGGCAGTTCTGACCGCTTGGGCGGTGGTTGGTCGCCATTGGTGGCCGCGTCTATGCGGCCTTGGGTGTATCGGTAAATCTGCGACAATATAGCGGCGTATTCCGACTTGGATATTTCTACGCGCTTCACGTACAGCTCCAAAAGGTGTTCCATTTTGGCGCGTGTCTTGCGCCCCAGCATATTGAGCGAGCCGTAGCCGTTCAATAATGCTCCGAGGATAAAACGCTCGGTGTCGGTGGCCTTAAACTCGTCCACACCGATTTGTGCCGTGTGAATGGCATAGACCAGTGGGAACGATATATCGTCGTACGCCGTGGCCGGGTCTAATGTCAGCTCCAAACGGGTCAGCGGATAATTAAGGCGGGCTTCTACCGTTTTATTGTAGAGCTTGACACGCCCCACCGTGGAGGACTTTGCACCGAGGTACTGTGTCCATTCCTGCCCGTGACGGCGTTCGGAATAGGCGCGGCTATCCTTTACCAAAAAGCAATCGAAGCGGTCAACAGGAATATCTATTGCAAGGTCGAACCGCTTGATTATGCGGTGCATGGGGCGGGTGTTTCTTACAAGGAACAGCAGGAGCGTTTGAAAAGCGGTGTGTTGTGCAACCTTGTTCGGGTTGAAGTCCAGACGGACGCGCCCCCATTCGGTGGTCTTACCATTGAGCGCGGCGCCCAGCCAAAAGGATGTGCCGTCTTGGTGCGCTATGGTGAACTGCTCCCGAAAAGTTCCAATGTGGAAGCTGTTCCAATGCGTGACCTCCACGGCGTAGTGTACCGGCAGCGCGTCCAGCAGTTTCATAAGGGCTGTGCGGGCGGCGGGCGCAGATATGTAGAGGTCAAGCACGATATTGTCCACGGAAAGCGTCAAACCGTTCTTGGCCGTTATGAAGTTATGGTATTGTAGCGTGGGCTATCATCTCCTTTTGCACTAAAGTACGGGAAAGCTGTCCTACTAGATATTGGACAGCCCCGCGTGGGGGATTGCCCGACGGCGAGGGCAGCAGCCTCCGCTGACGCTTCGGCTTGCTGCTCCTCTGTGCCGTCGAGCGCATACATCCCGTCTTACGTTGAAACCGTCAATGTAACAAAGTGGAAGTTGTTTTGCGGTGCTGGCATCTCGTCCACATCCGACAGATAAAAAATATGGCGGCTAACTTTTGCGTAACTATCCAAAAGTTGGACGATGCGTTCTATGGGTAACTCGAAATCGTCACGCAGTAACAGAGTTGCCGTCGCTTGAAAATGCGGATACCCCTCTGCTACCAAAATTTCCTCCGGCGACAGACCGACATCGGCCAGCACCAACAAGAGCAACCCGACAGCGGCATCACGGGCGGGCATTGTTAGCACCTCCATGTAACGCGTAAGCTGGAACGACAAAAACACCGACGACGTTGTCCTCGCGGTAGCGGACGTCCACGCAAAGGGGCGGATAACCATAGGCCGTGGCGACCGCGGCGACTTCGGCCTGAAGTTCGCGTTTCAATGTGCTGGCAGCAGCGGAACAGCCGCGGGAACGACGTAGCCGGAAGCACCAACCAAACACATCACGGCCATTCGCGGTGCGGCGGGCGCAAACGGGACGATTGTTAAAAATCTGCGAAAAATCATTCACAGGACGCAGAACATTTGGGTCTGCTAAGGCTAAATTATTATTCGCTGTGGCAATGATGTCCGCCACGACCTGATAGTCCGTCAGCATGGCCTGTTCAGCCATAGCAACGGCGTTGGCCTTGGCCTCGGCGCGGGCTTTGGCGTTCTCGCGCTCTACATAGATTTTGTATTTCGCGGCCAGCGACGCAAAGAAGTCAGCGACAGCGCGGAAAAACGCTTTTAAGTATTCAATCATAGATTTGTTTCCTCCAATACTATTTTCACTTCTCTCCCCTCGTCGGTGACACTACGAATAGTGACATCGGAGGAGAGGTGCGGGGTTAGGGCGCTCCTAACCCCGCGGGTATCAACGGGCGGTGGCTCAGAGGGGCGACGGCCACGGTACTTGTAGCCGAAACCTCTTTTTGCGATGGTCAACTCCACCGCGCCGTCAGGAAGTGGGCGGGGACGCAGCTCACGCAACGGATAGCGCGGGAAAGAGAGCGACGCGAGCGCGGGGTCATACCCGCAGGTGAGCCACGCCTCCATGAGTGCGGCTGCTGCCGCTTGCGACGTCATATTATAGGGTCATCCACGACATTGACGGCCTTTACGCGGCCATTTTTGTCGTAAAGCACCTCAATGTGCTGGCCGACTGTGGGCGCAAACTCGAGCGCAGCAAGCTTTGCTGCGGACAAAAAGATTTTGTCGCCCGCCTCTCCGACGCCGCGGTCTGCGGCTATGGCCTCGGTGAAATGGATGCGTTTTCCGCGGACTTCCGTTCCGTCCTTGCCGACGAAAGCGACGTTTTCAATTCCACAAATCTTCGCCATTGTGTTTGCCCTCCTTTCTTTTTTGTTCATCCCCTTGGTGCGCTCGCCCCTCGCGGGGGTCGTGGCGTCGCTTCGCCGAGGATGGAACCGGGCGGGTTGCCCCTCGTTCTGATATCAGTATAAAAAAGTGAAAACCAAAAGAGGAGGACACGGTATGACCACATAGAACAGGAGCGGGCGAAAGCTGCGCTCTCCCAAATATTTTAATATTTTTCAAAAAAAGGAAAGGGAGGCGAAATTCGCCTCCCCAAGCTCAAGCCTCATCCAGCACCTGCTGGATGTAATAAGGCCGACGACAATGATAGTCGTGGCTCTTATCGACCGCCGCGCAGATAGCAGCCCAACAAATTTTTTCGTCGGTCCGCTCCAGCGTAGCGGTTAAGTTGTCAATGTCGAGCGCGATAATACACTCGACCGTGATAGCCACCGCTGGCCCGTGTCGGTCAACGGTGACGACCACATCACCCACGCGAACAGGAATGATCGCGTGGTCCTTGCAAGCAAGTTCGCCGTGGGTCCGAACGTGGATAGCACGCTTGGCCCGACCGAGGGCGTCGGCAACAATTTGCGCGAAGCCGGTGTTGGTCCAACCGCCCCCGCATTCGTCGAGGCAAGGAAGCCCCGACTTGCTTGCCGTAATATTAACTTTTCTAATCATTTCCATATTTTTTTACGCTCCTTTAATTAGTAATGTTTTATATTTTGAGAGCGCTTAGCTCTCTGCATAGCGCGAACTACGTCATAATCGTTACGGAACAGGAAGTAGTTTACATCGAAGTCCCACTTTTCATGAATTTTAACAAGGTTGGGAAGAGGGATGCAGACTACACCCTGCTCGTAGCGCTGCCAGGTTTTCAACGATAGGTCGAATACCTCTGCGGCTTCTTCTTGCGACAGCCCATGCGACAAGCGAAGTTGTTGCAAATGGTAGCCAAGCAACTGAATATCAATTCGATTATTTTTCATGGCCGCTTTTCAGCGACCGAGCGCTCGGTGCATTCTTCTCCTTTCCGGCGGCGCCCCGCCTTGGTTTTGTCGACATCCACATTATACCAAATCGACTTTTCGCGTTTTTTTGGACACGTCGATGAGCATTTGACATCCACGTCTATCAAATTCTTTGTAATGATGTCGCGCAGAAATGGAATGCTCTGTTTTGAAGCGTTGTCAATATCGGAAAAATGTACAAAAAAAGACCGGGGGCGTTTTGCCCTCGGTCTTGTGGATTGAATATACACTTTCAAAAACGGTATTGGGAAAAAGTGCGGTTATTTCAGAAAATCAAACGGCGACGAGCGACGGGGAAAGGGGGATGCCATTGCTCAGTGCCCTCCTTTCTTTAAGTGTTTATCAGATTAACCTGAGATGCCATATCCAAGACCGGAAAAGTCCTTTCCACTGATTGTCTCTACATCACCAGGCTTAGTTGCCTCAGTAGGCACATCTTCATAGTCATCAGGGTACCAAGCCTTGTCCTCTCCAGCATCGGGGTCATAAACTGTATCGTCTGGCTGTCCACCTTCATAAGCGCCAGGATCGGAAGTGTCAGGTCCCTGCTCCACTTCACCAGTGCCAGTGTTACCAGTGTTACCAGTATTACCGGTATTACCAGTGTAATTGCTGTCGCCATAGGTTCCATCTTCAATGCCCTTCAACAGTTCCTCAAGCTCTTTATCAAAATCAGCATCTGTCTTACCAGCCTCATACTGCTCACGCCATGAAATAAACTGTTGAAGTCCATCCGAGGGGTAAATGAAGTCGGTTGCTGAACGGATAGTTTTTTTTGTTTGCTCAATAGCAGTGCCATAGGCAAATAGGTTAAATGCTTGAGCGTCAGAATAGGTAAGTCCGAGCTTTTCTGCACACGCTTTAGCCTTAGATTTCAGCGATTGAATGCTCTGCATTATCGTTCCCTTGGCATCAAGATAGCCATATTCATAATACTTCGCAATCTCTTCATTCGATAGCTCGTAAGTACCGCTAATATCATTCTTTATATTTTCGTCGAGCTGTTCCGTGGTGTCCTGTGGTTCTACGTCCTCGACGGGTTCTTTTTTCCCGCAGCCAAACAGAGAGAACACCAGCAGCACAGCCAGCAGGACAAGCAATAGCTTCTTTATTTTCATATCCTTATGCCCTCGTTTCTATAAAGGTAGGTAGAGTGTACCACAATCCCTTGCAAATAGCAACCGCTTATATATGTGAGTTATCGCAGATACTAAACTTCGCACATCATTTTTATACTGATGCTGCGGAGGTGTTGACGGATGATTAGCTATGCTCCCTTATTTCAAACGATGAAAAACCGGGGTATTTCCACATACCGTTTGGGAAAGCTGGGGTTTCCCATGTCTACCTATTACGCCATGCGGCGGGGTGACAACATCTCCACGCACACGCTTAATCAACTCTGTAAACTGCTGCAATGCAAAGTAGAGGATATTTTAGAATACGTTGACGAGGACACCGAGCAGGGCTGATTTATCAGCTCTGTTTTTTTGTGGGGACGAGTAACACGACGGGTACTGTCCCGTCAAGGTCTGCACAAATTTTTGCTTCAAAATTTTGTTTGCGCGTGGCCTACGGCCAACCTTGACCGCGCCTGTCCCCTGTCGTGTGTGGCGAAATCAAGCAAAGCAAGCAAGCAGCTTTGCTGACACAACACTACACATGATGGAGGAATGTACCATGAAAGAGACTACCAAAATGAGCCGAGCCGTCAGCCAGTTAGAGCATATCTATAACAGCCTGAACACGGACTTCTTTTCTGCGGAGCTGCCCGTGCCTATCATCACCGTGCAGAGCAAGCCGGGAACATACGGCCATTGCACCACGGCCAAGGTTTGGCAGCGTAAAAACGGCGGCGCGTATGAGCTGAATATTGCCGCCGAGGTTTTGAACTATCCGATTGAAGAAACGCTGGACACGATGCTGCATGAGATGGTACATCTCTACTGTCGGGAAAACGGTATTAAAGAGGTGAGCCGGGGCGGGAAGTATCATAACGGCAGATTTAAGGCGATAGCCGAAGCCCACGGGCTGACCTGTGTTCCGTGCGGTCAATACGGGTGGAACACCACGCCGGGAGAAAACCTCGTTGAATATGCACTTTCAAAAGGCTGGAATGAAATCCGCATCGGACGAAGCAGCGTTGTTCCGGGCGTTCGTGTGGGAGCGGCGGGAACGAGCCACGCGGGGGCTGCGAACGCTGGCGGTGAACGCAGACCCAGCAGCACAAGAAAGCTGATATGTCCGTGCTGCGGCAACAGCGTGAGGGCAACAAAAAGCGTGCGTATCATGTGTATGGACTGTATGCAACAGATGAATGAAGTCTGATCGCGGCGGGTAAGACCCCCGAAAGGGGGTCTTGCTTCTGCCAACGGAAAAACGTATACTAAAGCCGGGAGGGACAGACGATGAAAAAATATATTGTGTATAAGGTGGCGGTGCTGTTGCTCTGCACCGCGTTATTGACTGGCTGCGGCCAAAAGGACAAGGCTGCTTTGCCGGAGGATTTCCCGATAGATTTTGTATTCAGCAGCGGCGTAGGCGCGTGGGCGACCTCTATGACGCTGGAACAGGACGGGGCATTTTCGGGGGAGTATTACGACGCTGATATGGGTGTCTGTGACGAAGATTATCCGAACGGAACGGTTTATATCTGCGATTTTTCGGGGCGGTTTTCGGACATTGAAAAAGTGGACGAATACAGTTATTCTCTGAGGCTGGCGGAGCTGGACAGCGATTATGAAGCCGGAAAAGAATGGATAGAAAACGGGACAAAAAATATATCCTCCGAGCCGTATGGCATGGAGGACGGGGACGAATTTATCTTATATCTGCCGGACACGCCGATAGATGGATTAGACGAGAGATTTTTGAGCTGGTGGCCGGGACGCTATGCGTTGGAGGGTCAGCCGGAAACGCTGGAAATGTACGGCCTGTATAATGTCAAAATGGGCTATGGTTTTTTTGAGTAGTTTTGAAAGTGTAGTTTCAAAGTTGGAAAAACGCAGCAAAAATAGAGCGTCAAAAAAGTTCGTTTTTGATACCCGAGCAACCGCAAAAGAGCGGATTACACGCATTTCCTCTAATAACTATAATTTTTTGATATTTTTGTCATTCGCCTTTGGTAAGGATGAGGTCGGCGGTTCGAATCCGCCCAGCAGCTCCAAAAAGCATCGAAAACTTCGGTTTTCGGTGCTTTTTTGTTGTAAAAACGTTGAAAGACGTGTGGGTCAAAATGCGGGTCAACTGCCTGACCCACACCCTGACCCACACGCGGAAATACGCGGAAAGAGCGAAAAAGGGGCGGAAAGGAAGTTCGGCAATCTATCAGATGGCTTTTGCTACTTTTAATGCACAATATGCGTATTCATTCATCTTTTAATCGCCTAAGTGGAACCTCAAACTGTTCTACCATTTGGTACATAGGTTCTTTCCCCTCAAGGAAGTCTTGATAGTCTGGATACTCTTCGTAAAGCTTCAGCTTTTGAAGGACTTCCCGCGCCGTTTTAGCGCCTACACTCCGACTCCAGCCAGCAAAACCTATTGAATAGTTAATTGTTTCGGGCTTAAATGGCCACGGCCTTTTTACTTCTCGCCGCAAATGAATTTTCCCATTCTCCAATTTTGTTGTAATGTTTGCCCCCTCCAGTGCGGCTATAAATTCTTTCATTGTTGGCGAAACATGATTGTCCCATGTCTGCCCAGCCGCCCTCTGTTTTGACGGTTACGGACAAATCACTTAAAAAATATTGCACTGCTATTATGCACCACTGTAACGAGAACGCATTGTATACTCCGTTCCGTTTCGTGTTAGTAGGAAACCAATGGGACTGCCTTGATAAAGGCTGTCAATCCACCGCTGATCGGCACTCCCGATGGGGCTGATGACCCCTTCATATTGAAAGGAAACATCTATTTCCACAATCCAAGTATCTTTGCTGATTTCAGATGGTCTAAGTACGTATATATCCGCGCTTTCTCTGTCCATATCAGTCGTTGGCAGTAGGCGCACTTTGAGATCCCTGTACTCCGTAATCGTAAATGTTCGAGCATCGGAAGGAGTCATCAAGTCGTCGAGGAACGATTTTGCTAATTCGACAGCAGCTTCCTCGGGATAGGTAGTGCTTTCTTCAGAATCTAAGGCTCTCTTTCCGCTTACATAAACGTACAGTTTTGTATTCTCGATGGGAATGGAATACGGCGTTTTAGGTTGAGGATCACTGACGGGTACTTGAGGCAGCGGGACATTGGCAGGCATCTGAATTCTGCGCAACACAAGCAATGCAACTAGCGCACACAGCACTGCAGCAACCATCCAGTGGATATGCTTTCTGCGTATATATTGAGCGAATTTACCATCGTGTGCCATTTGCTAACCTCCTTACCTGTTTCTTCCTACCTTCAGAAACGTGATGACCTAGCGATCTCTTTTTTAGTCGATTCCCCTCACATTCATAAAGCGGTAGTTTTAAGCCCACCGCAAAGGACTGCCTTGCGGTGTAAAGAATACTGTGGATTGGATTTCTTTTCTGCACCTCATTATAATACAATAATACAAACCGCGCGGAAGTAAAAGGGGATAAATACAAACAAGCCATTTATTTTCCGCCAAGGCTTTCACTACTTGTTTTGTAAACACACGAACACAAGCAATTAGGCTGAATATTTCATATGTCACCTCCCTACTGATATGCCAACGTGGATGCTCTATTAGTATAGTTGATTTAACATGGCCGATTATTACAACATTTCCCAATTAATTGAAATTTGTCCTGGTTCTCCTGCCCAGATGTCTCTATCAGAGTCAGGCTCTCCTTGGGCGAATATCCCTACAGCACCGAGTGCAGGGTGTGTCCATCTGACACGGAAGAAGATTTGGTTGCTGTTGTCCCGAGTGTGCTACCTGCAACACAGATATTTTTATTGTAACATGGACTGTTGCGCTTTGCAACGAGGGGGTTTGTTAAGTGCCAAGTCAGATTCTTGGCATACCCCGTGTGCTGGTGACCTCGCGGACGCTGCCGCCGCGCAGCTTGTTATACTCCTCGCGAGTCATGTCCACGTCTGCCGCCAGCAGATGGTTGGTGATGTTGTGCTCCACGGTCAGGTTGAACAGCAGCTTGGACATGCGGTTTGCGAACACGCCCAGCGTTCCCTTCAGCACGTCAGCCACTGCGTGGGGCAGGAACGCTCCGGCGTTCTGCACCTTCAGGTAGCCGTCATAGAACCGAACGGCCTTTTCTACGAACTCACTTTGGCTGCCGCAGTTAGCCAGTGGCGCGTTTATTTCTATCATTTTCTTTGCTTCCGGCGTAAGCCAGAAAGCGTACTTTTTCTCCTTGAATTTTTACCGTGACCCCGCAGTTTTTCCCGTAACTGCCGTCACTCCTGCCATACGGAAGGCAAAGGATACTCAGTACGGAGCTATCCTGCGTCATATCTCAAGCATCCCTTGCGATCCTGCGCTGGCGGCTTTTTTGTTCTTGCGTGGGTATAGATATCCGGCGTGGCGGAGAGCTGGCTGTGGCCGAGGATACCCGCTACCGTTGCCATATCCGCACCGCCCGCGATCATCAGGCTGGCAGCGGTGTGGCGCAGGCTGTGGATATTGAGCTGCTCTCGGTCAATGTCCCGCCATTGCAGGGCGCAGCACTCGCCCCGCCGCATCCCCGTGGCAATGATAAGCTTGAAGTATGTCTCATACTTGATGCTCTCATTTTCCAGTGCAGCGATGATTTTCTGCGCCGTTTCTTCGTCGGCAATCTTTTTCCCTGTTTTCTTACCTGCGTAGCGCGACATGGAAGTGGTGACAGAACACCTATTTTCATGGAATATGTTTTCTGTTGTGAGCTACGAGTATCATTTATGGCCGATAGACTTGCATTACCGAGACTCGCTCTCGAGGAGGAAATAGACGTACCAATCACTGGAAATGTGCTTTCAGGCAATGGCTTTCCTGTTATGTCACGTTTTGGTTAACACAAGTCACTTTCCAACAATCCTTCCAACAGACGCCCCAAATCTACGCAAAACTTCTCGATACATATTAAAACACATTAACACGAGAAGATCCCCCAATCCCTTGCAGCACAGGGAATTGGGGGATCTTACTTGGCATGAATGGGTACACCGTAAACGCATCCACGCCATTTTGCAGAACTAACGCAGCGAATGTGTGTCCTTACGCAAAGTTCTTCCTATGGAACTTGTACGAACGCCATCCAAGTGATATACTTTTTGAAACGCCCCGGAAAGGACTGAGTGTATGGACCGCGCTGCCGACTTGTGGACCTTGGTCAGCAATTTAAAAAATGCCGCTTATGATGAACAGGTACATATTCTGCAAATGCTGGGCGATAAGCTTATCAATGATTGCCGCATCGAGGTCTTTGGCGTGACCATCGAGCCGCTGTGGGTAGAGGCCTATTGCTATGACGAAACGCATTTCCCCGACTACAATACCCATCGCAGCCGCAAGCAAAAAAACCGATTTGGACAGCTGTATTTCCATGAGCGAGGCTATGGCGGTGTGGATATTTGCTTATCAAATTCGGAGGATTTCTGCCTGTCCTTTCTGCTGAAGGCTACTCTCGCCAACGGGCACTTTCTGACGCAGACGCAGCTTCCGTGCGTGTTGTTGAGCACCGGCAAAACGAAAGCGGACTTCGAGCATCTGGAGGACATACTCCACCCTGCGAACGCCCGTCACACCATCTGCCACACGACCCGTGTGAACTTGACCAAGCCCTGTTACAGCGACGCCCCGCTGACCTCATTTGCGCTGGACGCAATTCCCGAGTATGATTTCCGGTTCGCCCGGAAAAACCTTCGAGAGAATGTACGGGCGTACCTGCTGGCCTATATGGCCGCACATCCGGACTGTACCGAACAAGAATGCAGGGAAAAGTGCCGCCGTGTGTTCGGATGGGTGCCCGACCTGGTGCGGACATGGGTGCACAACTGATGCGCAGCTTGTTATTGCTCCGGCTGCCGCAGGAACAGCACACCCAGGGTGCCGGGGCCGCAGTGTGAGGACACAGTACAGCCAGCCTGGGTGACGAATACCTCCTGAAAGGGTGCCAACTCCCGTACCAGCTTCGTCAGTTCCTGTAGGGTGTTCTCCGCCACCTCGCCGGAGTGGGTGATGAAAGCGTAATCAGCCACAACTGTCTTATCCGCCAACCGTTCGGTGATATACTGGCGGTACACCTTTTCCATGGCGCCGCGGTACTTTTTGCAGACTGCCAGCTTGCCCTCCCGCATTTCAAGACAGGGCTTCAGCTTCAGCATATTGGCGCCCAGCGCCGTCACGCCGCTGCAGCGGCCGCCCTTCCACATAAACTCCAGTGTGTCCAGTACGAAGCTGGTGTCGCTGCAGGGTGTCAGGCGGCGCAGCTCCGCGGCGATGTCCGCAGCCGTCATACCGCTGTCCCGTAGCTTGGCCCCCTGTAGTGCCAGCAACCCGCCGCCGGTGGAGAGCTGGCGGCTGTCCACCACGTGGATCTGTCCCTGGCCCGTCAGCTCCTGTGCCGCCAGTACCGCGTTCTGGCAGGTGCAGGACAGTTCCGAGCTGATGTCGATGTGGACGATGTCATAGCCCTCCGCCAAAAGCGGGGAGAAAAATGCCTTGAACGCTTCTGGACTGATCGCTGTTGTTTTGGGCAGGGTGCCGTTCCGGCGGTAATCGGTGTACAGCTCCGCCGAGGTGTAGTTTCCGTCATCAGGGAAGACACGCCCGCCACTCTGGATAGTCAGGGGTATGGTGCGGATATGGAAGCGCTCCAGCAGCTGGGGCGTCAGGTCACAGGTGCTGTCGTAGGTGATGCAGACAGGTCTGGGCATGGGGTGTTCCTCCTATTTTTCCTATGGTAACGGCAGTATACCGAAGAAACCTCAACGTAAGCTCAAAAAATCTCGATTTTTGAGAGCAGGTGTGATAAAATCCAAAAAAACACAAGGGAGGGACAGCCATGTTCCGCATTTTGGTGGCCGAGGACGATGACAACGCCAGATTTCTGATGTGCGAGGTGCTGCGGCGTGCCGGGTATGAGCCGTGCCCTGCGCGGGACGGTGTGGAGGCGCTGGAGGTGATGGAACACTACCAGTGCGATCTGGCGGTGGTGGATATCACTATGCCGCGGATGGACGGCATCACCTTCACCCAGACGCTGCGGGAGGGGAACTGCGATCTGCCGGTGCTGATGGTGACGGCCCGCGTGACCCAGGAGGACAAGCGCCGGGGGTTCCGGGCGGGGACGGATGACTATATGGTCAAGCCAGTGGACGAGGAGGAGATGCTTTGGCGCATCGAGGCCCTGCTGCGGCGGTATTGCAGCCGGGCAGACCGACGCTTGACGGTGGGCACCACGGTGCTGGACCGCGGCTCCCTGCAGGTCATCACTCCGCAGAGTATGTGGCAGCTGTCCGCTAAGGAGTTTTTGCTGCTGTATAAGCTGCTGTCTTACCCCCGGACACTTTTCACAAAACGGCAGCTTATCGACGACATATGGGATCTGGACAGTGATGTGGACGAGCACACTGTGGAGGTTTACATCTCCCGACTGCGAGAGAAATTCCGGGACAACCCGGACTTCGAGCTGCGGACGATTCGGGGATTTGGCTATATGGGGATGCCCCGGGAGGACGGCAATGGCCAGAAATAAGGTAAAAAAAGAAAAGCCGCCTGTCCGGCTGCTGGGCACCATGTTCCTGCTGGTGCTGGGGCTGGTGGCGGTGTATGTGGGGATGGCATTGGGGATATTTACACTGGTGCAGCGGCTGGTGCATCTGGAGGACGCCAGCTATACGCTGCTGTGGCCCATCCTCATCCTTTCGGTCAGCGCCATCCTGGGCGTACTGCTGGCCATATTCATTTTCCGTGGGTATCTGGCGCCGCTGTCACGGTTGATGCAGGCCACGCAGTCAGTGGCGGAGGGCGATTATACCGTGCGGGTGGATATGCGGGGCGCCCGGGGCGAGGTGGCGGAATATATCCGCAGCTTTAATAAAATGGCGGAGGAACTGTCCAGCGTGGCGCTGCTGCGAATGGACTTTGTGAATACCTTTTCCCACGAGTTCAAAACGCCGCTTATCTCCATCCGGGGATTTGCCAAGCTGCTGCAAAACGACGACCTGACACCGGAGCAGCGGCGGACCTATACGGATACCGTGGTGCAGCAGTCCGAACGGCTGGCTGCCATGAGCACCCACGTTCTGGAACTGGCCCGGTACGAAAACACCGAGATCGTGTCCGACAAGACGCTGTACAGCCTGGATGAACAGCTCCGCCGGTGTGTGCGCCAGCAGGAGAGGGAGTGGCTGAAAAAGAGCCTGACCGTGGAGGGAGACCTGGATCCGGTGGACTATTACGGCAATGAGGAGCTGGTGGAGCACATCTGGTCTAACCTGCTCTCCAACGCTATCCGGTTTACGCCCGCCGGCGGGCAGATCACCGTGGTGCTGCGGCGGGGTGAGGGAGAGGTCACCGTGTCTGTCTCCGATACGGGTATCGGTATGGACGAGGAGACACAGCGGCACATTTTCGACAGGTTCTACCGGGCTGCGCCATACCCGGATGACCGGGGCAACGGCCTGGGCCTCTCCATTGTCCGCCGGGTGGTAACGCTGTGCGGCGGGAGGGTGACGGTGTTCTCCCGCCCTGGAAATGGCTCCACATTTACCGTGACGCTGCCCGCAGAGGAATAACGGTGCGATCCGCCGGATAGTGATGTGTATAAAAAGGCACCTTTGGTTAAACAAGCACCCGCCGCACAAAAGGGAACGACCGCCCATTCGGCGGTCGTTCCCTTTTATCGTGGGGAGGGACAGGCCCCCTGAAATGCCGGAAGCCCGGCCCGGCACAAGGCCGGACCGGGCCCCGGCGCTGGAGGGGACCAGCACCCTTCGCTGAGAGGTCCAGGGGGGGTAAACGCACAAAACGCGGGGGATGTCAGTACAGGGGAATTACGTTATCGCTGTGTTATGCTGTGTCAGCCGTTACTTGGCAGCCTTCTTGGCTTCCTTGGCGGCCTTGTCAGCCAGGTAGTACATACCGGGAGTGTTGTAGTACTCCTTCTGCAGGTCCTTCACCTGCTTGCACATCAGCAGCAGGCCGATCATGTTCAGGATGACGATAATAGCCATGAAGCCGTCGGTGATCATGTACATGGTGGTCACGTTGGAGAACGCGCAGGCGATGCCGATGAACAGGGGATACATAAACACCCAGATCTTGGAGAACTTACGGCCGAACAGGATCTCGGCCTGGATCTGGCCGAAGAAGCCGGCGGAAATGATCGTGGAGAACACGAACATGAACACCGTAATGGCGACGAAAATGGCGCCGAAGTTACCGAACACGGACTGGAAAGCAGCCAGGGCCAGCTGGCCGGAGCTCAGACCCTCCTGGGTCCACACGCCGGAGGCCAGAACAGCCAGGGCGGTGATGGTGCAGATAACGATGGTATCCATGAAGACTTCGAAGATACCGAACTGGGCCTGACGGATGGGGTGATCCGTATCGGCGGTGCAGTGACCGGCGATGGTGGAGCCTACGCCCGCCTCATTGGAGTACACGCCGCGGGCAGCGCCCCAACGGATAGCAGCCATGACGGTGGCGCCGGCGAAGCCGCCCACAGCGGCGCGGCCGGTGAAGGCATCCTGGAAGATCATGCCAAAAATAGCGGGGAGCTCGCCCACATGGGCGAAGATGATGACCAGAGCGCCCAGCACGTACAGGCAGGCCATCACGGGCACCAGGATGTCGGTGACGCTGGACACGCGCTTGAAGCCGCCGGCCAGGATAACGCCCACCAGAACGGCAATGATGATGCCGGTGACGGTCTGGTTTGCGCCGAAGACGTTGAACTGCTCAGCAGCGGAAACGCCCTGAGAGGCCAGGGAGGGGACCAGCTCGATCATGAAGAAGAAGGCGTAGCCGACGCCGAACACGACGCCGATCTTCTTGCCCAGACCGCGCAGGTAGTAGGCGGGGCCACCGACCCACTCGCCCACGTCGTTCTTACGACGGTACTTGATGCCCATCGCGACCTCGCAGTACTTGGTGCACATGCCGAAGATAGCCAGGATCCAGATCCAGAACACAGCGCCGGGGCCGCCCAGGGCGATAGCCACGGGCACGCCGACGATGTTGGAAGCGCCGACGGCGCAGGCCAGGGCCGCGAATGCGGCGGAGATGGGACGGACCTTGCCCTCTTCCTTCTTGGCGAACATCTTGCCGAAGGTCTGGCTCATGGCGTAGCCGAAGTGGCGGATCTGGGGGAAGCCCAGATAGATGGTCAGGAACAGGCCGCCGCCGCCGATGAGGATCAAAATGGGAATGCCCCAGAACCAGTTACCAAAATCTTGAATAGCTTGCAGTATAACCATACTTTTCTCCTTTCACGCGAAACAATAGGTGATTTTCTCTGCGATTGCGCTTGTGCGTTTTGCGTTTTGTGCTTGGTGCGTTTTGTGCGTTTTGACAGGGTCTCTCAGCGTAGGGAGGGATAGCTCAGCTCAGCAGACGCTTCACCGCTTCATAGGTGATGTTGGGAACATTTTGGAACGTCTGCCGCATATCCACGCGCTCGGTGAGCATATGTCCGTCGCGGCCGAAGGTACCGATATTGACAACGGGGACGTCGATCTGACGGATCTTATCCACCGGGTGCGTGTATTTCACGCCGTACTGGGGCATGTTCGTCTCCAGCGCCTGGATAGCCAGGGTGTCGTCGCACACGGCCATAAAGCTGGAGTCGGAGATGTAGGGGTAGAACATACGGGTCTTGATCTGGCGCTGGGCCTCGTGCCGCACCACCTCGATAGCGCTCTCCACCGCATCCAGCAGTGCCTTTTCCTTGGCCGTGCGGCCGGTCATCTCGATACGGGCACTGAAGATGGAGCCGAAGAACACCACCACGGCGGGGGACTTGTCCTCAGACCACTTCCATGCCTCCTGCACCACACGCAGGCCGAACAGCCGCAGATCCAGCTCAGGATCGTCCTCATGCAGCTTCACGGTGAACTCGTGAATGGCTTTCTTGAAGGCCTCGCCGTGCACGGCGGCCAGCTCGTTATAGAACTCGTTCCAGGTGTAGACACGGGTCTTCCAGGGCAGCTGATGGAAGTCCACCTTGCTCAGCTCGCAGAAGCGCTTGTACTGGGCATTTAGGTACTCCACCGTCTCGTCAAAGGCCTCCACAGCCATCTGCTTGCTCTTTTCCAGCACGATGGAAGGACTCCAGCCGTGGGTGAAGAAGTTGTAGTAACCGAAGGCCGTCAGCGCCGTCTGCACGGTGTAGGGGCCCTTGGTGTCCATCTGCTTCAGGGAGATGGGCGGAATGGCCACCTCACCCTGGGCGATGTCGCACAGGTCAGTGTTCAGGGACATCTTGCGCGTGATGTTGGCCAGCACCAGGTTGGGATCCAGCGCGCTGAAGGCCTGGCCCACATGGGCCTCCTTGCCGAACACGGCGAAGCAGGGCAGCAGCTTGCCGATGCTGCCGTAGTAGATGTAGCGGTTCTCGTCGCCGGGAGCGTAGTTGGTGGAGTAGTCCGCGTTGATGCACGCCACATACTCGAAGTGCTCCTTCTCCTTCAGCTCCTCCAGCAGATCCAGGGCGGTGATGATGCCCTTGGAGTTGTCCTCCTCGTCGCACTCGCCGATAGCCAGCAGGTTGCCGTCCAGCTCCTCGGGATGCTCAGAGAAGTACTGGATCAGGTACATATGGCCTGCCACACCGGACTTCATATCCAGCGCGCCGCGGCCGAACAGATACTCGCCGGACTCGATATCGTCAATGACCTCCTGGGGCAGCACGAACGTCTCGCGCAGCTTGGCGGGCAGCTCCTCGCAGCGGAACGCGTACTCGCGGATGGTGCCGAAATCGTCCACGCCCACGGTGTCGATGTGGCCGATGAGGATGACCGTGCGGTTGGAATTGCCCTTGGTGCCCTTCACATAGGCCAGCGTGCTGTGCCGCACCACAAAGTCGTTCTTGGTCTGGAAGCACTTGACCTGCTCGGGATGTGCCTGGAAGTAGGGCAGGGACATATAGAAGTCCTGTATATAGCGGGCCACGGCGCTCTCGCCGCCCGGCTCCTTGTTGATGCTGGGGATGGCGACCATCTCTTCCGTCAACTGCTTGACCTTGTCAAAAGAATTTAATTTCATGTCTTAGCTCCTTTGTTATGCTGCGCGTATCAGTCGCGGTGATATCTCTCGATGCCGGCCATATATGTGTTCAGCACCTGGATGTCCTTGATGTCGTTTTCGGGAATGTGGAAGATGTCGCGGTCGATGACCACCATGTCGGCGAACTTGCCGGCCTCGATGGTTCCCATCAGGTCCTGATCGCCGTTGGCGTAGGCCACGTTCTTGCTGTACATACACACCGCGTCATACACGGATACCTTCTCGTTGGGGTGATAGCCGCCCACGGGATAGCCGTCCATATCCTGACGGGTCACGGTGGCGTAGATGCCGATCCAGGGATTGAAGCTCTCCACCGGTGCGTCGGAGCCGCCGGCCATGATCAGTCCCGCGTCCAGATACGTCTTCCAGGGATAGCTCAGCACGGCGCGTTCCTTGCCTACGCGCTCCTCGATCCAGTGCAGGTCGGTCATCAGGAACGTGGGCTGGATATCCAGTACGAGAGGCAGCTTCTTCATGCGCTCGATCAGCTCCGGCGTGGCCATCTGGGCGTGGATGATGCGGAAGGGGAGACGCTTGGCCTGCTCCTCCGGCGTCATGCCATCCTTCAGCCCCTGCTCAAGGCAGTACTCCACCGCATCCAGAGTGACCTCCAGCGCCTTGTCACCGATGCAGTGGGTGGCGGGCTGCAAGCCGTGGCGGTATGCCTTGTACATTCTCTTGGCCAGGTCCTCGGGGCTGATGACCAGAATACCGGTGTTGCCGGGATCGTCCGCGTAGTCGGTGTACAGCTTGGCGGAACGGGAGCCCAGGGAGCCATCAGAGAAGCTCTTGAAGCTGCCCATCCGTGCGGCACGATAGGGATCATTCCGCTGCTCGGGTGTCAGGTTTTCCGGGTCGAACATATAGTCCAGGCACACGGCCATACGCACCGGCAGCTCGCCGCGGTCGCTGCGGGCCACATAGTCGGCGAAGTCCTCGTCATAGTGCCAGATCTCCGCGGCGTAGGTGTGCATCATGGTCACGCCCAGGCTGGAGGCCAGCGCCAGACCCTTCTTCATGCACTTCTCACGGGTGGCGGGCACCAGGAACGGGTCGGGAATCAGATTGTCGTAGATCTTGGAGGCCTGCTCACGGAAAATGCCGTTGGGATTGCCGTCAGCGTCCAGCTCCACCAGGCCGCCGGGGCCGTACACGTAGCCGTTGGTAATGTTGGCCTTCTCCAGCGCCATGGTGTTGGCCACCGCCGTGTGCAGGCACACGCGCTTGATGACGATGGGGTGATCGGTGCTGGCCTCGTCCAGGTCCAGACGGGTGGGCAGCCGGTCCTCGCAGTCCTTCCACTTGGACTGGTCAAAGTTGGAGCCCTTGATCCACTCGCCCTTGGGCGTCTCCGCCGCGCGGTCACGCAGCAGCTGCAGTGCCTCGGCGCGGGAGGTGGCGCCGCCCAGGTCCACCGTGGTATAAGTCTGGCAGAAAGCGAAGAAGTGCAGGTGGGAGTCGCCCATGCCGGGCAGCACAGTCTTGCCCTGCAGATCAATGCACTTCGCACAGTCAAAGCGCTCCAGCGCCTCTTCCTTTGTGCCCACATAGGCAAATTTGCCGTCCTTCAGCACCACTGCTTCCTTGCAGACGCCCGGCGCTTCCATCGTGTAGATCTTGCCGCCATAAAACAACGTATCAGCTTTGACCTTCATTTTGTACACCTCTCCAATTTCAACGTAGTATTATTGTGATTTTGTACAGTTTTGCGCACGTAAGGTTTACCTTAGTTGCCATTATAACGGAAAATGGACCGGGTGGCAATTTGACGCCTGTTCCCCCTGCGGAACAATTTGTGCAAATTATGTTTCCTGAACGGAACGTTTGTTGACATATTTGACGTATTTTGCTATAATCGTTAAAAACCAGTGCAAAAATGAGCCTGAATTGATTTTGAGGAAAACGCCTATGGACACTGCAAGAGAAAATATCACAAGAGAAGTCGGCAGCCGCATCCGCTACGCCCGCAAAAGCCGGGGTATGTCGATGGACGAGCTGGCTCAGGCCATCTACAAGACCCGTTCGGCCATCTCCAAGTACGAGAACGGACAGATCTCCGTGGATATTGCCACGCTTTACGACATCGCCAACGCCCTGAAGGTCAGTATCTATGATCTGCTGTACCGCAATACACCGGATATTGACCAGGAGTACAACGCGGAGGTGCCCGCCTTTTTCCGGGAGGTCTCCCAATTATATATGTACTTCTTCGACGGCCGGGTCAACCGCGCCCAGTGCACCGTGATCGATATATTCCCCACGGAGGAGAGCAGCACGGCCGAGGTGCTCATGTACATGAACATCAAGGACCTGGCCCACTACCGGGTCTGTGAGAGCACCTACCACGGCACCCTGACCCACTACGAGGCGTTCAGCGCCATGCTGTTCCAGAATGACGATATGCCCATGGACAAATACCAGATCGGCATTCCCCAACCCTACATGGATGACGACCGGAAGTGGGTGCTGACCTATGGCATCTCCTGCCGCCCGCTGATGCCTTCCGCCGCCAAGCGCCTTCTCAGCAAAACACCGCTTTCCATCGACAAGGCGCTGGTCCAGGAGCTGAAGATATCCAAGGAGGATATCCGCCTGATGAAGCATTATAATATGTTCGTCATGGTGTAGCCGGCATCGCCTTCTGTATATGTATGAACAGTCTTACCCGAAAAGGACGCCCCGGCGTCCTTTTTCCATAGGGAAACACGTTTTTTGAAAAAATTTTCGGTTTTCCTGTCCGCATTTGCTCCGCTGCGGCGTTTATATAGTGATGACACAGGGCGGCCGCCTGTGTTATGATGAATGCAACAAGCTGCGGGGAGGTGGGCGTTTGACGGTGTGCATGACGGCGCTGGAGAGCGCGGAGGAGCGGCGGCTCTTTGAGGACGTATACCGCGCCTGCTGCGGGCGGATGCTGGCGTTGGCGCGGCGGAGGCTGTCCGCTCAGGCGGACGCCGAGGACGCGGTGCAGCAATCGTTCCTGGCACTGGCGGAGCGCTTTTCCCGGCTGGCGAAGCTGCCGGAGACGCAGCTGGAGGCCTATCTGGTGGTGACCGTGGAGCGCAAATGCATCGACATCCTGCGGCAGCAGGCCCGCCGTGACGGCGTGCCCTTTGACGAGAACACCGTTCTGGTCACGCCACCGCCTTGCGGCGACCCGGTGGCCGACGCTATGGGGCGCTTGCCGCCCCGCTGCCGCGAGGCGCTGCTGCTGCGCTACGGCTGCGGCTACAGCACCCGTGAGACGGCGTCCCTGCTGGAGCTGTCCTTTGCCGCGGCCCAGAAGCTTCTGCAGCGGGCTAAGGCCGCGCTGCGGCAGGAGCTGGAAAAGGAAGGATTGACTGTATGACAGATATCACATACGAACGTGCGCTGCGGCAGGGCGCGCAGCGGATGGCGGCACTGCTGGCATCTGAGCTGCCGGAGACCGGCGCCCCGCCTTCGCCGGAGTTCACCCGGCGGATGGAGCCGGTGGTACAACAGGGCGCGCGGCGGCAGAGCCGCCGGAGAATGTGGCAGAGAACAGCGGCCGCGCTGGTGACGGTGTGCCTGTCCTGCGGGGTAATACTGGCGGCCAGTCCAGTGGCGCGGGCGGCGGTGAGCCGCTGGTTCGTGCAGATAACGGAGCTGGTGACAGCCTACCGCATCACCCCGGCGGACGCCGGGGGCACGGTGCAGGACTACACCCCCACCGCCCCGCTGGGCTATGTCCTGTCGGGCGACTTTACTGGCAGGGAGAACGGCATCCGGGTCATGCGCTGGACGTCCTCACAGGGCGATCTGCTGTTTGAGGCCGTGCCCATGACCGGCGACGAGCCCATCAGCGTGGAGCTGCGAAGCAACAGCACCGGCGGCCTCTCCTCCACGGAGACGGGGCAGCGTCCCACGGGCGGGGCGGGCGAGCCGGAGGACTACGAGACGGAGAATGTGACCGTACATGGCCTGTCCGCCCGGCTATACCGCATATTACCCGCAAAGGGCGCCTCTCCGCAGGTGCAGCACGGCTGCGGCCTGTGGTTCTATCGGGGAAGCGACCCCGTGCATTTCCATCAGGTGTCCATCCCGGAGGGCGCTGCGGCGCTGGTGTGGGTGGACGAGCGAGCCAACTGCCTGTTCCTGCTGATCGGCGGTCAGTCCCGGCAGGAGCTGGTGTCCACGGCGGAGAGCATGTATGAGAGCGAAAGGAGCTAAGACCATGAAAAAAATCACCGTTATCGCGTGCCTGCTGGCGCTGCTGACGCTGAGCGCCTGCGGCGCACAGACGCTGCCCGCCGATGAAGGCGACGTGCCGCCGGTGGAGGGCATTTCCCAGACGCAGGAGGACGGGCAGACCGGCACGAAGGTGGTCTATATCCCCATGTGGATGCAGGACTACTCCGTGGTGTACTACGACGCCCACCTGAACCGCACTGTGGAAAGCGGCGGCGACCTGACCGAGGAGGAGATCAACAGCCGGGAGGACATCTTCCCGGAGGAGATGTACACCATAGCGGCGGAGCCCAACACCAAGGTGGAGTATGACCTCCACGGGTTTATCCAGAATATCTACTACCGGGGCGGCGACGGGGCGTATTATCTCGACCCGGCTACCGCCGCGGCCATGCAGCCCTGATGCGCTGAGCGCAAAGGCCCGCCCCGCAGGGGCGGGCCTTTTTGTGCCTCCTTATTGCTGTGCCAGCGCTGCGGCCACAAAGCCGCGGAACAGGGGATGGGGCCGGTCCGGCCGGCTCTTGAACTCCGGGTGGAACTGGCAGCCCACGAACCACGGATGGTCCGGTATCTCCACCATCTCCACCAGACGGCCATCCGGCGACGTACCCGCCACCCGCAGGCCCACGGCCTCCAGCTCCGGCCGGAACACGTTGCTGCACTCATACCGGTGACGGTGGCGTTCCCATATCTCCCGCTGGCCGTAGGCCTCCCGGGCCTTTGTTCCCTCCGCCAGCACGCAGGGATACTTGCCCAGCCGCATGGTGCCGCCCTTGGCGGTCACGCCCACCTGGTCCGGCATCAGGTCGATGACCGGATGTGCCGTCACGGCGCTGAACTCTGCGCTGTGGGCATCCGCCCACCCGGCTGCGTGCCGCGCAAATTCGATGACCGCGATCTGCATCCCCAGGCAGATGCCCAGATAGGGGATACCCTTCTCCCGCGCGTACTGCGCCGCCAGGATCATCCCCTCAATGCCCCGGTCACCGAAGCCGCCGGGCACCAATATGCCGCTGCACCCGCAGAGCGTTTCCGTGAGGTTTTCCGCCGTCAGGTGCTGTGAGTCCACCCACTGGATGTCCACCTGTGCGCCGCAGGCGGTCCCCGCGTGGAACAGCGACTCCGCTACGCTGAGATAGGCGTCGTGCAGCTCCGTGTATTTGCCCACCAGCGCGATGGTCACATGACGCTGCTCCGCCGCGTGTATCTGCGTCACCAGCTCTTGCCAGTGCCGCATATCCGGCTCGCCGACGCCCAGTCCCAGCTTGCGGCACACCACCCGGCACAGCCCCTCCCGCTCCAGCAGCAGGGGCACCTCATACAGGGTGGACGCCGTCAGGTTGGGGATGACGCAGTCCTCACTGACATTGCAGAACAGTGCGATCTTCTTCCGCATGTCCTCCGGCAGCGGGCTGTCGGTGCGGCACACCAGGATATCCGGCTGGATTCCCACGCTCAGCAGCTCCTTCACGGAGTGCTGTGTGGGCTTGCTCTTCAGCTCGCCGCTGCCGGGGATGGAGACCACCAGCGGCACGTGGATATACAGCACGTTTTCCCGTCCCTGCTCCGCCGCCACCTGACGGATGGCCTCCAGATACGGCTGGCTCTCGATGTCACCCACCGTGCCGCCGATCTCCGCGATGACCACGTCCGTCTGTCCGTCATCCATGGCGTACAACCGCCGCTTGATCTCGTCGGTCACATGGGGGATGATCTGCACCGTGCCGCCCAGATAGCCGCCCTGCCGTTCCCGGTTCAGCACCGACCAGAAGATCTTTCCGGAGGAAACGGAGCTGTCGCCGGTCAGCGCCTCATCCACGAAGCGCTCATAGTGTCCCAGGTCCAGATCCGTCTCCGCGCCGTCGTCGGTGACGAACACCTCTCCATGCTGGTAAGGACTCATAGTTCCCGGGTCTACATTCAGGTACGGATCGAATTTTTGGTTTCGTACCCGCAGACCGCACTGCTTCAGCAGCCGGCCCAGCGATGCCGCGCAGATGCCCTTTCCCAGCCCGGACACCACGCCGCCGGTCACAAAAATATACTTCATCCCGCCATCTCCCCTGTAAAAAATATGCTCCGATGGTACACCCCCATACCTCCGCTGTCAACGGTGCAAAACGCAGATATTTCATCGGAATTATCATATAATATATAGAATTAGGGAGAAATTGTTGCAGAAGCGAAAGTTCTTCTTGCATTGGCGGGCGGATGGTGGTATGGTAGTATTGGACTCACCTTAGGGGAGGTTCCTCACAGGAAAAAATAAGCACCCGGAGGCTTATGCCTCCGGGTGCTTCTGCTTATGTCTCGTCGGTGATCTCGCCGCCGGACGCTTCCCGCCGGACCACCTTGATCTCGCAAGTGCGGTGGTTGTCCACCCGCGTCACCAGCACGTCCAGATCCTGGCAGCTGAACCGGTCGCCTACCTCAGGAACCCGGTCACACTGCTCCATCACCCAGCCGCTGACGGACGTCATCTCCGTCTCCTCGTTCAGATGGAAGAACTCGGCAAAATCGTCAAAATCCATGGCCGCGTCCACCAGATAGGTGTCCTTGTCCACCTTGCGGATAAAGACCTCCTCCTCGTCGTGCTCGTCCCAGATCTCGCCCACCAGCTCCTCCAGAATGTCCTCCATGGTCACGATGCCGCAGGTGCCGCCGTACTCATCCACCACCACGGCCATCTGGGTCTTGGCCAGCTGCAATTTTTTCAGCAGCAGGCTGATTGGCTCGTTTTCCAGCACGAACATGACCGGGGAGAGTATCTCTTCCAGCGGTTTGTCCGTTACGCCGCAGCCCACATAAAAGTCCTTCTGGTGTATGGTGCCGATGATGTGGTCGATGTCCTCCCGATAGATCAGCAGCCGGGAATACTTTGTCTGGGTGAACAGGTCCGCCACCTCTTCCTTCGTGGCGTCCACCGGCAGTGCCGCCAGGTCCACCCGATGGATGAGGATGTCCTGCGCCTCCTGCTCGGAAAAGCCGATGGCGTTCTTCAGCAGGTCGCCCTCGTCCTTGTCGATGCTGCCCTCCTGCTGCACCTCGTTCACCAGCATCAGCAGCTCCTCCGGGGACATTTTGTTGTCCCCATCCAGATGGAACATCCTGGCCAGCAGCTTTTTCCACAGGGAAAACAGCGCGTTCAGCGGCATCAGCAGCCAGATCAGGCACCGCAGAAACGGTGCGGCTGTCATGGCCCAGTTCTCGGCGCAGTCCTTGGCGATGCTCTTGGGGGAGATCTCGCCGAAGATCAGCACCACCACCGTTACCACGATGGTGGACAGCGTAGCACCGGCATCGCCGAAGCTTTTGACGAACAGTGCCGTGGCCAGGGATGCCATGGCAATGTTCACGATGTTGTTGCCGATCAGGATGGTGGACAGCAGCTTGTCATAGCGCTCCAGCAGCCTGCACGCCAGCGCGGCCCGGCTGTTGCCCTTTTCCGCCAGCATTTTCAGCCGTGTGACATTGGCCGAGGAGAACGCCGTCTCCGTGGCTGAGAAATAGGCGGACAGCAGCAGGCATACCGCCATAATAATGATATATGTAGTCGTTGACACGATCAATAGCTCCTTTTTCTGTCATCTGTTTCTGTGATCCGCGCCGGTCTAAAGGCGCAAAAAAGCACGTCTGCCCCGCGTCGGGCGGCGCAGATATGCCGCAAAAAACAGATGGCAGCCCGGCAAGTTCCCGGGATGGTCGCCGCTGTCGGTATCCATATCGCCCTGTATCCTCCTTTTGATATAAATCCTGCCTATTATATACAAAACCACCCACCCTGTCAAGTCCGCCCTTTTCCGCAGAGCGCGGGGCTGGTTGGACAGCAAAAGGGCCTCCCTGTGGGAAGCCCTTTTGAATGCGCGTGTGCATTACAGCGCCCGCAAAAACTCCGGCTTCAGGTCCCGGCGACCGTCCAGCGCCGCGGCGATCTGCGCCAGCAGCGCCTTCCGGTCGCCGTTCAGTGTGCCCTTCAGCGTCAGATAGTTGCTGGCATGGTTGGCGCGGAACACGGTTCCTTCGCTGTCCACGTGCTGTAAAAACAGCTCTGTTTCCTTCAGTACCTCCAGGGGGCTGAGCAGCGTAAAGCTGCCCTCCCGCACCCATGCCTCCAGCGGCGTTCCCGGCTCCACCATCAGCGTCAGCAGCCCCAGATAGTCCGGCTTCATTTCGCTGACGGCTCTGGCCGTGTCCGCGGCGTGCTCCCGCCAGTGTGCCACGCTCCCCAGCCCGGAGATGGCCGTCACCGACAGCGCCAGCCCGCACCGCCGGGCCTTCTGCCCCGCCGCCACGATCTCCGCCGCCGTGTGGCCCTTCTGCATCTTCTCCAGCACCGCGTCGCACCCGGACTCCAATCCCATATACACCATCTGCAGGCCCTTGCTCCGCAGCAGGCGCAGCTCGTCCTCGGATTTGATCTGTAGGCTGGTGGGGGAGGCGTAGCACGTTACCCGCTGGCACTCCGGGAACAGCCCATAGACCAGCCCCAATATCTCCACCAGGTCGCCGGTCCTCCGCATCAGTGCGTCCCCATCCGCCAGAAAGACCCGTTCCACCCGGCGGTATACCCGCCGCGCCAGCTCAAAGTCCTCCCGGATCTCGTCCATGGGCCGCATGGCAAAGTGCTTGTCGTCGTACATATCACAGAAGGCGCACCTGTTGTGGCTGCACCCGTAGGTCACCTGCACGATCAGGCTGTACGCCTCGCTGGGCGGTCGGTATACCTTTCCCTTATAACGCATGGTCATCACTCCTTTTGCTGTATTATGCCATACTTTGAACGCTTTGAAAAGGGGGCATATTCCAGCCCCGCCCCACATAGGCTGTGACATCTCAACAAACGAGGTGTACTATGGAGCTGAATTACAACCGCGTGGAGCTGCGGGGCGTGGCCGAGGACGCGCCGTTGCTGTCCCATGTGAACCACGGCTGTGCGTTCTACCGCTTTACCCTGTCCGTCCTGCGCCTGTCCGGTCAGGCGGACAAGCTGCCCGTCATCGTCCCCCGGCCGCTTCTGCTGCTGACGCCGGTGTCCCCCGGCGACGGCGTACATATCACCGGCCAGCTGCGTTCCTTCAACAACAAAAGCGGCCAAGGCAGCCGTTTGGTCATCTCCACCTTCGCCCAGACGCTGACCCATGACGCCGGCGAACCGCTGAACCGCATTTTCCTCAGCGGCGTGCTGTGCAAGCAGCCCGCCCTCCGCCGTACGCCCCTTGGCCGCGAGATATGCGACATGATCCTGGCGGTGAACCGCCGCTACGGCCGCGCCGACTACCTGCCCTGCATCGCCTGGGGCGCCGTGGCCCAGCAGGTGTCCCTGCTGCACACCGGTGCCCGGCTCACCGCCGAGGGGCGGGTCCAGAGCCGTGTCTACTCCAAAACGGAGAACGGCGTCACCACCGACCGCACTGCCTACGAGGTGTCCATCATGCGTCCGGCGGACCGGACGGAATTCCCGGAATAACGCACTTCCTCCGTCCATTCCCGCCCATTCTGCGGCGCTGTCTGCGCCGAAAAACCGGCATTCTCCCTGTTGCGCCCCGGCTGGTATTATGGTAAAATTCCTGTAAAGAAGTATGTTACAAGGAGAGCCTCCATGCGCCATTCCAGCCATCTGCATCTGCATTTCCACACCCACCACCGCGCCGCCCGTTATGACGTGGACATGACCAAGGGCAGCATCACAAAGCATCTGATCAACTTTGCCCTGCCGCTGATGGTGGGCAATCTTTTTCAGCAGCTCTACAACATGGTGGATACCTGGGTGGTGGGCAACTACGTCAGCAACGAGGCCTTTTCCGCCGTGGGCACCGTCACCCCTATTATCAACACGCTTATCGGCTTTTTCCTGGGATTGTCCAGCGGCGCCGGCGTGGTCATCAGCCAGTATTACGGCGCCGGCCGCGAGGATAAGGTCCGCCAGGCGGTCCACACTTCCCTGGTGCTGACGCTGCTGATGGGCGCGGTCTTCACCGCCGCCGGCATCGCCATGACGCCCCTGATGCTCCGCCTGATGAAGACCCCCGCCGAGGTGGCACCGGAGCAGACCACCTACCTGACCATCTACTTCGCCGGCGTCATGGGACTGCTGCTCTACAACATGGGCTCCGGCATCCTCCGCGCCGTGGGCGATTCACGCCGCCCCTTCTACTTCCTGCTGGTGTCCGCCGTGCTGAACACGGGATTGGACCTGCTCTTCGTGCTGAAATTCGGCATGGGCGTGGAGGGCGTGGCCTACGCCACCATCATCGCTCAGGCGGTGTCCGCCGCACTGACCATCTGGGTACTCATGCGCGCCGCCGGCTGTATCCGCGTGGAGCTCCGCGCCCTGCGTATGACCTGGTCCGTCCTCCGTCAGATCGTGTCCGTGGGTATACCCGCCGCCCTGCAAATGGCCATCACCGCTTTCTCCAACGTGTTCGTCCAGGGCTATATCAACTATTTCGGCCCGGATTGTATGTCCGGCTGGACGGCCTATACCAAGGTGGACCAGCTGGTGATCCTGCCGGTCCAGTCCATCGCCATGGCCGGCACCACCTTCGTGGGCCAGAACCTGGGCGTGGGCGACACGGCCCGGGCCAAGAAGGGCGTCCGCACGGCGCTGTACCTGTCCTTCGCCGTCACGGCGGTGCTGTTGGTGCCGGTACTGCTGTTGGCCCCGGACCTGACGGCGTTCTTCAACAGCAAGGCCGAGGTGGTGTCCTATGGCGCGTTGCTGCTGCGGCTGCTGTCACCCTTCTATTTCTTCTTCTGCATCAACCAGATCTACTCCGCCGCCCTCCGCGGCGCGGGCAACAGCCAGGTGCCCATGTGGATCATGCTGGGCTCCTTCGTGGTCTTCCGCCAGATATACCTCTACATCGTGGCCCACTATGTCTCCAACGAGATCATCCCCATCGCCATGAGTTACCCCGCCGGCTGGTTCGTGTGCAGCGTGGCCACGCTCATCTACTACCGCTTCTGTAAATTCGACAGCCATCGGCTGGTGGAGGACGTATGATGGACAAGTGTGAGACCTGCGTGTGGTACGTCTATGACGAGGACTATGACGATTATATCTGTGACATGGATCTGGACGAGGACGAGCTGGCCCGTTTCCTGGCCGCCGATACCCGAGCCTGTCCCTATTGGCGCCCCGGCGACGACTATATCACCGCGCGAAAGCAATAAAAAGCACCCCCGGACTACCGGGGGTGCCTGCTTGTTCCGCCGAAAAGAAACACCACCCATTGGGTGGTGTTTCCTGTTTTCTGCGGTGCCGCGTCAGGCCTCACGCTTGCGGCGGCGCAGCAGCGCCGCGGTGCCGGTGTAGCTTATCAGCGCCGTTACCGCGTAGGGCAGCAGCCCCGCGTCCACCAGCGTCTTTCTGCCAGCAGAATGTAGTAAGCTTTGCGTTCGAGCCTTCACTGACGTTGGGCGAGCTGCTGTAGTTTCAAGTCTGCCCGCTGGGAAGCTTCGACCAGTCCGGCGTATAGGCGTGCTTGCCGGTGTCCGCATACGGCAGCGTAAGCGCGACGGTGTCAAGCCTGTCGCCGGCGGCCGGATTCACCGTTACATCGATGTCGGGCGCCCGTATCTCGTAGTGCGTTTCGCCGTTGGGCGTGACTGTAGCGCCAATTCTGAAGCGTGAAGATTTGACTGCGGCAGCGTGGACGGCATCTTCGGAAGCAAGACAAAGGCCGCCGTGCTGGCGTTCCAGAAGGCCAACGGTCTGGGTGTGGACGGCATCGTCGGCCCCCTGACGTGGGCAAAGCTGGGCTAAACGACACGGACGGGCGAGATGCCTGCATAGAATAGAACCAATACCGCAGGAGGGGGACGGAAGCTTCCGTCCCCCTCCTTTTTCAACGGTTTCAACGGGCAGGGCGCTCCGCATAAGGCTAAAAATAAGGCTAAAACCTGCTTTCGGGCATGAAAAAACTCCCGAAACACAGGCGTTTCGGGAGTTTTGGTTGGAGGTGACACCCGGATTTGAACCGGGGAATGAGGGTTTTGCAGACCCTTGCCTTACCACTTGGCTATGTCACCGTGTCAGCGAAAATCATTATACTATATACCGTCGGTCCTTGTCAAGAGTGAAATGCCCGTTGAAACGGGATTTCTTTCATTGCTTTTGGTGTTACCTCACGGTCGTCTTTGCTGCAGCCTCAGAAAAAACTGCAAAAAGAAATAGAACAAATGTTGCAATGCGCGAAAGGGTGTGATATAATAGAGCCGGAAGAACAGCGGACGCGGCGCACATACAAAAAACGGACCCGCGCCGACACGGGGCGCATGAAAGGGGCATGGCTATGGCGAAGATGACCAGAATGCAGCAGAAGATCTACGACTACATCGCCCAGGCACTGCGGGAGCAGGGGTATCCCCCCTCGGTGCGGGAGATCGGCGAGGCGGTGGGACTGAAATCGCCGTCCACGGTGCATTTCCACCTGAAGCACATGGAGGAGCTGGGCGTGCTGACCAAGGGGGCCGGCAAGGGCCGGGCCCTGACGCTGGCGCAGCCCATGCAGGGGGAAATGCCTGACGGCGCGCCGGTACAGGAGGAGGCGGCACCGGCGGCGGACCGCATCCCCGTGGTGGGCAGCGTGGCCGCGGGCAGCCCCATATTGGCAGAGGAGTGCATTGAGGACTATCTGACCTTCGACACCGGCGGACGCGAGGGGGAGTACTTTGCCCTGCGGGTGCGGGGCGAGTCCATGCTGAACGCGGGCATCCTGCCGGACGACCTGGTGGTGGTGCACCGCCAGCCCACGGCACACAACGGCGAGATCGTGGTGGCGCTGCTGGGGGACGAGGCCACGGTGAAGCGGCTGAGCCGCCGGAACGGCGAGGTGTGGCTGCTGCCGGAGAACGAGAACTACCGGCCCATCGACGGCCGCGAGGCCACGCTGCTGGGCAAGGTCACCGCCGTGGTGCGGGAGTATAACTGAACGCAAAAAGAGACGGCACTGCCGTCTCTTTTGGGCGTCAGGGGGTGTTTTGCACGATTTCCATTACCGGAAATGGCAAAAAAACGGAAATTTTCCACAAAAAGGCTGGACAAACGGTGTGACTGTGCTATAATCTGACTATCCGCAGAGGTACCTCTGCATTTGCGTTTTAACGATCTTAAAACGATGCGTCCTGCGGAAATCTAAAACAAATGGGGTTTGAGACATGAAGAAATTGTTGGCAACCATTCTGGCGCTGATGATGGCGCTGGGTCTGTGCACAAGCGCATGGGCGACGGAGGGAGTCTGGACAGGCTCCGGTACGGAGGCTGACCCGTATGTGATCACGACTGAGACGGGGCTGAATAAGCTGGCCACGGACGTGAACAGCGGTACAGTGTATAGCGACACTTATTTTAAGCTGGGCGCGAGCATCACTGTGACGGACTGGACGCCCATCGGACAAAAGGGCAGCGACAACAAGTTTGCCGGCACCTTTGACGGCAACGGCCAGACGGTGACTATCAATAGCATCAAAAGTGGTCTCGATCCCGATTTCGACGGCTACGCCGGTTTCTTCGGCGCGGTTAAGGGCGCGACTATCAAGAACCTGACGGTAGACGGTACTATTTCCGGCGCGGATGTGGCTGGTATCGTGGCGAGAATGGACGGCGGTACGGTGGAAAATTGCGTCAACAGGGCGATGGTTACCGGCACTAGGAAGGCAGCGGGTATCGTTGTCATTACCAAGGGCAGCGGTGAAGCGACCATTCAAAATTGTAAGAACTACGGCACCATACAGTCCACCGGCGACAGAGCGGGCGGTATTGTCAACCTGGTTCAAATCGCTACAGAGGTGCTGAATTGTAAGAACTATGGCGCAGTGACGTCGCAAGCGACTGCAACCTATGGTGCTGGTGGTATTGTTGCATGGACTGACTGTGCGGCCTTTACTATCAGCGGGTGTGTAAACACTGCGAACGTGACCGCTAAGGGTGCTGCTGGCGGTATCGTTGGCGGTGTCGGTGGTGACAAGACTGAGGATAGAACAGGGACGATCAGCGGCTGCAAAAACAGCGCCGGTGTGGAGGTCGTAGCTGGCGCAAATAACAGCAACATGGATGCAGGCGGCATCGTTGGTTGGGTCGCAATTGAATCCGGTGCAAAAAGAGTGGCGCTGACGGCTGCCGGTAATGCCAATACGGGAGTGGTATCCGGCGCGAACCGGCTGGTCATTGCCGAGGATGTAACACTTGGCGGCAGCGAACATGAATCTTACCCGCATCTGTACATTGAAGCCGGTGCAAATGTCGTTATCAACGGCGGCAATATCGGGAACGAAACACAGAATCGTGGCAGCCTTACCATCACCGGGGACGCAAAGCCCTCTGCGGCGCTGACCAACTATGGCAAGCTGGTGCTGAATTGCAATATGGAAGCCGGTAAATTTGTCCTGGTACAGAATTCTAAGACCCTTATCAAGGGCGGTACTTACAAGTTTACTATTGAAGAAAACGAGAGAAACGGCCTGAAAATTGAGGCGGGTACGTTTAAGGACCTGCGCAAGAACGGCGGCAATACCGTTTGGGGAGAAAATGAAATTAAAAATTATTTGGTACCCGGTGCAGAGGTATCTTATGACGGTACCGGCAATATCAAGGTCTGGACTGTGACTATGCCGGTGTCCGGTGTGGCACTGGACAAGACCAGTGCCGAGCTGCAGGTGGGCAAGACGCTGACGCTGACTGCCACGGTTACGCCGGATAATGCCACCGATAAGGCCGTGGCCTGGACTTCCAGCAATGATGCGGTTGCTACGGTGGATGCTAATGGTGTTGTTACCGCCAAGGCCGAGGGCACGGCGACCATCACCGCGACTGCCGGTGGCAAGACCGCGACCTGCACCGTGACGGTCAAGGCTGCGCCGCGCTACTACTACAACTCCACGACCACCACGGGCACCAAGGCCGACGGCACCAAGGGTTCCCCCAAGACCTTCGACGCGGGCGTGGGCATCTACGCCGTGACGGCGGTGCTGTCCGTGACCGGTATGGCGTGGACCGCTAAAAAGCGCGAGGACTGAGTTTCTCCCGCGGCGGTCCTACCCCGCCGACGCATGAGAATAAAGAAGAAAGACCGGCGAGAGCCGGTCTTTCTTTTTTTGGGGGTGATGCTGGGGGCTGTCAGATGACGTGGTATTCCTTCAGGAGCTTTTCGATATCGGTGTTTTCGATCTTGCCCAGCAGCTTCTTGACGGCCAGCTTTTCCATCAGGCCCAGCTCCATGTCGGTAGCCTTCTTGCCGTCCCGCAGCTTCACGGTGGCGTTCAGCAGGTCGCGGACGTCATAGACGCTGCCCCAGACCTCGGGCACGCCGCGGTCCACGTTCAGCAGGGTGTAGACGGCCTCCATGCCGGTCCGCATGGAATACTCGGTGGTGAAGATGGTGTCGCGGGGCGTCTCGGCAAACTGACCGAGGAAGGCGAAGTTCACGCTGCCGTCGGGCACCACATTGGGCCGGTCGCCGTAGGCGCGGGGCATGAAGAACGCATCGATATAGGGCATCATCACGGGTACGGTGTTGGCGCTGTTGGACGCCAGATCCTCGATCTGATCCTCGGGCACGCCGATGTGGTACAGCCACTCCATGCAGATCTCCTTGCCGGTGCACGCCCGCATGGGCTTTTTCACATAGTCGCCGGGCTTGTCGGTGAACAGGGAGTACACCCACACCAGGCAGTGGTCCTTGGGCTGGTCGCGGAACTGGGGCTGGCGGTTGATGGTCCAGCTCATCAGCCAGGAGGAGTCCTTGACGGTGACGATGCCGCCGGTGACCACATGGCCGGTGAAGGGGTCGCGCTTGCAGATGTTCTTGATATAGGGGATGATCTTCTGGTCCAAAGTCTCCACGGTGGCGCTCATCCAGTTGGTCTGCTCGGGGTCATGGCAGAACTTGTCGGGATGGCCAAAGGCAGGGTCCTGTGCGGCGATCTTGCGCCACATATCCCAGCCGCCGCCGGGCTTCAGCTCGGTGTTGTAGGCGGCGGGCTTTTCCTGACTGCCCATGGAGGAGTTCTCCACGCAGCCGCCGTTGGTGATGAACACCAGATCGTTCTCCGTCAGGTCGATGGCGCCGGGCTCGTTGTTCTCGATGACATCGATGCGCTTGGCCAGCTTGTGGGCGGGATCGGAGCAGTCGAACTCCACGTTGGTGACCTGCACGCCGTAATGGAACCGGACGTTGTGGCTCTCCAGATACTTCACCATGGGCAGGATCATGGACTCGTACTGGTTGTACTTGGTGAAGCGCAGGGCGGTGAAGTCGGGCAGGCCGCCGATGTGGTGGATATAGCGCTGGATATACAGCTTCATCTCCAGCGCACTGTGCCAGTTCTCAAAGGCGAACATGGTGCGCCAGTACAGCCAGAAATTGGAGTTCAGCACCTCGTCATCGAAGAAGTCGGTGATCTTCTTGTCCTGCAGGTCCTCGTTGGGGGTGAAGAACAGCTTCATGATCTCCATGGCGCCCTTGTCGGAGATGTCGAACTTGCCGTCGGTATGGGCGTCCTGGCCGCGGTCAACGGTGGCGCGGCACAGGGAGTAGTTGGGGTCCTCCTTGTTGAGCCAGTAGTACTCGTCCAGAACGCTGACACCCTCTGTCTCGATGGAGGGGATGGAACGGAACAGGTCCCACATGACCTCGAAATGGTTGTCCATCTCACGGCCGCCGCGCATGACGTAGCCCAGGTTCTCGAACTTATAGCCGTCGCAGGCGCCGCCGGGGAGATTGCCCTTCTCCAGAATGTGGATGTGCTCGCCCTTCATCTGGCCGTCGCGGACCAGATAGCAGGCGGCGGTCAGGGCAGCCAGACCGCTGCCCACGATATAGGCGGATTTGTTGTCCACGCCCTCGGGCTTTTTGGGACGGGCAAAGGCTTCATAGTTACCGCTGGAATAATACATAAATAAACTCCTTTCAAGTATCCACTGTATGTTTTCCTTTGATGATGAAAGCATACATCTGAATGAATATTTGTTCAATAAGCAGAAAAACCCCGGTGATAAGTTTTTTATCACCGGGGCGGCAGGTGTTCAGTTTTTTATCATTTGGCCTCGTTTGATAAGGGCTTGTCGGTACGCAGACGCGCCAGCGCGGCGTCGACGCTGCCGTGGATGACCTGGTCCAGCCGTTCCACGATCAGGTGGGGATCGCCCTTCATGTCGGATCTGATCCAGTCCAGCATCAGGCCTACGAACATATACTTGTACAGCGTGGCGATGAAGGCTTTATCCTCCGGCCGGACGGACATTCCCCGGGCCTGCTCCTCCACCACGCCCTCCAGCAGGTCGTAGGTCAGTTTGTAGAGAGAGTTCTCCACCTGCTCCCGGCTGACGGAGCGATAGACGTTCAGAATGAAGGGCTTATTCTCCTGCACGGCCTCGAAAATCTGCAAAAGGCCCTGCTGCCACGTCTCATAGGTCTTTTTGCCCGCCAGAGCGCGGCTGGCGTCCTCCTGACAGCTCCACTCCACCAGATCATAGATGTCCTTGAAGTGATAGTAAAACGTCATGCGGTTGATGCCGCAGTCATCGGTGATGTCGCTGACAGTGATCTTATGCAGGGGCTTTTCCAGCAGCAGCTTTTTCAGCGACGATTCCAGCGCCCGCTTGGTGACTTGTGACATGGCATACGCTCCTTTTATGCGTCCAGCCGGACGGACCAGCCGCCCAGGGGGGAGAGGGGGGCCGTCTCCGTGGGGGACAGACCCTGCACCACGCCCTCGGTGGTGACAACGGATACGGACTTAAAGCAGATGGGGGCGAAGGGGGCGGTGTCCAGCAGCTGCTGCCACAGGGCCACCAGGTTCGCGTCAGCGCCATTGGATCGATAGGCCTGCAGCAGCCGGTCGGTAGTCTCATCGGACCAGCCGCCGTAGTTGAGGCTGCCCTCGGTGGACAACAGGGCCGTCAGGTCCCAGTCGGCGGTCAGGCGGCATTCACCGTAATAGAGATCAAAGTCGCCGCTTTCCAGCCGGGTGAGGAACGTGTCCCAGGGAACAGCCTCTACGGTGACGGTCAGGCGTGCGGTATTGAGGTACATGGCGATCTCCTGGGCGGCGGAGACCTTGAAGCTGCTCTCCTCGTTGACCAGAAGCGTCAGCGTCAGGGGTGTCTCATCCTCCGCCTGTTCGCCAAGGGCGGCGTTCAGCAGGCGGTTATAGGCCGCGGTGTCGTAAGGCGTTTCCAGCGCGGTATCGTAGCCTGCGTAGGCGGGGGAGGCAGGCAGCTGGGCCGCCGTGCCCTGTCCCAGCAGGCAGGAGGAAACCAGCGTTTCACGGTCGATGCCGGCGCTGAGGGCCCGGCGCAGGGCCGGGTCGGACAGAGCCTCCCGCCGGGTGTTCATGCCCAGAAACTGCATGACGGGGGTGGCTGCTTCAGCGTAGTCGCCGGCGCCGGAGACACCGGTGCTGTTGCTGCCGGTGAGATCCAGCGTCAGCAGCTGAACCTCACGGGAGGTGAAGGCGTACAGGGCGGAGTCCTTGTCCTTGCAGTGCTGCAGGCGGATGGTGGACAGCGGCAGAACGCTGCTGTCCTGCCACCAGCGGCTGTTGGCTGTCAGATAGGCGCCCGTGTCATCCTTGGCAAACAGATAGGGGCCGCTGCCCGTGGGGGCGGTGCGGTTCTCGGTGCCGGCCTTGATGATGGGGATGTCCAGGCGGCTGGGAAGGGTGGCCAGAGAAGAGGACAGGGCGACGACCACCGCGTCCTCCCGGACGTACACGGAGGTCACGTCCCGCAGCCGGGCGGCATAGCGCTCAGAGGTGCGGGCGCGCTCCAGCGTGGCGGCCACGTCGGCCGCCGTGACGGCGGAGCCGTCAGAGAAGGCCGCATCGGCCTTGATACGGATGGTCCAGGTGCGCTGGGCGGAATCATACGTCCAGCTGTCCGCCAGGACGGCCTGGGGCCGGAACTGCTCGTCCAGGGCGAACAGCCCCTGGTACATGAGGGACTCTACGGTCTGCTGCATAGTGTCCGTGGTGCGGACGGGGTCGAGGGTGCCGCCGGCGATATAGGGCAGGGTAAAGGCGGTCAGCGGCTCCGGCTCCGGTTCTTCGTTTTCATTTTGATAGAAGTCGGACAGCTCTCCCAGGGGGTCCTCGGTGACCTCCCAGTCGGCGCAGCCGGCGGCCAGCAGCATGGTCAGCGCCAGCAGCAGGCACAGCAGTGCACGTTTCATAGCGTATCCTCCCGCAGAGCGATCAGCGCGGCCTGCTCGCCCCGGCGTAGGCCCATCTTCCGGTGGCTCCAGTACAGGTCCGGGCGGCAGGCGGTGCAGTGATCGCAGATGTCGATGCACGTAACGCCTTCGCGGCGCAGCCACAGGGCGTTGACGGCTTTCAGGTCGATGTGCCACTTGCTGCCGTTCCATGCCATGAACGGCTCCGCCGCCGCACCCAGTGCGGCCCGCAGGGCCTCCGGTACGTCGCCGTCCGTCTCGAAGCAGCACGGCCCGATGGCCGGCCCGATGGCGGCGCGGAGGTCCGCCGGGTCGCAGCCGTAATCCTCGGTCATGACCCGCACCGTCTCCGCGGCGATGCCGGCGGCGGTGCCCCGCCAGCCGGCGTGAGCTGCGCCGATGACCCGGCGCACCGGGTCGTGGAGCAGCAGTACGTTGCAGTCGGCGGAGAACACGATCAGGGGGATGCCCGGCACGTCCGTCACCAGGGCGTCGGCGCTGTCGTAGTCCTGGGGCTGCCACAGGCCCTTGCCGCAGTCCACCGCCGTGACGCGGCGCACATCGCTGCGGTGCACCTGACGGCTGAGCACCGCCCGCTGCACATCCGTGTCCAGCGCGGTGCACAGGCGGCGGAAGTTCTCCTGTACGTTGGCAAGGTCATCGCCCCGGCGGTCATCCAGGTTCAGACTGTCCCAGGGGGTGGGGGAGACACCGCCCTTACGGGTGGAAAAGCCGTGGGTGATGGCGCCGTTTTCCAGCACGTCGGAGGTCAGATAGACCAGGTCGTTTTTTGCGTGGATGTGGAACATAGTGTCTCCTTCCGGAGGGGAACGGGGCGTCGGGGACGCCGCCCCCTGCATAAGATGGGACGGGCGGCGGCTGATGCCGCCGCCCGTCATTTTACAATGCCTCGCAGAGTTTGCGTCCGCAGACGCAAATAAAATCAAATCCATTTTCGGCGGCGGCGTGTACGTCGCCGAAAATTCTTCTCGGCCTGCAAACGTGCGCGTGCGCGACTTTGACGCGCACGTCGTGCGCTGCAGCAGGCCGCAGCCCGCTCAAACGACAGCCCAGCGAAGCGGGTGTCGTTTGAAGTTACTCAGGAGTGGTACTCCTTGCAGGTGCACTTCTTCCACTTCAGCCCGCTGCCGCAAGGGCACAGGTCGTTGCGGCCGACCTTGACCACCTTGGTGGGGCGCTTCTTCACGGTGCCGTCGCCGCCCACGTTCTCGGTCATGCCGCTGGCCACGCGCTCGCGCTTGACTTCCTCGTTCTGGCGCAGGCGGACGGAGTAGAGACGGCGCACCGTCTCTTCCTTCATGGCGTCGATCATCTCCTCGAACATCTCCAGGGACTCCTTCTTGTAGGCGTCCACCGGGTTGGTCTGGGCGTAGGCCCGCAGACGGATTCCCTGGCGCAGGTCCTGCATGGCGTCGATGTGGTCCATCCAGTATTCGTCCACCACCCGCAGCAGCACCACGCGCTCCAGCTCACGCATGACGGGCGGTGTGATCTCCTGCTCCTTCTTCTCGTAGAAGTCGGCGGCGGCCTTGGTGAACATATCGATGAAATCGTCCTCGGTAAGGGTGGGGAGCTGGCTCTCGTCGATCTTCACGGTGTACTTGGTGAAGTACACGCCCTCCAAGCCGCGGAGAAGCTCCTTGCACTGGACCATGTCCAGGTGCTCCTGGCCCATGAAGGCGCTGCGGACTTGGTGGCCGATGGCGCTCTCCATCATGCCCATGATGATGCCCTTGACGTCCATGCCGTCCAGCACCTGCTTGCGCTGGCCGTAGATGATCTCGCGCTGCTTGTTCATCACGTCGTCGTACTCCAGCACGGACTTACGGGCCTGGAAGTTGCGGCTTTCCACCGTGGTCTGGGCCTGCTCGATGGCGCGGGAGAGCATCTTGTTCTCGATGGGGGTGTCCTCATCGATGTTCATGCGCTCCATCATGCCGGTGACGCGGTCGCCGCCGAACAGGCGCATGAGGTCGTCCTCCAGGGAGATGTAGAACCGGGTCTCGCCGGGGTCGCCCTGACGGCCGGCACGGCCGCGGAGCTGGTTGTCGATACGGCGGGAGTCATGGCGCTCGGTGCCGATGATGAACAGGCCGCCGGCGGCGCGGACCTTGTCGGCCTCGCCGGCGATCTCCGCCTTGTGCTGGGCCAGCTTCTCGGCGAACAGCTTCCGGGCGTCCAGGATCTCCTGGTTATCCGTTTCGGCGTAGCCGGTGGCTTCGGCGATGAGCTCGTCGGTGAGGCCGGCCTTGCGGAGGTCGTTCTTGGCCATATACTCGGCGTTGCCGCCCAGCATGATATCGGTACCGCGTCCGGCCATGTTGGTGGCCACGGTGACGGCGCCGAACTGGCCCGCCTGGGCCACGATCTCAGCCTCGCGCTCATGGTTTTTGGCGTTCAGCAGGTTATGCTTGATGCCCTCGCGGGTCAGCATCTTGCCCAGCAGCTCGTTCTTCTCGATGGACACGGTGCCCACCAGCACCGGCTGGCCCTTGGCGTGGCACGCCTTTACCTGCTGGATGACGGCGCGGTACTTGCCGTTCTCGGTCTTGTACACGCTGTCCTCATTGTCGATACGGGCGATGGGGCGGTTGGTGGGGATCTCGATGATGTCCAGCGCGTAAATGGTGGCGAATTCCTCCTCCTCCGTCAGCGCCGTACCGGTCATGCCGGACAGCTTGCGGTAGAGGCGGAAGTAATTTTGGAACGTGATGGTGGCAAGCGTCTTGCTCTCGCGCTGGACGGACAGGTGCTCCTTGGCCTCGATGGCCTGGTGCAGACCCTCGGAGTACCGGCGGCCGAACATGAGGCGGCCGGTGAACTCGTCTACGATGACCACCTCGCCGTCCTTGACCACGTAGTCCACGTCGCGCTTCATGATGCCGTGGGCCTTGATGGCCTGGTTGATGTGGTGGGCGATGGTGCTGTTTTCCGGGTCGGACAGGTTGTCCAGATGGAAGAACTCCTCCGCCTTCTTCACGCCCCGGGCAGTGAGGGTGACGCTGCGGGCTTTCTCGTCCACCACATAGTCGGCGTCGATGTCGGTGGCTTCCTCCTCTTTGTCATCGCTCTCCACCACCACAAATTTCTTCAGCCGGGCGGCGAACATCTCGGCCATGTCGTACAGCTGGGTGGACTTCTCGCCCATACCGGAGATGATCAGGGGGGTGCGGGCCTCATCGATCAGGATGGAGTCCACCTCGTCCACGATGGCGAAAGCGTGGCCCCGCTGGACCTGCTCGTTGGCGTACAGGGCCATATTGTCACGCAGGTAGTCGAAGCCCATCTCGTTATTGGTACCGTAGGTGATGTCCGCCTGATAGGCCTTCTGGCGTTCCTCCTTCTTCATGTCGTGGATGATCAGACCCACGGTAAGGCCCATGAAGCGGTGGACCTTGCCCATCCACTCGGAGTCACGCTTGGCCAGGTAGTCGTTGACGGTGACGATGTGAACGCCCTCACCGGTCAGCGCGTTCAGATAGGCAGGCAGGGTGGCCACCAGCGTTTTGCCCTCGCCGGTCTTCATCTCGGCGATGCGGCCCTGGTGCAGCACGATGCCGCCCACCAGCTGGACGGGATAGGGGCGCATACCCAGCACGCGGTCCGCGGCCTCCCGCACGGCGGCAAAGGCCTCCGGCAGGATGTCGTCCAGCGTCTCACCGTTGGCCAGACGCTCCTTGAACTCCGGGGTCTTGGCCTGAAGCTCGGCGTCGGTCAGCTGCTTGTACTCGTCCTCCAGGGCGGTGATCTTGTCCACGATGGGGTAGATGCTCTTCAGCTCCCGCTGGCTGTAGGTGCCGAAGACCTTGGTAAACAGTCCCATATATTCTGTATCCTTTCTAAGTAAAAAGATAATCGTACATAATTATACCAGTAGAGTATACCACACTCTTTTGTCTAATGCAAAAAGATTTTCTGTGAACAGTTATCGGTCAGTCGTGCCGCTTTGCGGTTGTGCAGCGCGGAAAAGTGTGGTATACTGACGGTACTATCAAAGAGAAGGAGTTTTCGCCATGAAGCTGCGTTTTTACGGCGCTGACCGGTGCGTTACCGGCAGCTGCCATTGTCTGGAGGTCAACGGCAAGCATATCCTGGTGGACTGCGGCCTGCAGCAGGGCCGGGACGAGATCGACAACACCGCGCTGCCCTTTCACCCCGGCAGCATTGACGTGGTGCTGGTGACCCACGCCCATATCGACCACTCCGGCCGCATCCCCATGCTCATCAAAAACGGCTTTCAGGGTAAGATCATTACCACCCGCCTGACCGCCGATCTGCTGGACATTATGCTCCAGGACTCCGCCCATATCCAGGAGCAGGATGCGGAGTACCAGAACCGCAAGAACAAGCGCGCCGGACGGCCGGAGGTAGAGCCGATCTACACCGTGGCCGATGCCCTGCGGGTGCGGGAGTTTATCCAGACCTGCGAATACGGGCAGGACATTCCCGTGGTGGAGGGTGTCACCGCCCGGTTCATCGATGCTGGCCACCTGCTGGGCAGCGCCAGCATCAAGCTCACCTGCCATGAGGGTGATGAAACGCGCACCGTGGTGTTCTCCGGCGATATCGGCAATGTGGATCAGCCCATCATCCGCGATCCCCAGTTCTTCGACAGCGCGGACTATGTGCTCACCGAGTCCACCTACGGCGACCGCAACCACACCGAGGTGTGGAGCTATACCGGCCAGCTGGCGGAGATCATCGACGAGACGCTGGGCAAGGGCGGCAACGTGGTCATCCCCTCCTTCGCCGTGGGCCGCACCCAGGAGCTGCTGTACTTTATCCGCGAGATCAAGGACAAAAATCTGGTCACGTCCGTCAAGGACTTCCCGGTGTACGTGGACAGCCCGCTGGCCAAGAAGGCCACCACCATCTTCTGCGGCGATCTGCGGGGCTATCTGGACGAGGACGCCCTGGCGCTGGTGCAGGACGGCACCCATATGTTCAGCTTCCCCGGCCTGCACCTGACCGAGACGGTAGACGAGTCCAAGCTGCTGAACGTGGACAAGACCCCCAAGGTCATTATCTCCGCATCAGGTATGTGCGACGCGGGCCGTATCCGCCACCATTTGAAGTATAACCTCTGGCGCGCCGACAGCGCCGTGGTGTTCGTGGGCTTCCAGTCCCCGGGCACCCTGGGCCGCAACCTGCTGGACGGGGTCGACAGCGTCAAGCTCTTCGGCGAGGATGTGGCCGTCCGGGCCAAGATCGTCAACTTCCCCGGCCTCAGCTCTCACGCCGATCACGACCACCTGGTGGACTGGATCAAGCACTTTGATCCGGCGAAGACTACCCATGTGTTCGTGGTCCACGGTGACCGCGAGGTGGCGCCTGTCTACGCCGAGACGGTAAAGGGGCTGGGCTTTGCAGCCCACGCGCCCCAGTATACCGAGGAGTACGATCTGATCGCCGACAAGCAGCTTGCCCCCGGCTACTTGCCGGAGCGCAAGACCCGGGCCTACGAGGGGGCGCCCAAGGCCACGGCGGCCTACCAGAAGCTGGTCCAGCTGGGCGATATGCTCATCGGCCTCATCCGCCGCAGCAAGGGCCGGGACAACAAGACGCTGGCCGCCTTTGCCGATGCCATCGGCAAGGTCATCAGCAAGTTCGAGTTCTGAGCCGTGCCGGAGAAGAACAAGACCTACCGCGCCCGCATCGAGGGGTATACCTCCGAGAGCTTGGGCGTGGCCCGCATCGACGGGCAGGCGGTGTTCGTCCACCGGGCGCTGCGGGGCGAGGACTGTGATGTGCTCATCCTCAAGGCGCTGAAAAACGCCGCCTTCGGCAAGGCGGTGCGGGTATACGCGCCCTCGCCCCACCGGGTGGAGCCGGACTGCCCGTACTATGGGCGGTGCGGCGGCTGCGACTTCCGTCACATGGACAGGGAAGAGGAGCTGGAGGCCAAGCGCCAGCGGGTGCAGGACGCCCTGCGCCGCATCGGCGGCAGCGATGTGACAGTGGAGACGATCCTCTCCGGCGAACCGCTGCATTACCGCAACAAGAGCCAGTATCCTGTGGACGCCGATGGACAGGTGGGTTTTTACAAGGCCCGCAGCCATCAGGTGATCCCGGTGGACTGCTGCCGGATACAGAAGCCCCAGGCCGACGCGGCGGCGGAGGCCCTGCGGCGGTACATCCGGGAGTGCGGCGTGCCCTGTTACGATGAAAGGACCCGGCGGGGTCTGGTGCGGCACCTGTATGTCCGCACGAACAGCGCGGGGCAGTCATTGGTCTGCGTGCTGGTCAACGGGAGGAAGCTGCCCCGTGAGGACACGCTGGTGTCGTTTATGCGGCAGGCGCTGCCGAATGCCGTGGGCGTGGTGCTGGGCGTGAACACCCAGCCCACTGGGGCTGTACTGGGCAGTGAATACCGCACCCTGTGGGGCACAGATGCGCTGGAGGATACCCTGTGCGGCCTGTCCTTCCGGCTGAGTGTGCCGTCCTTTTATCAGGTGAACCATGACATGGCGGAGGTGCTGTACGATACCGCTGTGGACTTCGCGGGACTGACCGGGCACGAGACGGTGCTGGACCTGTACTGCGGCGCGGGCACCATCACCCAGGTGATGGCCCGGCGGGCGGCGAGGGTCATCGGCGCGGAGATCGTGCCGGAGGCCATTGCCGACGCCAGGGAGAATGCCCGCCGCAACGGGATAGAGAATGTGGAATTCTTCTGCGGCGACGCGGCGGCGGCCGCGGCGGATTTCGCCGCAAAGGGCCTGCGCCCGGACGTGATATGCGTGGACCCGCCCCGCAAGGGGCTCAGCCCGGAGGTGGTCGCCGCAGCGGCATCGATGGCACCGCAGCGCATTGTCTACGTCTCCTGTGATCCGGCGACCCTGGCGCGGGATGTGAAGCTGTTTGCACAGGAGGGCTATGCCGCCGTCCGCGCCGTGGCGGTGGATATGTTCCCGGGTACGGCGAATGTGGAGACGGTTGTCTTGCTTTCCAAGGGTGAGGTCGACTCGAAAAAGATTCGGGTTGAGTTCTCTTTGGAAGATATGGATATGTCCGAATTTCAGGATGGGGCAACCTATCCGCAGATCAAGGAGTATGTGTTGGAGCATACCGGGTTAAAGGTGTCCAACCTCTATATCTCACAGATTAAACGAAAATGTGGGATTGGGGTTGGTAAGAACTATAATCTGCCGAAGTCCGAGGATTCCAGACAGCCCCAGTGTCCGCAGGAAAAAGAGAAAGCAATCCGAGAAGCATTCAAATATTTTGGGATGATCTAACATCCCGCAAAATGGAGGTTTCTTATGGATAGATTGATTTCTTGTGAGTTTAACATGGATACCGCTTGTGTGGAACTGAAATTTTTAGATGGCAGCATGATTGCCATTGATACCATCGCCGTGGAGAATGAGGTTGCTGACAATATGTATCAACGGTCAGAACTGGATTATCTAATCTACAATGATCCGGTTGGATATGCAGACTTGATCTTGAACGGTGATCCCGAAATTTATCTAAAAACTGTAACTGAATGTAAACCCTTAGATTAAAACTCAG